>Ga0080013_1000514_pt1 | contig 54887 bp, 40 predicted proteins | sample ETNvirenome_6_85_FD_69236 | JGI IMG/M metagenome (GOLD analysis project Ga0080013, IMG submission 69236) | Marine viral communities from the Pacific Ocean - ETNP_6_85 (SPADES assembly) (version 2) | ecosystem: Environmental > Aquatic > Marine > Oceanic | place: Pacific Ocean | collected 2013-06-19
AAAGAAGCGAGGAGAGGGATATAACTATTGGATTCTCGACTGGAAGACGGCTCAATCCTATGGCTGGAGAAGAGAAAAGAAACAGAGCTTGCTAATGACAGCACAGCTTATTTTATATAAGCATTTCTGGGCAAGAAAGCATTCTATACCTCTCAAGGATGTGCGTTGTGGTTTTATCCTTCTTAAGCGCGGGGGTAAGCCAGGACGTATCTGTGAGCTTGTTACAGTGGCTGTGGGACCAAAGACATTAGAGCGCGGGATTAAGATGATGAATAGCATGATCTCTTCTGTCTACAGGGGGATGTTTTTAAAAAATAGAGACTCTTGTAGATACTGTCAATTTAAAAATACAGAACATTGTACCTGATTTACTTTATAATATCTCGATGATAATATTTCACTGAGGTTTATAAAATATGTCAGAAAAAAAGAAAGTATTGGTGCTTTCTGACCACGCCTTAAGCACATCTGGTGTAGGCACTCAGACACGCCATCTTTTAAACGGTCTTTTAAGACAGCATCCAGGACATTGGACTTTTAGACAGTTTGGTGCTGCACTAAAGCATTCAAACTATGACACAGTCCAGGTTCACGATGATTTTATCATAAAGCCAATAGACGGTTTTGGAAGTAGAGATATGATAAGGGTTGCGCTTGCAACAGAAAAGCCTGATATTCTTTTTATCTTTACTGATCCAAGATTTTTTATCTGGCTTTTTGAAATGGAAGATGAGGTTCATCAAATGTGTCCAATTGTCTGGTGGCATGTTTGGGATAATGATCCATATCCAGATTTTAATCATGTGCTATACGAGTCTACAGACTTGATTAATTGTCACTCTCACATGACGTATGACCTAATAAAAGATCGTGTTACACCTAAGGTTAACTTTATTCCACACGCAGTTCCAGAAGAGCTATTTTTCCCTGTATCAAGTACTGAGAGGGTGTCATATAAGAGGCAGATCTTGGGAGATGACAGACTTGATCACTTTGTTGGAATTTGGGTCAATAGAAACGCAAAAAGAAAAAGACCTGCTGATGTTGTTGAATCATGGAAAAAGTTTTTAGAAATTTTAGAAAAGAAGCACGGACATAGAAAGGCTACTTTGATCATGCATACAGACCCACACGATCAAGAGGGTCCCAACTTAATTAAAAATGCAGAGCTTCACGGAGTTGCAGATAGTATATTTTTCTCAAATGAAAGGCTTGAGTTTGAAAAGATGAACATACTATATAATATCTCAGATTTTTGTCTAAACATTAGTTACGCAGAGGGTTTTGGGCTTTCCACTCTCGAAGCGATGATGACGGGATGTCCGATTGTCGCTCTAAAGACGGGTGGTCTAACAAGACAGGTTGTAGACCACCGCGATGGAACAGAGAATGGAGTTGCAATTCCAGTAGAGTTTAGATCCCTAGTGGGATCTCAGCAGGTTCCTTTTATCTATGAGGACTATTGCACTAATGAGACAACAGCTAAGTCTATTTTAAAGCTGCATGATTTATCTCCTGCTAAAAGGAAAAAATTAAAAAACAAGTGCCTTGATTATTCTAAGACAGAGTTTGGAATTGAAAAAACAGTCGATGACTGGCACAAAACAATGGATAGTCTTTTAGATAGCTGGAAAGAAGACTATAAGAGATATGAATGTTTTACACTATAGGGATTAATCAATAAATGAAAAACGTTATAATAAGGGCTCCTCTTTTATCTTACAGTGGTTATGGAACTCACTCTAGACAGATCTTTAAGTGGCTTTTAACAAGACCAGATTTCAATGTCTCAACTCAAATACTGCAGTGGGGCAATACTTCGTGGATGATAAATCCTGATATGGAGGATGGGCTCGTTGCTGATGTTATGAATAGGTCTGATCCGGGACAGTTAAAGTCTGACATATCTTTCCAGGTTCAGTTACCTGATGAGTGGGATGCAAGCATAGCTAATTTCAACGTAGGTGTTAGTGCATTTGTTGAGACTGATATGTGCAATTCTGACTGGATTGAAAAAATTAATCAAATGGATCTTGTTATTGTTCCGACTGAGCACATACGTGACACTATACTAAGAACGGGAAAACCGACCACACCAGTTCACGTTGTTCCCGAGTCATATCTTGAAGAAATTGAAGAGAATCTAGATCCACTACCTCTCAATCTAGATACATCATTTAATTTTTTAATTGTTGGGCAGTTTACAGGCGGCTCACCAAGAAATGATAGAAAAAATCTTTTAAATACAATGAAGTGGATCTTTGAAGAGTTCTCAGACGATCCAGATGTTGGCCTAATAATAAAGACAAATCATGGACGAGGAACAAGAATTGATAGAGAAATAACTAAGCAAAAAATTAAGCAGGTTATCTCTGAAGTCAGGCCCGGACCATATCCAAAAGTTCATCTCATACATGGAAATTTAACAAACAAAGAAATTGCATCTCTCTATAACGTAGATTCAGTAAAGTGCTTTGTAAGCTTGACAAGGGGAGAGGGATTTGGATTACCCCTTCTTGAGGCTTCTGTTGCAAAAATTCCAGTAATTGCAACTAACTGGTCTGGGCATCTGGATTTTTTAAACTCTGGAAAGTTTATTCCTGTAAACTATAGACTTGTTGAGATACCTGATGATAGAATAGATGGAAGAATATTTAAGAAAGGATTTAGATGGGCAGATGCTGATGAGGAAGACTTTAAAAAGAAGATTAGAAAGTTTAGGCATAATTATAGCAAGCCTAATCAGTGGGCCTCTGACTTGTCTGATCGTCTAAGAAATACATTTTCTCAGAAAGCTGTCTGTGAGAAATATGACAGCCTGTTTGATAGTGCCTTCGGAGATAAAGCTTGACTTGGATCTGGGTTGCTATTTCTTGCACCCTGTTTCCACTTTTGTGTCTATCTGTTTACTATAATTACAAATTTGGAGTAATAATATTAAATGTCCAAGATGGAATTGAAGATTGTCTTGACATTCTTGACGAAAGATATATGAGTATGACTAAGATACTTGAAAAGCCTGTCTTTTTTGACAGTGTTGAAATTAGGCAGGTTGTTAGAGATATCAAAGATACAAGAGGATCAATTTTAAAAATTGCAAATATTCTTGGCGCTATCGATAAGAACTCCATTGAGAGCGATATGGATAAAATAGAAGAAGGTTGAAATGGAAAAAGCTAAGAAGAAAATTGTCAAAATAAGAAGAAGAAAAAAGGGCGCAAAGAGAAATTTATATTTCCACTCAGGGACTCATGACGCAATTGTTAAATTTCAACAAGAAGAGTTAAATAGTGAAAAAGAAAAGCTATATGTCACTGATATACTTCCTGCATTTGATAAGCTTGTAGAAAATTTAATATTCATTCACGGATTTAAATCAAGCCACAGCTCATATGAAGATCTTAAAAGCGACTGTGTAACATTTTTATATGAAACACTTCATAAATTTGACCACAGCAGAGGGACAAAGGCGTTCTCTTACTTTAATGTTGTGGCAAAAAATTGGCTAATTATCAAAAGCAAACAACGAGCAAAACAAAATAGGCGACAGGTTAGCATAGATGATCCGTTTTCAATTAGTAAAAGGGATATGCGAGCAATAGAGACATATAAGATAGCACCAGAACAAGATGAGAGAATTTTGAAGAGAGAGTCAATTGAAAATATGTTCTCTCTTATGAAGGAGATAAAGGGAAAGCTTTCAAGTGAAAATGAAATTGCTTGCATTAATGCAATAATCTGCCTTTTTGAAAAGATTGACGATCTTGATCTGCTTAACAAACGTGCAATATTTGTATATCTAAGGGATATATCAAACTTAAATCCAAAGCAGCTTTCAATTGCAATGTCCTCAATAAGAAAGCACTATAAGTCGCTGGTCAAACTAGAGGAGTTTGATATATTCTTTTAAAGGGGGATTAAAAATGACAAAAAAAATTGACAGGCTTCAAAAATCAATCAATAAAAAAAATAAGAAGATAGAAGACTTCGGTGACATGCTTGACGCAATTGAGAGCACTGAAGATAAGAAACGGCTTTTGTGGAAAGAGATCTATGAAAATGCCCTAAATGATAGAGAGAATGCAGGCATGTTATTTATGGATCTCATGACTCAATCCCAGGGAAATCCAGGAAACCACACAACATTTGGACCAATCATGGCAAAATATCTTGAAAGGATGTCAAAGTCAAATGATCAAATACTAAGACTAGCAGAGATCATTGATAAGGCTGAGTCAAAGGCAGAGGTAATAAATCCTGATGACATATTCAGCGAGATAGGCGGATAAGATGTCAGGAGCAGATCCTAATAGGCCGCTAGGAATAGGGTTTAAGGCAAAAGGTCCCTCATCTAGAGTATTCTATACTGCAGTTGTTGCTGACTTTTACTCAAACCCTTCTGATCTTGCAAACTATCATAGGATTTCTTTAGAAGGGAGAGGAGAGGGACCGGGTGTTCAAAACCCACAGTATGTTGATAAAATGCCAAGAAATAGCATATCAGCTTACATAGTCTCAGATAAAAAAGGAAAATTTAAGAAACCTTATATATTTTATCCTTTTTTCTCACCTCACCTTTGTCTACCAGTAAAGCCAGGAGAGCAGGTTTGGGTCATATTTGAGACCCTTCGAGGTAACGAGACACTAGGGTACTGGATTACTAGAAAGTGTGTTGACTTACAAGTAGATGATCTCAACTATACACACGCAGATAGAATGGGTTCACCCCTACTATCAGACAGTCCTGAGGGTCAGTCTACAATAGGTGATCTTCCCCTCGGTAGCTTATTTGACGATGAGGGATCTACTGATGAAAACTTTATAGGTCCGGGATTTCCAGATGGATCTCTTGGAAGCTCAACTAGAAGAACTTTGAGAGATGGTCTTCGACAGTATAGCGAGATAATTCGTCTCTCTGAGGCTTTGGGTAATGTTGGAAGCTGTAATCAGTTTATTGGTGAGCCAGTCCCAAGATTCTCAAAAGCTGTAGGCGACGTAGTTCTTCAGGGATCTAATAATGCAATGATAGTTCTTGGGTCTGAAAGAATAGGCCCAATCAATACGGGTGCGCCTGACACAGAATCTATAAACCCGTTTCCAGGCGGACTGCCTGTGGGAGGTCAGGGTGCAATTGATATCGTAGTCGGACGAGGTCAAACTGAAGAGACATCAGCATTTAGTGCTCCCGATGGCGTCTTAAATACTCGTGGATATCATGAGATCCCAAAAAATGCAATTGAGAGTGAGTCAGGAGAGGAAAATACACATGAGGGAAATCCAGACTTTATAAATGATCTATCTAGAATATACATGTCAATGAAGACAAGCGCCGATCAGAACTTTTCTATCAACATTGAGAATGTAGAGCACACAGAGGGATCTAAGCCTGCAATTGTCTTAAAGACAGCTCAGTTGAGGATGGTTGCCTCAGAAGATCTAAAGATTGTGATTGGTGAGGAGGGGACGGGTTCAGCTGTTGTTCTCAAGGCGGATGGAAACATTGTCTTTGTCCCAGGCTCTGGGGGAATCATTAAGCTTGGAGGGGAGGATGCAGATAAGGCAATTCTGACAACTTCATCAACTGCAACACCCGCTGTCTCTAATAATGCTGGTACGATTACTGCAACACCTGTGATTACTTCTGCAGGAGGTCAGCTTGCTCTCCCTCAAAGCTCAGCAGACGTGGCAACTTCAGCTGGAATTCACACCAGTGCTTATGCGACTAAGGTCCTGGTGAAATAATGGCTGACTCGCTTGGGCCAGATACAGGTGGGCCCTTAGAAGAAGATGACTCAGGCAATCTTGTACTGTCAGATGATGCCAATAAGCAATATAAGCTAGATTCATTTGATATTCTAAAGTCGGGAACAGCTATTCCTACGCCTGCAACTTCTATTCTTGGTGTGGTTGATGTTGGTGCAATCTTTAGAGATTATGACTTAAACATACCACCCTCACCTGATCTTGCAAATGCACTTGCATCTGATCCGGATAGCATTACATCATTTGATGCTACTTTTTCAGAGTTTCTTGGATCTACAGCGTCATTTTTAAACCTTAGTATCGACGACCCGATCGGAAAACAGTTTGGAATCATTGACCCAACGATAATAATTGCCAATGTAAAGACAGCAATTCAGGACTTTATTAAAAATATTGTCAGCCTGGTTTCAGATGCACTAGAAGAAGCAAGGGAAGCTCTGGGAGAAAAAATAGATGAACTACTTGAAAAGATTAATTTTGAGTTTAAAGATATTACAATCGGAGAAATATTTGAAAAGATCAAGGAAATCCTTGCAGCTTTTGCAATCCTCGCGCTGGGAAAATTTCGGAAAGGGCTTAAGGCACTCTTAGCAGTATTCAATATACCATGGATCGGGGATATCATTGACACAATTGTGGAGGTTGTCCAGGCAATTCGAGCTTTTATAAATAATGCTGATATTGGCAGAAAAATAAGAAATAGGATTAAAGAGGCACTTCATAATATTGTCCAGAAAATTAAAGATGAGATAAAAGAAGCTGTAATGAATGCTGTTCTCGCTGCATTAGAAAATCTACTTTCTATACCGATACCAGATCTACCGCCCAAGCTTCCTGCATTCATACTTGAGTTACCTGAGAGAGCTAGGGAGCTTTTTAATATTGATATTTTACCCTTTGACTGGCCTCAGTTTTTTCAACTACCGCAGCCAAATATCCTTTCAGAAATATATCAATTTTTTCAAAAGCTTATTGAATTCTTTACTACAAAGGTTCCAACACTTGCTTTTATCCAAGCACTCCTGGAGGCTCTTAAGGAGGGTGTTGTGGGTCTTATAAAGTTTCTTGTAGGCATAGTTGTTCAAATACTTGCAATAGTGTTTAGTGCAGAGCCTGGAATGTTTTTAAAGGTTGCTGCACTTATGGCACTTGTTGTTGCCGTTGTAAAATATCTTGCAACAACTCTTGTCGGACTTATAGTTGGAGATGGTATGATTTTTAGATCTGTCAAGGCCACAATTCTGGCAGGATTGCCAGAGGTTATTCAGGATGAACCTGAGACAGCCACAGCATAAATTACTTAATTCTTTATTATCGATAAATTTCAGATCACGATTACTTATTGAGGATAATAATTAATCTTTAGAGGCGACCGACTGTGAGTTCTATAAATTTTAAAAGTTCTGGTGATAGAAGCACTGATGCTAAATTTAATAGAGAAGTAGATCCTCAACCGATTGGAATAAAAACACCTCTAAGATTTGGATCTGGAGTATCTGGAATCTTTGATATGCATACAGACATAGGTGATCAGATTCAGGATAATTTAAAAAATCTAATTTTAACAAATCACGGAGAGAGGCTTGGTATTTATAATTTTGGTGCCAATCTTAGGGAGCTAACTACGGAAAGATTGGCAAAAGATGATTTTGATTCTGAAGTGATGAAAAGAATTATGACTGCAGTTGAAAGCTATATGCCCTATATTGAGCTCTCATCATTTGAATCAACATTTAGTGATTCACCAACTATAGAATCTATTGCAGAGGTTAGTATTAAGGTGTTTTACAGCGTTCCAAAGCTAGGCCTTTATAATAAGGGAATAGAGATAATTTTACATTGTATAGGATAGTTTAATGGCAATAAAGACAAAATTAAAAAAGAGCGAATTTAGATCTTATCTAAATAAAGATTTCGAAAGTTTCAGGGCTGATCTTGTGTCCTATGCTAGAACTTTTTTCTCTGATAAGATTCAAGATTTCGGAGATGCAACAGTCGGAGGTCTTCTTCTCGATATGAATGCATACGTCGGAGATGTTATGAGCTACTATCTAGATCATCAGTTTAATGAGCTAGATATTGAAACAGCTGTTGAAGATAGAAACATTCAAAGACTTCTAAGAAATGCCGGTGTGAAAATAATGGGTGCAACTCCAGCTGTAGCGGATATTGACTTCTATATAAAAGTTGACTCTAATCCCGACGATACATCTCTTCCCATGCACTCCTATCTTCCCACAATTGTTCAGGGAACCATAGTCAGCTCTACAAATGGTGTTCTATTTACTCTTGCCGACGATATAGACTTTTCTGAAAAAGACTCTGATGGAAACTATGCTTTTCAGCAGATTACACCTGCAAATGCATCGAGTCCGCCAAAGCAATATATCTTAAAGAGATCTGGAAGATGTATATCTGGATCTGTATCCAGAAAGGAATTCAGCATATCAGATAGTTTTGTTCCGTTTAGAAAACTTACTCTAAGTGGTGTAAACATATCAGAAATAATCTATGTAATGGACACAAGGGGAAATAAGTACTATGAAGTTGACTCTCTTGTTCAAAATGTAGTATATAAAAGAGTTTCAAATCAGTCATCTGACAGCGTAGATGTTCCTGAAAACTTAGAACTCCTGCCATGTCCATACAGATATACTGTTCAAAGAGATGTAAATTCAGGAACAACGTCTATAAGATTTGGATCTGGAAGGGCAGACACTCTAGATGACGATATTATTCCAGATCCAAGTGAGCTATCACTTCCAATGTATGGAAAAAAGGAGATAAAGAGATTCAGTATTGATCCAAACAACCTTCTAAGAACACAGTCGCTTGGAATATCACCGATAAATACAACAATACTTGTAGAATACAGACAGGGCGGCGGTCTTTCACATAATGTTTCTGCGGGATCAATAGTGGGAATTAAGACGCTACACACAGAGTTCAAAGCTAATCTACACGCTTCAGTTAAGACTAGAATTAGGGCATCTGTTGACTGTACAAATCCACAAGCTGCAGCAGGTGGAGAAAATCAAGTCTCTCTCGAAGATATGAAAAGGTTACTTGTGTCTGCTAAAAATACACAGTCAAGAATTGTAACAAAGGCTGATTTAATTTCTCATATCTATATGATGCCTTCAAGATTTGGAAGAGTCTACAGGGTTGGCGTTAGATCAAATCCAGACAATCCGCTCGCAACTCTTTTATACATTATTAGCAGAGACTCTAGCGGAAGATTGACAATATCTCCAGACTCTTTAAAAGATAATTTGGCACTATTTCTAAATGAAAATAGATTAATCTCTGATGCAATTGATATCCTTGACTCTCCAATTGTCCACATTGGAATTAATTATAGCATAGTAGTTAACAATATAGCCAACAAAAAAGCAACAATACTTACCATTAATTCTAAATTAAAGAAATACTTTAAAGTTGCAAACTTTCAGATAGATCAACCAATAATGACAGGAGACATTCAGAATATCATTTTAAATTCACCAGGGGTTATATCTTTATCTGAGCTTGATATTATAAATCTAAACGGATCAAAAGACGGAAGAGTTTACAGTGATATCATATTCAACATAGATCAAAACACATATAAGGGTATTATCTCTCCAGAGCCTGGTGGAATTTTTGAGATAAGATATCCTGATCTTGACATAACAGGTGTTGCAGAATAGGTGAAAAAATGTATAGAATATTAACAGCAAGCAAAGACACGTATATTACAAATAAAGTTATAAACAATGACTTCAGAGCTACAGATGCAAATGTTGGGCTTGCTGGCACACTTGATCTATTTAAACTATATGGTGAATCTACATCCGGATCAAATACAACACCGAAAGAGCTTTCTAGGATCTTAATACAGTTTGACCTAGACCCGCTTAGAGCAATGACAGGATCGATTTTAGATATAAACCACTCATCTTTTAAGTGCTTTCTCAAGCTTTCAGATGTATATGGGGGACAGACGACACCTTCTAACTTTAATGTTCTTGTTGCTCCGTTGTCAAAATCTTTTGACGAAGGTGTGGGAAAAGATATTATTTCATTTTCCGACATTGACTCTTGTAACTTTATTACAGCATCTGTCTCAGGTCAATCACCCACTCTATGGACTTTTACGGGATCAAATAAAGAGGGTCTTTTAGGAAGTCCTGATATAGACATTATTACATCTGGAAACTTGAACGATGGAAATGGTGTAGGATTTCTCTGGAAGTCACAGCTATTTGAGTCGGGCGACGAGGATCTTAATGTTGATGTGACAGCAATTGTCTCTGGTGTTCTAGCTAATCAAATACCTGATTGTGGATTTAGAATTTCACTTAGTGGATCTGAAGAGACAGATGAGAAGACAAGATTTGTCAAAAGATTTGCATCTAGACATGCAACCACAGTTGAAAACAGACCAAGACTAATAGTTCACTATAACGATGCACAACAAGATCATCATGAAAATTTCTTCTTTAATCTTACGGGATCTATTTTTCTAAATAATTTTCACAGAGGGCATCCTGCACATATTCTTGATGGAAGAACAGGAAATGAAATAAAGGGTGCAAATTGCATAGTTCTAAGAGTAGAATCGGGCTCTCATGACAGAGGGACGTTTTTTACAACATCTGTCACAGCATCTCAGCACAAGATAGGATTAAACTATATAACTGGGGTTTATTCAGCAACATTTGCAATAGGTGAATTTTCATCCGGAACTCTTAGGAATGAAATAGTTAATGCTGCTTCTGCAACCTTTAATACATACTGGGGAAGTACAGACTACAAGCTTGGCTTTCACACTGGATCTTTAATGGTCAATACTGTTAAAAGAACTAGCTTTGATAATGCAACTGATAAGTTCTATCTAAACATTACAAACCTAAAGTCAAGGTATAGATCATTTGAGAAAACAAAGCTAAGAGTTTTTGTTGAAAATCTAGGAAGAGAGGTTATCTTTAAAAAATCACCAATTGAATCAAAAAGTGAAATATTTTCAAAAATGCACTACAGAATCAGAGATGCCCTAGACGGAAGAATAATAGTTCCTTTTGACAGGGCATATAAGGGAACTTTACTATCTACAGATTCTGATGGAATGTTTTTTGACTTTTACATGGAGTCTCTACCGACAGGAAGAACATACGTTTTTGACTTTTTAATTGAAGAGTTTGGTGTCGATAGAGTCTTTACAAATGTTGGATCTAAATTTAGGGTAGATGAATAATGTCAAATGATAGAGTTCTTGTACAGTTCAAGCCTAGACTGTTTACCCCCACTGTTGTAAGGGGAATTCAAGACAATGGCTCTAGAACAAGAGAGACATCTCTATTTGAAGTAGCAGACTCCAATATTGAAAGTACTTCTTCATTTAGATATAGTGTACCTGGAGATGGAATAAAATCAACACAGCAGCTTAATGTTGACTGGTCTAGCTTTGAAAATCACACATTCTTTAACTCTGCTGTCTCTAAGGTAAATGTTGCATTTGATAAAATTGTAAATGAATTTCCATTTGATGGCACCAATAGAGAAGTAGAGATGTATCTCGACTCTTTGACAGGATACGAAAACTATGTTCTTCAGCAATTTCCTAAGAATGTGGGATATCTTAATTTTCATGGAAGTAGCACAGCAGCCCTGGATCAGGGAATCCATATAAAGGTCAGAGATCAGGCGGGAAGCTTATATCCGCAATTTTCAAATCTTTCCACAGGCGAGAAGGTTCTAGATCCTGGAACAGATTCTTTTTCGATTGAGATGCAGCTCTTATCTGCAGCAGCCACAAATAACCCACAGGTCATATGTCAGAGATTACAGTCTGACAGCTATGGATTTGGACTCTTTCTAGCTTCAAGTTCGTCAACATCAAATGTTGATTTGATATTCTCTGTTGCATCTGGCTCTACTTCTCTAATAGCTTCAGGAACCATTCAAAAGGGATCTTTTGAGCATGTATGCGCTGTATATGACAGGACAGAAGGTGTTAATAAACTTAGGCTGTATGTTAATGAATCCCAAGTGGGTGAATCAGATGGAGAAGTTGAGACAGGAAAGCTAGGCTTTACACCCGCAACTTTGTTTACAATCGGTACAGGGTCCATTCAACATCTTAGCGGAACAGACGGAGGAAGTGCTTCAGAGTGGAAATTTACGCCACTAGAGACATTTTCAGGATCAATTGATGAATTTAGATTCTTTCACTCTGTTAGAGTTCTAGATGATCAAGAAGAATATGCAACAAAAACAATCTACGCATCTGACGATCTTAAGCTTTACTTTAAATTTAACGAACCAAGTGGCTCAACAGGTATCAACGATGTTGTCCTGGACAGCTCTGGTAAGTCACTTCACTCAAGAATATCCAACTACTATAGCCTAAGCTCCGATATAGCTCTAAGAAGCACTAGCTCATTCTATGGATCAGAAATAAAGTCTCCCATACTGTATGAAAATACAGAGCTATCTCCTGTCCTATTTCCTAAGTTTGCAAAGGTGACAGCACTCAACAGGGCACTTCTTCACTCTGCAAGCTCTTATGATAAAATTAATCCAAACATGATCACAAAGCTTGTTCCCACTCACTATCTTGAAGAAGGGCAATACTTTCAAGGATTTAGGTCAATAGATGGTGATATTGCTAATGACTATTCCGGATCATCTCTTCCTGGATCTGGTGAGCTAGGCACAGCACAACTCCTGTCTGCAATGCTGTTTATATACGCCAAACAATTTGATGAACTAAAGCTCATTATTGATGAAGTTTCAGAGCTAGTTCATGTTGATTACGATGGAGAAGACTCTGTCTCTGATCCTTTCCTGCTATTTACAGCAAAATATATGGGAATTCAATTACCAAAAATATTCTCAGATGCAAGCCTTCAACAACAGGTTGCAGGAGAAAATCTCACACTCGACCCATCAAGATCAGGGGGTTCATTAAACTATATTCAGAACCAAGTGTGGAGAAGAATTCTAACAAATATGGGAGAAATTACAAAATCTAGAGGAACAATCCATAGTGTTAAGTCTCTTATACGGTCTATGGGAATTGAGCCAGACGGTCTGTTGCGGATAAGAGAGTACGGAGGTCCATCCAAGAAGACTTTGAGAAATCTTCGCGTAAAGAAAGCTGAAGTTTCAACGATGATAGATTTTTCAGGATCCTTTAAGTCAATCGGGGACTGGTCAATTGACATTCCAAACTATACACTAAGTGACCAGGGATTTCCTACAGGATCTCACAAGGTTCCGCGGATTATGTCTCCATATCTTAGTGCAAGTAGATTCGAAAGAGGTTATCCAAAAGTTCAAGGAAATATGATCTTAAAGCATCCTGAATATTCATCAAGACCATCTGAGCCAAAGTCGGGATCACTCTTTAATCATAACGTCCACGGAATTTCAAATCAAAAAAATGACGGACTATTTACATCGGGGTCGTGGACATATGAGGGAATATATCAAATTCCATCTCTGATAACCGGCTCTCATTTCTTGACACAAAGCCTTGTAAGGCTTCAAGTTACCGGATCAAATAGTGTATCAAAGAGTCATGGACTTGTTTTTAATCTTGTATCTTATTCCGGATCTAACAGGGTTGAGCTTTTTGGAAGACCTGGCTTAGATGCAAGCATTGTAACATCTCCAGAAATGAGACTTGTCCTAACAGGGCCGGATATCTATGATGGAAATTTATGGAATATTTGCTTTGGAAGATATCGATCTGACGATCCAGTCTCAGGAAGCGGTCACAACTTAACATCTTCATTCTTCCTAAGGTGTTCTAGGCAGAACTATGGCGAAATAAAGGAGTACTTTACAACTTCAAGCCTATTTGCTGCATCTTCTTTAAATAGTGCATTAACAACGGGAGGTTCTCAGCAGGTTGTTTCCGCAAGAAACACAGACGGAATGTTTGTTGTTATTGGATCTCAAAGCATTAATACAAATGGAAGTATATTTTTAAACTCCAAGACTCTTTTACCTGATGCTACCTATGGAGCTGCAAGGTCGACAAACTTTTCAGGAAGAGTCGGTCACATAAGGTTCTGGTCTAAGGGATTGACTGAGACTGAGTTTAAGGAGCATACTAGAAACTTTAAATCTCTGGGAGTTGATAATCCAAAAGTTAACTTTAACTTTGATAGAATATCAACAGGATCATTTGAAAGACTAAGGCTTGACGCAACATCAGATCAACCAGTAACTAACTCTAATTCACTAGGTGATATTGATATTACAGACTTTTCACAACAATATGTCTTCGGAAAGACTACAAGACCGTGGGAGTTTGTTGAAAAGTATGGGGGAGAAAGAGGAAGTGAAAGAAGATATTTCAACATGTCTGGATCTGGATTTGAGACAAGTAAGAGAGTAATTATACCTCATACATTTTACTATAGCTATCTTTCTCCAAGATTTGACATGCTTGAATCTGATGAAAAAGTCAGGATTAGAAGCTATATCTCTGACGACAGGGTTGAAGATAGTGACTATTCGTATAAGGCACCACTCTATGCTATTCCTAGAGATGATATCCCAAAAGATGATACAAGGTTCTCAGTTGACTTCTCTGTTGTTCAGGCTCTAAATGAGGATATTATGACAATATTCTCATCTTTGGATTTCTTTGATAATGCTCTTGGTGATCCGAACTTAATGTTTGATGAATACTATCCAGATCTAGAGCAATTAAGAAAGATTTATTTTAACAGACTTGTTGATAAACTTAATATTAAGCAATTTTTTGAATTCTTTAAGTGGTTTGATAATACGATGGGACTTATGATAGAGCAACTAATTCCAAAAAAGACTACATTTAATGGTGTCAATTTTGTTGTTGAGTCCCATGTCTTAGAGCATCATAGGATGAGATACCTATCGGATGAAATTTATTTAAAACTTTCTGAAAGAGAGCCTAGCTTTTATGACCTCTCTTCTAGATTGGATGAGCTGATGGAGTAGATATGGCTATTAGACCATTTAAAGATAGATTTGGAAAAGCATCGGCACTAACCGGATCTGCAACATCGGGTTTAGGGCCCACTGTTGGCGTTAGTTCGTCATACGATCTAATAAATCAAGCAGCAGGCGGAATGCTTACTGCACCGTTTGATAGATTTAGACAGGGCGTTAGTGTAGTTTCAAGGAGATATATTAGAAGAGACTCACCTTCAACAGTGAGCATAACAAATAGCACTGCTGTAATTGGATGTCTTCCTATACTGACATCAAATGGATTTGATGGAGAAAGGATTAAGGATATTCACGGTGTAGAGGTAAGAGACTTCGGTCAATCAAAATTGTTCAAGGATCATGAGCCATATGAAGATCTGGCAACAATGAGGATTAGTACAAAGATAGAGTCAAATGTTACCTCTGCGTACGGAGGGGCAATTGCATACATTAACGATTCAGGTATGCAACAGTATCCAGTTATTCTCTCCAACGTCTCTATGAAATATCCTGATCAATTTGATGGTGTAATTGAGCCATTCCCAATTAGAGAGGTCATAAGCAATAGATCTGCAGAGACGCCGTTTGTTGCCCACAAGATCCGTGCACACATCATGGATGGAAATATTGAAGAGACATATGGATCCGATTCAATTACACAAATAATGGCAATAACGGGATCTCATGAAGTTGATCCGTTTATAGATTCTGCTGAAACAGCAATGTCTGATGGGACATTTACTCTTTTTGCACCCGGCTTTACTTCAGACATAGAGCGCTTATCACCACCGTTCCTCGATCGAGGTTCTCCTGGTGCTGAGGGAAAGGAGAGATTTTGTAAAATTCTTGTGGGTACAGGTTCACTAAGGGACTTTGGCCTAATTGACTCCCATCATAAGTCTGCAGGATCGGGCTTTACTTATGAAAACAATATAGAGGGAACGGATTCAATAGCATTCGGCGGATTGAAAAGATGAGCGATAATAGACAACTAGGGAATTTCAATAGACCTGTTGAAAATGTTAAAGAGTACCCAGACTTAAGATTAAACTTTACGACACTTGGAATAGGGAGGTCAGCTGGAAGACAGGGAAAGACAGATCTTGAGTATGAGATTGGATCATTTCTTTCTGGATGGTGGGACTTTAGAAAGGTTAGTAATACACCAACTGCTGTTAACATATACAATGGGGACCATAATGGAACACTTACGGGTGTTTCTAATATTAATCTAGAGTCCGACAATCCGTTTGATGTTAAGGATGGCCCAGATAGACCAAGACCAAGATCAGCGTCATTTAATGATAGCAGTACTGTGTATCTTATCGATAACGGCTCTGGCGTTGGAGATCCTGAGTATACACCGTCTGCATCTACGACTCTTGGATTTGCAGTTCAGGCTTGGGTAAATAGAACAGGGGGATCTTCAAATGATGACACAATCCTCTCGCTGGCAAGAAATAATGGAAATTTACCAACTCAGACAAAAATGGTCTATAGGCTTTATTTTGATGACGGCTCAGACAAGCTAACCTTTAGGCTTTATGAAGGATCTGCGGCACAGACAGCTGACTACATAGAGGAAAAAGTGGATTCTACATGGGGACATGATGGGTCTTGGGCACACATACTTCTCTATGTAGATCAGACAGGAGCGGCATCAGATCCATCGATAGCAATCTTTGTCAATGGAATTAGGCAATCTTCTACGACAACTAAGAGCAGCTGGGGAGGATTAACGCTACCAAGTCCGCTTCCACCTTTAACAATAGGTGCTCAGAGAAATGTAGACGGAGCTGGTAGCTTTAGTTCAAATACATCATTTTTTAAAGGTGAGATGGCTGAAATAGCATTTTGGAAGGATATTCCAAAAGGTGGTCGACTTATCAATGAGAATGCAGCTTCAGCACTATATTATGCAAGAAAGGGGTTTTATGCAAATAAGTCAGGAATCTTAAGTGAGCCATATAGGCTTGAATTAAGAAGGCGTGACTCTGCTACTGGGTCCTATCCTACGATCAATAGAACTGGCGATAGAACTCGAATGGGAAAATATGGTATTTCATTCGATGATAGAAAGACAGTAATCTTTGCAACAGCTCCTGCAGCCTATCCACAAGTCTTAAATTCTGACTCACCAAACTTTATATATCCAACGAGCTCAATTGGAACAATTACAAGATCTCTGAGGAAAGGCATATCAGATGCCCGCGTTGAATTTACACCGGGAGAATCACTTGGGCCATATGATGACAGCCTTATAGACCATCAAGATACTGACTTCTACATGACAGGAACTAAAAGAGAGATTATGGATGGATTTACATCTCCGCTAAAGAGCAAGACATCCATATTCTTTGATATAACTCCCTCCGGTGACGAAGCTGTCCCACTAACACTCACAAGGGCGAATAGGCATAGAAATATTCTCCTTGAACCAAATCTCTCAGATACAAAACTCTCTAAGACAGGCTTTGCATACTGGAACAATGTTGCTAGAAAGTGGGACCAGATCGGTCTTACTGACCCACTTACAGGTCAGCCCATAAGGTACGACTACGCGATAAGGGGTGAAACTACAGCAATAAACTCTTGCACATCTGGTACAAATATGTACCCACAGCAATTCGTTCCCTGTAGGCACCAGCTTATTACAGATTCTATCCTTGACGCTACTAGCTCTCATGATCAAGGGCTAGATCCCTTACTTAAAATGTGCAATTATCATTTTATTGGCTCCCCCACGATTACATCTTTTGCACCCTTCAAGACAGTATATCACGCAACAAGTAGCAATACGATTAGAATGTCTGACTATATTTCACATCCATTTCTATTGGAGAAAGTTGTTGTCAAAATGGAGGGAAGGGCACAGAGGGTCCACTCTAAACCCAGGGAGGGATCAGCTAATCGACACCAAGATGACTATGTGTTCTTTATCTATAGACAGGAAAGGGCAAATATAAGCGGAAGCTTTAGAGGGGGAAGTCCAAACACACCTACACCTTCTAAATCATTCAGGATCGATTCAGCTGCAGATATCTCAGGAAGCCAAAGATTCTTAATTTGCAGTGGTGTTATGTCATTCTACAATAAGCATTGCTATACATCAAACGGAAGAGGTCACTATATCTACAGGCCAATTAATTCACCAGCATTCTCACATGATTTTGCTGTTGAGCAGGGCCCGACTGGTAGCCAGCTAATCCTTCAGTACACTGGGTCTTTAAACCTAGAGATTCAACCTGCTGTTGCCGGAAGAGGATTTAAGGGAACATCTATATTACCAGAGTCATTAATTCAAGCAGATAGGACTACATCAGCACCCAAGGCAGTTTATCACTATTGGCCTGGAGGAACTTCTGTAAAACCGTTTATGCATGGTGATCGAAGGGCAGGTACAGACTCTTACGATACTATCGAGCCCTCTGAATACACAGGTAAGGTTGGAATTGATGCATCTTACGGCGGTGATGACGGATTTACATTTAAGCAATACTATGAGGAGCATGTCGCAGCAGGATCTACCACTGGATTTCCAAATGAAGAATTTGCTACAAGAAATCTTTCAACTGAGATTGTTGATCCACGAACGCTAAAGCCATTGGGACCGCTTCAATCTTCTAGAACAACGTTTCTGACAAATGCTGCAGCGGAGCAAGGGTGGGCAACAACCCCAAATGAGAATCAATCAGCAATTTCACCCTACCTTCTCTTTCCTGAAGATGAGATAGTCTTCGGTCTAGAGGCAGCAATAGCTCCCGGAAACGTCTCTGAGCTAACCGGATCTGGAAATAGCGGAGGTGGGTTCGGCGGACAGAATGCCCTAACGGGTTCTTATCTAGAAATACCTCAGACAAGAAATAGACACACAATTGTATTCTACGGATCCATGGTGAGGGATGGTGTGGAGCATCATCATTCACTAAATCAACCTCTTTCATCTGATGCTATTCACGAGGCAATATTTGAACCGATCGTTGATCAGTGGGATATCTCTTCTGAAGCAGCAAATGCAGGAACCTATGTTGACAATTATATTACAGGTGCAATGATAGCAGAGCCGTGGCCTCATAATAATGCAGCTGATAATGATGGACTGTATTCCCACCTCTCAGAATCTAGAGGAGTTGTTGGAAGCTTTGTAAGGGGAACTGCACCAAATAGAGCAGGATCATTTCAGAGATCAGTGACACATGTTGACTTCTCTCAGAGATTTTATGATACAATTATGCCAGACATTCAAGAATATGCAAAGAGAGCTGGCGCTACAATGCTCACATCAGGTTCAGCAGTTCCAGCAATAGTTTTTGATCCGCCTGAGTTCTATATTGAAAGTCACCCACACGGTGAAAGCAATAGGTCAACAATGCCATTTCCATATGAAGGAAATCCAGAAAGAAAGCTAGATGATACTACTAGTATGCAGATTGTAGGCAGGGGTGCTGGATTCTCTGGAATGGGATTTCTATATGGAAAGAGTTCACAGTTACAGATAAAGCAGCTACTTTTTCAAATAGGATTTAAGGGTGGTGATATTACAACTTACTATACTCCCTGGCACGGTGCACAGACGTTTGAGTACACAATCAACTCATATGATCACGCACACCCACAGGCTACAGGTTCAACTGGGTTTAGATACGGAATTCAGAACATAGTTCCCGAATATCCAACAGTAGTTTTTAGAAGAGACAGGTATGGTCAATTTAGAGACATGCTTGAGCAAAGGACTGATGGAAGATTTTATAAGCCAAGATTAGATGATAGTGATCTTATTAAAATAGCATCAAAGACTGGCACAAGCAATGCATCTACTGTAGGAGACCCTGTTGTTATATGCAAATTTACTCTTTCTAGTTCAAATGAAGAAGTAAGTCCATATTTGACAACATGCTCTAATATGAGCTATGCTGCAACTTCATCTATTCCGTACATGGACGGAGAAATTGTCAATATTACAAATCCAACTGAGCTTAAGACTGTTGCTGTTGTAAAAGGAGCTCTTGCAACATCTGTAAGAACCGCAACACAGACACCATCTATAAAGCTTGGTGGAAAATTTTAGTAGAGCATAATGTCAACAGACCTAACAGCATCTGACTTAAGAAAAGTAGAATCAATCACAGTGAGATCTGGTTCTGACGAGGGAGATATTGATGTAACAACGTTTCCCAATAGGATCCAGATTGGGCTAGACGATGATGAATTCAATCATGTCAATGTCATATCAGGAAGTCTCAAGGTAACTGATAATATTAACGGAAAAATACTTCACTATACACATCATAACTTTACAATAGCGTCAACTAGTGTGAATTATGTTCCTATAAACTCATATACAGAAACAACAACCGTAACAGATCAACAGGTGGGATTTCAAGCCCCGCACGACGGTCAGCTTAAGGAGGTCATGATAAAGGTAAACGTTGCGTGGGGTTCTTCACCGTTTCATTCAACAACTATCGCTTTTCATAAGGGTCCAGATGGAACTGAGAGCGTTAGCGCAACGGCGACAGAGTCCAAGACCAAGGCAATGATAGTAGCAAATACAGCAAAAACTGCATCCTTTTCAAGCTCAACATTTAACTCAGGAGACACTGTTGCCGTATCAATTGATCCATACGCTAGCACTTCTGGAAAAGTTAGAATAACTTGTGTGTGGGAATATGACACTAATACATAATTAGTGAAGAGAGGTAATAGTGGCAGGTATATTAGATAATAAGCTTCGGATAATGGATGTTATTGTAACCGAGGAAGGAAAGCGTCAGATTACTTCTGGTAAATTAAAAATTGAATTTGCAACATTTACAGACGGTCATACATTCTATCAAGGAGACATTGCAAGCGGATCAGCAGATGCTTCAGATAGAATTCTATTTGAATGTACATCCCTGCCCAGAGACCAGATTACATTTGAAACAGATGACTCTGGAAACCTAATAGCATTTACAGGCGGGGACATAGAGGTTGGATCTGATGGTACAATCTATTCAGGATCAGCAGACGGAAGGCTCGAACCAGTTACAAGTGGATCTATTTTTTCAAGCCTCGTAGACGGAGTTCTTTCATCATCAATTAATAATTTTAAAAGCCTTCAGACAATTGGATCAAAGACGTTTTACGATGATAGTGGATTTGAGACAGATGCTAACTTTGTTGAATTCTATATATCAAACACATCTCCCTTTTCTGATCCCGACACTGCATCAATTAGTCTAGATAATATTGAACCACTGTTTATGGACTACAGGCTTGGTCACATTACAAATTTTGCCTTCTTGCCACCAGTTATACCTGGTGACAAGTCTAGCACAGGTAACGCAGAATCTTTTGGGGAATACACAGATATAAATCAAAAAAGAGTAGAAACATGGGAAGAGCTATTAGAAAAGCTGTGGCCAGGATATCCTGCAGAAGAGGCTACACCGCAGTATAAGACAATTAAATTTACAAAGACAAGTAATTCTAAAAATATTATGTGTCAATTCTTTGAATCAGGTGGCATAGTCGGTTCAAGTTTAAAAAAGCTTGATGTTATTGATTTTGGAATATTCACACTTGACGACGGAACAATAAAGCATGCATTCTTTGTGGGAAAGATATTTATTGACAGTGTCGGACAACCAACGTTTGTTAATTTATTTACCATAGTTTTTGACAAGGCTAGTCAATGAAAGTAAGCTTACCAACAATCTCAGCACTTCAGGATTCAGATAGCATCTGCACTATTGAAAGTAGTGAAACAACTTCAACTGGTGACATTGTATACAATTATAAATTTTCAATAGATGCTACAACTAATGATCTTTTAAATAACGATGTCGTTAGTATTAAAGTGTCACTTCTACCTGCAAAGACTCAAACACCTACAAATGATTTTAGAAAAATAGCATCGGGAGATACTGAGCCCATAACATCAGCCACGTCAAAGACTTTTTCATCTCTTGTTCAGAATAGTTCTGACATAGATCCAGTAAGCAGTAAAAACGCATCTCAGTCAGGAGGGATGACGCTATCTGACAAGAAGAAAGCAGCGTTTGGTAAGAATTCTACATTATCAACTGCCCTATTAAAAAGTCATACACAGCTAAAGGAAGCTATTTCAGAAAATAAAATTCAAGAAGCTAATTCTCAAATAGGTGAAGCCACTATGTCTGTTGATTCATCAATAAGCGATGAATCAAAAAAAGCTCTTTATAGGTCTAAGCTAGAGTCAAAAATTACTTCAAATACTGGAGATTCAATTTCACTAGGCGGAAGAGTATCTGATATATTCTTTGATGGTGGGTATAAGATATCAGCACAGTCAACTAGCAGTGTATCAAGATCATCTGCACTAAGCGAAACTACAATTCTTGATACTGTTCTTGTTCAGCAGGAATCCCCCAGCGTTCTTTCAAACGTCGGTGAGTCTAGTGTTGAGTATGAAGTTGACTCATCAGGAAGAGTAACGTATTCAACAGGGTTTGGAAATATTAGTCAATCTACTAGTCAAGACTCTCTATCGGGCATTCTTGAAAGATCAGGAAATTCAAGATTAGGAAGATCATCTATAGATTCAACTGCAAAGATGGCTAGCTGGTCATCTATAGTTGGCTACGGTATATCTCCCACTGCTATTGTCTCTAGGGATATGGGAGAAATTTTATGCTCTGCACAAGAAAATTTTTCAGGAACTTCAAGAAGGATTGGGGGTCACTATAAGAATGATGATATTGATCAGCTATCTAGCACACTTAGAGCAAATATTGAAAAATTTCCATCGAAGTCTCCGTCAGCTGTATCTGAGATTTCCTCAAACAACATGGTTTCTACAAGAATTGACACAACATCAGAGAAAACAACATTTATGTCTGATGTTCAAGTCGCACAGTCGAAACTTTTAGATCCTGGAAAATATTATGTTGTAATAGACCTAATCAACAAGTCTGGAAGAATTGTTCAGACAAAGACAAGAGCTATAGATCATAGTCAGAAAATTGAAGATTTATACAGGCTAAAGATACCTCCTTCAATTTTTGCATTTCAATCTGAAGATTCTGTGATTAATGTGACATTAAACCAAATGGATCCAAATGGAAAAAAAATAAGACTATTTTCAAAACCCATGGAGCCTTCATCACTTTCCAAGGGTGCTGGGTTTAGTGAAATTGGAACATATAATGCAACGTATAGGGGAGCATCTATCGCTCTATCTATAAACCCACATCCTGGAAAGACAGTAATATTTAGAGCCGTTGCAATTTCTAGAACTGGAGTTCTAGGAACATTTTCAGATACAGTAGTTAAATCAATAGCAAAGCCTCCAAATTTAAAGGCAGGAAACAATATTGGAATTGTAAATCTAATGTCTAGAAATACAACATCTGGAATAGATGTTATGGCAAGGGGTGTTGCTGGAAATCCAGTGTCAATTTACTTCTTAAGAAAGAATCTGACATCAGGAGATAGAAAATTTGTGGCGCTTTCACCTAAGGATAGTGATCTTATATACAGAAATGGAAAAAGATATCAGCTACTGGATACACTAGTCTTTGATGGAAACACATATGAGTATAAGTGCAAAATGGTCTTTGCTGATGGAGTAGAGCGTATTTCAAACAGTAGTACAATTATTACAAGGACACGAATCCAGGAAAATATATCTGTTTCATCATCAAATCCATCCGTTCGAAGCACCGGAAAGGTTGGCTCTTATGTTGTATCAATTTCTCCAAAAGTAGAGATTCCTACATCTGATGCAGACTTAGTTAAGTCTGCATTTGAAAATCTGGGCCTTTCAGACTTATATTCAGAAGAAATTGAAGATATCAAGAGTGAATTTGAAAATATAACAGCTTTTAATGTAACAAGATTTGATACTGTAACCGGTGAGGAGGAGGATTTTGGAATAATTACCTCTAATAGCTTTGAGGATATGGGAGATCAGACAAGAGGAATTTCAGCACCAGCTGGGGGTCGGGAATATGTGTATAAATTTGATGCACTTGTTAGAATACCTGATGATATAATTAGCGAAATTAAAACAACACAGCCTTCTAGAAATATTAAAAAAATGTCAACATCTGTACTTACGGTTGCAGGAAGATCAAATAGTGCAGCTTCAGATAATATTAACTTTAATTTCTCACAGAAATTTACTTCTCCAACAGCAATTAGAAACGGGACACTTTCGTACGGAGGTGCTCTTGCATCTAGACATGCTGAAAATTCATTTGAAATGGGAATGACAGGAATATCAAAAACAGTCACAGTTAAGACGCCTGACACAGAGATAAAAATCAAGACAAAGAGACCAAGAATTGCAAAAAGCGGAGGTGTTAAGCTTAAGTGGATAGTTGATGGAAATATAGATAAAATAGATCATTTTATTATTATGGTAAGCAGGCTTGGAGTTACAGTTCCAGTGGGAACTCATCATGCTATATCAAAAACATCTGGGTTTGAATATACAGATGAATCACAGATCGGAATTCTTGGTGATGTTGAATATAGCCTGGTACCAGTTTTTTCTGATTACACACAAGGATCCGTAAGTACTATGGGATCTGTTGTTATTCAATAGAGGATTTAAAATGGCAACAATTGACAAAATGCAAACTTCAATACCTATAATGACTTCATCTGACCTGTCATCAGCAAGGAGAGTAGCATCAGCATCAGCTCTTAGTATTACATCTGGAAAATCTCTTGATGAAATTGGAACGACAGCAGGCCTACCAGTTCAGACATCTATATCTGATATTGAGGGAAGTGTTGACTTTATTTCAACAACAGATGATGCGTTTACTAGCTTTACAAATCCTGCATCTGCATTGGGTCTTTCGACGCTTGCTCCTGAGATAATTGGATCATTTGACTTTGTTCCACTTTATAAGGACAGTGCAGTTGGGTCGGAGCCTGCCACAGTTAATGCAAATGTCTATAATGCAATTTATCAAAATATGCTTTTTGACAGCCTTACAAGAGAGGCTGCTAGAAATTGCTTGCAGGCTTTGATCAAGAATGAGGGAGACGTCGTTGATACACTGATATCATCAATTTCAGAAACATCTTCTCCAAGCTTTACAAACTATTCTGAGTTCATGGCCGGTCTTACTCACATAGGACACTATTCTTACTTTGTTAGAAGATTGATGGCAGGCGGCGGATCACCTATGGCACAAGGCATTCAGCAGGAAGGGTCAGAGTCCGGATGGTATGATGGATATGCTCTTATTTATTCAATGTTTGACAGTCTAAGGTCAGCATTAAATTTTAGAAATATCGCCCCCTCTTCATCATCCTGTTTCGCAGCAGCCCGAAGTCTCGGAATAACCGATAATCAAGGGTTTTCAATATCAAATGAAATTGGAGATTTTGACACTATCATAGATATCTTGCAAGGTGTGTGTGGATACGAGGATTCTGAGCTAACAGCTGCATCCAACACCAGACAGGTTGCACAGATAGTACAGGACCTGAGAAGAAGCATTTTACTTGCACCCATCGGGGCAAGCGATTCAAGAAGCTCGGATATAGAGGAGCCATATATTGTCATTGACGACATGGGTGATGAAGATACACAGTACGCATTTGCAGAAATTTTATCTGGACTAAATTCTTTAAATACTACTTCTGAATCATCTGGTACTGATGTCGGAACAATCTCTGAATCAGATTTTACATCATTTAGAAGCAGCGCAACAGGCCTTGAATTCTTTAAAAGAGCTACATCAATATGTGCATTAATCACTAGAGATGTCAATCTTTCTTTTAGAAAGAGAACGCAATATGTTCTAGAAAGTGCTGCTAGCATTACAGAAGATACAGCTGGAGTAGTATATGGATCGGGAAAAAATCCCGGATTGAGAGTCTTGATTGATGATACAGTTGGAAATATTGGGGGTGATCTACTATCATCATCACCAGCGACTGAGTCAATCGCATCTCTTTTAAACCCAGATACCGGCGATGGATCAAAGATTCTTTCATTTGAAAAATTCTCAGTAGATTCATCTTTTGGTGATGGAATTGCTGGATTTGACGCATTCTCTGGAGACCTTGTGAACTGGCTTGAGAATATGGACGACAACGGCGCTGGATTAGGATTTTTGGATTTTGCCAATGATTTTAAAAGCAAGGCAGACAGTCTAAGAAAGATGGTTCCGATACTTATCGGAGGAGCTAGGGGATCTAATTCACTCTGGAGGAATCTTACAAAATATCTTGCAAACTATTTAATGAAACAAGGATTCTTTAGTGATTACACTAGTTCATCAGCGCTCGGAGGAACAGCGTCTGGAGTGACAATTGGAGAGTCTGATGCTCTTGAATTTGTTAGATTTGGAATAGTTGTAACAGCTGCTGATAATTCTGAAGTTGGATATCTTCTGACAAAATATCTTGATCTTAGGAACCTTGCAAAGAAGATGAGTCTTCTTCCGACTATTGCCGGATCCGGATCAGGAGTACTATCAAGTGTAGAAGGATCATCAGGAATAACTTCATTTGAAACAGACGAGAATATTTCAGCAATTGAACAATCTTACGATCAGTTTTATTCTGCAGCAAAAGATCTTGCTCAAAAGATTATAGATGTAACTACGACAAATGATGTTGTGAATGCGCTTCTTTTAGCAGCAGATGAGGATACTCTTGGTACCGGAACAAGACTTTACAAAGAAAGTGCAACACAGTCAGTAGCCACAACAATTGACACATTTAGGGGAGAACCCTATGATGTCGATGCTGATGAGACTGCACAGTCTAATATTGATATTATGGAGACACCTGTCGGTCTTGCCCTAATGACACTTTCACCAGAATCAGGAAATGAGAGTATCTTTGATATTCCACAAATAGTTCTAGACAGCTTCTATGAAGATCTTGTTGAAAAAAATATGGTTTCTAGTACTGGAAGCTCTCTTACCGGTACAAGTCTAACTCTATGGGACATTATGAGACTAAATAGGGCGACATCAAGTTCAATTAACATTCTGACGCCTGGTTCTGGAGAATTTAGCGATGAATATGTTGAGACACTTAAGACAATGCAGTCGGGAATTGAGACAGATTACAGAGGATGGTCAGATTCCCTAAGAAGAAGAGCAATAATGTTTCTTATATCAGATATCCTATCAGAGTTTACTGATAGCCAGATGCTTATAGGAATGGATGTAGGAGACTTCGCAGTAACCAGTGAGGATTCTTCAAAATCAGCAACAAAGTCTGCTTCTTACGCAGAGCAAGTAGAGTCATCAGGCGGAGGTCCGCCAGGACAGATTGATGCCCCGTTTGGTGGTCCTGTAGGTAAGGCAGCTACAGTCATGTTAAGTGAATATGACACTTCTGAGGCAAATCTTGATATTACCTCTAATGTATTCCTTAAGTTCGACTCATCCAAGACAACACAGCTTTTGGCAATAATGAGAGACTTAAACGATGATAGCAAGGTATCTGACGAAACAACTTCAGTACTATCGGGTGCAGGAAATGATGAATTTGATGGAGAAATATTTACTGAGACAAATTCTCAGATAAAGAAGACTCACCTGGCGCTTCTAAATACATACTTTAAGACAGAGACACTCGCTGAAGCACTGTACGATATAGGAACATCTTTAGCCTCTGCAGCAGGAGAAATTCAAAACTATCGATACAATGCAGATGTCGAAGCCGTTTTCTCTCTATTTGACCTCATGGCAAAAAATGCTACTACGCACGCTGACGCAGGGACTATGTCTACTGATGATATTAGATCAGCAATAATTAGCACTTCAATGTTTCCTGAGACACTTAGCCTTAGGGCACACTTAGATGAGCAGGAATACAGAAGAGGTGCAAGAGCAGGATTTTTTGACGACGAGATTAGTCCAGAAGGTGTTCAACCTAGCTCTACAGCTCTATTAATTCCTCGAGGTAGTGTAATTGAGTCTAGCTTTTTATCAAAAAGAGTCATTCCTTCACTTGGTATGATGACAATAAAGGGAAGAGAGCAATTGCCTTCATCCGCTTCTGAGCAAACTAAATCAGGAATAATTTCTATTTACGGCGATCCAAATGATGATAGAAAGGAAATTGTCACTATAGGAATTCCTGTTGGACTTACCGAGAGACTTAGGGAAGAGGCGGCAAGCTATGCGTCAGAGGTTGCCGGATATGGTGAGGAAAGCTATGAGGAAAGCCCATTAATTTGCATTAAAATCTATAAGAAAGATCTCGACAGAGGAGATGTTGTTTACATTCCTCAATCATATGTCTTCGATACACGTGTCATGGGAATATGTTGTCCGACTGTCAGTACTGACACCAGTTACAACTCTGATATCGGCGGAATTGAAAAGATTCAATCAGATATCATATCTCAAGCAATGGCAGGCGCTGGAGATGGTGAAACTGAAAATCACACAAGTCACTGGAAGTCTAAGATATATTCGGGATATGATCTTGATGGTGATGGAAGCGCTATAACTGAAGTCGGTCAGGATAAAGCCATGAGTATGACGTTTGACGAAGAATTTACATATTCAGATGCTGATCAATATGACGATCTATTTAATGATGTTATTTTTTCATTACTTAAAGTTAAACCACTTAGGGGCTATTCCAATAAACCATTGATGAAACACTATTACACACTGCCTGTGATGTTTCCATCTGATCCAGCAGAAGATGTTAGAAAAAATCATCTTAATGATGTATTTATAAAGCATTATTTAAAAATTACTGCAGGTATCGACGTGTCAGAAAAAGCATTTCCGCTATTTAGAAATGGAACCTCACCCATGTCATCTACAGACGGTGCGGGTTTGGGAACCGCATCTCGAGACTTTGAATTCATAGATAATATGATGCAAGGATTAAATAGACCATTTTCTGAAGAGTTTATATCTGATGACTATATTCAAAATGTCAGATCAGATATACTAAAGCTTGTTGATGAGGGAATTAAAAGTAATGCTCTAGGAAGCTTTGACGTTGATGAGTCAATATCTTCAAATGTTATAGCAAAATTAAAACAGTCTTATTTATTTTCTGCTGAGAAGTACTTTAATCAAACACATCTTCCACACCTATTTGAGAGAGTTTTCTGCGTCATGATTGATCCTGATGGATTTGACATTGACTTAGAAGAAACAACTGGAATAGATACAAGTGACGATGATGCTGTTCAATCGTATATTACTGAAGTATATAACATATTTGCAACTATTGAAATTTTACCTGTCTCTTCGGGTGACGGAGTAGAAATGTGCAGTGACTCAAGTGTGGGCGATCTCGAACTCGATATTTAGTAACATACTACGGAGAAATACCAATGTCAGACCACTTATCAGACATAATTGACAACTATTCATACTCTTCAATGCAAAGTAAGGGTGTAAATCAGTCAGATATACCAATTCCAAATGATGTTGAGGCTACGTTCCAATATAACTACTTTGTATTTGATGAGACTACGTCTCGTAGTGTTACAGTGAAGGGAGATTCGTTAAATTCTTTTGCATCAATCTCAGAAGATGCTGATGAGTCAGCTAGGTTGGCAGCTTTAATTGAGTATGATGTTCCAAGGTTTAATAGAATTTCATGGACACCTACTGTTCTTGAGTCATCTCTTATTGATGAGGGCTCTGAGGCTGAATCATCAATTGGAGTGACAATATCGGATAATTTAGAAAATATCATATACGAAGAGGTCATGACAAGTAATCAGTATAGTGGAATTGGTATTCAAGATGCAGACGGTCTCGGAAGAATAGCAGATATGGCAAAAGTTGCAATAGGATCTTCTGATCTTCCATTTGAATTTGCAACATCGAGTACTGCTACTGTCAATACAGATTCAAATTTAGATGTAATTAATGGCTATCTTGATCTGGTTAGTGAGGGATCTTCTATAGATAAGACAGCAAAGGAGACATTGAGAAATGCACTAACCAGCTATCAATCACAGGGCGACCTAAGCTTTGCAAATCAGTCTGAGGAAAGACAGTCTGCAATCAATGATACTCTATCCGATACATCAGCTACTTTTGATATGGGAATTTCGATAAGCAACGTTCTTGCTAGTGCGTGTGCACATGCGTGGACACAAGATGGTGGAAGCACATTTTTTGAAGAATTTTCTTCTATTAAGGGGTTATTAGAAAAAATTACAACACAGTCACTTGCAGATGATGGTCTCGGAACTGTTAGTGATAATGACTATGATATTAGTGGAACTCCGGCAACGTATAGATCATCTGAAAATCTTGCAAGCCAGACGTCTGGTGATCAATATGTTGCACAGGTTGCTGGGTACATAATAGAAAAGCAAGAAATAGATGCATCAGGAACAGTGACAGAGCTTTCTCCCCTTATTGTTGAAAGTCCGATAGTTTCTGAACTTATAGATCCAAATATTATGTACGGAAAGGCTTATCGATACAGGATTAGAACTGTAGCATATCTTGAATTTAGTGCTATAAATGTCTATCCTGGAAATGAATCTAGAAACGAAACAATGATAGTAGGTGTATTTATAGCATCTAGAGCCAGTCAGGCTTCGACTGCCTTGTGCACAGAGAGAATTCCCCCACCACCTCCTGAAGAAATTGAATTTGTGTATGACGGTGCTAAGGGTTCTCTTGATATATCGTGGGGATTCCCACTTAATCGACAACGAGATATTAAGCAGTTTAGAGTATTTAGAAGATCTACTGTTAGAGAGCAGTATAGCTTAATTAAAAACTATTTCTTTGATGACTCTACCACACTCACCAAGACAACTGAGATACCTGATCCAGATGCGCTTATTGCATCCACCCCTGCAAAACTTAGTGGCGCGTTAATTCAGGTAGTTAGTTCACCCACAACACTATTTGGTGATAAAGATTTTGACACAAATTCTAGTTACATTTATGCTCTGACAAGCGTAGACGCACGCGGACTAAGCTCAAATTACTCTGCTCAGTTCCTGGTGTCTTATGATAAGTTTAAAGCAAGACTAAACATAACATATCTTTCAAGATCAGGTGCACCTATCCCGTATCCAAACATGTATCTTAGAAGAGACCTGTTTGTTGATACAATCAAAGCTTCAGGATTTGATCAGATGTCTATTTATTTTGATCCTGAATACCTAAGTGTTTCAAATTCTGATGAAACTAATCTAGATGTTTTATCTGATAGTTCCGACGAGCCTAGTTATAAGATGTCAATGATTAATCTTGACAACCAGAAGTCAAATATGATAGATATTTTTGTTAAAGATATTCGTACAGACGATCTATACGAGGTTGGGGAAGGTGTTGAATATGAAGTTAAAACAAAAGTTGCCACATTAATAGATACATCTGGCTAGGAAATATTTTACTATGTAACATGGAGAATTGTATATTTACAATCAGGAGTGAAAAATGGGATTCTTAGATCACAGTACAAATAACATTATTTTAGATGCTGTTTTGACTGACAAAGGAAGAGAGCTGTTGTCTAGAAATGACGGTTCATTTCAAATCGTCAAGTATGCACTTTCAGATGATGAAGTTGACTATACTGTTATTGAAAAATTTGGAAGAACAGTTGGAAAAGAGAAGATTGAGAAAAATACACCAGTCCTTGAGGCTGTAACGACTTCAAATCTGGCTCAAAAGTTTAGATTAAGAAGCATATCTGTTCCAAATCTTATTAGACTTCCATATCTGTCTTTAGATGGTGTAACATCAGATACAATTACACTAAATACAGTCAACACTAGAAGTTCAACAGTTACTGTTAAACAGGGAATTGGAGGTGACTCTCTGCTTCCTGTCGAGTTAGTTGATCAGGTCTATAGGGTTTCTGTTAATAATTTATTCTTACAGATATCAGGACAGAGACCCGTTTCAATTGACTCTGAGAACATTGCAACCTACTTGATCACCAGAGGATCTTCTCTGGATACAACAACAGGCGGCTCATCATGTTCTTTGACAGTTCAAATAAAGTCATCTTTAACAACAACAATGTTTAGCACATTTGGTGTAGCAGACGATAAGACATTAATTAGATCATATATTACAGTCATAGGTCAGCAGTCAGGTGCTTCAAAAGACTTTCTAATTAAGATTAACAAGACAGCATAATATTTTAAGAGATAGAGCATGGCCACATTTAAAGAAATTTCTTCTGCTGATATTAAAACAAGTAGATCAGTACTAAATCAGTTAGTTGACATCATTCAAGAGGATATCTCAGGATCCACCACAAGAAAGAAGTATCAAGTCTTTGTAACAGGTGGCGTCGGTCCTGGTGTAACTTCATCTCTGTTTCAGACAGTGTATGATCAGGACTACACACTTCAGACAGCTAATCCTGTTTTCGATATAACATATGGAATGTATTCCGGCAGTTCAGCAGTTGCTTCAGCATCTACTGGTCAGGATAGTGCAGGAAAGATACTGTTTCCATCACACTCTCTCATGATGAGAGAAAAGATGAATGTTTACAGACAGTTTGCACAACTTCTCTTAGGTGACGCAACATATCAGTTTGCATCACCGTATACAACAACTCAGCCGGTTGAATCAGAGGGTATTGACCACGCTCTATTCTTCACATTCAAGAGATTATTTTCTAGAGATAAGATAAAGCGTGAATCTTTTGCGATGAAATTTTATCAGTCTGCATCTCGAGCACCTGGTGATCCAACTGCATCTGGTCAATCTGTATTTTCAGGAAATATGGGTCCCAATCTTAACTTACCTACAGTTTCTGGATCTGCAATCTTTACAGATATAGGCTCTGCAACTGCAAAGGAGACGTCGATCGGGGGAGAGATCGGAAACCTGGTCGATTCATCAAACACAAATAGAAATGTCGGTCTGCTTTTCTATGACATGGGAATAGGTCTTCTGGATGTTGAGAAAGTAATTTCAGCATCGCAAGCAGCCTCAGGTGTTATCGACGCAATGAAGAGCAATACATTCGACTCCATTCCGGGGGGTCAGATGATATTAGGATATGGCCCAGCAACTCCTGGAACAGGATCATCAGACGTAGCAGTATTTGGAGGACGAGGAAACAGAAACGCTAAATTCGTCCCAGACTTTGTTGTCTCCGCTTCAATGGATAATATCTTAGATCACTTTGCATCCGTTAGATTCCAGTCAGGATCACTCACAGCAATAACATTCCAGAATGTGACAAACATCAACTCAACACTGGTCTTCTGTAGGGCAACATCTGATGAGTTTAACTACTCTTCTAATCCCACGTTTAGTGACTCAACAGGAAGAATTAAGGTAATAGATGAGGGAGAGGAGAATACACAGAGAACTTTCTCCTTTGTTAGTACAATTGGTCTATATGATGGAAGAAATAATCTGCTTGCTGTTGCAAAACTTAGCAGACCTGTTGAGAAGAATGATGAGAAGGATCTGACATTCAGGATTAGGCTTGACTTCTAGTCCTGGCTGGAGGTTTAGCAAATGTCAATTATTAAAATCACTCCTGACCTGATTGAGCAAGTTACATTAACGACTCATCCAAAGAGAACATTTGTCTCATCTTCTCAAAAATCACTCCAGGAGATCGAATCCCCTCGGATACCAGGTGGTAGAGCTCCTCCAACAGGATCAATTGGCCAGGTTAACCTTATGCCAAGAGCCAACACAGTCATTAAGAGTGTTAGGGCATTTGACCCAGAAAGCACAACTTACAATGAGGATCAATCATCACTCCTTATCAATCTAAGAGCTGCAGTCGAGGCCACAGCGGCAGGTGAGGTAGATATCCAAGATTATCTCGGTGTCGCTTCCGCAAACCAGGACTGGTCGAGCGGACACGGCATAGATGAATCAAACCCTCCAGCCAAGGGATACATGGAGGGGGTTAGAAAAGCAAAGCGGCCTATTAAAAATTCAAAAGCATTTAGTATTACCAGATTTAGACCTCCGTTTCTTTATGAGAACACCGGTTTTTATGCTGCTTCTCCGAGAAATAAGTGGATAGTCCCACAGGTCGCTGCTTCTAGCTTTGAGGGAAAGCTTAGATCTGTCAAGGACCAGGTTAGAAATATACTTCTTCCAGCAAATAGGGCTAGGATGAAGAATCCTGATTACGCGTATACTAACTACCACAGCTTAAATTTCTTTACAGCGTCCATAAACCAGCAGGCATCTTCCATTGAAGCAGGACACAGTGTGATGTTAAGCTCTGTCTTGATATATCCTTCTATGACTGGAGCATATGAGACTTCTCCAACTCACTTTACTGGAAGGTACGCTCCCAAAGGTGCATTTACATTTGACTTCTATATCAACCCGAGATATACGAATGACCTCTCAAAGGGATTCAAGACAAACGGTCACTTTCAAGCTGGAACAATATATCACATGAGCAGTACGTTTGCTGTCTCTCTCGTTACAGGGTCAAGTACAGCGGCAAATGGAACAGCTGACGGATATAGAATACTATTACAGCTTTCACAGAGTGCAGATTTTGCACCCTCTAAGTTTTTATTAACAGCTTCAAGTGATATTCCCATCTATAATGGAGATCTTTCCAGGTATAAGAAGGATCCCTATGATTATGCCTTTCTATCAGCTGATAACTCTCTTAAGAGAAACCACTGGCATCACGTTGCAATAAGGTGGAGTCCTAAGGTAAATGGCGGCACTGGAAGCTTTGTGATCGATGGAGAGGTCTCTTCTGAGTTTTCTATTACAGGCTCAGAATCTATTGTCCCAGAAGTTAGCTCCTCAACAGGCAGATCAGCAGCATTTGCCAGTAGAAATCTTGCTGACCCTGATGCCCTCTTCATAGGAAACTTTTATGAGGGGGCAAACGTATCTGGGTCTGCATCAGCTGGCTCCAATATCTCAAGATTTTTTAATACAAAGGCGAGCTCCATAGAGGGATTTACTGACCCAGGCCACGGCTTAATAGAACCGGTCCAGTCAAAAGACATGGGAAGGCTTGATCCAGCTGGATTTGCATTTAATCATCCCCTCAACGCTGAGGTTCATGATCTTAAGATCTACAACTCCTACAGGACGCTGACACAAATCTACACTTCTTCGATTGGAGGGCCAGAGGACTTTACAGACTTGTTGTTTTATCTTCCTCCGTTTTATATTAATGAGAGAAGAGAGCGTACATTCCTGGTAAATGCTGTTACGGGCGCATATAAGAGCTACTTTAGTGACACTGGTGGAGGTTCTGGAGAATACTCTGTATCATATCCCATTAGCAACTTTATAGATCCGTTTGTAACAATGCCGTTCAATGCTGGCCTGGCGATGACAGTGGATTCGACACTTATAAACCTAGATACATTCACAAAGGATCTTGTAAATAACATATATCCAAGGCTCTTATTTCTAACAGCATCTTCTGCATGTGATAAGGGTGATAGCAATCAGACAGATGTGCAGCTAAATCTATCCTCAGGCGTCTCATCGAGAAGAGTTTCAGAGTATCTATTTAACACTGCATCTTTAAGAAAAAGATGTCTTACTGTTCTTCCCTGCGATAATGGAAGATTCAATCCAAACTATTCACTTGTGTATACCGGCTCTGAAACATTGCCAAATTCTGGTTCAGATGCATATCTTTACACAAATGATCTGGGTGAGATAGATAAAAGTCTGATAAGCTTAAAGAATATGTTCTCTATCACACCAAGTTCGATCTTTAATGTACGTCCTACGGCTGATCTAACAGAGCTATTATCGTACTATACTTCTTCTGGCGGGGGTTTATCGTATGCATCTCCCGATAGACCAAATGGAAACATACCAGAGGGAACTGCTGATAATAAATTCCTAGCCTACCAGGCATCACTTGACCCTTCAAGCAATGAGATAGTGCTGTTCAATATTCCAAATATGTTCTATGGAAATAGAATTCAACCGGGGTCTGTAACACTTTCTGATGATAATCTTAGTGGATCTGGAGGAAAGATAAAGATTACGCTAAAAGATGACGGACAGGGATCTCTATACAGAGCAGATAGCGCTACATCTGCTGCTGTATCTAATTGTGTTGGAAATATATTTTATGATGAGGGAATTATACTGATTAAATCACCACACCTTGCTCACTTTGGAAAGGATCAATTTGAGATATCATTTAATGGTGAGCAGAATCTTCATGTTATGTCTATCAATGTTCCATGCAGGCCTGGTCTAATAAATAGCTCTTCGAACCCAGGCTTCAAAGTTCTTTCAGCATCACTTTCTTCAAATGATTATGATTCAGAATTCGTCTATATCACTGGTATATACTTTCACGATGATAATATGAATGTGATAATGAAGGCAAACTTAGCACAACCAGTAGTCAAGAGAGACGGTGACAGCATGGTATTCAGAGCAAAAATGGATTTCTAATGATTTTAGGTCTAGATATTTCGACAAGCTGTACTGGGTGGTGTGTTTTAAAAGAAGACGGATCATTGCAGAAAATGGGATATATCGCTCTATCTGGTGATAAAAATATCTTTAAAAAAGCTCAAAAGGTTAGACAGAAACTATCAAGTCTAAATATAGAATATTGCATAGAAAAAGTATTTATAGAGGAGAACCTCCAAGCATTTAGGCCCGGACTATCGTCTGCAAAGACGCTTCTAACACTTGCAAGATTTAACGGAATCGTAAGTTACATTTCTCAGCTTGAATTCTATTCTCCGCCTGAGTTTATAAATGTCAATTCTGCAAGAAAGAGTCTCTCAATCAAGGTTAAAAGATCAAAAGAATGCGGAATATCTACAAAAGATCAGGTTCTAGACTGGGTGACTGGAGAGGTTGGAAGCAAATATACTTGGCCGACAAGAGTCATGAAGTCAGGAAAGAGAAAAGGGCAGACTGTGCTAGAGTCAGGATGTTTTGATATGGCTGATGCATATGTTATTGCAAGAGCTGGATTGATTTCTTGAAAATTTAAGATCTTTATGTTACAATTTACTAATGGTTGTGACATTTACTAACAAGCTAAAGTTTCTAAGGCGTGTATTTGGCTCTAGTGAGATGGATAGGCAGCAAAAGAATGCCATATTCACGTGTCCAGCATGTGGGACTGGAACAAACAAGAGAAAGCTTTACATTAATTTAGACACATGGCAATGTCACTGCTGGTCATGCGGACTTAAGGGAAGGACAATTCTTCCTATTTTAAAAAAATATGGATCGCAAGTAGATGTTGATCAATTCTTAAAATATTCAGGAAGTAAAGAAAAAATAGTTCTACACGACTCTAGTGACGTCGAAGAAGAGGTTAAGCTTCCCGATGGATTTATACTCCTGTCAGACTATTTAACTTCAATTGATCCAGACATTAAGGCGTGTCTAAGGTACTTAAAGTCAAGAGGGCTTGGAGTAAAAGATCTTTGGAGATATCGATTTGGAACTGCTAGATCTGGAAGATTTAAAAGAAGGATAATCGTTCCGTCATTTGATTCATTTGGTGATCTTAATTTTTTTGTAACTAGGAGCATTGATGCTAGTACAAGAAGAAAGTATATAAATTCTGACAATAATAAAAAATTAATAATCTTTAATGAAATTGACATAGATTGGTCAAAAGAGCTTGTATTGACAGAGGGTCCGTTTGATATGGTAAAAGCAGGTGAAAATGCTACATGTATACTGGGATCAAGCTTAAGGGATGACTATTTATTATTTCAAAAAATAGTTTCAAATAAAGCATCAATTCTTCTTGCACTTGATAGTGATATGAAAGAAAGAGAACATAAGATAGCTTCTGATCTAAGCTCATACGGGTGCAGGGTTAGAACTATGAATTTAGAAAAATTTTCTGATGTTGGGGAAATGACAGGTGAGGAGTTTAATCTATTAAGGCTCAGATCAGTAGAGTGGGACTCATCTCAGAGGCTAAAGATTAAAATTGGGAAACTTAGAAGTGGATCTCTTCTCTAGTTCTTAATATTTATTTCTGTCTCCTGGAGAGAAGTAATGAAGATTAGTAGAAATCAGCTAAGGCAGATAATTCATGAAGTCATGAAAGACCTTGAAGAAGATGCACTATTTGGATCCCCTACAATAACGGGATTGCAGCCTGAAAAAGACATTCCCGGACAATCAGTAGAATCTGCTTGCAGTAAGTGTAAAATGAGACATCCTGCCGGAGGTTGCGGCCATGATCATTCTGACCACAAGGGAGCTGGTAGAAATTTAAGCTACGGTAATCCAAAAGCGGGAGATCACGAAGGAAGAATGACAAGAAGTCAGTTAGATAAGATTGGAAGATATGCCCAAAGTCTTTATGATATGCTTAACGACGATGATGACCTTCCTGAGTGGGTTCAGTCAAAGATTTCAGTAATTGATCATGACATAGGAAAGGTCAAACACTATCTTGAATATAAGATAAAGAGAATGAAGAGATAGCTTTCTTGTACAAGCATCTCTAGTTGGCATAATATAAATTATATGAGGATAGCCCACATAGCAGATGTCCACTGGCGTGGGCTCTCTCGACATAAAGAATACATGGAATCATTTTCCGCCTTTATAAAACAGGCCAGGGAATTAAATCCCGATGTTATCTATATTGGCGGAGATATAGTTCATTCTAAGACTCAGGGGATCTCTCCTGAGTTAATTGATTGTCTCAGCTGGTGGTTTACAGAACTATCTAAAATATGTCATGTTCACGTGATATTGGGAAATCATGATGGCCTTCTTAATAACAAAGATCGCCAGGATGCCATTAGTCCCATTCTATCAGCTCTGGATAATCAGAAGGTTCATCTACATAAGGAATCAGGTGTTTATCCAACGGGTGTAACAGGGTTTAACTGGTGCGTCTTTTCATGTTTTGATGAAGAGGGCTGGGGTGATGTTTCCCCCATCGAGGGTGAGGTGAATATTGCCCTTTACCACGGGGGTGTATGGGGATCAAAGACAGATATCGACTGGGAGATTGAGGGAGAGGTTGATCTTGAATTCTTTTCTGACTATGATTTTGCACTACTTGGAGATATTCACAAATCACAGTTCCTAAACGATAAAAAAACTATTGCATATTGTGGATCATCAATTCAGCAGAACTACGGTGAAGATCCTGGAAAGGGCTTTTTATTTTGGGACATTAGGACTAAGGATGATTTTGATGTTACGTTTCATGAAATTCAACACAATCAGCCTTTTGTAACAATTGACTGGCTTGGGAGTGTTGACTCTACACTTTCTTCAACAGGTAGTCTGTTTGATCGATCTAGATTTAGAATAAGATCAGATAGAAAGATACACCAGTCTGATATTACAACACTTTATAAAAGACTAAAGGACCAGAAGAGTGCTACAGAGATAGTATTTAAAATGGATCATGCAGTTGATCCAGGAATAATTGAGACAGACGGAGAATCCTTTTCAAAGAAAAATCTTAGAGATTTTTCTGTCCACCAGCGGTTGATGAGTAATTACTACGAGAATACAGATGTTTCTGATGAGACTTGGGAAAAAATAGAAGAGAAGATTTCCAGATACATAGGACAAATTTCTAAAAAAGAATCCATTTCTAGAAATATTAGATGGTCAATTAGAAAACTGGAATTTGATAATACGTTTGGGTATGGAAAGGGAAATTTACTAAACTTTGATAAGCTTGGTGGAATTACAGGAATTTTTGGAAAAAATAGAAAAGGAAAGTCATCTATAATTGGATCTATAATGTATTGCCTCTATAACACTACAGACAGGGGCAGTATTAAAAATATTCATATTATAAATACAAGGAAAAAACACTGTCGCGCTCAAGTTGACATTGATGTAAACGGAATAAGATACAGAATAGAAAGAGGAACAGTCAGACATCAAGCAAGAAAGGGCCATGTATACTCGACGACAAGCCTATCACTATCTAAGATTAATGAAGACGGCCTTGTAATTGAAGATATGTCAGGAGAGCAAAGAAGAGATACAGAAAAAATTGTTCAAAGCTTGATAGGAACTTCTGATGACTTTCTATTAACATCACTGGCATCGCAGGGTGAGATGAATGCATTTATCAAAGAAAAGGCAACATCGAGAAAGAATATTTTAAATAAATTTCTTGATCTTGAGATATTTGATCAAATGTTTTTTATGGCAAAGGAGGAATCCGCTCAAATTAGGGCAAGAGCTAAAGCCTTGCCAAAAATTGACTGGGATACTGAAATAAATCTTCAGGAAGAAGAAGTAAGAACAAAGAGGGAAAAGATATCAAAGATTGAGATCTTTTTAAATAAGCTAAGATCACAGCACCAGGAATTAAAGATACAGCTTGCAGTCTCTCCTGATCGTGATGTTGTCACAAGGACTGATATTAAAAATCAGAAAAAATTAATATCTGGAATCTTAGATACCTCATCAAGTCTTAAAAAAGAGCTAGGAAATCTACATAGCGTTGTCTCTGAGTCAGAAGACAAAATTTCTAAAATTGAAACAGTTAGATCTCAATTTCCACTTAACAAGATAAAAGAAGACCTTTTGGACTTAAGAAATATTAAAACTGATCTTTTGAAGATAGAGCATGAGATTGATAGACAGAAAACTGTTTTAAAAAATCAAGAAAAGTCTGTTAAAAAGCTCGAAGGAATTCCATGCGGTAGCCAGTTTCCTAGTTGCAAATTTATTAAAGATTCCCACAAAAATAAGATTAAAATAGATGATCAAAAAGATTTAATATCCCTTTTATCTTCACAAGCTAGAGATGCAAGAAAGAGAATTAAATCTCTAGAGGTACAAGAGCTAGAGGAAAAAATTAAAAGATATGATGATTTAATTAGCAAAGAGTCTTCTTTGAAGGTCTCTATTTCATCTACAAAAATTAAGATCCATGAGTTAGAAAGTGAAACTTCTGTACTTAAGAGAAAGTTAGAAGATTCTAGGGATGATCTCTCAAGAATGGAGATACATGTCATAGATGATGAAGAAGACAATATATCAATAAAGTTGAAGAAGAAGATTTTAGAAATTTTAGAAAAAATAACACAAGCAGATGCTAAAAGAATTTCTCTTGTTGAACAAGTTGGAAAGTTTGAAATGAGACTTGCAAATCTTAAAGAAGAAAAATCTGACTCTGATAAGATATCTGCAGAGCTTGAAGTCTATGATTTAATCATGCAGGGTGTCTCAAAGAAGGGTATCCCAAGACTTATTATAAAGTCTCAGCTTCCACACATTAATAATGAAATATCAAAGATACTTCAAGGTGTAATGGGATTTACTGTTGAACTAGAAGCAGATTCAGACACAAATTCAATGGATGTTTTCATTAACTACGGTGACTCTAGAAGGGTTGTTGAACTAGGTTCTGGAATGGAAAAGATGATCTCTTCTTTGGCAATAAGGGTTGCATTAATCAACGTATCATCTCTTCCAAAGCCAGATGTGTTTATTATTGATGAAGGATTTGGTACATTAGATGAAAACAATGTTGAAGCGTGCAACAGACTTTTAGACTCTATGAGAAAGTGGTTTAAAAATATTATGATAATTTCCCATGTAGACGGTGTCAAAGATGCAGTTGATAATAATTTAGACATATCATCGAGAGGAAAGGATGCCTACATCACATACAGCTAGATATGAAGAAACTGTAGTGGTTCAAAAGGATGGATTTTCGATAGTCAAGCCAAAGAATATGTCTAAGACAATACCGCTATTTTGCCCAGTTTGCACAATTTCAATGAGCGGACTTACTGACATGTCCTACTATGAAAGATTCGAATGTTGCTCTGCTTGTGGAATGCTATGGGCAGATCTAAATCAAGAGGAATGGATGTCTGGCTGGAGACCTGAAAAAAGTGAGATTAAAAAAGAGTTTGATAGAAGATCTTCTATACCTGTTTCTTTCTCCTTTTAGAACATATTTAATTGAGAGGAAAGGACTATGCTAAGCTTTAGAGAAGTCAATGTTTTAGGAAATATCTGTGACACTACATTTGGAAGGAGTTCAACTACTCGATCTCCAACTGTTTCATTAAAGACATCATTGCAGAATGATAAGTTTTCTGTAACATATACAACAATTGTTAATCTGGGATCTGTTCATGAAATGAGAGATCTTGCAAGCAGGTACGAGGAAGAGTCGATCAAGATTACAAAAGAGTATATGAAGAATATTAAAAAAGAATTTAAGTCATCTGCAGGTAGATCACTGAAGGCTAAAGAGCTTACTTCAAATGATTCAATTGATGTTATAACGACTTCTCCATATTCTCCTAGAAGAACAGCATACTATAGAAGAACAACTGTCTATCGTGTAGAATAATGGCATCTGTCAATAAATCTAGACAGGTTAAAGAGATCATTAAGTGCGGGAAAGATCCCGTATACTTTTTTAACAAGTATACGAAGATCCAGCATCCCGTCAGAGGGTTAATATCATTTGACACGTATCAGTTCCAGGATGACTGTGTTCAGGACTTTATTGATAATAGATTTAATATAATTGTTAAGTCTAGACAGCTCGGACTTTCAACTTTGACAGCAGCTTACGCTGTATGGCTAGCAATCTTTCAAAAAGACAAAAATATACTTGTTATTGCTACAAAGCTTAGTGTTGCTCAAAACTTCATTAAAAAAGTAAAGACAATATTAAGAAATCTTCCAAAGTGGCTCATTCTTCCCGCTGTTGTAACTAACAATAAACAGCTATTGGAGTTTAGCCACGGATCTTCAATTAAGGCAATTCCGACATCAGAAGATGCAGGTAGATCTGAAGCACTTTCTCTTTTGATTGTTGATGAGGCTGCTTTTGTTAGAAACTTTGATGAGCTTTGGATGGGACTATACCCTACAATTTCAACAGGTGGAAGAGTTGTTATACTGTCAACACCAAACGGTGTAGGTGGTCAATATCATGAACTTTATACAAATGCTGAAGCGGGATTAAATGAATTTAATGCGATCAGGCTTCCCTGGGATGTACATCCAGAAAGAGATCAAGAATGGTTTGATAAGGAGACTAGAAACTTTTCAGTAAGAAAGGTAGCACAAGAATATCTTTGTGATTTTGCATCTTCTGGTGAGACATTTCTTACAGATGAGGATTTAAAATATCTTCAATCACAGATAAAGAGCCCTGTAGATCGGGGAGGCAGGGATATGAATGTATGGATCTGGAAGTATCCCCTTTCTGATCACAGATATATTCTATCAGCAGATGTCGCAAGGGGAGACTCTAAGGATTATTCATCATTTCATATTATAGATGTGGAAGATAGTGAAGTTGTTGCTGAATATAAGGGAAAGATTCCACCTGATGATTTTGCTGTTTTAATTAATGAATTTGGACTAAGGTATAATAAGGCTATTGTATGCCCTGAAAATAATAGCTACGGATTTGCCACAATAATCAAGCTTAAGGATTTAAGCTATCCAGCCCTGTATTACAGAAGAAGAAAAGCAGTCCTAATTGGGGATTATATTCCTCCGGGAAATACTGAAATTGCCGGATTTACAACTAGCGGAAAGACAAGGAATATGATTTTGACAAAGCTTGAGGAGGTAATTAGAAATAAGCAGATTAAAATTTACTCCTCTAGGTTTTATGAAGAAATGAAAACATTTATATGGAAGGGAAATAAGGCACAGGCTATGCGAGGAAATTATAATGATGATCTTGTTATAAGTCTTGCAATCGGTCTCTGGCTATATGATTCTTCCTCAGATCATAGTAGAAATTCAGCTGCACTAAATCAAGCAATGCTTGATGGAATGTCTAGAAAGACGAATACATTTGATATGCCTAGGGATGTTCCTGGAGCAATTTCTGACAATAGACCCTACAATCCTATCAGAACAGACGGTGAACCAAGAAAGAAAGGAAAGTGGCAATCTAGATGGGGTGAGAGAAATGTTATACCGGCAGATTTAGACTGGGTATATAAATAATTTATGTAAGATTGTTATCCCTGTATAGTATGATCAGGAGAGTTTAATGGCACAGAACAGACAAGATGGCCTCTTTAGAAGATTGACACAGCTCTTTAGAAGTGGGCCTGTTGTCAAAAGAAAGATAAAGTCTTCAAAAGAGTCTAGGCCTTCATCTGCCTTCGATATATTTGGAAAAACGCAGAGTCATGTCTATAGCACAGCAATGAGTGCATATGGAACATATGATAGAATGGCAAGGTATTCAGATTTCTCAGAAATGGAATACACTCCAGAAATTGCAAGTGCATTAGATGTCTATTCTGAAGAGACAGCAGCGACAGACGAGCACGGACAGGTACTTCACGTCCATTCAGAAAATCCTAAAATTAAGCAGCTTCTTGAAGACCTATTTTTTGACACAATTAATATAGAATTTAACTTAACATCTTGGGTTCGAAATTTATGCAAGTATGGTGACTTTTTTCTTTTTAATGATGTGAGCCCTGATCACGGTGTAATTAATATCTTTCCAATACCAGTTAATGAAATTGAAAGAGAGGAGGGTTTTGATCCCGCAGATCCGCTTGCTGTTAGATATAGGTGGGTAACACAAGGAAATCAAGTTCTTGAGAACTGGCAAGTTACACACTTTAGGCTTCTTGGAAATGATGCATTTCTTCCATACGGCTCTTCAGTCTTAGAGTCAGCAAGAAGGATCTGGCGACAGCTTATACTTGTTGAGGATGCTATGCTGGTCTATAGAGTAGTTAGGTCTCCTGAAAGAAGAGTCTTTAAGATAGATGTTGGAAATGTTCCTCCCGAGGATATCCCGAACTATATGGAGCAGGTTCAGTCAACACTTAAGAGAAGTCAGGTTGTAGATAAGAATACAGGAAGGGTTGATTTACGATATAATCCTCTTTCTGTTGATGAGGACTACTATCTTCCTGTCCGAGGTTCAGAGTCAGGAACCACTATTGATACTCTCGCCGGAGGTCAAAATGCAACAGCAATCGAGGACGTCCAGTACATTCAGAAAAAGCTGTTTGCTGCACTTAAGATTCCCAAAGCATATCTTGGATATGATGAAGGATTGGGTGCGAAGGCAACACTTGCACAAGAAGATGTGAGATTCTCTCGTGCAATTAATAAAATTCAAAGAACAGTAATCTCCGAACTTAATAAGATAGGAATTATTCACCTATATTCTTACGGATTTGAAGGAGAAGATCTTCTTGACTTTACATTGCAACTTTCAAATCCATCAACAGTCGCACAGCAGCAAAAGCTTGAGCTCTTTAGAACAAGATTTGAGATAGCTGGAAGCCCACCTGAAGGGCTTGTTGATCGAAACTTTTTAAGAAAGAATATTTTAGGGCTTACAGACAAGCAAATACAGGAAATAGGTAGAGGAAAGATAGAAGACAAGATGATAGATCTCCAGGTAGAGGCAGTTAAGCTTCCAGAAGAAGGCGGTGATGAAGCCGGGGGTGGCGAAGGAGGTGGCGAGGACGACGAAGAAGAGAGTGGGCCATCTGAAACAGACCCACGAAACACTTCAGGCCTTCCAATCATAGCAGGAGATATCCCTACTATCAGGTCAGAAATATCAGAAAAAGATGAAAGTGAATTTGATAATATAATCACATTTGAAATAAATGATGAATCCGGTCCTGTCAAGGCTCAGAATAGAATTGCCCACTACTCATCTCTATTAAGTGAGGATAGTGATAAGGACGATAAAGATGATGACAAAGAAGAGTCCAATGAAGAATATCAGTATACTGACAAAGAAAGAAGAGAGAGAAATAGAAAGAGAAAAGTCAAGAATGCTACTAGAGCTGTAGGAGACCGAGGTCTAATTCCAGACATAGCTGGAATGCTCAAGGTTGATAGAAATAGAGACTCAACATTTGGTGATCCATTTGGAATGCAGAGTCTGAAAAGAGATATTAAGAATCTTGCAAACCCCCTAAAAGAAGATGATGAAGATGATTCTTCATTAGATCAATTTTTTGAAAATTTCTTCAATAAAAAAATATCACAACAGGTAAAGATGACCTCAGATGTAAAGTCAACATTGAAATCACTTGAGAGTAGAATAAATATTGATAATAGCCAAATTCTTACAGAAGACTATGACTTTGACGAAGAGATAAAATAGCATGAAAAATACTCACAATAAAAAAAGAAATGTTGGTGTTATTTATGAGCTCTTGCTCAGACATGTCTCAGCAAAGCTAATTGAGGGAAAAAACAATGATGCACAAAAATCTTTAAACATACTTGAAAAATATTTTAATGAAGATACTGAGCTCTATAGGGAGTTTAGGTTGTTTAATGCTCTTGTGAGATCTACTGTTAGTGACACACCTGTTGCTGCTGCTATTTTAACTGAAGCTAAAAATGCTTGTAGAAGATGTGATCAAAGATCACTCGATAGAGAAAAGTCCCTATTGATTAAAGAGATCAACTATACGCTTAATGATAGTAATTTTTATCATAGAAGGGTTCCAAACTACAAGGTATATGCGACAATCCAGTCACTTTTAAACGACTGGAAGCTTGGTGATAAATCTGATCTATCTAGAATGGTCATGTATGAGTCAAAGATTGTTGAGTGGCTGTTACAGGAAAAATCTGAAGAAGATATTGATAAGGAGGTTTACCCAGATGTTGATAGCCTCGTTGTGAAGATATTGACAGAAAAGTTTAATAAAAAATATTCTGATAAGCTTAATATCGAACAAAAGAATATTATCAAGTCTTATGTATTTTCAATGATGTCTGACGGAGGAACTTCCATTAGAAGAGATCTAGAGAAGATAAGACAAAAAACACTTTCAGAAATTACGGTATTTGAAAGATCAACAGATAATGCCGTAATTTTAGAAAAAATTAATGAAGTTAAATCCGGAATCTTACATGTCAAAACAGAAGAAATGAATGACAATGTAATATCTAGATTTTTACTAATGTCCAAGCTTAAAAGTGAACTACTGGAGGACGTATGAGTGATAAGCTTAAATTGCTTACAGAGTGGATGCCTCTCGTCTACGATACTGAGACAATTCAGGAAAATATGAAAAGAGACGGGGGAAAGATTGTGCTAAAGGGTGTCCTTCAAAAAGCTGATACTTTAAATCAGAACGGAAGAATATACCCATTACCAATTCTGGAGAGAGAAGTTAGAAATTATCAAAAATTTATTAGAGAAAGTCGTGCACTTGGTGAGTGTGATCATCCTGATAGCTCTGTCGTTGAATTAAAAAACGCATCTCACATAGTAAGAGAGGCATATATGCAGGGAGATGTTTGCTATGGAGCTGTTGAGCTTCTTAACACACCTAGCGGAAAAATTCTTCAAAGTCTAGTTAAGTCCGGTGTAACCCTTGGAATTTCATCAAGAGGCGTTGGAACGACTAGAAAGCAGGGAGATTCTCAAATAGTCCAAGATGATTTTCAATTAATTTGCTTTGATATGGTTTCTGAGCCCTCTACACCTGGCGCATTTATGATGAATGAGGGTAAAGAAGTTAATCGAAGAGACCTAGATAAGTTTTTTACTAAAACAGACAAGGTTGATAGAATATTTAATGAAATACTGTCATGGGAAGGTAAGTAATGTCTCAACACTGGCCAAAAGGTGCCGGACCAAATTTTGTTCCAGCATATCAAGTTTCAGGAGTTCCATATGTGACTTCATCACTTTCAAGTGATCTAACAACAACTCCTGTTCAAATAGACTTTCCGTACGCAACAAGATTCTTTGTTGTTGATAATATCGGTACAGTTCCAATAAGAATCGGATTTACTGCAAACGGTGTTAATGCAAAAGGTGTTGGAAATGTTAGCAACTATTTTCTTCTAGGTGCATCGGGCTCAACTGGTCGCTTAGAGATTAGATGTAAGTCTCTGTTTATAAGAACAGCAAATTCAACAGGTGGCTACACACTTATGGCGGGACTCTCTGGTGTCGGTGCTGGTGAGTTCCCAGTTCTAACAGGAACTGTGTCTGGAAGTCAGACTGGAGTCGACTATCCTAAATTTGAAGGCGTTGGATAATGGCAAAGCTTTCCAGAAATGAGCTTAAAAGCATCGTTAAGGAGTGTCTAGTAGAAATTCTAAGCGAGGGAATCTCTGCCAGCAATCAGAAGTCAAGACTATATGAGTCACGACCTCCGATTAGTTCGAAAGCTAGGACAAAACGATCAACGGCAAATCCATCTAGAAGGTCTCTTGATTCAATTGTTTATGGAGGAAATCCACAGGCTGATTCAAGAAAGGTTGAAAATTCCAACTTTAGTGAAAATATTAAAAGTACTGTTAATAGTTTAACTTCTGATCCTACACTTGCATCAATATTTGAAGATACTGCAAGAACAACACTTCAAGAGCAACTAAACGTTGATAGCGGACACGTTTCACATGATGCTGCTACATATGCCCAGGGTGATGCAGCTGCAAAAGCTGCATCAGCTGCAGATCCAATGGACCTATTTGCCGGTGCAGCAGATAAGTGGTCTTCACTTGCATTTTCTGACCAGATTAGAAAGTAGATAGAAAATTTTTATTTCTTCTTAATATGTATATTTGGAACTAGACCCAATATCAGGAGACCCCCAAATGTCATCTACTAAGACACTCACACCTTCTCTTCTCAAAAGAATTATTTCAGAAGAGAAAAGAAAGCTTAAGGTTGATACCAAAGAGGTTAAGGCTAAAGATCTTGCATCCTCTCTTGCAAATCACGTTGACTACCTTAAAGCATTAAAGATTCAAGAATCAAAGCTTCGTAAAAAGCTTACCAGAATTATTAATGAGAGAAAAAGAATCAAAGCTCAACTTATAAAGGCATTATAAGATGCCCACACACACCCAGGGAACTGTTTTAGCATTGGGCCCAGCAGGAACAGGCGGGCTAGGAAGAAGAAAGGATTTAAATCTTAAGGCCTCATTTCCGTCTTCACCTCTCTACAGTGAGTATACACCAGAGGCTGTATTAGATCTCGGTATATCAGCACTAAACGGAGCAGGGGGAAAAGGAGATTCAGCAACTGGTACGGTAAACGGACTTGTGAATGATAGTGGTCACACATTTGGAACACTTGATCTAAACTATTCAGACTCACCAGTTATGGATAATGTTAAGACAGGGGGAGGCGGTCTTCCTGCATCGCCGTATATACCAAATCCTACTTCTCCGGGTCCCGGAAGTGTGTTTCCAAATGATCAAGATGCATATACTGGAGAGCTACCTGCAGCCGGAGTTGAATACGGTACAGGTCTAGGGGGTGCAGTATCACCGCTAGAGACAGCAAAGGGAATCTCAAGCCAGACAATTGGATCCTATATTTCTGGAAGGTCCTATCAGGGTTCTGACGGAAGGGTGTAAAATTGAAGAATAGAGCTCGAAGAGCAGCTTCTATTTCAATAAAGTCGGAGTCTGTTAAAGGGCCTCCGGCTTCTTCTTATACACCCTATGACGATAGAAAGGGTCATGGATACGGAACAACAGATCCTAAGTTTGATATTTCTCATAAGTCACGTTCAACATACCCGTATACAGATCCCCCAGTAGAGTATGAAGAAGAAGATTCTGATGTTGTTGATGATATCTTTGCTGGAGATTCAGCAACAATGGACAAGTTTGTTCGAATGATTAATAAAAACTTCGTCAAGACAGATCCTTCAAACAGGGCTGATAGGGCTTCTTTTGTTTCAAATCAAAGAATTAGAATACCGGAGTCATCTATTGGTGTAAGAAATAATTCTATTTCACCCATTCCAAAAAAGACTCTTTACAAAAGTTTTGACGGACCTGGAGTAGGTGGATCATCTACAAATGTTGCATTTAATCCCGGAACATACAAGCGTACCGGTACTCAATACGGCACATCTAGAGCACCCTTGTACTTCGGTGACCAGGATGAGGATATAGATGATGATCTTTCAGCATACACACTAGAGGATATCTTGCACCCAGATGTCAAAGCAGTCGTAAAGTCAAGAGCTAGAATTAGGAAAAAGTCTGGATGATTTTTTAAAACACAAAATATAGATTGTATTTTATGTATGAGAAGAATAATTAAGTTTATCAATAGGGAACAAGTTAATGTCTAAGTCACTTTTTGATGAGGCGATAGCCGATGCAAAGCAGCTAAGAGAAGTAGCAGAAAAAAATGCTAAAAACGCAATTGTTGAAGCTGTAACACCTAAGATAAGACAGTTTATAGAAAATCAGTTAATTAGTGAAGCTAACTCAGGAACAGACACCTACAGCCTAGATGATATGGGTGAATCCAAAGATGTTATTTTAGATGAATCTGCAATAGACGCTCTGATGTCACTTGCAGGTGGCACAAATATTATAGGCGAGGGCTTAAGAGATTTTGCCGGCGGTGCTTTTAGCGAAGCTTCACAGTCACTAAGTAGAAAAGAAAGAGAAGAACTTTTAAAAATATCTCAAAAGCTTCAGTCAAACATAGGAAACTTATTGCCTGAGGACATAATTAAGAACCAGGAATCAAATCTCACAGAGATTAAGGAGAATTCTGACATGTCAAGAAGAACAAGTCGTGAGGTGCTCTACGAAGTAGACCTTAATGATTTAACACGCAGCCTATTCGAAGCTGCTGGAGACAAAGTCAAGGACCAAGAAGACGACGGAGAAGACAACGACGACGGACTCTGGGAACTCGACGATGACGACGATGGGCTCTGGGAGCAAGATCTTCCTGCTGATCCAGCTCCAGCCGCTGATCCAGCCCTAGCCGCTGATCCAGCCCTAGCTGCTGATCCAGCCCTAGCCGCTGATCCAGCTGTTGCAGATGTTCCAGTTTTACCTCCAGCAATTGAGGATGCACTTGGTGCACTTGAGGATGCTATTGCCGGCGAGGTTGGAGCTACTGCTGCACCAGCTGTCCCAGACGTTGCTGCTGAAGAGGCCGCAGCTGAGGCCGGAGCAGTTCCAGAGGAGCTGGCTGAAGTCCTTGATATTGATATGAATATGCTTCGTCAGGAAATTAATCGCCTGCGCTACCTCTCAGAGGGCGGCAAAGACGAAGAAATTGTCGGTCTCTGGGAAGACGACGAAGGCAAAGGGGAAGAAGAGGAAGAAGATAAGCCTAAAAAAGATACTTCCGATGGCCCACCGTCTGATATGAAACCTGACAAAGAAGAAGAAGAAGAAGAAGATCCCCAAGAAGAGGGGTATGGTGTTCAAGCAGAGAACAAAAAACTGCGATTTGCGCTTAAAGAACATGGACGCTCTAATCGATCCATGAGTGCTAGGCTCGATGAATACAGAAGTGCAGTAAATTCACTTCGTGGGCAACTTACAGAGATGAATCTATTTAATGCGAAGCTGCTTTATGTTAATAAGCTTCTTCAAAATGGAAACGTTTCTTCAGCACAGCGCCGTTCCATAATAGAGGCACTTGATAGTGCGAAGACACTTCGTGAGGTTAAACTTCTCTATAGAAGTTTAACTGAATCTATCGGTGACAGAAAAAGAGGAAGAACGCTGTCTGAGTCAGCAGTCCGGAGAAATCTCGGTTCTGCATCCCGTACCACTAGACAGGCTTCAGCAACTGGTAATCAGGTTGCTGAGATCAATAGGTGGGCAAAGCTCGCGGGAATTTCAAAGTAATATAATTCATCAAACTTAGGAGAAAAAAGATGAGTAAAACATTTACCCTAAATCAGCTAACTGAGGGTATCCGTCAACGTCACTTGGGCACACAGAATAAGCGCCTAGTTGAGAAGTGGTCAAGAACTGGCCTCCTGCGCGGTCTAGAAAACCAGCACAGAGAGAACATGTCAAACCTTCTCGAGAACCAAGCTGCTCAAATCCTTAGAGAGGCTAACTCTCTTGGTACTGGTGCAGCTGCTGGAGCAGGTTCAGGTGACATTCAGGGATTCACGAACATTGCATTCCCAATCGTTCGTCGTGTCTTTGGCGGCCTCGTAGCTAATGAGCTGGTTTCAATCCAGCCAATGAGCCTTCCATCAGGACTGCTCTTTTATCTAGATTACACATACGGCTCACGTCGTGGTGGTGATACTAACAATGCTACCGGTGCTGCCGGTTCAGCAGATGCTCAGACTTATCAGGATGGGACATCAATCTATAACTCACCTTCAGGAAAGGGTGTCCGTTCAGGATCTCTTGGTGTCGGTGGTCAGTACGACTTAGTTGGAACAGGTTATTCCAAGGTTCACAAGTCAGTAATTTTTGACATAGATGCAATCGCAGCTTCTGGTGCATATGGTAACAGTGCAACAGTCATTACAAACAAAGAGGCTTGTGTTGCTACAGGATCCGACGGTAGGCTTCTACAGTTCGATCCACAGATCACAAAGCTAATTGAAGAGGATCCCGGCCAGGCAGGACTTGGAAGATTCCAGTTTGTTCTTTTTAATCTGAGCAAGTTCCCATCAAGTATTGACCTTACTCAGGCTAAGGAAGTTGGTATATTCACAACTACCGCTGCTATCGACGACGCTGATGGATCTGCAATGAGATTCAGAGCTCTTCCAAACACAATACAGGGTGGTAATAACATTCTGAATGTTCGTCGTTTGAATCAGCTTGGTACATATAACTCAGGAACAGGTATCTTCACATCAGATCCATTTGCCAATAGAAACACAACAAACGGTGTTCTTTTGACAGTTGTCTCAGGTGTTAACGATGGTACACACGGTCGTCTTGCTCCTGATCTTCTGCTTCTAACAGCATCATACGTTGTTTCACCAACGCTTGATATTGATAGTTCAGACGGAGCTGCTCTAACGATTCCTTCATTCGAGTCGAACTTTAGCACATCCTCACCATCACCGATCATCCCTGAGATCGACATCAAGATCGAGTCAATCGCTGTTACAGCGGTAACCCGTAAGCTCCGCGCTCGCTGGTCACCAGAACTCGCTCAGGACCTGAACGCTTACCACAGCCTTGACGCTGAGGTTGAGCTTACTCAGATCCTCTCAGAGCAGATTGCTCTTGAGATTGATAGAGAGATCCTGAATGATCTACTAACAGAGGCTCGAGGCGCTAACTACTACTGGTCACGTCTACCAGGTAAGTTCGTTAATAAGAGATCAGGTGCAGAGGCAACCAAGGCAAGCTCACTTGCTTCAGGTCCTCAGTTCACTGGTACAGTTCGCGAATGGTACGAGACACTCGTTGAGACAATCATCGATGTTGCTAACGAGATCCACAGAAAGACACTTCGTGGTTCCGCAAACTTCATCGTTTGTTCACCAGATGTTGCAACAATCTTCGAGGCATCAGTGCTTTATAAGCCATCCCTTAAGATTGACGGCGACGGACAGGTGGGTGCTCCGTTCCAGCTTGGTGCCGCACAGATCGGTTCTCTAAGCAACCGCTTCACAGTCTACAAGGATCCTTACTTCCCACGGAACAAGGTCCTCGTCGGTTATAAGGGTGGAAGCTACCTAGAGACAGGTTATGTATACGCACCTTATGTACCGCTGATCGTCACTCCTACTATCTTCCAGCCGGAAGACTTCACACCCCGTAAGGGCGTGATGACCCGGTACGGTAAGAAGATGGTTCGTGCTGACTTCTACGGTACAGTTACAGTTATGGATATGGATATTATCTAAGATAATAGCTAAAATAAAGCTGAGGCGGCTCTTTATGAGCCGCCTCTTTTTTTTATCTAAATGGAGTACCGTGAATCCAGCCTACAAGACAGTATCTAGTTCCTGATTCAACTTTCTTAACGCAGTGAGAGACAAATGATGGAAACATTGTTGCTGATCCTTGAAGTCTTATTCCAGAATTATTTTCCATTGAAGAAATTATAAGATCTCCTCCGCTATATGATGCTGGATCACTTAGCTGTATGGTAAATGTTACCTTTCTACTTGATGTCGTTCCAATATTTCCAATATCCATATGCCATCCATCATAGTGATCTCCGGAAATATACTTCATTATCTGAACTTCCATTCTTTCTGAGATATCAAAGTTCCAAAATTGTGAATTAGCTTGCTTAATTGCATCTGACATATCTGTCATAAACTTTATCATAAACTCTCTGTCTGATGAGAGGTCTATAATCGATGAACTTCTGATAGATTCATCCCTTATTACTTCAGAGTGTCTTCCGACTTTTGTCAAAATCCAGTCATTTGAATTCTTATAGATCTCTATAATTTTTTCGCATGTCTCTTTGTCAAATATTTTAAAATTGACTATGTCTGAAACGTGTCTATTTTCATTCATATCGTTTTCCTCATTTACATTATACATTATTTTTAATAATTTTTCACTAATGATCATTTCACACAAGAACAAGTTTGTCTTTTTTAAACCGATGAAAGTTGCTGGGTCTAGCGTTGAAGTTGCATTAAGCTCTCACTGTGGAGACGATGATATTCTAACCGGAACAAATCATATTGATGAAATATCATCTGATGAATATGACTATCCGACAAAGAATAATGTGGTTAAGCACACACTAAAGGGAGACGTAGCACTTTCAGCTCTAAGTCAAAGCGGAAATATTCATAGAGTCACACCAGAGATGATTGAAGCTGGTGTATTTGTTGATGTCTTAGAGCCAAGATTCCACATGCATGAATTTCCAGATCAGGTCTTTTCAAAATATGAAAGAGATATAAGTGACTATAGCAAGATAACTATTATAAGAAATCCGTGGGACATGATTGTATCATTTTTCTGGTGGTCATTTTATACATCTCAGGCTGGATATCTCGACTCTAGGGGTGTTGTTCACACAGATAGTATTGATCTAGGATTTAGTGTGTCAAGTCACCCAGAAGCTGCTCCAACACAGCTGGACGATGCGAAATCGCTTAAGAGAAAGCTAGAGATATTCTGTCAGCTATCTGGTGACTTCAAGGGTCCAAGTGGGAAAGAGTCCAATCAAAATGTTCTTGACTGGTTTATTAGGACAAGTGAAAGATTTCATCGTATAGAATACGATTTTATGCTGAGACAAGAGTCTCTCCAGACAGACTACAATAGAATGTGCAAAGATCTGAAGCTATCTCAATCGACAATTCCGAGGCTAAAATCTAAACAAAGAAAGGTAAGGCTCCCATATCAGGACTACTATAACGACTGGACAAGAAGCTTAGTTGATGATAAGCTTTCAATGTGGATTGAAAAGTTTGGATATGCTTTTGATTAATTAAGAAATTCTTAATACTTAATATTAAGCCCGGTGTATGGTATAAGGCGGAACCTACACGTTAGCACCGGAAGCATGTAGATTTAACACCTATTAAAAGGAGAAAATTATGCCAAATGTAAAATATAGTGATTCA
>Ga0080013_1000516_pt1 | contig 54880 bp, 59 predicted proteins | sample ETNvirenome_6_85_FD_69236 | JGI IMG/M metagenome (GOLD analysis project Ga0080013, IMG submission 69236) | Marine viral communities from the Pacific Ocean - ETNP_6_85 (SPADES assembly) (version 2) | ecosystem: Environmental > Aquatic > Marine > Oceanic | place: Pacific Ocean | collected 2013-06-19
TCCCCTGTTGTCAGCCTCCGCGTCTGCCAGGTCTGACTTGCCCTCACCGGGTGCTCCCCAGCTTATACAGGGCACGTTCGCGTCCCAACATACTCTCATTAATTCTAAACTATTCATTGTATTGTCCTCTCATAGGGTAATCCGCAGCGAATGCTAACGGCCCAAACGCACCGCCCGAGGGCGATGCGCTTGTGTCGGTGTCATTCCTTACAGCTTAGGAGTCGCTCCCGTCTTGAGAGAGCGAGTCCCCCAGAACAACCAGCATGTCTTGAGTTGAGCTATGAACTCTGAGTCTGACATACCAGTAGCTGTTCCCCCACTTCCCTCGAAGTGGTTGTACATGAGAGTGTCAGGATCCATTGGCATTTCTCCCTCTATCTTTTCTACACTGGCGAGGATGGCAACAATCTCCCAGTTCCCGTCCTTAACGGGGAGAGAGTTTGCTGGTTGCTCCTCCTTTGCGAGAAGCTCGGAACTATACAGGACGATCTGCACTGTCTCAGCTACGTCGGGCTCTCCTGTAGTAAAGATCTGCTTTCGTGGAGCCTCTCCAGGTATCCGAGGAGCATAGACTCCTCGAAAGGCGTCTCCCTCCGTGAGAGTGTGGAGTGTACTCCGGAAGTTCTCTGTCTCAGGGATGGAAACAATGACACACCCTTCTCTGTAGCCGGGCATTACGGAAGTAAGTTGTGCGCTTACCAAGTCTTCAAGCTCTTCCCAGCTTCCTGTGAAGTAAGAGAAGCCACTGTCCGGGGTGTGGCGGGTGCGGGCGTAATCGGTCGTACCGATTTTAATAGTACTCATAGTCTTGTCCTTGTTATCCGCAGCGGAATGCTAACGGCCCAATCCTACCAGCGTAAACTGATAGGATTGTGTCGGTGTCATTTCCTCTCAGAAAAGCTTAGAGATGGGGGCAATACTGTCGTGCGTATTCGCCCATAGGAAGTTGGCTAAATCCCGTCGAGTGTCCTCGTCATCCATACTTTTCCCCCGGAAAGTGCCGGAGAAAAGGGCGTTCTCTACGGCCTTCACTGCTCGATGCGCCTTTGGAGCATAGACAGCGCCACTCTCAGCCATCTCCTCAGCCTCTAATGTTTCCTTAGATTTACTCATGGCTCCTCCTTTCGTACCAGTGCTCCCCGTACTTGGGGAGGGGCTTCCCGGTTAACTCTCCGTTTTCGTCCTCTTCCATTCTCCAGCCGTGTTCTTCCAGATGGAGGATGAAAGCACCTACTCCCCTGTCGAAACCTGTCCGGCAGCCAAGCCACCAGCCCAGTGAAAAGAGGAGGACTCCTCCTAATAGTTCAATCATTTTGTTTGTCCTCTTCCCACCCGTTCTCAGGTGTCCAGGTTCTCACAGGAGTAGGCTTGTAGAAAACCCAGTACCTGTCGAGGTTCACTACTGAAACGAACTTGGTCTTGCCTGTCTGATTATTCGTGATGACAAAATCATTTGTAGGGTTGTTGACAACGTACTCCGTGATTGTCCACGTTGTCTTTCGAGAGTTCATGTGCTTGATGACATTTCCAACGCGGTAGCCGTTGTCCACATCATCATCGAGGATGGTCGCGTTCTTCCTACTCATGGCTTCCCTCCTTTCGCTTTCCTAACCGGGTTCCCTTCTGGGAAAAGCTCCTTGCCCAGTTGTGCGAGCGCACGCCTCCAAGCTTCTTTTTCTTCCTTGGTCATGCTTCTTGACATCGTATCGTCCTTTGTAATCCTGCAAGAGCGCAGGCATAAGCCGACCGCTCACTAAGGAGCGATAAGCTTATGTCTATTCTCTCACCTTGGGCAAACGCGTAGCGCACCGAGCGGCGTAGCGTATTTCATTTCGTTGTCAGCCCCAGGAAAAAGGGGGGACGGCCCACACGGGGCCGCCCCTACTCACTATTTCCAGTTCCCTTTCTTCAGATAGGATAGGACAGCAAGCGTCCACACTATCACACACACCCACTCGATTATCAGTTGCTTGTCCATCATTGGGCTGAGTCCTCCTGCTTTCCTTTCTCGCACTCGCACCTAACATCGGGGTGGGGCGCTTTCTGGTAGCCAAGATAGGCCAAGCCACAGACTAAGCATAAGCAACAAGCCCAGCCGGTATCCCTACACTTTTTGCAGTCGTAGTCTTCACTCTCCATGAGCTGAGTCCTCCTGAATGAATTGCAACCGCATGTCCATCCTATGGGCCATAGGCTCGCTGTCGGTTGTGATTCCCCAGCGCAGTCTCCTCGGAGGCAGTGTTCCTTCGTCAATCATTCGAGCCACATTCCGTAGCACGCGAGCGTGGTCTTTCTGTCCTCGGGCTTTGGCGCTCGCTATCTGTGTTTCTAATCTCTGTCGTTGCGGTGTCATATAGTTTGTCCTTTCGTAGCGTATTGCGTGTTGTTGTCAGCCCCAGTAAAAAGGAGACTCCCTGCAATACAAGGGAGATAGCTGAGTCCTGCCGGATGGTAGGCTGAAAGACAGGGACCGTTGAGCCCCTGTCCTTCCGTCTACTGTCCTACTTTGCCTCTTGCTTCAATGTAGAATACTGACCCGTCCGGCAGTCGGATGTGATTCCCAAAGCTAAACGGCTTCTCTCCAAGTAGGAAGTCCGCCGTCTCCGGGTCCTCAAAGTGTTCTCCAAAGAACCAAGTGTTCGCATCATCAATGAATCCATGGGGCGTCATCTTAACTGGCCCTTGGTCCATCTGAACCAAGAGCGCTCTAAGCCTCGGGCCTACTATTGGCTTGGAGGCTAACTCCTCTACAAAGAGGGCCATGTCGGTTTTTCCATTGGGTGTCATTCTATACTCCCTTGCTACCTGCGTAGCGTATGCTGTGTTGTCAGCCCCCGGGCCAGAACCTGTCAGGATTGACAGGAAGGCTCAAGGGCTCGTGTTCTATTTGCTGGTCCAGGACACGAAAAAGGGCCGCCCCAAAAGGGGCGACCCATGAATCGCGACCGGTTGACGGTCTACTTCTTGTTCTTGTCGGCTTCCTTCTTTTTGTGGGCCTCTTCAATATGCTCCACGATAGCGCCAATGACCGTGGCCGCCTCATCTGGGCTCGGAGTGAACGCGACCAATTCGTTACCCTTCACTCGTAGGAATGAAGGCCGTTTAGAGTCGTTCGCTGCAATGAACTCCAGTACAATCTCAGAGACTGCGGCCTCCTTGTTGTCTCCTAAGTACTTCCAGCCACTTGCGAGGCCGGAGCACTTCCCATAGCAGACAGCAAAAAGGGCCTCTGCGCGTCTGTCTGCATCTGGACGGCCTAAGACGTCCCCCATTGACTCCTTGACCAATAGGCTTGCATTCATTGCCGACCGGCCAAAAGCAATAGTAGAGATAAAGCCTCGTCTTTTACCATCAACGATTAAGCGAACCCGCCCACGCATTAAGTCCGCCTCCGAGATCTCGAACGCGATACCCGCGTCGCAGTACGTCATCAACATTTTGTCGAATGACTCACTAAGAGCACCGATGAACCCGGTCCCCTGTTCAGTAAAGGCTAAGACGTCTACGCTCGACCGCCCGAGGGCACCGATATAGATAGGCTTGCTCACTAATTTTTGTTGTCCTTTCTTGCTCATGACTACTCCATGCCCCTACAGGGGCGGTGATGCCCCTCACAGGGGCGCTATGCCCTCACACGAGGGCCCGGTGGAAAGAACCAGAATTGGCGCTTTCCACGGGTATTTTACCGCGAAATTGGCGAATTTCTCGCAAACATTCTGTGAACAAACGGGCCACAAGTGAACCCAATTCGGACCGGAATAATTGTTTGCGGACCGGAATTTGTAGCGTAGCAAAACGGGGTTTTGAGCGAATTCTGTTTTGGCTCACTCAAAGCAGAACCGGCGAAAACGGCGAAATTGTTGGCGCGTCAAATTCTCGATTTTGCCGCCCAGGAGGTAAGTCGCGTTTTTCACTTCCCCGAGGCCGGACTGGCCCGGGCCGGAAACTACTGGACGCCTGTACAGGTGAACATCTGTACAGTAAAAAAGGGGGCTGACAACACCCCATGGGGGGCATCCTGCCCCCCGTGCCCCCCTGGTGCATCCGGCACTCACCCCCTGGGTTCGCTTGGAGGAACCGCACTCGACTACGCCCTGCTCCGTCGAGGGAGTTACCCACCCCTTTGGACCGCACCGCACGCGGCACAGGACCGAAGGGTCGTCTTCCTCAGCAGCACACCGAGTTGCCTTTGGCAAGGGGGGGCATCCTGCCCCCCCGTGTCCCCCCCGGGGGGCTTCCGCTGACGCGGAAGACTCGTGGGTTGCACCCACTCGTTAGGCGATACCCGCTAAAGCGGGTGCGCTCTTTTGCCGTCGGGGACGGCGATTCCCGGCGAGCTGCGCTCGCCGGGGCCATCCCCTGCTGCGCAATCCCGCTTCTCTTTATACCACCTCTTCCATGTGAGACCATTTTTACCCTGTACTCATAAGGACTTAGATGTTAGAAGACCATTATGAAGAGGATTAGGGTAAAAGGCCACCATGAGTTGAAGAACTTCGTCCATGCGTTGCATCACCCGGGTATTCCGGACGCATATGAGCAAACTCACTTCTCGGTGAAGACGCTGGAGTGGAAGCTGACGCTGCTTTCGTTGGGCGTATCGCACCCGGTGATATGGTTCGCCGTGAAGAAGCAGTACAAGAATGCCACGGAGAAGAGGGACAACCTGCCCCAGAAGATGCTGATGCCGAAGTATTTCGGGTCGAAGGACAGGCAGAAGAGGTCGAGGCACCGGATTCTCGCTACTCCGTTCGGGGAAGAGGCACTGAGTCAGACGTTCGCGGTAGCGCAGAAGGAGTACCCGGAAGCCTTATTCTCGGCGTTCAACCTAAAAGATCCGCCGAGTCCCTACGAACTCGCATGTGTCCTATTCCACTGGGCACCCCTCAGGGGGCGACGGGGGGGAAAGTGGGGATACAGTTTCCTGCTTTGGTGGTTGGCGGGGATCAGTTCGGTGAAGCTCGCAGAACTCCACCCGGATTGGGAGGAGGAAGCGGCGCTCGCCATCCGACAGATGATGGAGACGCCGAAGTTCTCACTCTGGGCTCTGGGCGCGGATATGAGGCCCGTGATTATAAGGCCAGCAAGGGCCCGGGCGCTCTTATTTCATACTCCGAGGGGCGTTCCGATGAGGGAGGCGCTCAAGGAAATGAGGGAATCGATGTATGTGAGGAGTCTCTTTGCTACGGGCTCAAGGGGGAAGGGGGCGAAGAGATGGCTTCCCGAGTACCGGCCTCTGTGGCATACTCTCGATGAGCGACTGTTCTGGGAGGAGGATGGGAGGTATAGAGCGCCGTTAAGGAAAGTACGGTCAGAGGGGGCCCGGATTTTAGGGCGTCCGAAGGGCTGGGTACCGGAATCGAGGCCAGGGAATATACTCCGGACGGAGGATGTGATAGACCTATTAATAGAGAAGAACCCGCACCCGGGTTTACCTTGGAGGGAAGAATGAGCGGACCAGAGGATATGGATGATTGGATGGATGTTTTCGATGAATCCGAAGGATTAGAGACAGACACTACCAACGGGCAAGACGGGGGCGGGAAAGAGGTGCTGGCGAAAAGCCAGGTTCAACCTGGGTTATCAGCGAGCCTACCTAAACCACCTTCTGATAGTCCTTCTATGCTGTCCACAGAACTCCTCCAGAAACTGGCCGAGGGGCCGGATGGTTTACCTGCTACGTTCCTAAAACAAGCCGCCGGACACCTTCACCGGACGGATGCTATTATTGACTTCGCCACTACTGTATGTATTGCAGTCGCAGAAGGCAAGCTGAAAACTTCACAAAGTGCAGAACTCCGTAGATGGGCCGAGATCATGTATACTTGCATTATCGCAAATGAGCCTCAGCAAGCGGGAGTACAAGTGAACTACGTTGAACAACTGATCCAACTTGCTGGTGGAACAGAGGCTTTGCCCTCTCCTTCTAAGGATATTACTCCTGTTCTGGATGCACTTCCTCGTAAGAAAGCCCAAGGAGAATAGAAATGGCTGATATTTCAAAAGAAGACGCTGCCATAATGGCGGCAGGAGCCGCATCTGGCGGGGGGATCGCGCATGGGATAACCTCGAAACTCAGGAAGAGAGAGGCGGGGCTCTGGGAATTGGACCGTGTTGCTAAGGAGAAGGCCGCCGTCCAAAAGGCTCTTCAAGCCCAATTTGATGAGGCCCTTCACGGCAACGGTTCCTATAGTGCCATAGAGGCCCGAAGAGATCGCAAGGCGGCGTTTGCTCGGATAGAGCAAGAGTCTGCGGACCGACTGGCTTCTCTCTCGGAGAATTTTGATTGGGTGGGAAATCCCAGAGAGGCCGCCCCCGGAGCCCCCTCTCCTGCCCCAGAGGCAGCAAAAACACCGACGAAAGATCCCCAATGGAAGGGTGCTTCCGCAGAAGCACTGGTTGAGGAGACTCCCCTTACTACTCCCGAGATGGTTCCAGCGGAGAGGGTCCCTCCCGCTGAGTATAAGGCACGGGAGTCTCAGCGAAGGGCACAAGAGCTTAAGCGGGCTGCGCGAGAAAAGCTTGGGTTCCCACCAGAGGGCCCTCTCTCATCTCCCCTTGAGGATAGCCGCTCCTCTTTTGGCGCTGTACCAGAGAGGTCCTCTCCCGAACTCGGGAGGATATCTCCTCGGGACCATATGCCGAGAGACTTACGAGCCGCACTTGGGGCAGACCCTTCCGCTCCCCAAGATTATCGTACTCCCTTTACGGAAGAGTCTATCCCCAAGGAGATCCGACCAAAAGAGGACCCCAGTTTCCACCAGAGGACAACGGAGAGGCAAGCCCTAAATAGATCGGGGGCACTCAACGAGCCCTCTTTTGGCTTCAGGGCCACTCCTGAGTCTGCTCCCGTAGTCTCTAAGACTCCTGCCCCCATAGACCATCAACGTGGGGTAAGTGCCCGTGAGGTGGTAATGAACCCGAGAGGAAAGGTTCCCGCTCCCCCCGAGCGAATGACGATCCCCTCTCAATCGACTCCTGCCCCAATCGTTCTTGGGGAGGCTCCATCCGGCGCTCCCCCCAAAGCCCCCAGTGTTCCTACTGAAGCGCCCACCACGGGACTAAGGGGCGTCCCTGGTCGTTTGGAGGATGCTCCTGATTATGGATACTCCGCAGGGCCTTCAACCCCCAAACCAAAGAAAGCCCTGAAAGGCGCTGGAGCGATGGCCTGGAAAGGCGTGAAGACTGCCGGAAAGATCGCTGGAGGCGCTGCTCTCGGATACGAAGGGGGCCGAGCAATCGGCAACCTGGGGAGGGCTATGAAAGACGATGGTGCGGCGCAGGGAGTCGTCACTGGGGGTGCGAAGACCGTGGGCGATATCGTGGGCGAGACTGGCGGCCTTGTTGAGTCAATAGGAAACTTGGGCCAGAGAGCAGGAGAGGGCTTGCCTCCCGAAATGCAACAGATGTCCAGCGCTTCCCTGCCATTAGAACTCGGAGGTCGAGCCATAAGCGCGGCAGGCAGGGGGATTCAGAAAGCAGGCCGAGGTATTAAAAAAGGAGGACGCTGGTGGATCGGAGAACGCGCTCCGCTGGAAGCCGGGAAGGAAATAGCTGAAATGCAGGCCAGGGGAGAATTCGAAGGATTAGACGATATCGATCTGGGCCTTGAAGACGAGCCCGAAGAGTTTCCTCCTACGCCTCTCCGCAAAAGCCGAGATGATGCCGCTAAGGATGCTTTCCGCATGAGCCAAGCTCCTCAGCCCGCTACGGCGCTATAGTGGCATACCCTAAAGATAAGGAACGCTGGCCCCTTGCTGGCGAATCTCTCGTAGCAGGCCCGGAGTCTTCTCCGGGGACAGGAGTTCCCCTCTCCGGAATCGGGGGGGCAACCCCGCTTTGGGAGGGCCTGACTCCTTCTGAAAAGAAAGGACCAGAGGCGCTCCGAGACCACCGAAATGCCGCTGCCGGAAAGGCCCTTTATGATTGGTCCTCCAACAACCCCATCGGAGACAGAGCGCGGCAGTTCCTGGAAGGCTTGGTCAAAAAGGATGATGACGATTATTTAGATAAAGATCGGGACCGATTTAAGGGACAATACGACCACGACCGGATCAATCAGATCGCGGGGGGAGGGGGACATCCAGTTAATCAAAAGGAGCCCTGGTCCCAAGAGGATACGAATAATGCCCATGGATGGTTGAAACAGCTTCAGGAAGGAGATCAGGGGAACTGGCAACTCATAGAGCAGACCCCCAGTTTTGAGCTAATCTATGAAGACCTCGATACTGGACAGAAGGTTTCTGTGGAGCAATCCTCCGGAGAGCATGTCTGGCATGATCCGGAGGAGGAAGCCTACTCTACCGAGGATGTTGATCCAGACCCAGAGAAGGTTGGACTTGAAAAAGACACTGGAGACACTGGGGATACCGGACTGTGAGCCAGAAGAATGCCTCCCAACTGCTCAATACGCTTCGATCTCCGATGCACGCCCTCCAGGCTTTCGGGGAAGTGCATGACCAGAAGACAGGTAGATTCGTAAAGTATGATCCAACAGCGATCACCTATGAACTCCAGAATACTGTCCTGGACTACATGTCGAATCCTCCGCGTTTGCCCACAGGCGAGACGACTTTCCTCACTCTCTTAGGGTATCGACAAGCAGGAAAGAGCCTTTCGATTGAGTATGCTGCGTACTGTAAAGCTGCATTCATCCCGGGCTGGGACCATGTCTGTATCGCAGATAATCGTGACCGTGCGGACTACCTCCATAAGAGGGTCCATTATCTTCACCAACGCTGGCCTAAGACACTGCAATCTAAGTCGATGGCGACCCGAGAAAGCAGGCAGCTTACCTTTGACCCCCTCCAAGGGGGGAAGATGCGCGTCCTTTCTGCTGAGTCTGGAGCAGTCGGTGTTGGGCAGTCCCCCGACTCATTTCATGCCTCAGAGTGCCATTTATGGTCTGACTTCTCGGGCTCAATGTTCCTCATCAACCCCTCGCTGATCAATAGGCAGGAAGCTCTTGTCGTTTTTGAGGCTACTCCCTGGGAGCGGAACTGCGCTTGGCATGAGCACTATGTGATGGCAAAAAGGGGCTCGGGTCGTCATCGGGCAAAGTTCTTCCCCTTCTGGGACGGAAAACTGAACGCCCGTCCAGTACCCAATGGGTTTCAGCCTACGAATGAGGAGATCGACCTCCTAAATAGGTATGGCCAGCAGGGTCTGCGAGAAGAGAACCTTATTTTTAGGCGTTTTCTCCTCGACACAGACCCCGAGATTCGCCGGAATCCCGAAATGTTCGGGGTGATGTACCCCTTTGACGACCTAAGCTGCTGGATTGCCAGCACAAACGCCGCGATTCCCGAGCACGCACTCAAAAAGCACCTAAAAGGGCGTCTTCAGCACTGGACCGGGCCCTATATGGAATATGAAGCGCCACAAGCGGGCGCGGTATACGCGATTGGAGTCGATCCGGCGGGTTATGCTGCCCGAGATCACGCCTCCTTCCAGATTTTGAAGTGTTGGAGAGGCGAGTGGACGCAAGTTGCTGTGTTCGCGGACCATGTAGACCCCCTGAAGTTCACAGATGCTCTAATTAAGGCTGGAATCCGCTACAATAAGGCCTTATTGACTGTTGAGTCGAATGGTGTGGGCCAGGCTGTGCTTTCTCTCCTCCAAGAGCGCGGATACCCAAATGTCTTCTGTGAGGGGCGTTTGAGGCCCGGATTTACCTCTACATCAAAGTCCCTTGACGAAGCAACGGGTTGGTTGGTAGATTCATTGCTCGACACTATGGTTTTCAATGATCACGACACCGTACAACAACTCCAGACGTATAAAAATGACAAACGCGTCGAAGAAAGCGCCAGCGCTGAGATCCTCCGAGGAAAGACCAGCGGAAAGCGCCGAGATCGACATCACTGGGATAAAGTCTCAGCCCTTATCATGGCAATCGTTGCCGCTCGCTATCTCCCTAAGAGAGATAAACCGGGGGCTCCTGTGAAGGATACGAATGTCGTAATGTTTACGGGAATGAGCTACGATGACCAAGAGATGTACCGAGAGAAACTCTCGGCAGATAAACCCACGAAAAGAAAACGCTTTTCTTACCGCTCAGTGCGGAAACGGAGAAAATAATGCCTGACAAGAATAATACCGCTAAAAAAGCAGGACGCCTTACTGTTGCCGCTGCCCAGAAGGCCATGCCCGGGATGTTCCCGGCTGCCGCCCTCGGAAAGATGGCTGCTTCTCGTGCATTCAGTACGGAGAAGGACCCGAATGATCCAGGCCGAATGACAGAAGAGAAGATGGAAAGTCTCAACGCTGCTATTGATGCGGGGGGCTCCGAAATCGATGCTGTCAAGAAAGCCGGGAAAAAGAAGAAAAAGAAGTTTGTCCGGCAACCAGACCTACACATCAAAGGCGCGGTGGGTGACCAGGAGTGACAGACTCAGACCCTAAGATTTATCGTCATCCAACCCAGGATACGGCGGTTATAGAGCTTGGACCTTTTCTTCGGATGTCAATCCCAATGACCCTCGTTTCTCAGCATGGACCTATCCACGCTGATTGGACAAGGTTGGAGGGAGCACTCGATGAGATTTATGGACTACTCACCTTGGGCACTGCGCCGCATGGCGGAACGCCGCTTGGTGAACTACTTGGTAGAGAGAATGGCAACTCCCCTTAGATCCCTCCGCGATCAACTCATCCAGAATATCCTTAAGGGTACTCGGGATGCGACTAAGGAAGCGGGTATTGCCCCTTCAGACGGGGCCGTTTCTGTCGGGAACATTGACCCTTCGCCTAAAAGAAAGCAAAGAGAAGAAGAACTTGAAGAAGAACTGGATGAGCTTGCTCGTCCAGGAGCACAAGTGGAGCAAGCATAATGTTGACTAAATCCCAGATCAAGGGCTTGATCGAAACCCATAAGGCCAAGTCCCATATCGACCAAAAGGGGTGGGACGAAGTCCGCTCCTGGTATACCAGCCAGTCTACAGGAGTCGGAGGGCCGCAGGGGAGCGCGGATGCCCAGGCCGATGAGGACCTGTCTTTTCAGACAAACTATCCTTACGCTTTTGTGGACACGATGGTAGCGAATATCTGCCCCAATAATCCTGAAGTTACGGTAAATGCCCGTCGAAAGGGGCTCCACGAGCCTGCGAAATACCGAGAAGCTCTCATCAATGACACGCTGCGGCGGGTTCGGACACACCGGATTCTCTGGCGTGCAGCCACGATGTCCAGCGTTTATCCTCGGTCATTCGTAAAAACGGTCTGGAACTTCAAGAGGCGCTCCCCCGATTTCCTCGTCGTAGATCCTCGCTATGTCTGGTACGACATGTCCGTAGATCGCTGGGAAGACATCCGATACACCATTGAGGTTACTGTACTCACCCGACAGGATTTCGAGTCTCGCATCAAACGGGAGAAGAATTCTTCCGATGAGAGTAAGGTTTATTCCGCTGAAGTCGCTGAGAAAGCGCAGTTTGGTGGATACCCTGAATGGCTCAAGGACCAGCAGCGTGATCGCTCCCTTATGAATGAGTCCTCAAAAGAGGTCTTCGAGTGGGTGACCGTTTATGAGGTCTATGACTTCTCAGGCGATGGTCGATATTTTCATTACTTGGAAGACCAAGAGGAGCCCCTCTTCTCAGGAGAACTCCCCTATCGGTTCATCCGTAATCCTTTCTACCGACTAACCTTCAATGATAACTTGGAGAATATCGGAGGACTTAGCGATGTATCTCTTATTGCCCCAGTGCTTGAGCGCCTCAATGAGTTGGATACGCTTATGCTTTGGTTCGCTCAAACGGCGATTCCAATCACGATGCTCAACACGGGCCTCGTAGACAATCCAGAACGGATTCGTTCGCAGCTACGCGATGCTACCTCTCCCGGTTCTATCGTTGAGGTTGCAGGAAAATCCGGAGCTTCGATGCAGGACATCGTTGGTCATACAATGACCCCGAGCTTGTCACCGGAGTTCGTTGCCGCTCGGGACCGATGTATTCAAGTCATCGAGTTCATCCTGGGCATCCCCCAATACTCTCGGGGAGTCGTCGGGGTTAGCGATGTTGCTACAGAAGTAGCTCTTGCTGATACAGCGACCCGGACCCGGAACGGCCGACGCCAACAAGAAGTATATGATCTCATCTCTTGGCAATCCCAAAGCATTGTAGGTCTCTATGAAGAGTTCCTCGCTGATGATGAAGTCCTCCCTGTTCGTATGGGAGGCGACTCCGAGGTTGTCGAGATCACACGAGCATCTATGCTTGCTCGGGAAATCTTATCCGCTCAGGGAGAGGAGCCTCTGGAGTATGACTATTCCGCTGTCCCCTACTCTCCGACTGAGAATAATCGCCTGGTTCAGCTTCGGAACTTGAGTCAATACTTTGAACTCCTCGCACAATCAGAACAGATTGACCAGAAACGGCTCGTCCGGAAACTAACAGAACTTCTCCAAATGGAAGACATCCTGAAAGACAGGCAACAGCTTGAACAGGAGGCCCAGGCGGCAGACCAACAGGCCCAAGAAGCGCAGGCCCAAGCGCAGGGCGGAATGCCCCCGGTTGGCCAAACGAACGATACTATCGCGAGTGGCGCTCTTCCCCCGGGCACTGAACCCGTGATGCCTCCCCTACCCGGGGGCGGAGGCGCTGGCGGAGGACAAAGTCCTCTGACAGGGTTCGGTGGGGCCCCTTTTGATACTGGCCCTGGTATTCCGAGGAATCAGTAATGCCTACTTATACTGGGCGATGTGCGGCCTGCGGAGAGTTCGAAGAAGTTATGCGGGCGACTGAGTACCTAAATCTCGGTGGCCTTTCTTGCCCTTATTGCAAGACAAAGGCTGCTACGGTTATCCGGAATGCCCCCGCGTTCATCGGTCCAAGGGTCTCCTCTTCTCTAAAAATAGACCAGATTGGACAAACCTTCTCTTCTCCTGAAGAGCAGAAAGCGTACTTTGCCCGGAGGAAAGACCGTCGGCTCGTCAGCGCGAATGATTCTTCATTCAAAGAGCACCGAGATCAAGTCCGGAATCAGGTCGATGCGACTGCCCGAAAACAGGGTTTTCGAGACCATGAAGACCGCAAAAAGCACCAACGCAAAGAGATCGCACACCGAAAGGCTTTATCCCTCGGTGATAGAAAAATACAAATCTAACTTTACTTCCCTGGGCAAAAGTCTCAGAATGCTATAGACTTGCCTTGACGAGTCACCCTCTCCCAAGGTAGAGATCAATAAAGGATCCAACATGCAAGACGAGAATAAAAATCCCTTTGCTGAAGAAGAAGAAATTGATCTGGAAGGGGATGTGGCGGAAGAAGAGTTTGATGAGGGATTAGAAGAGGGCGTAGAAGAGGAAGCAGGAGAAGAGCTTGCCGCTGAGTTTGAATCTCCCCTTGATGCCCTCAGCGCTGCTCTTGACGAGCACGGCGCAGACCCTCAAGCTTTGATGGATTGGTTCCAAGAATATGGCTATGAGCTTGTCTCTACGGGAGAAGCCGGAGCAGAAGAGGGAGAAATGGAAGGCCCTCCTGATCTTGTTGGTCTTCGTACTTCTGTAGTCGAGAAACTTGGTCCTATGCTCGGGAGAGAGAAGTGAGCGTAGAAGTTGCCAGCGTAGGCTACGCTGCCCCAGCGTCTGCCCCAGCGCCTGCTCCTGTTGCGGCGGTTTCTGCTCCCGTTTCTGCGCCCGCACCCACGGAAGCGAGCCCCGCTCCCACACAGACTTCTGAGGCTCCAGCCTTCGCATGGTCTTCCTGGGATGGATCTTCTGAAATTCCCGAAGAACACCAAGACGCCTACTCTCGTTTATCCCAACACTTTGAAGACGGATACAAAGACCGAGAAGAAGAGCTTGACTCTCTCCGTTCAATGTATGCTGCTATGTTGAGCGAAGAGGAAGATCCTCGGATTAAAGAATCCTTGGATAAATATGAGGCTCTCCAGAAGCAGCATGAGGCCCGGAATACAGAGTTTGAGACTCTCCAGAAAGAGTATGATGGATTTCTGGACAGTTCCGCAGGCGATTATGTAGATCGTTTTTGGAAAGACCACGAAGAGCTTTCAAAAGACTCCGAGAAGCTCTCGGTCCTTATTGATCTTATCGATGAAGAGAATAACTATGGAGGACGCTGGGATGGATACATCGCCGCTGAACTCCTCGGGCTCCCTGAAGGGGCCCAAGCCATCGCCTTCGAAGCGAAGAAAGATGGTGTTTCTGACGTTTACGCACTCAAGTTGGCCAAGGCACATGCTCAACTCGAAGAAGTCCAATCACAGCCTTCCCCCAAAGAAGTCAAGGCCGCCCAAATTAAGGCCAAAGCTGTGGCGAAAGCGAAGCGCCCACGCCAAGGTGCGAAAATCACCAACGGCGCAACTACCTCTTCCAGCCCTCGGGTTGCAAAAGGTGGCATGGGTGACGCGCATTCATTAGACGATTTGAGAAATCTCGCTGCTCGCCGGGCCCTTCGGGTTCATGGTGGGGGCAGATAGCAAGCCGGGGGTTTCCCCCTTTCACACCACTGAGGATTCAGAAAAATGGCAATTAGCCCTGATGTAGTCGCAACCGCGTTGCAAGATCTGGCCCCCGGTTACTCGGAACTATTTACCCTCTGGCATCCGCTCATGGAGCGGGTCCTCAAGCGGGGAAATACGGATCGAGCAACCTTAAAAGGCCCTTACCGAGAGTTTGTCGTCGTCTCAGACGGCCCAGGAACCGTTACCCAGGTTCTGACAGGCTCAGAAATCATTGCCGGCGGACGCCGTCAAAATGCTCAACGAGGTGATGCTTATGCTCCTCGTATGATTTATGCATTTGACGTTCCCGGCAAGGATCTCGCTGAAGCTAATGGTGAGAACGATCTCGCCAAAATCATTAAGCGTTATCCAGAGTTGGCTCTGTCCGACTTCCACGAGCGTATCGCAGGTCAAATGGCCTCTGGTAACTCCACCACAGGTGTTGGCGGTTTCCTCACCTTGAACGGTGATCAAACCTATAATCCCCAAGGCACGAACCGCGATGGCGTGTTCGAGTATGCTGCTCCTGCCGCTCAGACCGATACCGTATTTGGTATTGCTAAAGCCGGTGCGGGTGGTCCTTCTGGTTGGTACAACCAGTATGGTCAAATCTCATCTTTCGCGACCGATGGTCGTGCGACGATGCGTCAGACTTACTATGCTGCCAGCCGTCAAGGCTCGAAGGCCAGCGGCCCTGTTGATCTGCTCCTCGGTGATGAGGCTTCGTACCTCAACTACATCGATGATCTTGATGATCAGGTCCGTGTTATGCGCGTCGAAGGCGACAAAGCTCCCAAGGCTATGCGTCAAGGAATTCCATTCCTCGAAGCAGACTTCTTCTTGGAGCAATCGATCACTGACGGTGCCGCTAACTTCACCACTGGTGGCTCCGCTAATGGCGTCATCTACATGATGAAGACTGACACTTGGCACATGTACACGCTTGGACATGATTCTGGCATGGAAACGAAAGGCGATTTCGCTATTCGTGGCCCTATCCGGATTCCTGAGCAAGACATGTGGCGTTATGAGTACGTCCTCAACATGGGTATGTACTGTGACCAACTTCGCGCTAACGGTGTTGTTACCGGTGGCGGAACCCCATAAACTTCTAAAGTCTTAAGGAGACTTATCATGGCTATTACAACTGCGGCTGGTGTTGCTTACGACACAGTCACAAACGAGAGCGGAGCCGGTCTGGACGATGCGTCTCAATTGGCTCCTCTGGGGTTCCAGTTGGTCGTTCCTACTGCGAATAATGGTGATCAGATTTGGACCTACGTCAAAGCCGCTGGCGCTTTGGGAGTGGGAGAAATCTGCCAACTCGTCAACGCAGCCGCCCAGACGGAGGTCCAACCCACAGCAGTCGCTACTCTTGTCCAAAAGGCAGGTATTGTCGGTGTTGCCCAGCACGCTATTGGAGACAATGGCTTCGGATTTATCTTGACCAAAGGTCGTGGGAATATCCGAGCAGGAAGTGCTCCAATCGGAGCAGATCGAGCTGTCACTCCCGGCGGTGCCGGTGGTGGTAACCTCGGTCGCGGACTCGATTTCGCTGCGGGTAACGTCGCCCCAGGCTGTATTATCGCCTGGTGTTCGGTGACTGGACTCGCTACTGCGCAATCGACCTGCTGGATTGATTGCGGCGGAACCTGATCCGGCTGAATCTGTAGTAAACTAAAGGTGGCACCCCCTTTCGGGGGGGTGCTTACCCTTGTAGGAGTGCGCCATGAATCTTGGAGAAATCAGAACGGCCATGTTTTCCCAGGCTGACTGGGCTCCTAAACAATCCCAAGATGCGATTGACCGGGCTAATCGGTTTATCAATCGGGCATATTCCCAGATTGCCCAAGAAGCCCCTTTCCTCTTCTTTGAGAGTCGGTTGGGTTTTGTCACACAGGCGGACGACACCCCAGATACGGATGCGATTCAAGACTTGAACCCCGCGTCCGCTGCTGATACGATCTCCCGTGTTCCCTTAGACGCTTGGGTTCTCCAACGCGATCTCCCCACTACGACTGGAGGTCTTACTCCTTGGGACACTACGGGCACGAGCAGAGGACGGATGCTCCTCGTGACAGACCCAAACGGAGTCCAACATCGTAGAAGAATCCGAGATATTTGGACAGATACACATGTCCAGTACATTACACTTTATAGACCCTGGAATAATCTGACAGATACCCTAATGGACTGGCGTATCTATACGGAGGACTATTACCTCCCAGATGACGTTCAAGAGGTCACCTCCCTCAAGTTATTCGAGAATAACCAGGCATGGCCCTTGGAGATTCTTGGGCAGTTAGAGGCAGAGAATCTGTCGTTTGCAGATACTCCCAGCCAAATCGCCCAAGGCACTCCACGCGCTGCCTTTCGTCGCCCCCACAAACAGATCGAGAGTCCCACGAAAGCGCCTACTTCCTCTTATGGTGGAGCAAACTCCTGGGTTGGACCAGAACCCGCCGGGCAATTTGAATACTGCTTCACCTATTGCTGGGGACATCGAGACGGAGATTTCCGAGACTTCGGCCCAGAGGGGCCCTATAGCGCAGCCCAAACTACTCCCTCTCGATTGGAGCCTCTTTGGGAATCTGCGCCGAGTCCTACTCTCTCAGTCACGACCAGCAATCGGGCTGAGGACCCCGTAGTTTACAATGGAGCACTGATAAATATCATCACTCCGGATATCGATTACATGCAGGGATTCGGTCGAAATGCTGACCGTCGTTACCACCATTCTGGCTGGCGAAAACGGATCTATCGACGGCGGGTCACAGTCGATGCGGTAAATTATGGAGCAATCCCTCAGCAGCTAACGGGAGCGGTTGAGCAGGAGACTCCGGACGCATTCGTTCTAATGGCAGAGGTCGATGGGTTTACTACGACTTTTGTAGACAATGGACAAATCCTCCCGGACTATCATCGACGACTTCGAGAAGTAAACGGGTACCAGGCACTTCGGATGTATCCTCGTCCTAATCGCCGTTACGAAGTAGACATCCGCTGTATCCGTCGCCCTCCTGCGCTAAAAGACGATAGCGATGCCCCTCTCGTCCACCCAGACGCAATGAGCCTCGTTCTTTATCGGGCAATCGCTGCCCTTTACGAGGCACAGGGGAATATCGACCTCGCTGATCGAGCCCTTATTCGATACAAGGACCTCCTCTTTACGCTGACAAAGCGTTATGGAGACTTACGCTATCCCGGACAACTTCTTATGAAGAAGCCTGCTCGGGCTGGTAAAATCACCAATACGCGCCGAGCCTGGCGTCGTTGGTATAACCTTCCGACCTCATAGGAGAGCCCAGCATGTTGGATACAGACGATACGAAAATAGATCCCCCAAAGATTATCACAGGAGCCATTTACGAGAGGGAGCGCCCAATCGGCGGAACCGAGCAGATGGTTTGTCTTGCCCGTGTTGTAAATGAGCGCGGCACCACCACTGGGCTCTTTCGTCGCCTCGGAATCACCTTTGAGCGATTCGAAGAGATCGGAGAAGAGTTGAGTTCCTGGAAGATGATCTGGTACCCGGGAAAAGACGCCGAAGACATGAAAATGGCAAACGCGCCGAAAACCCCTACGAAGTCTAAGAAAAATCCGAAAAAGATCGTTGAAGCGAAATAGCCGGTTGGGGAGCACCAATGGCCTCTACTCGGCTTAGAATAAAATCGAATACGCTCCCTATCCGCGTTGAGTCTGGTGACCTCATTGTTCCCGAAGAAATCGGGTCCAAGATTGAGAACATGTACTTAACGATGGAGGGGACGCTCCGGTCTGTCTGGGGCCCCCTTCCATATGTTCCTGAGTATTCTACCGGGGGTCCTCTCTACGCAACTCTTTATGGAATCTTCCATGCAGTAGTTGGGGAAGACCTCAGCCGTGAGATCCTTCTTGTTCAAGAAGCAGACACCCTAAAAGTGTTCGAAGGCTGGAACGCGGGTCCTGGCGGCGGCGGAACAGTCTGGCGTAATCTAATCGCTCCAGTAGGCGCTTCAGACATCAAAGCAGAGTTTGGTGCTGATGATCGACCCCGATTCCCCACTCAGTTTGAGTCTACCCCTACAGGCGTAGTCATCATTCCCTCCGGAGATAACGCCCGCCCTTACTTCTATGATGGACGCACGATTCTTCCCCTGGGCTATACGAGTGCCCCCGGCGCTCCTGTTGGCCACGGGCCTACTACGAAAGGGGATAGGGAGTACGACCACCGAGGCGCGATTGGGATTCCAGGGGGGGTTGCGGGGTCAAAAGCCGGATTTGCTCGAATTGGTTCTGTGAGCCTTGATTCAATCGTAACTTCTGATCGGGGAAGGCTTTCTGCGGGAGCCTGGTATGGGGCATATCAGTGGATTGATATTTGGGGTAATCTCTCTCCCCTTTCGGGCAGATCGGCAGCGGTAGCCACTCCCAGTTCCCCCTCCTTGACTGAGATTGAGGATAAAAGATATTTGCTTTTTTGGGAGGGGATAGAGCCAGGACCTGATGGGACGGTGGGGAGAGTTTTCTGTCGAACAAAAGACACCCTCAACTCGGGCACTGTAGAAATGTTTCGGGTGCCTGCTGGGATTGTGGGTAGGTCTCCCCTGAATGCTACTGCCCCAGACGTTACTGTCCAGCTTGGATTTACCTCTATTCCAGACAACATTACTACGACATTTCCGGATAATATTCCAGACGATACGCTCATCCTCCAGCCCAAAGAGGTAGTAGCTGTGTCTCCCTTTAAGCTCTATACCCTCGCCTTTGGCCGGGGCTGGGCAGCGAACTTCGCTGATGAGCCGGGGAAAATTCACCCTACGATGCCCGGACGGTGGGGGACATTCCTGGAGAATGAAGAGATCTATCCTGACCCCCGAGGCGCAGCGATTACGGGAATGCTTCAGGTCCCAGACGGTCTTCTCGCGTTTACGAATACCTCTACTTTCTTGGTGTCGGTCTCCTACGGCGGAGAGGGTTTTCAATCGAAAACGATTCACCCTCGGATTGGGTGTGTCGCTCCCTCTTCTATATCAATGACGCCTTCCGGGGCGGCTATTTGGTTAGGGAAAGAGGGTTTTTATGCCTATAAAGAGGGCGCAATCCAGCTAATCTCCCAGGTTATTCATAAAGAGGTCGCGGAATTCAATACTGCACGAACTATCCAAGCGACAGCCGCGTTCGATGTTCGGGAACAGAAATACCGTTGCTGGGTTCCAACAAACGGTTCCCGGAAGAATAATGTCTGTTGGGAATACGACGGTGAGGGCTGGACTCGACGGACAGATGTTATGGCTTCTGCCGTTTGCGTTACTCAGGACCACCGATCATACATGCTCGCAGTGGGAGAGGCCCAAAAGAGCGGACAGCCTTTCAATGACGGAGTATGGCTTCTCGACCACCAAGTTCAATCTTGGGAACCCCAAGCACGGGCTTCAATCATCCAGACATCCTGGATGCGAGTTCTCCGCTCGGAGGGGCGGGGGTCCCCCATGACGGTTTATTTGTGGCTCCGCGAAGCAGGCTCAGGCACACTTACTGTAGAAGTAGAGCGGGACTGGAGAGCCGGAATCGTTCAAACAACGACAGCTACTCTCCACCCTACAGATGATATCCCCCCTTTTTGGGATGTAGCTAAATGGGGAGAGTTGGACTCTTCCGGAGACCCCCTTACCTGGAAGAGCCGCCGCCCTTATTGGACTCGGGTAGATATTCATGCCCCTTCCGCTGAAGTCTTCCGTCTCAAGCTTACGAATACTGTTTCATGGGAGTTCTTGGGGCTCGCCTTTGACGAGGTGCCCAAGACGGACACGTTGAGGAGTGCCCCTAAATGAGTTGGAAATACCCACGAGCCCCGATTAAAGCCAACGCCGTTACTGACGTAGAGGACATAAACAACGCCCTCAAGCCAGCAACAGAGGAGACGTTCGGGCAATTGAATGAGCACAACTGGGCTTCTTCCACCCAGGCTGTTGCCAACGGGGGGGCTGCGATCCCGATTACTGCCATCGCAGAGGACGCCGCCTTTGTATACCACTCCGCTGGGGTATATTCTGCTTACTCAGACTTACACACCGCCCCACTGAATGTCGCAGACCAGGAAATTCAACTCTGGTCAGGCTGGGTCCCTTTAGATAATATTACCCTGGACTTTACTTGCCCCCAGACCCTCCTCTGGATCCATGGCTCTTGCCAGGTAGATCAGGCTTTAGGGGGGCTATTCGTCTCTTCGATGGTTCGATTGGCTATTCGAGTGGATGGCCAGATTCTTACCGATTCTATTACAGGGGGGGCGGAAAATGATAACGATGAGGTTTCCGGCCCTCTCTGGCTTTACCACCCCCTTTCTACCTCCTTCCTCCTTCCCGTTGTTTCTGGAACGCACAAGGTAGAACTCGTTTTCAAGACTTCTGGGGTGGGGATCGCGCCCTCGACCACCCCCGTAGTTGTAAGATCCCGAGAACTTATTTGCTTAGAGATGCGGAGATAGGATGGCTGAGATTACCTACACCCCCATTGAGGAGCCCGATGGACTAAATGCGGCTTCTCTCAACGGGCCCTTCGCCACCATTCGAGATGGAATCAATGATCTCCCAGAAGGTGCTCCTGCAACAGGGGCCTTGAATGAGAATCATCTCCCCTCGATGGTTGTTGCTCAAAACTCTGTTCGGGTTGGATCCCTCGCGAACCAACACTCTTACACTTCGGGCACCTACACCGTTATTACCCGGGGAGGAACGGACTTAGAGATTGATTTTGGATCTCCCATCTCTATTGGGACTGGGACTGGGGTGGGGGGAATCCTTGTTTTCATGGAAGTTTTCGTGGTTAGGCTCTCGGATGGAGGGGCACCCCCAGCGACTACAGCATCCGCCAAGGCTTTTTCCCGCATAGAATACGATCCTACGGGTGCTGGTGTCTTTACTGGAATTCAGCGTACTTACCGCTATATGGCAGGAGGTTTTGCGGGGTATGCAGCCTCCTTTGACGGTTCTCCCCAGCGGATCGTCATGTCTACTCAGACCCTCATTACATCCGCTGATTCCGTGGCCGTCCAGAAGATTCGTGGTTCTGTCCAGGTCACGACCCCAGGCCCAGCCCAGACTTTAGAACTCCGGGAATGCTGGCTTTCTGCTATTGTTTTGAGGTCCTCGGAGACATAATGCCGGATATTACTCTTCCCCATACTTTCATAGACACGACTGTTACCAATGCCAGCCAAATAGAAGAGAACATCTTCCGGGCAGAAGTGACCCCTCCTACTTCCCTAAGTGTCATAAACGGGCGTTTAGACAATAATAATCGTCAAGCAGGTTGGGATATTGAGCGTCAGCATATCCAACGGGGGGCCCTCTCCTCTGGTAGAACGATTGGCTCCACAACGAATCACACCTATTTCGAAGAAAACTTCAAGGGGTGGGACCCCACCACAGAGGATAAGAACAGCTACTACCAGATTATTCCGGGAGCGGCACAGACCTTCTACCTCCCCTTTACCCCCTCCCTCGTAGTGTTTACATGGTCTATCTTTTCTGGGCTCCCTGATAGCTCAGCAGTCGTCCCCTCCAGCAATGGAGTCACGAAATCTAAGCTCCGGCTTTTTATTGATGGGGCCCGAATCGGCCATAAAATTGCCCCAGAGCTTACAACCAGGGGGAGAGATGAGTTTGAATTTTCTCGCCACTGGGCAGGACACTACTTCTGGAACTCAGGGCCCGGGTTGGTGAAAGGCTGGCATTCTGCTGGTTTAGGGCTGGCTATTTCCGCTGATCTCGCTAATGTGAGAGTGAAGCGTTTCGATTACGTCTACTTTAGATAGGAGAACAGCATGGCTTTCGGTGATAACGCAAGGGCAGTAGGCAACTGGGTCAGTGATAAAGCGGCTGCTCCTGGGTTCGGATCTTATGCAAGGCATCTACAGGATAGCGCGAAGAAACTCCGCGAAGGAGACCTGGGAGCTTTTGGTCCAGGAAAAGGCTGGGAACAGGCCCAGAAAGCCACAATGGGCTCGGACATTCACAAGCAGGTAGATGCCGCTTCCGAGAACCTCTTAGAGGGGATGGCTGCTCAGGGCGGAGCTAACCCCCAGGGTAATGCTTTCAAGCTGGCCGGAACTATGGCGGGTGAGGTTGCTGGAGCGGCCGCTAAGGGTGGATTAGAGGTTGGAAAGCAGGCTGTAGACATCGCGATGGCCAATAAGGCGCAGGCCCAAAAGTCCCTCCAAGAAGAGCGCATGGCGAACAAACAGATGATCTCGGATGTGCTCGGGGGCGTGGACGACAATTTAGACAAGGCTATTGCTAAGGGAAAGGTCGTGGGCGCAAAAGGGGGGGTCCAAAAACTTACTGGAAACGTACTCAAGGCCGCCCTCATGGCAGCAAGGCTTGGGCTCGTCTGCTGGGTCGCCCGAGAAGTTCTTCCAAGCCGCTGGAAAGACTGCCGTACCTATATTCTTTTCGGTTCTCCCCGCTGGTTCTGCAAGTGGTATTCCGAGAATGGAGAACGGGCCGCCGAATGGCTTCGTGCTCACCCCTGGGCAAAAGTGCCTCTTCGTCCTCTGTTCCGATACTTCGCTTGGCGAGGACGAAAGATGGCTGCCCAGAATCCTGAGCTTATTAAACTTCAATCGCATCTCGCGTAGGATTTCTCATGCCCGAATCACGTTATGACCGGAATGTTAGCCAGGGCCTTCGCTCTGGGATTGACCGATACCTCACTGAAAATGACCGCGCTATGGCGGAAAAGTGGGGAGAGCGGGCTCCTCGTCCACCTCGGATACGCGTGACCGATGCGGATAAGGCAGACCTTGAGCTTAGTACAATAGGTGCCCTCACGAAACTCCAAGAGGCAACTGCTAAACGATTGAAGGGAGAGTCTCTCACCATGAAGGAGAGGAATGCCGTTCAAACTGAGATCAATAAAATAATAGCAGGAATGCTGTCTACTGAGACGACCTCGCTGGGGGGCCAAAATAGGGGCCGTATTACCAGCGCGGGAAATCGGGAAACGAGGTACCTGGACCGTGGTCTTGAGGAAGTTCGGAGCGTCAGCCAGTTAAATCCTTTAGAGCCTAAACTCCAGACGGAGATCTCAGGGGCCGCCATCCACTATGCGACTCAGGACGATTCCGCGTTCATTATGGCTTTGGTGAAGAATCAAGCGGCTATCCGAGAGAACTGGCCTGGGGTTATCGCTGAGATCTCTCTGGACACAGGGGATTCCCCTGAACAAGTCATGGCGAATATCGAAAGAGCGACGATGCACGCTAACGACCAAGCACTTCAGGACTCGTTTCGAGACTATCGTCGGAGATCCGAGAACGCATTCGACAACGCCGACCGGGCCTTCATGGAGGCAGAGAGGGCGCACGATGAGGGATCTCGACTTATTGGGATGTCCGGCGCGGGCCGATCATTCATACAGGATCTACGCGCCCAAGCGCGTGGGGGGACCCCCGAAGAGATATCCAGGGCGCTGGGGGTTGAGCTTTCGCCCGGGATGCCTGAAGACGAGATTGTAAGCCAGGCACGCGGGATCGCAGATGGTTTGATTAAGCGGATTGAAGGCATGGCCAATGACCTTACCGGGGAAGAGATCTACGATCTGCTCCTCCGAGGGGGGGAGTTAGAGGACTTTATTAAGGCACAGGGTCTTGATCCAGCAGGGATGAGTGTCGGCCAGAAACGAGAAATCCTTGATGCCACGATCCATAAAGGAGCGAAAGACGCGCGACAAAAGGGGATGTACACCCGAACCCTCGCGGCATTTGATGCTTTCTCCGATATGATTCCAGGGGGAGAAGAACCCGATCCTGCTGATCTGCTGGAATCCCTCCTCTATTCCACCCTCCACCCAGCCAAGATTATCCGAGAGGCAATCCGTCGTCGTCCCGGATTTCTTTTCAAGAAAGAAGGCAAAGAAGACGCACAGTGGTTCAAGAAAAAGGAAGGAGAGGAAGATGCGGCTGAGCCCAGAGCCGTCACCCGCCTTGAAGACGAACGAATTGATGACACCCGGCCCACGCCTAATCTTGAGGTTGTTGGGATGGAGGGGCTCGAAGGCGACCACCCATACCAAGACATAACGAAACTCCAGGGAAAAGAAGAGCGGGATGCTTATGTTGCGGGGGGCCGTGGCCTACCCCAAGCCCCCGGAGAAGAGGCTGCGCCAGGAGCACAACCTTTCCTCACTCCCGAAGGGCGTACCGAACAACTTAGGGCAGGCGGAGCGACGACTGTTGTTCCTTCTCCCGCTGGAGATGATTTTGGTCCCTATGCCGAGTGGGAGGACGGGACCGTTGGTTTCATTCACCCAGAAACCGGCCAACTTGTCCGAGTAGGCAGCGGCGAGCGTGGATTCGAGGCTATTGCCCAGGATATTTTCGGGTACACGCCCGAGGAGCTTGCCGGAGATCCTCAAGCACCAGCCGGGCAGCCGGGGGTGCAGGGGGCAGATCCGGGAACAGTGGGCGGAATTGTTGGGAATATCCTCGGAGGCAGAGCCGGAGAAGAAGACGATACTCCCGACGAGGCCGAAAAAGAACGTCGCCGCGAGGAGGCGCGTCAACGAGCAAGAGACGCCCGGGCTCGTCGCCACGCAGAGAGAGCAGCAAAAGAAGCTCCTCTCCCGGTAGAGGAAGATTTGGGAGCGCCACCAACCAGGCTACCCTCCGAAGGGGCCCTGGCTCCAACGCAGAAGCAAGCTCTCGTAGATCAGATGCCCGATGAATCAGGAGATGCGCCAGAGGTAGAGCCCCCTCCAATGGAGGCTTCTCCCCTTGTAGACCCACTCGCAGGAGAGGACCTCAGCGCAAATGACCCCCAAGGGCTGAGAGGAGATTCTCAAGTAGAAGGGCGAAATGCTGCTCGCGTTGAGCCCGGGCACTATGACCGGCTCCGGAAAGAGGCAGCTTCTCGGAAGGCCGCATTAGAGGCTGAGGTTGCTGCGGCGACAATGCCCGAAGGATCAGACGAGCAGTTAGACGCTCTTCGATTCGGAAACCTCGATGCGAACGACCCACAGGGAGCGGAAGGCGATGCTCAAGCTGAGGCACTATCTCAGATTGAAGAGGATTTCCCGGAAGGCACAGAAAAACAATTGCAGGCATTCAGGGCGGGTCCTCCCAAATCTTTGGATGAGGTGCTTGAGGCAATCGGATCTTCTGTCGAGGGCCTTACTCTTCGTCAAGCTCGGAGGCTCTTAGACAAACTAACAGCGGAAGGAGCACCAGAGCATATCATTCAAGATCTCCTTTCTCGTTGGAATGAGGCGTATCCGCAAGGACAGGCCGCAGAAGAAGAGGTTGCTGCTCAAGAGAGTCGTCCTCCAATACCAGAGACAGTGGAGGGAGAAGAGCCCGTTGACCTAATGGGGGGAGAACCCATACGAGTAGTCGCAGATCCCTCTTCCCGAGATCCCTTCAAGGATGATTGGGTAGGAGAAGAAGAGCTTGAGATTGACATTGATGCTCCCGAGGAGCCCATAGAGGAGCCCCCGAAAGCGGAACCCCAAGAGGCCAGGGGAGGCGCGGGAGCCGGAGAGAAGAAGGCTGCCCCGAAAAAGGAGCCAGCGAAAGAACCGGAAGAGCGGCCTGATTATGGAGGGAGACCCCCCAGAGGGAACGCCCCACCCCAGCACATGCCTGGTGGTAGCCAGTATCAGGCTCCCGTCAACGCTCCGGAGGCAACCCAGTTCGAGCAGAATAAGATGGGAATTGCCGTTCCCCACGCTCGTCCGGGGGCAGGAATCATGGCCCCGCCCAATATCTCAGGGGCTGAGACTCCAGGGAATACAGGTCTCGGGCCCAATTCTAAGGATCTTGCGGCGAAGAAGATTGCGGGGTTGATAGCAGAACAGGCCCGGAAACAGATGGAAGCTAATAGTAATAGCCAACAGAGCCAGCCCGCCCAATAATCACAAGAGGCCCCAATGGCTGAGACGCCCCTCCCTAAAGTCCCAGATGACCCTCTCCGAGCCCAGCTTGGGGAGGAGGAGTGGAAACGCTTGACTGATGAGCGTGCTCGGCAGCAACAGGCTGTACCCCCGCCGGTCGCACCTACGGAGTCTACTGGTCCTGTTTTTGGGGCTTCTCCCCGGGCCCGGTACCACAAGTCATACGAAAAAGGGCTCCCCCAGCCAGAGAGGGGCCTCCAAAAGTTCGTCCAAGAGACTCTGCCGCCCCCCGTTCCTCGAAGGGGTTCCTGGGCCGCTCCCGCTCCGAATGTTCCAATCCCCACACCTACTGTGTCCGGAGCGAAGCCTCAAACATCCCCAGCCCAGACTCCCGAACCTACTCCGGGCACGACAGCGCCTCCAACTTCTCCCGCGCCTCCACAGACGAGGCCCCGAAGGGCTGGAGCCGCATCCAAAGCCAGGCGGCTCGGGCAAGAACAGCTTCAAGATAGACTCTTAGATGAGGCCCGGGGAGCGACCGAGATTTATGATTCGGCCCTCGGAGACATCCGTTTAGAGCTTGTCCACGGCAAATACATGTCGAATATCCATGAGGCCCGGGGCAAGTTCGAGCAGAGGGCACTCCAGAAGCTACTCGATAATGACGAAGTCAGTATAAGAGACTTGTCTGAAGAACAACTTACTGAGTATAAGCACGAAGCCTCCCGGATGGCCGCTCGGATGCTGGCTAAGTTCCACCAGTCAGCGACAGGCCGTTGGGTAGTAGACCCCTACGACTACGATCTCACGGACAAGATCCTAAAGTGGGGGCCTCTCTCCCCTTTCCGTGCCATGTTTTCTCCTACCAAGTTTGGTGGGCCGGGAGACATTCCTATTGAAGAGGGCGGATTAGGCCGCCGCGCACAACTAATGGCTTCTCCTGCTGGGCTCCGAGGCGAAGGTCCCCTGAGCCAATTCGCTCGGGCTTCGTTCTTTAATATGGTCGAATCTGCTTTCCGGTCGGGAGATTGGGGCCATCGGCCCCACATTGAAACGATGCGACGGGGCGCGAACTATTTTGATCGAATCGGGGATCTTGCACTCGCCATCGATCCTGTACATGGGAAAGGAGAAGTAGCCGACTGGAAAGCGAAAGCCGCAGCAGGCGGGCTGATGGTCGGGATTACTCTTTTCGATATAGACCTCGTCACTCTTGGGCTCCTTCCCGCTGGGAAGCTCACAAAGGCAGCAAAGATTGCTCGGATATCCGGAAGGCTCTCTCGGGCAGAGAAGATGTTGGAGATTTCTGCCAGCCTTCGCGCCGGGGAAATCAACACTAAGAAAGCCTATCAGATGCTCCGGGACATCTCTTATAGGACAGATAAGAGTGTAGGAAACGCTTTCAGTAATCTGGTAACCCTGAATGCCGCTCCCAAGTTAGGGGCCAGTGCTTCGAACTTTGCCCACACCGCAGATGATCTCCTCAAGACAGGCGCTGCCCACCGGATTCAAGCCCAGAAGCTCCGCGCTTCCGCCGATGCGCTCCTGGCAAAGGCCATAAACTCCGGAGACCGGGTCAAGGCCCAGAAGATACTATTAGACGCTCAGGCGGAGTCCGCCATCGCGGACGCCTTTACGCTTGCAGCGGTAGAAGCCCGTAAAGACCGCCTCCTCATTGCGGCTGGATTTTCCGCAGAGGAAGCTGCGGACATCACCAAGGTTGGGCAACTCACTCGGGGAGACAAGACTATCCGAACCCGGGTCAACTCTGAGGTCACGCGCCTCGAAAAGGAACTCAAAGACCTTGAGTTCGTAGAGGGGAAAGAGGTCCGGGACGCTTTTCGGGAAGCCAACGAGGCATACCAGATGCGGCTTGCCCGGAGCCATGTCCCAGGCTGGGTACATGAAGGGACACACCGTGTCTTTTTTCGGGAAGACCTCGCCACAAGGCTGGTTGGGGAAGCTCCTCCCGTAGGGGCCACAGGGACAGTCGGAGGGAAAGTAGTTTCTATACGCGTTGTCGATGCGAAGACCGGACAAACGATTCCCCGAGGTAAACGATCTGGCCCAGCGGGTGCTCGGGTCCGAGTTACCGTTCTTTTAGAGAATGGAGAGGAAGTAGAACTGAAGCTTGCAAGCAGGCTCAAGGGAAAAGAACACAATATCGCTCGGCGGGACAGTCGAGGACTTAACGATCTTGCTCATGAGGTTTATGAGCGCCGCGTAGATGCTCTCCTCCTAAATAAAAGAACGGCAGCTTCGGCGGCAAAACTTAAAGCCGCCCGGGAAATCTCAGAATCTCTCGCAGACGGAGGCCCTACCCACGAAGCTCTTAAACTTTATGTTCTGGCCCGAAAAAAGGCAGCCGGATCTAAAAAAGCCTTGGAAGCGGTGCAGAAGAAAGCGGGGAAAGCGATGGCCCGCGCAAACAAGAACCTTGTGTTGGCTGCGAACAAGACCATACAGGCGGGCAGGAAGAAGTTATCTGCCGATACCTTAGAGAAGACGCCCGAGATAATCGCGGACGCTATGGATGAGGTAGCCCGGGGAATCCTTGCCTTTCGGGACAGGGGTTTACGCTCCTTGGGCATGGAAGAGGGAGGGACGACTCTCTGGGCAGCACGAAAAGCGACGAGGAAAGCGGGGAAAGCCCGGATTGAAGCCGCGTTTAGCTCCGCTGCCCATGAGATTCCCGCGACTGAGAAGGCCCGTGCTCTCTCTAAGGCACACATTCAAATCCTGGACAAGGCTACTGGAAAGTCTCGGATCAATGGGAAAGCTATTTTTCAGGACCTCAAAGAGTCCTATGGTGCTGATGTCCTAAAGAAGTTCACGAAGGACAATCCCCGGTTCCTTTCCTATCTAAGGGGAGGAATAAAGAAGGGGGAGGAAGTAGCGGATTTCCAGAATGCTCTTCGCCAGTTTACTCGCTATGGGGAAGCCTCGAAGTCTCTCGGAACAGGGGCCGATTGGGGTGCCCAGTTTATTTCCTCCTGGAAAAGCGTCTCAAACTTCCACCCCTCTTACTCCCGAAACAAGTTGTGGACGAGAAAGGGGAAGATTGGAGAAGACGGAAAGAAGGGAAAAGATAAGGACGTATTCCTTCCCATAGTCCCTACTACTGCTGGGCTCACCAACTGGTGGAACCGCCGTCGGATGGGGACTTTTGGAGATCCTATCCTCTCTCGTTTGGGGAATATCGGGGAGAAACAGGCAGCAATCTTTAAGAGCACTGAGCATCTTATGACTCGGTTTAGCTCTGAGATGCTTGATATCGCTCATGCAAAGCATCTCGGAAAAGACACCATCGAGAGGGTGGTTACCTATCTTGACTGGAACGCCGCTAAGAAGGGTGGGATTATGCTCACCCAGAATAAGAAGTTCCTCCGAGAAACCGTAGAGGGGAAGACGAGACTTTCGCCCAAGATTACTTCTTCCCCAGGAATCCCGAGCGAATGGCAGGCTGCTACGGGGGCTGGCTCTCCCTTCATAAAAGCTGTTCGCCAAATAATAGGAGACACCCGAGTTAATCCCGCGAAAGCGGAAGACCTCGCTAATGAAGCGCAGGTTGTTCGCCTAAGAATGGAGAAGGAGTTTAGTAGGCTCCTTGGTACACGTTCAGATGAACTGCTTGAGGCGGGGATCGGGGGAGAAGACCTTGCCCGGATTTTAGAAGAACTCCCTGACCAGCTTGTGTCTGCCCTCCCTAACCTCGCAAAGCAATCCGGAGAAGTCGGGGTCTCGAAGGCCCTTGTCGGCCTCTCTCGTATGTGGATTCGCTCAGACTCAGGGACGATTACCTCGGCTCAAGCCGCCGTTCTCCTCGCTGTAGCGCATCGGACCCTCAAGAAACCGGGGATGAGCTATAAGAAGTTCGCTGATCAGATGGAGAGGATAACTCGCGCAGTTATTGGAGGGACGGATAACGCAGCTAAGTCCCATGCAATCGCAGCAGCAAACATTGGCCTCGCAGCGAACCTCGGAGCCTTCAATACTCTTATGGTTCGGTCCACTATGGGCTCCATCGATGCCAATACGGCACGGAATATCAATCGGGTATTCTCAGGAGAACTGGAGGGGGTAGACGATATTGCGGCTGCTCTTGAAGGAGCAGCGATGCTTGGCCTCCCACTCTCTGAGAGCCGGGCATTGACACTAATGGCTCCTGCCATAAAGGGCCTTGCCAATAAGATGAGCAATGCCACGAAAGAGCTAATCCAGACAGGAACAGTCGGGCACAAAGCAGCCTTTACTCCGAAGAATCTCATCGACGAGATCGAAGCGGCAGCGGGTAAGATCACGAAAGAGTTAGAGGCTACCCGTGGGGGGAAATTCTCAAACGCAGCCACGGGGTTTGATTCAGCCACTACCGAGTGGATAAACCTCTGGAAAGCATCAGCCACCACTGGGCTCCTCATCCCAAACCCCCGCTATTACGTCAATAATATCTTCGGTGATTTCAGCCAGATATGGTTGGAAGCAGGATTCTGGACAGGAGGAACCCGTACTTTCTCGAATCTCCCCACGAATCTCCCTTTTATTGGACGGAGAGCCCAGGATTGGCAGCTTAGGATGAATGCTTGGGCCCATAAACAGGGTCGGGAAGCTCTCCCGGGGATCATGGACACCCTATTCAATCCTTTCTTGGGCCAAATCTTCCGGGGAGAGGCCGGAGTCTTTACTACGAAAGCCAATCAAGTCGTTAAATATAAGGACGTTCGTAAGTGGGCCCTGGAAGATGGGATCATCAGTGACTTCGTCGCGGAGGACATCATCGGCCTGATGGCTAAGATGGATGATGATCATCTCTATTTGAGGAACAAGATCGGCCTTTCTAATAAGGAATGGGCTCGGCACCGGGAGCTAAATGCAGGCATCATCCAGCATAGACAGCGGATGGGTATGTATTGTGAGCTTCTCCGGAAAGGAGCATCCCGAGAAGAAGCGGCGAAGAGAACTCTCCGCGCTCTCTATGATTGGAAACATGGGATTACGAAGTTAGAAGCCGCGTACTTCGCAAAGATGATCCCATTTTATCGATTCTGGAGAGTCTCGACCCGACAAATCGCAGAGTCTCTCCTCACTCCCTTTACCCAACCCTCGGGGAAACTACTCAAAGACGCGATGCTTGGGAACACTCGGATGGCGAGGCTCCGTCAGCAACTCTTTATCTGGCCAAACCTCCCAGACATTGTGTTCCAGGATAATGTCAATGCCGGGATAGAAAGGCACGACCTCCTCTCCCGTCTTGCCCCCCTCACACACCCTCGGTATCTCTCAACTCGGGCAACTACGGGCACTCGACCCTATGACCTCTCCGCTCGGGAGTTCTATGAGATGGAAGAGGGGAAGAGATATACTCACTCTACATGGACCCTTCCCCAGATTACGGCACTCGACTCCTCTGAACTCACCTTCGCGGGCATCTTTGGGATGGTCCTCTTCGGGAACAAGGTAGGGGAACTCTTGGGAATCGATGTCCCAGGAGTAGACACCCAGTTCGCAGAAGACGCTGAGGCTCGATTCTTTGAGCCTATGCTCGGAACCATGAATCCTTTCATGGAGCACGGATCGCGGTTGTTCCTCACTTCCGCTGGGGCGGATCTTGATTACGAGATTCGAAGTAATATGCGGACGCTCAATAACTTAGACCTCCTCATTCTTACGAAAACCCCAGGACTCTCACAGTTCTTCAAGAACTCCATTGAGTATGATGAGGAAACGGGAAAATACTCGATGCCTTTGGGGAACTACTTAGCTTACCAGGCTCTCCCGATTGCGAGCACGCAGGTAGGCTCTTGGCTTCGCGGTTTCCAAAAACGCGCAACAGACCCCCGAGTTGGGGGTGGGTTCGGGAAACAGATAAGGGAGATTACGGGTTTCGGGAGAGAGGTCCCAATCGACGTTCCGAAGCAGATAGAGATGGCATTGAAAACCAGAGAACGTCTTATCCGCGAACATGGAGACAAAGAGCTTCCTCCCCCAGTACCGGGCGAGGCATTCCGTCATCGACGAAATAAATAATCCAAGCTCGACAAAATCTAAAATACACAGTAAGATTCCAATAACTTCGACGAAGATGTCGAGGCCTCACTGAAGATAGTTGAGAAGACTCTAAGGAGAGTACGATGCCCGTCTTGAAACAAAAGTCCATTAAGCCAGCCACCAATGTCCCTTACGCAGAAGGAATCCTGGTGGTTAACAATACGGCCGCTGTCATTCCCGCCGGTCGTATGGTAACTTTTCAGCGCACTGTGGGAACGACGGCTACTTCCGGCGCTACCCTGACTGTTGAGCTTGCCGATGCTTCCTCTGCTGCCCGAGCCAACAACCCCCTCCTCATCACTAAGCACGCGATTCCAGTTGGAAAACGCGGTGTCTGTCTGCCCTGGATGATGCTCACGGGCCAAAACACTAATGCCTTTGCTGTCGGAACCTCCGTCTATCTCGCTGCTACCGCAAACCAGGGAGTGATTAAAACTACCGCAGGCGCACCAGCTAACGCTCGATTTGTTGGGGTTGTGTTCGAGCAGAGCTTAACGACAGGGCGCGTATTTTGCTGCCCAACCATGATGGCTGCCCAGAACTAATAGGGGGGCCTAATGGCCGGAGCTACTAATAAGAAGACATGGGTCCGAGTTGTCGGCTCTCGAACTGGGAATGGCGAGATTTCTGTCTCCGCCCCTATTCGAGGGTGGGTCCGCCGTGCCCGTTGTAGTGCAGCAGGAGGAGGGAATGTTACCCTTACTGTCGGAGAAACTTCGGCTGGGGCGGCGTTCGCTATTGTTCTTGCATATGGAGCTACCGCGACTCCCCTGGATGAGGAAGAAGATCCCGGAATCTTCTACCAAGTAGCGCCTACTGATACTGCTGGGTCCCAGGGAACAATCTTCCTGGACGTAACGGGAGCAGGCGTAATCAGCGTCCAACTTGATATTGAGCCTGCCAATTAGGGGGCTCCATGTTCACGGAAGACGAGATCTTCACGCTGGCGGGGGCATCCCTTTATAATAAGATTATGGCCCAATATGCTGAGTCTGGGCTTGGTCCGGAAGAGATTGCAGCCCAATTAGCCGACAATGGATTTCCGGCACTTACAGCAGAGAATGGCCCAACAGTGCTTGGTAACCTCGCACGCGAGTATTATGGGGACACCCTCCCCCAATCCTGGACAAATCTGACCCGAGAGCAGGCTGCTCAGATCAAGTCCGGGCAAGACCCATTCGAGGGGTGGGAAGTTCCAAACACTCCCCGCCCGAATAAATGGCTTGACGCAGGCAAAGGCTTCGTACAGGGCTTAAAGTCACCACCATACTCTTGGCTCTACAAAGGGTGGCGGGCTGGTACTTGGCCTTACCGAAAACAACGGGACTGGAGGCAAGAAAGGGCAGACGCTCTTGCCCAAGACGCACTCGCCCGGGTCCGGAGTGGGGATTCGTACCGGAATGCCTACGCAGGAGAGGTTGACCGTTTGGCTGCTCAGCCCCGAAGTGATCGAGAGATTTTACATACAGATGCTACGAAGGGCGAGCTTTCCGAACTCCAAGTAAATCCCCATGATTACTGGGATACCTGGGCTGGCCGGGGAGGGAAAGCGACATGGCCCCTAAACCAGAAAGTCCCAACGCGTGTGGGGAAAGCGGCAGACCAAGAGCACGCACGCCGTCTTGGAGTAGCAGAAGCCAGACACGAGATTGCCCGTACAGATTCTATCGGCCTTGCGCAGTTACAGGATGCGGGTTCTCGCTTTGGGGCGGGGGAAAGGACACGAGATCAGTATGAAAATCGACTCCGGGGCCTGGTTGGACCTGGGATGGACTTTGCTCCAACATCGGAAGAAGAAAAATGAGTTGTCCAAGCCACAAAGATCCGAAAAAGCGTGACTATAAATGTGAGAATAGGGAGTTCGCCTCTAAGCCTAAAGAGAAAAAGCGCCGCGCAGGGCGGGTCAAGGCTCGCCGTCGAATGATAAAAGAGGGGCGTGCCCATAAGGGGGATGGTAAGGACATCCACCATAAAGATGGGAATCCCAGGAACAACAGCTTGAAGAACCTTTCTGTACAATCTACTAAGCAGAATAGAAACCATTGGGACGACGATGACACTCCCCTAAAGAAGATGCGGAAGAAGGTATCTAAGAAATTATCGAGGAAAGCATAATGGCAAGAACATCCCCAGCAACAACTTCAACGAGGACTTTTCCCACAAGAGATGCCGGCGGAGGCGGAGGCGGCGGAGGCGGCGGGAATGAGTGGAAAGAGTGGATTGATTTGCCCTTGGACCCGACGGATGGCTGGACCATCAGTACAGGAAGCGGCGCGGCAGCCGTGGGATCTACGCTTTCAAAAGTAGGCGATGAGCTTCATTTTGTGACGGCCAACGCAGGCATGCGAATCCAGGGCTCACAAATGAAAGGTCTTTTCATGGCTCGAAACATCCACATTAAACCGTGGGAAGATGCGGGCATTTCGAAGCCGGCTGGGGCCACCGATAATCAGTTTGAACCGGAAGCGATTCAGTTCAAAATAGAGGTAGAATTTGCGACATCGAACGGCGGTCCTATCTCCGGCGGATCAGTACCGGGTGCCGAAGGCACATACCTGACATGCCTGGCAGGGCTGGCAGGCTTTCCGAGCGATCAAGGCGGAAACCCCGTTCATTCATCGAGCGTGAAATGGTCTGCCGCTCAAGTGGCGAAAAACTATGGTGGAGATCCGTCAACGTCTACCCGCACCAACATGTATACGTCGGGCTATAAGTCCTATGATACGAATTCTGGAATGCAAGGCACCATGATGTGGAAGAATCAGGCTGGCGGCGGCGGCGCAGGGGCGCATAACGCAATTGTCTATGCCACCTCGCCATTGCGAAAAGAAGCAGGCTCTGGGCCTTACGGGCGATGCAACATCCAGGCGGGTAGCTATGACAACACCACTCCATTCGCTGGAATGTGTATGCTGAACCAACAATTGTTTGATAACTCTACAAAATTTAGTGATCAGACCTTGACTCCTTTCTGGCATGTGGCGCTTTGGTTCGGCACGCATACCAACACAGCAGGCATGGGCGAGATTCGGATTAAGAAAATCCGCATGTATCTTCAGCCCGTACAAAATAGGGCAACGCTATGACTATTATTACTATTGACTGCAGCAGCCCGACTTCAGCACAAGCGGCGGTTTCAGCCGTTGAAGCCGGTGAGCTTTGGGGCGTGGACATGGGCACGACCTCGCGAGCATCGACCTATTCTGATCATGTTTTGATTGAATGCACAAACACAAGAAACCTTGCCCTGATTGACGCTTGCCCCGTGGGTGAAACTTACAATATAGGCTATAGCATTTCAACGCCTGATTCATTTACTGAAGCGGATGAAGTATCAAAGGCTTGGTTTCTCCGGGGAAAACTGTAGAATGGAAAGACGGGTATCAAAATTAGAGGAACGGACATCTGATTTAGACGTTCGCACAGCCGTGCTGGAAAACAAAGGCAAGGTCAGTGAGAATCGAATCTCAGACTTGGAGGTAGAGGTGAAGTACCACAGCCGTCTCCTGTTCAAGATGCAGGGTGCTACCCTGGTTCTGGTAATTGTCATGCCCATCCTCATTGAGTTCTTAGGCTAATGGAGTCGGAGTTCATCGCGCAACTGATCGATCTGGGCATTACCGGCCTGTTCATCGGGTACTTGATCTTTCAGAACAAGAAGTATGGCGCTCAACTCAACTCGATGACCAAGAAATATGAAGAACTGTTTGAACGTGTACTAAAATCAATCGAATAGGAGCCCAACATGAAGAATCGCGCAAAGATAATGAAGAAAGCCATCGTACTCGCGGAAGACATCTTCCCCGGACCCAAGATGGGAAAGAAGAAAAGGGAGTGGGTAGTCACGTTCATCAATGAGCATGTGAATATGCCCCTCTTGAATGAACGGCAGGAAGCCCGAGTGATTGGATTCGCCGTGGACATCCTGTGTGAGATCATCTTTGATCGCCTGCACAAGGAGTGAGTGATGACCCTTGAAGAAATAAAAAAGAGACGAGAAGAGGCAGCGCATAAGGCTCTCCTGAAATCCGATGCCTATGCTGCCTCTGGAGGAGCCCACCGAGTCCGCTCTACTAAGACTCAAGATAGAAGTACGGACGGCACCCCCACGGCGACCTCTTCTATGCTGTCCCGTCAAACCGACAGGTCTAATCCAAACTACAAAGGCAAGATGCAGACTCAGGCCCGGACACAAAAGGGGGGCGAGAACACCTCAACTGCGGTTTCGTGGGACCAGAGGCACCCGATGAAGGTTCCGGGGGGAGGATACTTGCCCTCGCCCACAGCCTCCCAGACAACTGTAGATGGGAAAACAAAGAACTGGAGGCGTAAGAAATGAGCGATATGCTCCCACCTCTCCTGCTCCAGGTCAAATCTCTTGGGCACAAAGTCTTTGATGGGCCAGAGCCCTATGACTTGAACATCATTGGAATCCGTTCAGCTAATCCCCAGCCGAACAAGTTCGATGATCTCCTGTGCTGTGCCTATCGAGAGCACCTTGATGGGCCCTTTGTTATCAAATACTGGGCCGCGACCACAGACCCGGGCGTCTTCTGTCTTGAGAACCCAGAGGTCTATGGAACAGAGGCGGGGACGGCTATTATTGCCGAGGGCCAGTACCGTAGCGCATACAAACTGGACCTCCATCGTGGGAAATACACTGCGCTTTGCCAACGGAATGGGGCGATAAATGTCTACCGAGACGGCAACCGAGATGACAAAGTAGACATGGACCCGGGTACCATTCAGAATGGATACTTTGGGTGCAACATCCATAAAGCTGGCGCAGACTCATCGAACGTGGATAAGTGGTCTGCTGGATGCCAAGTTTTTAAGAGAGAGTCTGATTTTGCGGAGCTAATTTCTTTGTGCCGAAAGCAAATCTCCTTTCACCCTAACTGGGCTCCTACCTTCACATACACCCTTATTACGGAGTGGTAGAAATGGAAAAACTAAAAGAACTCTGGAAGAAACTCAACCCTAAAGTTGCCATCATCGGCGGCATCGTTGTGGTCTCAACCTCCCTGGGCACTTGCCATCTTGCTGGTGGCGAGGAAGAGCCCGAGGTTGTAGAAGAGGCAAAAGTAGAGGAGGCCCCCAAAGAGGAGGCCCCAGAAGTAGTTATCGACGTAGAATAGAATAAGCGGTGAGGAAGACCCGGCGTTGGGCCCGGTGGATAATGTGCCTTCTTCTCAGAATCCTTTGTCTCCCTCACCGCGTCTCTATTTACTGATGTTCTCAATGTCTAAAGGCTCTCCGGATTCCCGGGAAACCTTCACATAGGTCCATGCGCCCCGTTTTCTGCCCTTGGGCTCTATGGTAGACATAATGACTACTTGTGCTGGAGCTTTCTCCAGGGCAATCATAGTCCTACGCAAAGTAGCAGGGTCCCACATCCGGTCATCTACTATGATGAGGTCGCTCTCGTCAGAAAGTCCAGCAGCAATCGCTGCGAGGAGTCGAGCTTCCGTGCTCCCAGAAAGAGCGGTATGCGTCTCCTCCTCTCGGCTCAGCCCGATAGGAAATCCGGGGCTCCCCGGCTCGAAAATGAACCCTTCTTCTTTGGGCAAGAAGGCGCTGATTTTCCGGATGAACTCATCAGAAGCAGCACTCACGGCCGCAATCATCACGTTGAGGATGGCAGTACGCAGGGCCTTTAGGGACTCACGCAGGTCTCCTGCTCGAATCTCTCCGTTCTTTGCAGCGACTGCGGCTCGATTAAGTCTCCGATGTAAGAGGACCTCAGAAAGGTCTGCTCCCGCTTCTTCTGTGGACCTCACGCGTCTTAGAGCATCCTTTCCTCCTAAATAGTCAATTAAATAGTCTATTCCAGCTCCGAGCTGCAAAGAGGGATCAGACTTATTATCTCGGTACATCACCTTAACGATGTCCCGAATGAGTCCTCGATTCATCGTATCCCAGACTCCCCGGAGTTCATCGTCCGAGAACTTTCTCACTGAGCCCAGGGATTCTAAGGCGATCTGTCCTGCCTTCACTGTATTAGACTGCTCTCGTTGAAGCTTTCCAATCTTCCCCAAGAGTTCCGAGAGGTCGACTGGTTTCCCTACTGGGCAAACGAGGAGGAGAGCTTCCTGCATGGGAGGCTCAAGTTGGTCGAAGAGTTCCTGGTACTCTATCTTCCAGAAGATACGCTCCCAGAAGAACTTCACCTTCGTTTCCAGGCTGGCGGCCATTACAGCGTGTAGTTCTGCAATAGAGAGCGAGGTTCCTACAGGACCCTCCTGTTTTGTGGAAGACCCACGTTTTAGATTCCAAGTACAGGTTTCTCCACTCTCCAACAGCGCACTTGCTTGAGCGTTGTCAGCCCCCAAGGGGATGAGAGCCGAGAGAAGAGTACCAGCCTTTACAGGCTTATCCCGGTACAGGAGGCCAAAGGCACTTCCCGTCCGTGCAAGCTGAAGGGATTCAGCAATAGCACTCTTCCCCGACTCATTGTCTCCAATAAGGATTGTGTTCTTACCCAAGGGAACCGTATAGGGCATCCCGTCTGGGCTCTTTAGGGTCGAAACGACCTCGACTGCATAACTACTCATTTCCTTTCTCCTTCTTATAAACTGTTGCAAGGGCAAAACTGAACGCTATAGAAGGCAGGTTCTTCCCCGCTTTCCACCGTTTGATACTCGTCACGCTTGGGTCTGCTCCTCCGAGCACTTCACCCATACTGACTGAAATCCGCTCAAAACTGAGGCCAAGGTCCCGCAGTTCGGTCAGATACTGCGGGGCATTTAGCCGAGCCTTCTGCCTCTCTTCGGGGGTAATGTTCTCTTCACTCATCTTCTTTCTCCTGTTGGGGGGTGCTTGACTCTTTGGGCTCACACTTGAACCCTCCTTGCCAATCATCTGGGTCATAGGGGTAGACAGAGGAGATACGTTCGAGGCGTTCTCCCTTTAGGAGGAAAACAGGACGACCGCCTCGCGTTGCGAGGTCTACAATCTGGGCGGTCGCCCTTCCGACGTATTGGCTGGGGACTACGAATAAATCGTAGTATGGGACCCGAGTCATCGCATGTTCCCGACTTACGACGCTCTTTGCCCAAGCAGACCAATCACCTCGGCAATGAATCTGAAAGTCATCCCTTCCCGAAATGACTGACACTCTCAGACTCTTACCCGCGTTTTCTCCCTTGGCGTGGATAATCTCTCTTATCTTTCTACATCCTTGGGCAATCGCCTTGGCGTCTGCGCCTGACGGGTGCCCAAAGAAAACTCGTATATTCTTGCTCATCTCAGTATCCTTTTCTTGTGTTGGTTGTCCGAAGACATCTATCGCTCTCTCTTTCTGCTTTAAATCGTCCAGTCTCCCGCAATACTGGCGGACCTCCCGCCACTTTGCCCACCACGCCTCGGCATCCACACGATCTTGCTCGTGTTTGCCGTGGCCCTGCTGCCTGTACACATGAGGCATCGCCTCACGAATACATCGGAGTAGCTTAGGACTATCCATCGGATTCCCCTTTCGGGCTCTTGGCTGGTTGCAATCCATACCCATCCCGATACCAACCATCCCCCTTCAAAGAGAAGGAGGTTCTGGAAATCTTCCGCTTAGTCAGCTTACCGCAGCACTTTGGGGGAGGGTCCATATGACGCTGGATAACTTCTGTCTGCTCGCCACATAGCTTGCACTCGTAATCATAGATTGGCATTAGATTCTCCAATCAGAGTGCATAGGCCCAGACTCAATATCTTTGACGAGCTTATCCGCCATTCTCTGAGCCATGACATCCAAGAACTCGACCGTGACTCGGCTGGCCCCAACAGTGGGGAGCCACCTTGTTGTATGGTCCGCGTGCCACTTTTTAGTAAGGGAGTTCCTCCGCTGGATGCAGGTTCGCAGCCTACCGCGCTGAGTCTCAATACGGCAACGCACAGGGAGAAGAAAGACTCTCCCATCACACTCGACCTCGGTCTCCACCCATTTACTTCTCTTTTTCATACTTCATTCCACCTGTGTCCAATCTCCGCTCCTGCTGTGTAGTCAAGGAGGGGATTCTTTTTCCGTCTTCTGTTCATCGCACCCTCAAGAATCTTGGCTGCTTCTTCTGCCGTGTCTTCAGGCACCTCAAGATAAAGCGCGTCATGTCCATGGTTAATGAGCCACTCTACTGGGAGAGTCTCTCCTGTAGAAGAAATAGCCTCCGTCGAGAACCAGGGCTGAGCGCCATAAATGAGTTCAATCATTCCTTCATTCACGATGACAGCCCCCCCTGATTGGATGGGGTGGTTCACAAGCTCATTAATCTTGTCCTCATTTCTGAAGTACCTACGCCTGTCCCAGAGGGAGTCTCCTATAAACCCCTCTCTCCGGTACCTGCTCTCAATCATTCTCCACCAACGGGGGATCTCCGGGTCAGCCCGCTTGAGTCCCTCTACTACCTGACGAACATCTTCAACAGAAAGATGCGCGTAGATGAGGTTCCCACTATCGTCCTCTACTGAGCAGATTTGCTCGTGAATCCGCTTAGTGGAGGCAGCGTACTGCCAAGCGTATCGGGTGTTTTTTGTAATGTCTCGGGTGGCTTTGAAGTTGCCTTTTCCCTTCTCCTTACGATCTTTGGGCGCTCCTGCGAGTTCCCAGATTCCTTTCCCATATACAATCTCCATTGTCTCGTTGTGGGGGTCAAGCCCATCTCGGATGACTCGAATAGAATGCTGTGCTTTAGCCTCTTCCGCAATCAGCCGGAGTTCAAGTTGATCCATGTCTGCCCCAATAAGGACATGTCCTTCCTTAGCGACATAAATATCCCGAAGAAGGTAAGGAATGTTCTGGGCATTTGGGTTGGAAGAGGAGTACCTTCCCGTGGCAGGCAGCCTATTATATGAGGGATGAATCCGGAGAGTCTTGTTCTCCACCAGCGGTCGGACATAGGTGCCCAAGAGCTTAGTCATCTTACGGTAGATTCGGACAGACCGAAGAAAGGTCACCCTGTCTGCACTCAAACCATAATGGACAATCATCGTCCGCAAAGTTTCATCGTCCGTAGAGGGGTCGCCTGTCTTCTCAGAGTAGTGGTGAGGAGCCAGCTTCCAGTCCTTGAACAGGAGCCCTGCCATCTGTCGGGTACTCTGGGGATTGAACTTCTCGGAGGTGATCTCCCGGCAGATAGCTAAGTGCTTCTTCGCCTCACTATCCAGGGAAATCAAGTGCTCTGTCGCCCGGTCGAGGTCAACAGCGATGCCATTCGTCTGCATGGCAGAGCCCAAAGACTGTAGCGTATGCTCTCTGGAAACTAAGTGTAGCTGCTTACGGCTTTTCACATCTTGGGCAAGCGGCCGAGCGATTCTCGCGGTGACGGCAACATCTTTCCCACAATAGATATGGAGTTCTTCATCAGTCTTGGCTTGTACAGCAGTATGGTTTGCCTTCCAGGCTTCTGGATTGTCTGTGTAAAAAGACCCGACGAACCCAAGATTATGCGGAAGTTCGTTGTCAGCGAGCAGATGTAGGATAATAGTATCGCAAGTCAGGGTAGGCGTGGCACCCAACCACTGCTCCATTACGAGCCGGTCATACTGGCCTGCATTATGTCCGAGGATGGGGACACCTGGAGAGTCAAAGAACTTACGGATAAGATTCTTGATTCTCCCTTCATCCTCGGGCTCTATGAGCAGATGCCCGTGAATGCTCCGAATCTCAATGATTAGGGCTTCATCCTCGTTTCCGATTCCGACGCACCGGACATTCGCAGTAAGTGGGTTGATGCCATCGGTTTCAAGGTCATACGCAAGTGGCTTCCCCTCCCGCTTGAACTTCTCAAGATATTCTGCAATGTCCTCGTACTTAGAAAGCCGCACAATAAGTGGGTCTTCCCACTCTAATTTTCCCTGGAAAAAGCGGAATGCCTTGGACAGGTCATGGCGGAAGACATCCTGGTACGCCATCTGACGTAGGACCATAGAGGGGTGCATCACATAGGCAACCCGTAAAAGAGTGTCGGGGTCCCAAGGAGCGGGCAGTAGTTCGCACCCTCCCCGTAGTCCCATAATAGAGGGGTCACCCCCGCGAATCATTTTCGCCGCTGCTTTGCCCAGGCAGATTATGTCTGTGATTCCCGTAGCCTTGAGTTCTGCGTAGAGTCTTCCACCGCAAGCCTCTAAGGGCTTTTTAATTAAGCAGGCTTCCGTCTTCTCTTCTCGGGCTCTCTTCTGTCTGCTCTTGTTCTGCCGGGAAATCTTTATGTTCAAGGCTTCGAGGTCATTCCTTGGAGGGCGGCAACGAATAGTATTCGTGATGTAGCATTCGTCCCGGCGCACACCAATCGCGTTCAATGCCCGTTGAAGTTCCATGCCCCCGGGACCTACGAAGGGTCTCCCTTCAATAGTTTCGTGCATTCCAGGCACATCCCCTAAAAGGATGACGCGGTCATCCGCATGGGATTCAGAACCTACAGGGTCGTCACCCCCAGCGGAACGCATGGGACATTTTGGGCAGAAGTTGGACATGTTCTTGTTGGGCTAAGAGGGTGGAGGGTGGCGGGGGGCCGGTACACGAATCATTCGGGGATTGGATACCCCTAAGTTTTGTGAATCCCACCACCCTCCGGGAAAAGTTGAGGCATCTATTTGACCACAGCCATGCCTCCCTGCGCTGTCGTTTTCCGGCAAGCCGGCAGGCCACTCAGTCCAAAAGGAAACCGAGATCGTCATCGGAGGCCGCGACTTTGTTGTTGGCGGGTGCGGCCTTCTTCGTGGCCTTCGCGGGAGCCGGGGCTTCGTCCGTAGCCACGGTCTGGGATGCGGCAACTTGCGCTGCTGCTACCTTCTCCATCTGGGCATAATGCGCTTCTTTCACGAAGCGGTATTCCGGATAGCTTCCCTCAACAGGTTGACCGTTCGCGCCCATGGTGGGTGCGGTGTAGTTGAAATACACGGTTTTTCCTGCCAGCTTACTGAATGGGAAGTTTACCTTGCCCTGGAGCTTCTTCTCCGAGACGCCAGCGGAAACGAGAAAGCCCATGATGAAAGGGATTGCTCGTTCACTCAAGGAGAAACTCTCCCGGTGGCGAATACCGTCAGTTGCCATGTAGACATACAGACGGTTGGACTCTTCATAGTGCTTGAACTCCAGAATGGAAGCCTTATGCATACCACTGGTGAGGTAGCCGAGGCCAGCACCACCTGCGGGGGTCTTTCCGGTAAAGTCAAGTTCGATAGTTACAATGCTCATCTTCTTATCTCCTGCCCTTTCGGGCTTTTTGTTATTTACTCACACATGCGAGGGGTTGGGATTGGAGGCGAGACTCCAAGAGAAAGGACAAGAAACGCAAGGTGTCTCAGCCCCCAATCCACTAAACGAATAATCCTTCTTCTTCTCCATCTATTGGGCCAGCGAATGCTCGGAGAGCATCGACCGCTGTGTAGTGGTAGATAGTGGCGCGGTGAAGCCCATCTTGTAGGGCCCAGCGGATATGGGGGAGCTTCCGCTTTCCCCTCATTTTCTCCGAGGCTTCCTTTAAAACTTCGGACCAGTTCTCGATTCCGACTTCTAATATCTTCTGGCTCAGCCCTTCCGCCGCCTTGTCAATCCACTCCAGTCCTTTGGGGTAAGGGATTACAAAGCCTGCTGCCCGAAGGCCCTCCGCTATATTCATGGGCGCTCGGCCCGGGAATACAGAGAGCCTGTCTCCGGAGACATAATCTGCTAAGGGCTCAAAGCAGAGTTGGTATTTCCAAGGAGCAGCAGTAGGCTCGAACATCGCACGGCCAATCACATCGACCATGCCACTAAACTTTTCTGGAAGCTGGCCAGGTAGTGAAGGGCCCCCGCGAATAAACTTACCACTGCTGGTCCTTGGAGGTTGTTCATGGCAGTTGAAGATAACGACCGTGCCCTGAGAGGTAGCTGCGCGGGCAGCGTCTCGGGCAGCGAGTACGTCTCTCGTTAGGGCAGACCACATTCCTGCTCGTCCCTTACTGCTCTCGTATTCATTGATGGTCGCCTCGACGATTAGAGAGAAGTCATCGATTACGATGGAAGGGCAGTTCCCCTTCTTCACTACTTTCTCAATCTGGGCAATCGCCTCCGGCACTGTCTTGGCCGGGAGGATGTTTAGATTATCTATTCCGAGGAATCGGGAGGCGGACATAAGTCCTGCCGGGTCTCCAATGAAGACCCCGGTTGCTCCAGCCGCTGCTGACGCGACAGTCTTTCCTGCTTTACTTGGGCCGTAGAGACAGATGAATACGCCCCCAGCAGCCTGATGGCTTCCGCCATTGCTTCCATTTTTAGCCATTGATTTTTCCTCACACACATTTGATTGGTAAAACTAACACACGGGTTTCTGATCGGTCAACTTGATTACATCGATGATTTGGTCAATTGTCGTGAGCATCTCTGCCCAGGACTCCAGGTCATTGTCCTCGCCCATTGACTTCATTCGAGCTTGGATTTCCGCTCCAAAGAAGTGAAGGGCTTCCAGGATAACTGGCTGTTCTTTCTCCGTAACTTTGAGCAGAATCATCACTCACCTCCAAAGCGGCAAAGCTCATAGGCAGAGCACTGTCCGTACTTGCCAAAACAGGTCTGGTTGTTCAGGGCCATTGGCCACTCTCGGGTAGGCTTCCCCTCGTACCGAGCAATCCGAGCTTCCGCTTCTTCGATTACACTCACGAAGTCTTCGATTGCTGCGGGAGCAGGTTCAAGGGAACGGCGGTCATACTCATAGGGAGTAGAGAGTTTCACCCGATTGACAAGCACCCCAGCGAACCGGGCCCCGTACTTTGCATAGCCGAACATCTGGTATCCGATGAACTGCCCATCGAGGATGTGCTGGCGTAGCGTCTTTGATGAAATCCTATACGCGCTCTTGTGGTCAACAATCCACACCCGCTCGTTGTGGTCCTCAATGATGAGGTCTGCCCGCTGGGTGTATAAATGTTTCTGCTTACCGATCCGGGCACGCAACTCGAACTCAACATCGAGTACCTTCCAGTCCTCCCGCATCCAGTTGTTCCGGTAGGCAAAGTAGGCATCTACAATCTGAGGAGCGCACTCCTCCCACAGGGGAGACTCTTCTCTATTCTTCTGGGCAAGAGCGAACACCGCGTCTTCAGGAGAGAGCCAGTCTTCTGGGTCACCCCCCGTCTGTACTTCTTTTATCCGCTGGTAATGGTGAGCGAGCGCAATGTGCAGAAGCGAACCCTTCACGAGGGGAGGAGAGATCTTGAACGGAATGTCCTCAATCTCCCTCCACGCGAAAAGTCGCGGGCACCGGATTACGTTTTGTATTCTGTGCCATCCGCGCTCAGAGCGTCCGGCATCGAGTAGTTTAGCCATGATAATGTCCCTTCTTGTTATAGTAAATACCACCTGTGGCCCAGATGTCAAGCACTTTCTTTCGCTATTTTAGAGATACGGTCTAAAAGTCTTTGACCAGCACCTTCTGTATTGTCTACGCCAGCGAGCACGCCTTCGATTTCTTCCGCTGCGGCGTCTTCTCCAATCTCTCCAACGTGGGGTAGCTTCTCAAGAAGCAAGTCAGCAACGTGCTCGTCTGCTGTATTTCTTGCGACAACATAAGAGACAAGCACTGGTCTCTTTTGCCCAAGTCGAGAGAATCTTCCTTCCCACTGGATTACTTTATCTGGAGTCCAAGGGAGCATAGTAATCAACGCAAGGTCAGTGTCCTGCAAATCAATACTTTCGCCCCAAGCATCTCCAGTTCCAATCAATAAACAGGGTCCGGGGTGATCCATATATTCATGCCGAATCCCATCTCGGATTGACGGGTCAACACCCCCATGGGCAGACCAGACATCGCACCCTTTTATCTTCTCCGCTACTTTTCGTATTCTAAGGGAGAGTCTATCGCAGTCCGCTCGGCGGCCAGTAAATATGACGACTTTCTGGGATGACTTAAGCGCCTCAATAACTCTGTCTTCAACGTATTTATGCTTACGCGAAGCAGCTTCCATGAGCAGCGCCTCGAAGTAACTGTCTTCTCCTTCCTTCTGGGCTTTCCGAATCTCCCTCTTCATTGCGGCGGGCTTGTTCTGCTCGGCATGGGATAGGCGAACGACTTCCCTTCTCTTCTTGGGCAGGTGTTTGTTCACCTCTTCCCTCTTCACTCGTACCTTTACATAGGATAAACGTGACCGGAGTTCCTGGGCGTTGCTTAGTCCATCATAGGAATATCCATACCCATTGTGCATTCCTTGGCAGTATCTCATCCCAAACTGATGGAAGGTTCCCCACTGCCAGGGCTCAACCAAATCCAGTTGAGTCCAGAGGTCGCGCACCCTCCCTGGGATAGGCGTTGCTGTCAGCCCCAACTTGCGTCCACTCTTCTGGGCAATCTGCCGTGCAGCATCTAAGCTATTCCCGAGTCCCTGGAACTTTACAGAGCCATCGGGTTGGATGATTGCCTTGGTATGCTTCGGACGCCGGAGCCAGTGAATCTCATCCCATATAATCACCCCGGGCATGAGTGCCCGGAGGGGCTCAACCCAGAACCGCAGGGTTTCCCACGCAGTGATGTAGAGCTTGGAGGAGGAAGGATCTATATCAGGCGCTGATTGCCCAAGAAGAAGTGTAGGCTCTAAGTGTGTGTACCTTTCGCATTGTTCTACCCAAGTCCCTCGGGCAGCGGCCTTCGTTACGACTACCCTCGGTCCCGCACATGCCGAGGCAAACGCGAGACCGACAAGGGTTTTCCCCGCTCCGGGGGGAGCCCAGCAGTGTGAGCCGGATAGTGCGAGCGCCTTTGCAATCATCCGCTTCTGGTGTGGTTTAGCGAAGTCCGACAGGTCCCCCCGCATAAGAGGGCCAGAGAGTGCGCGGGAAACGAGAGCTTCCTGGACTTCCGGCTCGGAAGTTGAGTAGCCTAAAACTGAATGGGCGTTCAGTGGCACACGATATCCGGAGGAGTTCTTATTCTTCCAGACACCTGGGAGGTCGTCTGCGCCTTCGGGCACCACGCTTGTAAAAATGAACGGGCGGTCCATGAGTTTGTCCTTTAGTGAGAGTTCTTAGAGTGCGAGTTCTACGACATTATTTTCTTTCTTCTGGGCAGAGGGGAGGCCGAGGTAGCAGTCAATGCCCTTGCCTCCAATCAGCATACGTTTAGTGATTACTCCTTCTATCTGCTGGAAAGCGAGTCGAAGGTTTGCTTCCTGTCTTACGTCTCTTCTTCCTCTCCGAGAGCACCAAGTCACATAGGAACCATAGAGGAGTTCGCAGGGGACAGTCCTTTTAATGAGAGCTTCTCCCACTCGGAGAAATTCAGGAGGAGCAGGGTAATCAGTAAGCACAGCAGCAGCCCCATGCTTTTCTGTAATCTGAACAAACTCATCTACTGAAGAACGGGACGCTTGTTGGAGAAGCCTCCGTGCCCGAGTAGAGTATGGTCTTGCGACCGAACGGTAATCTACTGCAAGGCTGTGCAGGTGGTGGGCATAGGCTTTTACTTCATCTTCAAAAGACTTAGAGTATTTCCCAGTCTTTGAGTTGAAGCATTGGGAGAGCATCTTCCGGTATTCGGCGGTCACTCCTTTGGGCACTAAGACCGTGAACCTACGGTCGTCCTCTTCAATCATAAGAGGGCGGCGTTCATTGGATGTCATCCACCAAGTCATTCGGTTCTGTACTTCCGTGCGGGCGGCGTAAGGTGCTCGGCAAGGAACACGGTCGTCCGTGATGTAGGCTTTCAGTGAAGCGATAACGTCATTGTCCCTTCCTCCGATTCCTACTTCATCTGCAAGGACAAGGAGCTTGGTAACGAAGTTCGCATTGAAGGAGTCTCGGAGGGAACGGTTGGATACGATAGCTGAGTTCCTCTCTCCAATAATGTGGGCAAGGAGCCTCCCATACATAGACTTACCAATACCCTGTTGTGGAGAAAGGCAGAGGACTGCTACCATTGAACGGCGTTCAGGGTGTTGGGTAATGGCTCCACTCCAGTGGATGAGCCAATCCTGTACCTCTTCATCCTCACCACTAAGGACAGATAGAATCTTCTCGATGCGAGGGAACTTGCCTGCGGCAGGTTCAATCTCCGGTGGCGCATACAAGTTCAAGAGAGGTCCATCTTCACTGGGCACAACAGGCCCTTGAGAAGAAACGCAATCAAATCCGTATACTTGGCGGGACAGTACATGGTCAACGAGGGCTTGAACATGCTTCATCCCTAACTCACTCTGTTGGAGCCGTCCGATGAGATGGTTTACTACGGTATCCTTTCTAAGTGGGCTTTGAATCTGCCAAGCTCCCCGCTCTCTCCGGTAGAATACTCCTTGAGGGAAGTTGAAGCACAGGTTGTTCTCCACATATCCGAGGAAGGCGTCGGAGATTTCAGTCAGGGTCTCCTTTCTATCCTGTAAAGACCTAACTCTCTTGGGCTTCTTCTCCTTCTTCTTGCTCCCTAACCAGAACTGGGATTGGTCATGCTTGTGCCCTTCACTCGTACACTGGAGGAAGGTCCGCCCATCCTTACAGACACGGAGGAAAGCACTACCATAGGAGGAACCCTCCTTAAATGGACAAGCACACTTGTACTTACCTGGGCCCTCTTCAACGAGGTCCTCTACTGTTTTCTCTTCTCCCCACTCATTCACCGTGAGCTTTATGCCCGGAGATAGTGGGGTCTCGTCTTCCTTATCGGAGGCTTCTTTACTTTTCATCAATGTATCCACACACAAGAGGGGAGGTGAGGTATTCAGGAAGCTCTCATACGGGTAGCCTATCCGTTCAACCGGGAGGGCATAGTGGCGTGCGAGGTCATTACACTGAGTATCTACTCCTTCTGTGTAGCCTACCAAAGCGAGTGCGGCTTGGCGTGCTTTTGTGAATTCCGATCTTTCCAAGGGCCTATCCAAGAACAGGACTACCCGATAACGGGGGGCCTCGACCGTGTGGGACCAAGTTGTATAGACGGCGTAAGCGAATCCAGCCGTGTCTAACTGCATTGCTATTTGTCCGGGCCCCCACTTCGGTTCGTCATAGTCGAATACGATTGCAGTAATCGTACCCACGTTCTTGTTGGAACGTGTAGTGCCCGGAGCGTATAAGGAGGGGCTCCAGCAGTCCAGCTTCTTCTTACTGAAGTCAGCGGGCTTCCGTTGAGGCTTCCGGAAGAACTGTTCGAGTTGGTAGTCTTCCTTGACAGAAGCACTGGACGGTTGTACAGTAGTAAAGCCTCCCATAAAGAGGGAGAACTTCCAAGGCAAGCTCATCATTGCTTTATCTCTCTTGTAAACCCCATGTTGTTATCGCAGCATGGGGTTTCTTTTAGGGGTTAGGGGGCAGGAGTAAACCAGACGAGGGGGCGTTTGCCATTACGGCGAACTTGGTTCCGGTGGAACCCCGCTTCTCTAAGTAAGCCACTAAGCTTGTTCTTGTAGCGTCTTGGATAGAATACCACTTCTGGGCCTATAACTTCAATGAGTTCATCTAAAGTAAACCCAAGACCACCCATCTCCTGGGCAACCTCGATTACTCTATGGGCATTGGAGGAAGCTCCTTTGGGCCCACTACTGACCGTGTGTAGGTCTCTAAGTAATCGGAGAGCCCATAGGGTGGCGTGGAGTCGGGAGGGGGCTTGCGTAAGCTCCTGCACCTCTTTGGCTAAGTCGGACAGTTCTTCTTTCAAGTCGGGAGTGCTCATGTTCTTCTCTTCTGTTGTTGGGGTGACTAATAACATAGGGGATTGGGGGATGGAAAGCAAGGTCTATTTATTGGTTTCAGAAACTTTCTGATATTTACTACCTACCTAAAGGTACATGGTTCTTTTTTAATTAAGAGGATAAACTCATATGTACTTACGAGCTATTGATTGACAATACATTTCAGGTACTTACAAACATGTGAGTACGTCAATGACGCAATGAGACGTTACTTGACTGAGTGATTACAGGTACTTAGCCTAAAAAGGTTGACGCGTAAACCTTTTACGAGATTACAGGGGTTTACCTGAATAAAAGGTTTACATGTCAACCTTTGGAACCTCCGACGACATTTCAGGTACTTACCTTCTGGGCATACCAGAAAGGGAGGGGATACAAGGCCTGATAGGCCCTGCTTGACACTTAGCCGTTGGGTAGCGCATTGTGTTGTCAGCCCCCAATAAAAAAAGGAAATGGAAAGGGAGGAGCCCACATAAGCAGGCTCCTCCGAGGTGAGGGGTCAGCAAGACCCCATCACCAGCATCCATATCAGGAGATAGAATAGGAATCCCACCTGCTTATGCGTCAGCCGCCATGGCATCAAAGATGGCCATTGCCGCAGCAGTTTCCGCGTCCTCTGCGCGGGTCCGGAGGGAGGTCATAGTGGTTCCGAGGATTCCCTCGTACTCTTGGAGGAGACTATCTAACTCCAACGCCTCCTTCTTCCTCGTTGCTAACGCCCGCTTCCCGAGTTCTCCCTCTTCAATGTCAGACTCCAGTTGGTCTAACTTATTCTCCACTTGGGCAACCAGGGAGTTGCAGACTGCCGTGACCGTTGACTTGTCCGTCGTAGTCTGGAGGCAGTAGACTTCATTCCCCAGTCCCGCGCTTACAACAGATGATATAATCTGTTCCCACTTGTCCTTCTTGGATTGAGGAATCCAATAGAACCCGCCCCGAGGTCGGAGCGCGATACCCGAGAGGGAACGTGCTGCCTCAGATAGGATAGTCCCAAGTGCTGCGCTGGACACGAGTCCCCGCTGGCGATTGAACTCCTGCTCAACACTACTTTGGGCCCAACTAAACAGGGAGCCCAGTGATGACTCCTCCGACTTGAACACGAGGTTACCATTATCATCGAACGTCACGCGGAGATTCTCCGTGTACTGGTCTCGCCCATCGAGGGTCTTACCTCCAGCACATACGGTATAGCCGCTGGTCCCTTTGATTGACTTGATTACGGTCTCCTTTCCGCTGAACTGCTTATTCAGTGCGCGGAGCAGAGCTTGCGTATCCTTCTTAGGTGAAGGGATTAGGTCAGCACGGCCTAAGCCAGTCAACCCCTGTAATAGTTTCTCCCTATTCGTGTTGTCTGTCAGACTCCAGAATGTGGTGATGCCATTGAACTTTACTTTCTTTTCGATTAGAGACATTTTGTCCTCTCTGTTATTTCCAGTCGAGATTGACTGGCCAAGTGGCACCCCTCGAAAGGGATGCCCTATGGTCAATCACTCGTAATCTCAACAACAGCCATCCAATCGGGCACACTCTCAGGACGACAGTGTCTTCCAATGAGTCCGACCAAGACCGGGAGTTGGACTTCTCCCCGCTCTGGCCACGGCGTATATCCGTCAGTCAGTACAATGATGCAGTGTACTTGCGGATTGGACTTAGCTGCTGCCTCGATGAGAGGACGCATATCGGTTCCGCCTCGGGCACCGTAGCGTACATCCCTTCCACTGGACACGTTGCCTGACCACCCAATATCGGTGTCCCCCGTGATTACAACACAGGTTCCACCAGCCGCCGCAGCGATGCCAGTGATTTCACTGGAGGCAGACGAGAGGTCCTCATCAGACATGGAGCCCGACGTATCGATGACAGCCCCAATCCGGAGACGAGGCTGAAAGGAAGCAGGGAGGATTACATTACTTTGCAGCACTCCCTGACGACGAGACCGACGACTGAAAGTGAAGTCAGCAGCACCAACACCCATCTCCATACTCCTACGGGCAAAGCGGCGCGTGACTTCCTGCCATGCGATAGCAGGAGGCTTCAGTTCCTCTTCCGCCCACTGGCAAGCTCCAGTGTGCTGATAACTCCGGCCCGCTGAGGACTCGGAGATAGTTTTCGCAACCCGCTTTCTCAGGTCATTCCCTTCAATGGGGTCCAAGCCAGGCTGAGTAGGAGAAGGAGGTCCTTCTTCCCAATCGCGTGGAGTTTCAGACATACACTCGTTCCCTCCTTCTCCCTCTCCGCCCTCTTCCTTTTCCTCTTCCTTCTGGAGGAGACGAGCATAGTATTGCTCGGCAAGGAGATTACCCGGCAACGGTTTACCATCCCCGTCCTCAAGTTTCTCCGGGAAGATTGCCCAGTCAGGGAGGTGCTCCCGGAGAAAGGAGTCCGACCCGTTTATCTCTGCATCCGCAGCGATATTCCAGAGGCCCATGTTTGGAGAGCCCGAGACTTGGAGTGTCTCGAACCTCATGTGGTGCCTTCTCAGATAATGCCAGACCTCGTGGACATAGATAGAAGCCAGCGCAGCTAAGGATAGAGCGCCGTCCTCTCCCAGACCCAGAATCATTTCCGGGTCAAAGTAACAGCGGCCATGCTTATCCATTGCCCAGCCTCCACATTTCTCACGCAGTCCGGGCACAGCACGGGGCGTCATTGCAAAGATACCCTCTCCTAAGAAAGGATACTGTTTCGCTGCCGCTAAACGCACGACGGCGAATCGGGCATACGCCCGCTCGATTACCTCTTCACTCACCTTGGGCTCTTGAGGAGCCACCATTACACTTGCCATTTTATTGTCCTCCTGGAGTGGCGAACCGCTCCCGTTCTACTACATACCCGTGCTGGTCCGACCACCGGACCTTCACCCAAATCTCCTGTACTCTCCACTCCTTTGAGTATTCTGAGAACTGCCCCGTACAGGCCCAGCCCTTTAGAATTGTGGGATAGTGTCTCCCCTCTGAATCCGTATCCCACATGAAAGAGGGGGGAAGTTGTCCCGGGTATACTCCAACCCGGTTGATGGCTCTGAACCAGGGCTTGAAAAAGTCCGTTTGGTCTGCCATATTCCGCTTGAACGTGTACCCAAGGTCAAAGTTCTTTACTATGTCCATGCCCTCTTCCCTACTGTTCACAAAAACGGGGTCTTGGAGCAGGACACGCTTTGCCCTCTTTAGGCAGACCTCTTGTCTGTACTGGTTCCGCTCCCTTGAGGAAGGGAGCCTCTTAGAGATGGGGACCGCAGGCGGGAGGGGATAGTATTGATGTTTCCGGGTTCCTCCTGCCTGCTTGTGTCGTTCCGCAGCGTCACGGAGTCCAACAGGGAGATAACTAAGCAGCCTGCTGTTGGATGGCGTACTGAAATACCCACTCCGGTCAAGGAATAGGTCTGTTATCCAGGGCTCCTTCTCCCGTAGCGAATAGAAGTTCGGAGACACGACGCCCGTATACCACTTCCATATCTTCTTCACTTCCATGCACCGGCAGCGCACCTCTGGGTTGAAGATGAGCATTGCGCTTATCTCCTCGATGCTCTGCCCTCTGTGGTTCGGAAGGACCAGCCTTCCCTTGGGCGTCACGACAATCTTATGCCGTTCATTCATACAGTTGACAGCCCCAACTGAAGCCTCCCAGTTTCCCCGGGTAAGCTTCCGCTCCTTCAGTCGGAGCGCCTCTCGACGCCTCTTTGCTTCTTCGTAATCCATAATCCTTTCATCCTATATAATCCTGTAGAATCACAGGCCCAAATCCCTTGCCTCTCCGAGGAAAGACAAGGGACTTGTGTCTATGAACCTGCATACTTATTCAGCAACAGACTCCAACAACTCAATCAAAGGAGCGAACAGGTTTTCCTCCCGTCGCTCCTTTTGGGCACAGCCGCAGCACCGACCTCGATGCCTATCCCACTCCTCTCGATGCCACCCCTTACTACAGGTGGGGCACCACCGGAGATCATTGTCGTAGGCATTCGGGTCTTCCCTTCTCCCGCTCACTTCTCCCCCAAGGAGGCAATCTCCCGGAATGCGGGGAGAAACAACGCCATCTCAGGTCGAGGGTTCTTACGCAACTTCTTGGACTGCTTCTGGGCATGAGGCATGGACAGCGCCTTACTCATGATAGTCGCACCGAGGCACGCCTTATCAAAGTGGCTATTATCCTTAGCCCTTCCCATGAACCGCCAACCCCTCTCCCAGTTATCCATTGAGGGATTATCCAGAACATACGCGCCTACTGCATTGAACAACAGGTAGCTTAGGTCCGGTCGCGTATAGTCAGGCAACTCGTAGGTATCACAAGCAGCCAGGATTTCAGCCGGCGGTGCTAACTCCTCTCTAATCTTGAGGAAGGCCATGAACTCCGTGGCCATACCATCGCCCACAGTACCAGCGACTAACTGCCGCACTACTCCATTGTCGGTCCCGTTCTTCCGAGCCGTGCTCAGTATCTTGCCGAGCATATGCCAGGAACGCGGAGTACAGAACGGCTTGTTCACAGCAGCACTGTCCGCCGGTTGACGGAAACCCACCCAACCTTTCTTTTCAAGGAACCCGACAATCAGACCGGCCTCCGCAGTTTCTACCTTACTCTTGCTGCTGAGCATGTAGTCCTTCCAGATGTCCGACCCCAACTCCCATTGGATATGAACGACGCGGTTAGCCTCTGGCGGATACAGGTCACCAGCACCAACAGCAATCTTGGGGTCATTGCACGACAGATAGAACCGCACCGAGTCCGGCAGCTTTATGTCTCCTGCCATGCGTGAAGTCATCACGTTCTGTACTCCAGCCCGGTTCAAGGGCGCAGCCTGATTCCACTCGTCAAAGTGAATCACGGTTATCTCCCCTCGGGCATCGGCGGCGACGGCGTC
>Ga0080013_1000517_pt1 | contig 54831 bp, 62 predicted proteins | sample ETNvirenome_6_85_FD_69236 | JGI IMG/M metagenome (GOLD analysis project Ga0080013, IMG submission 69236) | Marine viral communities from the Pacific Ocean - ETNP_6_85 (SPADES assembly) (version 2) | ecosystem: Environmental > Aquatic > Marine > Oceanic | place: Pacific Ocean | collected 2013-06-19
ACTGTACTGGCTAGCGGTTAGACGCTAACGGTTACACCCTGCTGACCTTGATTGGTTAGTGGGGTTTTGTTTTACCTACTACACCCCGGCATTCTGGTGAAGTGCCAGCCAATTTGCGAACTGGACTCGCTATTTTACATCGAACACTCCGTGTTCACCTAATGACGGTCACACCAAGGCCAGGTAACGTACTTCTATAAAGACCTTGTGCTTCCATTGTTATCGCTACTTCAATCCCCCCCCGAACCGTCTCATCTATTATTACAATACACCTCCTAAAAATTTTTTTCAGGTTTTACTGATTGGGTTTAAGGGATAATATTAAATCCCCCGCACAGAATCCTTGTGCCTGTTCCATATTACCTAGACCAATGCCTAGGTTCAAAACAGAAACAACTACTGACCAGCCGTAGTCGAGCCTATGGGGTTTCTCAGCGGGTTTGTAGGCCAACGACATGGGTGTACAGAAGGTTCTCTGCCGGTAATGTCTCGCGCATAGGCTCTTTTGTCCCGAAAGGTAGCCACATTAGGTGGAATCCCGGTCATTTTACCTGAGTCTGGTCTACTATTCGTAGCAAGCTGCACATTGGTGGTGGTGCATTGCCTTAAATCTAACAGTGGCTCTGAAATCCTGCAAGAGATTCACTAAATCTTGGACTATTTGGACTATTCTGGACTAGGGGTTGGGTAGTATGGCTTAACATTAGGTCTTATGTTAATCGCCTCACCCGCCTGGTTGGAACTCGGTAGGCTTGCCCTCTTTCTGTACTGATCAACGGCCTCCGTTGCCGAAAAGAGCAAGTGTGTGTCCTCATCTGTAAAGCGGAGTACGTCTGCTATTTTAGTTAGAAAAACGTCAAACAAAGAGAGTGTCTCATCGCCAGCATGTATGTATGGCGTTTCCTTTAACATCTGACGGAACTTTGCTTTCGCATAGAACTCTGAGATGAACTCTCCAGCACCCGCACCGCCATAGTGGTAGTTTAGACCTTCTGCCCTTTGGAGCGGGTCGTTTGCTGCGTACAGACCAACCCTTGGATTTACTTGCGGTCTAAGGTTGGGGTTAGAACTCTTCATTCTAGTCTCTAATTGAAAAGCCATGTCCTCCATTGAGTCCCAGAGATTAAGTGCTGACGTGTCAGCGAACCCAGTCGGCATCTCTCCTGTTGCATTAAGTGCAGCCCTTAAGTCCCTGCCCCTGTACATGGCAGGTACTGTAAGTGCGTGAGCCATCTCATGGATAACGTCAGGAACATACGAACGAGTGACCGTGGGCTGCATTATAATAACATGGTCGCCGCTATCGTAATGGCCCCCACTACTGGTAGGCTTGTCTACCATGCGACCGTGCGCAATTGGGACATCATTAAGCCTAGGATCTTTAGAAAGATTAACGGCTATTCTCTTCATGGTTGGATCTAGAACGAAACCCTCGGATAATAAATGCTTCAAGTGGGCCGTACTGGTTGAGACTTCACTGGTTCTTATCATACCATTGTCTGCTAGACTACTCTCTACCCGCTCTATCATTTCTCCTTTTCTGCCTTTTGGTAGAGGTCGTTTAACAGCAGAAGGTGAAGTTCTTAGGTGGGGAAGAGTTGCTCCCTTATACGTATCTACGTCTATCTCTTGGAGAGCTTCCCAGGATGCTAACCTTTTGTCTCTAGAGATGTTTAACTTCTGTTCTAGGGCTGTCATCCGTTCTCCCGCTTCTGCGATGGAGTTGTTGGACTTGGTTAGTGCCTGCTTTGCAAGTGACCCCTCACCGAGGAAATCGCCCATATTGTGTTCTGAAATAAATGTTCTCGTACCTTGCCCATCTACGACCCATAAATATCCGTTATCCATTGCGTTGTGGAGTAGGTAGTCATGTGGGACATTGGGTCTACTCTTACGAAGTCTCTCTACGTACGCTAAAGTCTCAGGGGAGAGATTTAGGTTCGGGTCTAGCAGAAGATCACCTATTGCTCTAGTCTGAACCAACCTCGCGGTGTGGGACACCTCGTCATAATGATCAACAGCCTCCTCTAATCGCGAGCCAATCTCTCTGTATTCAGGGTCAAGTTCTGCGAAGCGATCCGCTGATGCTTTCGCCGCTTGGTAATCTTCAAGGTTTGCTGGATCTAGCTTTATGTTCGTCGTCCTCCCAACATTTATCCTCGGATCAGCGCGCTTAGGGTTTAAGTTACTTGCTGTCTGCGCTGCCCGATACCGCAACCTTGGGTCTGTTGCAGCGTGAGATATGCCGGCTGCGGCAAGTTCCCTTGCCTTGTTGCCAGCGGCCATTGCCGTCCTCTTCAGACTCGTGCCTATAACTGGTAGGAACCCCAGCCCTGCAAGGGCGGCTTGATCACGATTACCCGTAACAGCAGCCTCGGCCATCATTAGCGTATCACCAGCTGGGATTGCCCCGAAACTTGCGACATCTACAGCATCCCCTGTTGAGACAAGGTTCTCCCAACCCCCCCGCCCCGAACGGGGTGGCCTGCCGTATATTGCTGTATTGTGGAGTGCTTGCTTTATCTTTGGATCTACTCGATATGTTGGTCTGCCAGACATATCTTGTTCGCCCAACTGGTAAAGATATTTTTCAGCCATAGCTTTATTAAGAAAGAACTCTCCAGTTCTGCCCCCCTTCCTCTGTGCGTTTATCTGATCCATAGTAAGATCTTCCACATCCTCAGGGAAACTGGCTTCAAACGCTGCATCCTCGGCCTTCTGCCGTGCGCGGTGTTCTGCTCTCTGAGGCTCACCGGCCTCCCACTCTTTTGCTTTTGCGTCTGCTTTTGCTTGGATCACTGCATCTGTTAACATAGATACCCCACACTAATACAGTAGCCTAACATGGTAACTACTCGTGCGGCCACCACATTGGATCTTCTGTTTCTATGGGCTGATTGCTACTAGCAGAATAACAAGAGGGATCAAACCCTACGTCAAAACAATCTGACATAGTAGTCAAACCCCAGGACATGATATCTGAGAACATAACAATCATAACAATGACTACAAGTCCGATTAGACCAGCGATAAGTGATTCATCTACAACCAAGAGTACTCCTAAATAGATGGTCTGAATCTAACACTACACACGCTAGCCCTCATGGGATAAGGTGTCTGAAGTTGCGCTGTTATGTTATAAAACAAAAACAATGTGGAGAGAGCATGGCCCATATGACAGAAGAACAATTACGAGACTTCCTTTTGAACTTAGATGAAAGCAGTGATCCGGTTGAGGCCGTTGCCGCTGAGAAGGCAAGGTTTGAACTTGTTGGAGAAACAAAGAAGACTCCAGGGAAAGTGGTTGTAGGCAAAGGTGGGAAGTGGAAAGATACCGAGAAGGAATCTGGAGGCAAGGCTGTAAAGGTAGAGGCTAAGCCAGCCGTAATGAAGCCCGGTATATCCGACCCTGAGATCGGTGAAGCACTTATGGATATACCATTCGATGCTGAAATGGACGAAGGCTTGGTCGCGCTGGGCTTACTAGACCCTAAGACGTTAGCCTCCATGACAGGGAAAGGCCCACTTAGTTCCGATATTATCAACAAGGTAATCGAATCGAGAAACCTTTGGCCTCAAATAAAAGAGCTACGCCAAGCTGCCGGGGCGAAAGGCCGCGCACACGTAAAATCGAACTATGCGTTGGAGGTGTTGGATAGAGAGATAGATAAGTGGATACACAAAGACCGCCCTTACTCAGGAGTAAGAAGACAAGAAGCTAAAGTAAGGGCTGCGGATCGTAATACTTACAATGCTAACGATGCGTGGAAGAAGATACAGCAGAAGTACCCCCAACTAGCCAAGATAGCGTGGAGACCTAAAGCTATTGCTGCTGCACATTCTGGTATAGAGTACGAGGCCAAGCAGCAGGCGGCTAGAGTACGTGATAACCAAGCAGGGTACGGCCCAGGAAAGGGACTTAAGCACTCTGGAGCAATGAAGTTAGTGGGTGGAGCGATGCTACCACTCGGCGCTCTCCATGCGATTGGGTTTGGATTAAACTACGAAAGCGATGCTGCTGCTATGGATTCTGATCGTAAACTCAATACGTTTATGTCAACTGCTGCTGGTCGGACCGGTAAGCCAGTGGAAGATCTAAACATGCAGGACATGATGGAAGAAGCATATGAGTTAGCCGTCCAAGGCAAGGGTCCGTGGATTCGAGATGGGGAGATACGACCTGAGATGATGGACCTATTCAACTTTATGCAAGAGCATGGTGTTGGAGTTGCACCAGCGGTAGATAAGACGGGCATAGATCCAGGGCCGTCACGTATATAAATATGTTATAGTGGTTATAAGGCAATCATAGCGAGGTAAGGCATGGCGCGTAAGACAGGTGGAAATAGACTTTATACCTCGTATAAAGTAACGACTGATGATTCGGTTACAGATACTATGATAGTCGATGTTACTGGTAGTAGTTCAACGCTATACGGATTTGAGATTGTTGCTGGGGGTGCCCTTCTCTACTTCCGACTTTATGATTCATCTGCACCGGTCGCTGGAACAACGGTTCCGAAGATGGCGTTCATCGTACCTGCAAGCTCAACCCTCTCTGTTAATATCCCAGAAGGTATTAGCTTTACTAATGGGATATCGTACAATGCTACTGGTGGGGATTGTGACCCAGCCACTACTACTACAGTCGCAAACGCCGATCTATTCTTGTATTCCACCTAGGAGAAACCAATGGCAGTTATAGCCTCTTCATTTTCAACAAGCAGCGTTAGCGCCCTTATCAGGGATACCGACGTTGACACCACTCCTGAACTGGATGTTGTTCCGGGTGGGGGTGCTGGGAATATTCAACAAGTATTCATTGATAACAAAGCCAACGCTACCGACTTTTATCTCTACTTCTGGAACCAGACACATGGCATGTCATTTGGATCAACGGCACCACATACGGTACTGTTCTGTCCGGCAGGTAAATCAAAGCATTATGTCTTTCCAAGAAGCCTAGTATTCGGTACCGCAATCTCTTTTGCTGGCGCGACAAACTTTGCGGCAGGCTCATTTACCCCGGTGGATCCAAGCAGTAACGTCGCTGTTGGAATCTATATTTCTGCGTAGATAAGAATGCCCATATACGAATATGAGTGTCAGGGGTGTTTGGATAAGTTTCAAAAACTTATGAAAATCAAGGACCCTAAGCCAAGCTGCCCATCCTGTGACCACGAAGACGTAACGAAACAAATAAGTGTTGGAAGTTTCGTGTTAAAGGGTAGTGGTTGGTACAAGGATGGGTATGGTCTAAAGAAAGGAGGGGCAAGTTAATGGCAACGTCGGATGAGACAAGAGACTATTTAATGTCTCTAAAGGAAGGTAGCCCAGTTCCATCGAAAGCTGAGATGGAAGCGTATAAGCCAGCCCCCTCCTTCAAGGAGAACAAGGATTTTGAACGGCAAGGCTTTGCGGTACATTCTCCAGACTATCAACAGAGAAAGACGGCTGTTCGGAAGTCTGACGGTAGTACTGTGACCGTAATGGTCGGAGACCATGTACCGGGGTTAGGCTCTATTGAGGATATAGATGAGCGTGGGAATCCAACTATACTGCCAGACGACCCATCAAAGAAACGATACCTGCTAGGAAGAGGTGAGAACCTTACCCCCGAAGTAGCGCCAAAGAAGCCAGTTAGTACCCTGGCAGAGCAAATGCAGCAGAAGTTGTTACAGGCGCAGTATGGGGCACCAGAGGGCACCGCTCTAGCGAAATTGCAACTGGCTGAGGCGTTGAACAACAGCACTAAGGATCTTAGCGAGGAGTCTCATGATGGGCGGTTCATAAAACATCGGTTACTAATGCCGGATGGCCATATCGAAGAATTCAATCAAGACCGAGAGACCGGTGAGATCATCAATGTCACAGGGATTTAGGTATGGACCTAAAGGAAATAAAGTTTAGAATCCGAAATTCCTGCGAGAATGTCGGCATATTGGGTGTCGGCATACTAATAGGCACCATATACGGCGCAATTATCTCTACCTTAGTTACTTTTTACTTGTCTTAGCCAACTAGACAACCTATGAGAGCGTAGGAGGTTGTCAAAATGCTAACAGGTACCGAGATTGAGCACTTTTGGACCGGTGAACCGCCGGTTGATTCGTTCGATGTAGCCGCAAAGGGTCTCTTTATGGCTCTGGCCAAGATATCCACCCTATTCAGAAGCAAAAACATACGAGTTGATGCCGTTCTAAAGGTAGAAGACTACGGATATGGGGTAACTTCGATAGGCTGGGATGGGGTTGGTGGCTTTTTGAAGGTTCAAGTTGATGGAGATAGATGGTATCCACTATCTGATATCTCTGGACCCAAGCCGTGGCTAATGACTCCGGTTGCGTTACACTCAGAGCAACTCTTAAATAAGGCATTGAAAGCAAAACACGCCTCCGCAACACATATGTCCTCTATTGCTAGCAGTATAGAGTGGATGGAGATGAAATCATGAGGGATTGGCTGGCTTCATTAAGCAACCAGGAGCTTCAGACGCTACGAAACAACATAACGTCTGAGCAGAAGAGTCGTTTGGCTAACAATGGTAGGCGCGTTTACCAAAAGACTATCGAGATGTTAGAAGACCTCCAAGAGTTTCCACCCAGGGAGGTCGCCCAAATGTATATGGTCTCACGGCAGTACGCATACTACCTCTGTAAGAAACACAATGTAACTCCGATTAAGTCTCGGAAGTAATTATGCCTAAGCCGGGTACGACAATAAATTCTTTGCCGTCAGTTTCGATTGTTGTCGGCACTCCACGGGCTGAACGGAGAGAGATCGTCCTGATGGCAACCTCCATTTCTCGTTTAGAACTAAATCGCATCAGTGTGTCCGTACCGAAAGCCTGTAATGTCATATCAAATGATTCTACTGGCTTTGTTTTTGGTTGGCTCTTGGGTTGTTTCTTGGAGGCTTTAGATAACTTCTTACCTGCCTCTTCCCACGGGGCTGACTCTTTCTTAGATACTGGCATCGGTTCTCCATGTTATTATTGTAGTGACAATTCAGAGGATAACGGGAGTTGACATGTCGAGCAAGGAAGATAGGAAAGAGAAAGAGATTATCGAGAGCGTCATGGATGAGAGGTTTTCCCTTGAGAGCTTCGATGGCATTCTTCGTAGCCTTGGTATAATTGCGGAGGGTATCTACACGGACACCTTGCGCAAAGATAAGGCAGATCTGCTGATCAAACTTCTTGGTACAGCACGAATGACTATATCGGAGAGGCGAAAGAGCGGAGCATTAAAGAATGATGCCGTAGACCAGTCATCTCTGGACAAGCAGAGTGGAATTACTTCTGCTGGTCCGTTTGAAATCTATCAACTACCGAAAGTCAGGAAGCAATGATCTACACCCCAGATCATCCGGATTTCTGGAACCCAGAGAAGTTTCTTCCTATGCTTGGTATACGAACCAAGTCTGGTAAGATTGAAAACTTTAATCTCTGGAGCCACCAGAAGATACTATCGGCAGCGGTTATGAAAGCCTATGCTGAACGGAAGTGGTTGTGTCATGTAAAGCCTCGCCAGGAGGGAAGTTCAACTTTCTTTACCGGTGTGCTTTACCAACATGTAGCCTTTAGGTCTGGTTGTTACGCAGGGATTGTCGCTCATAAACGCGAGGCGGCAGAAAAACTTGCGCGTATTGCTATACGGTATCATCAAACATGTCCAAAGAGCATCAGGCCAACAAAGACTCCAGGGCTTAAGCGTACTCTTGAGATACCTCGTGAGGGGGGTGGGGATAGTCTTCTGACTACGGCATCCACCAAAGACGATGAGCCTTTGCGCGGCGACACTGCTCAGGTAGTTCTGGCTACAGAGATTAGTTCTTGGAATGGCCGTCGAGGGGAAGAGGCGTGGGCCTCGGTGCTTAATGCGGTTCCCGAAGAGGGCGGCATTGTCTTCGCAGAGAGTACACCAAAGTATTTTGGCGATCAACTACATAAGATATTTGAAGACTCCCATATACAGGGCTCTAAGTGGCTATCTGTATTTATACCGTGGACACTAGTAGACGAATACCAAAAGACTCCTCCTGTTGGCTGGAGACCAAGGCCAGAGATTTTAGACTATGCGAACGCTAACGGTCTAACGCCAGCTCAGGCTTTCTGGATGCAGACATCTGGCCTGCCTAAGTGTCGGAATAGCCTACAGACATTCCAAGCAGAGTATCCAATTAACGAAGTTGACTGCTTTGGTATGGCTGGAGACCCGGTATTTGATGCCGAAAAGCTAATGTCAATACTTAAGAGTATGGATGGGGGGACGGGGATTCTCTCAGAGACCGAAGACTTTCAAGAGTATGTGGCCCCAAAGGTTGGCCATAGGTACATCGTATGCGTTGATCCTGCTAGTTCTTGGTCTAAGAAGGACAAGTTTGGTGTAGAAGTAATAGACCTATACGAATGTGAACAAGTTGCTGAGTATGAGGGGCACATGGATGCTTTCAGTATGTCCAAGATGGTCGCAAACCTAGCCAACACTTACAATAAAGCAAAGATCTACGTTGAGGCTAATGGTGTTGGTGATGCTGTATTGAGCCATCTGCTTAGTCCTACAGTAGATTATCCTAATGTATACCACAGAACCAAAACTAATGTTCTTAGTTCTTCCAGTGGGGGCGCGGCTGTTCCGGGCTGGTGGGCAAGTTCACAATCTAAATCTGCTGCGATCAGTTTCTTACAAGAGTTAATAGCAGACGATTCGATCACGATACACTCCCAGCGCCTACTTAGACAGCTTATACAATACCGTGGACAATGGGATAAACTGTCTCGTGATGCACAAGGTGGTCATTACGATCTAACGGCAGCGATGTCTCTAGGTGCTTGGGCATATCGCCACGAATCGCAACGAGGTAACTTCCCAAGAGAACGGTCACAATCTGAAGTGCGCAAAATAGCTTTCAATAAGTTATTGAAGAAACTAGAAGGCGCTCATGATAGTGACTGGAATACTCGCTGGGGCAAACACATCTAGAGGTAGACATGGCTAACGAGACTCAAGAAAGTTCATACGATTCCCCTTCACCCACAAGTGAAGAGGCTGCCGCAGAGAAGAAAAAGCGCAGAATGCTTGGACTTGTCCAGCAGACAGAGAAATGGTTTAAGGATAATTTGGCTGATGAAGCCGTTCGGAACCTTGCCTACTACCGAGGAAAGTTTTGGGCTGGAGACGGATACGGATCTAGCGCAAAGATTAGAAATTATGCGGCGCAGAAGAATGAAATTTTTCCGATAGTCGATACCATTGTGTCTACGTTGGCTATGGACTTGCCACAGGTTGAAGTTCAAGACCAAAGAACAAGGACGGCTGGGGAGCCGACAAGACAAACAGATGCAACTATACAGGGTCGTAGACTTTCTAGTTGCATGAATTGGTTTGCTGAGCGTGACGAACTTGATTCTGTTGTGCAGGAACTAGTGCTACATGGGCTTCTATTTAGATCTGCGGTAGTAAAGGTATCTTGGTCAAGTTCATTAGGGCGACCCGTATGGAGAACAAAACTTCCATGGGAGGTACATTTTGATCCGATGGCTAAAAGAATTTCGGACGCGGCATGGTGCTTTGAGAGATTCACATTACACTCAGACGACCTTAAGAACCGAGTTAAATCCGGCGTTTATAAGAAGCCGAAGAAAGGGATTAAGCCTGATGCTTACCCAAGAACACTGCTTGATGCTCACGATAAGGATCTCGATTCGAGACAAGAGCAACTAAAGCAGCTTGGCCTAAAAGAATACGTCTCTATCGTAGAGTTCTGGGACTTCAGAAGCGGTCGGCTATACCATATACATCCACCGACTGGACAAATTTTAATGGAGGCAGGGATACCATATGGTCGCCCTTATGAGGTTCTTGTTTTCCACAATGGCGTTGGTCGTATTGGTGGGGTGCCAGATGTTAGCCTTATTGCCGAAATGCAAAGAGATATAAATGAGTTGGTTAGTGCTAGAAGAGAGATTGTATCTCGTCTTCCGAAAAGAATGCTGGTTGATGCTAGCCTATTTAGGTCAGACGATGAGTTCTCACGCTGGAAAAACTCTCGTACTTGGGAACCGCAACTTGTTCAGAAGCCTATGGACGGCAAAATTGCTGATCGCGTATTCGTCACGCCAGCAATGGACACTACCTTTGACTTTAATAAAACTCTAGATGATGAAGTTGGTAGCGTTCGCCGGATTGTTGGTGAGGCAGACTATCAGCGAGGCCAAGTCAATAACATTCGTACTGCGGCAGAGGCTAATGCGCTTCGTGGTGCAGTTGAAGGTCGCGTTAATATCCGCATGAAGAAGTTGGTTCGTGTAGTTAAGGCCATGTTTGACCGGGCGTTAGATGTTACCAGATGGGCTGTCGCCAACCCAGAAGATTCTGGTATTAACTTAAAAGTTCTGGCACAGCATACGCAAGCAGACGTAGATGCCTCTGTTCTAGAGCGCGATTTCCTAGAGGGCGCAGTTAATTTTAGACTTCTGCCGTTCTCTCCACTAATGGAAGACAAGAACACTAGGCGAGAGAGCATGGCTCAGTTGCTACCACCTCTATTGGGCTCACCGCTAGGAGAGCAGTTTGATATGCACGAACTTGGACGAGAAGTTGTTGAACTATTCGGATGGAGACCAAGTATAGTTAAGCCTAAAAAAGTTATTTTACCGACCGAAAAAGAGGCTGCATCGGCCACTGTAGATGCTGCTGCCGCTGCCGCTCCAGCACAGGGAGGGGGATCTCAGGTGCCTCCTGGCATAGCACAGGCTATATCACCAGTAGGAAAGGGGTAAGGCATGAGACTTAAAGAGTTAGCAAAGAAGGCCGGAGAGGGTGACAAAAAGTCTGTCACTATCCTTATGATGGTGCTTCCTCAAGGACAGATGCCGGAAGGTTCAGATCCACACGAATATGCAAAGTCTATGTCTGAAGACGAAGAGGTCGAAGACTACGAGTTAGCAGATGAGGATGTGGACTTCGTAGATAAGATGGGTGTCTCGGACGAAGAAGTAAAGCACGATGATCCAATGGACACCAGCGATGGTACGGGCTTCCCTGATCTAAAGCTGACGAAAGGAATTGCTGAAGCCGTAAAGGGTCTGGGCCTGGACGATGAGACGGAAAAATTAGTATGCAATGCTATTTATGATGGCATATTGGGCGGCAAGATATTCCCTCGTACAGATAAAGAGCACCATCTCCCAGAGGATTATTGATGCCATTGTATGATTACACCTGTACAGACGGACATTGGTTTGAGGAGTTAGTTAAACAGAACTCTTACGGCCCAGTGCCGTGTGAGCGGAAGGACTGTAACTGTATAGCTAATAGAAGTACCGTATATGAAGTAACTACTGTTGGCCCCGTCTTTGATCAGATAGAAGAGTTTAATAAAACCCTTCTTACACCCCAGCAAAGGGCCGCTGGCATAGAGTTAAAGACGAAAAGTCAGATAGAGGCTTACGAGAAAATGAAGGGGTACAAGCGCGTTGACCCCAATGCCCTGAGCACTAAGGTTGCTATATCGGATTGTCTTGATGACCATAACGATATAAGTAAGATTAAATCTAGAGATGGTCGGGAAGCTGCCGCCGATTATGTCTATAAAACAGAGATGCAGCAATCTACAGGATGGGGCGATGCCAAGTACACAAATTGGAAACGAGGCCATGATGCAGCCGTCGATGCCGCCAGGGATGGCAGGATCGGACTTGAGTCAGCTGACAGAAGAACAAATAAGAAACCTACCTCTTGAAGATCTTGAGGCTTTGGTTATGCAACGCACATCGGAGTTAGCCGCTATGACTGAGAACGACCCAGAACTTGAAGGTATTATGAGCCCTGCCAATGCGTCGTCTGGCCCAGAGCCAGTCAACCCAGACGCAGTGATGGCTGCCACAGCAGTGCTTGTCCAAGCGGGTCTACTTCAGACCCCTACAGCAGAAGTAACCCCAGAAGTAATTGCCGCGTTACAAAGTTTTGTTGACAAGTTACGTCCAGGACTATACGACCTATCCATTCCACAAGACTTGTCGGAGGTGATAGATGGAATCGCAAACGGAACAATCGGACTCGAACTCCCAGCCCCAACTGGACCAGACGCAGCAGCAGCCGGAATTCCAGCCGGACCAGACGCAGGAGCAGGTGGACCTACCGGAGTCCCAGCCGGACTCCCAGCCGGACCAGTCGGATAATATAGTTGATGGTTCTGATGAACCTGTTATAACTGAGCCTACCTTAGATTCGACCTCTGAGGTAGCGGCTGAAAGTGCAGAGACACCAGTCGTAGAGGCTGTTCCTGAACCTGTCATACCTGAGCAGGAAGAGGTTCAGCCTCTAAACTTTACAGATCTGAATGATGTTGATGGTCGCATGTCTGAGTTTACACCAGAGGTAAGGGCACACGTAGCCCCCATCTTAGATCTGGCTAAGTCGGCACAGGCTGACTATCAGATTGCAGCACAAAAGTACGAGACTGCACGAACAGAACTTGTTTCTTTTGCTGAAAGTCTGCGCGATTATGGGGTAGATGCTGCTCCGGTTCTTGAGAAATTTCAGACTCAACAGAACCAAATAGCCGAGTTAAATGACACGGTTGTGTCTACAACCTGGTCTGCCTTTCAGGTAATGCACCCAGAGTATGATCAGGAAGAGCCTGGGCTAAAGAAAGTTTTTAGCGAACTTGTCAGTTCCATGCTTGAGAGATTTCCTGGTGACAACACACTTGAGAAGCTCAACGGGGCTTACAAATATGCAAAGTACACAGCGGGGGCTAGCAGTCCTACAAAAGCACCACCAGCACCAACACCAGCACCGGCGGCCAAACCGCCTGCTAAGGAGCCCACTAATGTTGACAGCAAGGCACAGTCACTTGTCAATGATGGGGCTGTATCGGGGTCCCAAACGATGGTTGATGTTGCAGACCTTTCTTGGAACGAGATAATGGACAGACACAAGCATTTGCTTGATTAACTAACAAAGGAGATAGGGAATGGCCCTTCTTGAATACGCAACATTTACGGTTCCCGATGTCGTTAAGAAGTCGGTTAACTCTTTCTATAACCAAGACCCACTGATGCAAGCACTTCAGTCTCGCCACAAGGTAAAACGCAGTGGTGGTACTCATGTCCGTATCCGTCGGATCAAGTCAGGCCACTCTAGTGTCGTAGAGATTAACGCTACGAACATGGGCGTTCCACTCAACAAGGTTGAGACATTCAGTCAAATGACAGGTGACTGGGCTCGTTATATCAAGCCTATTATCCTTCCTCATATTGATCGTGACCGCATGCAGTCTAAAGAAGACCGCGCAAACTGGGTCAAGGACACTACAGAAGCCGCTATGATTAGCCTTAAGAACGATGTTATTCGTCGTCTCTATATTGGTGACTCAAGCACTACTACGCTAGCTGGTCTTGGTACTCTTAATGGTACACAAACAAACGGTACATCTTCTGGTCTCCAGAACGGTGCGCTTCAGTTTGCTACACCTACTGCTCAGGCCGCTGGCGCTGCTCAGTACCTAAATGAGACTCGTGTAGAGGACACCACAAACAACGTGGACAACTGGTACAACCAGTATGTTGCTCATACCGGTATCGGTACTGACTTCCTTCAAACCGCTGAGCAAATCAAGATCACTGCTGATACCTTCACTGAAGATTCAGAAGGTATCTCGATTGGTGTCATGAGCATTGCTGACCAAGTTGCACTTGGCGCAGAAGTTCGCTCATACCCAGGTGGCTCTAACGGTGGTATCATGTACACTGTTGACGACATCAAGTCTGGTAAGGCTCACCCTACCGTCTGGATGGTTGGCGGCGTTCGCTACTACTCAAACCGTTGGATGACAGCAGCAAATATCGGTAAAACCGGTGCAGCATACTTGCTTAACCCAAATGCTATTGAGTACTGGGTCAACGCAAACAATGACTTCCGCACCACGAAGTTTACTGATCACCTCGCTACTTCAAACCAAGACGCAGACATTGGATACATTGTCCTTGAGTCTCAGTTTGTAGTTCCTAACCTTCTCGCCAACGGCTGTACTTCAGTCTAAGGAGTTTTGAAATGATTAGTTCTATTGTATATTTAAGCTCGCCATCGGAGACATCTACAGAGCAACTTGCTCCTGTCGGTACTCTCCGGGCGTTTGTTCACCCAGATCTCGGCTACCAGCTTCTTCGCTCAGTCAAGGCGACTACCGCAGTTACAGCAAATGAGGTTGTTCAGTATGACTCTGGCAGCGCCGAAAGCGTAGTCAAGTCATCCGGAGCCAAGCAAAAGGCTTGTATGATAGCGGGGCTTGCTGTCTCGTCAATCGCTGCTGGGAGCTACGGCTGGGTTGTATGTTATGGTCAAGCGTATGCTCTTGCACACTCAACCATTGGTGCTGGCTCTACGTTAATGACTTCTGCTACTGCTGGTCGCGTTAATGACGAGACTGTCGGTGGGGCTGAACATACTGTCATTGGTATTCAAATCAGTGACGCATCAGCGGCCAGTGCTGGGGACAAGATCACCATTCGTGTGACTAGCATCCTCTAGCCAATAACTTAGTATGGGGCTTCGGCCCCTGCTTTTTGGAGGCTTAATGCCAAGACCTATTAAGTACGCAACTATTGGTTCACACAACCTAGAGGCCGCTACTGCCTCTGCGAGTGGCGCGTTGGTGTCTGATGGCACAACTGGTTCTGCAACTCCCATAGGTAGATGCCGACTAGTTTCACTAGAGTGTACCATTACTGGTGGTGGTGGGCTAGCAGCACTAGCTACTGTTACTTCGGTTTACTTAGCTAGTGATGCGAATGGCTACTTTCCAATAACCGAGGCCGGTATAAACACTAAACTTGGTACGCTACTTACATCTGCTTCTTCAGGTTTTTCTATTCGTCTTGAGCAAGACGCTTATATCGAAGGACCCATTTACGCAGTGGCTAAGTTGGCATCTGGTGATTCTGGAACAGGAACCTGGAAGTTAACATTCGTACAAGGTGGCTAGAATCATCTGATTCGCGCTAACGGAAGGCTTCCGCGTTATAATGCACGGGAGCCTTTTTTTTCTTTAGGAGAGGGTAATGAACCTTTCAGAGCTTAGAAACCAAATCATTACGGTAACAGGCTACCCCGAACGCGGTTCCACTGGCACAGCACGAATAAATTCTGCTATCAACTACTCTCTCAGACAGCTTTGGCGCGATATGCCAGAGAGCCTAATGAAAGAAGAGTACAGATTCCAAGTAGAGCCTAATGTTTCTAAAAGCAAATTAGAGGTACACTCTTCAGACCCATTAGTCATGCTTGTCATGGCAACCTCTTCGGTTGATGTTAATAGTTTTGCTACAGACGGTACACTACGAGCCCGATGGCTAGAGATTCAACGTGATGGGCGATTCTATTACCGACGCATAAGAGATATCTTCTGGGGCAATCCTGGTGGACAAGGAGCAGACCAGTGGAACATCGTATTGGATGAGCCTTGGGATAATCTCACTGATGAGGATCTTACTTACAAGATTATAACTAAAGAATATCCTTATCCGGCAGACCTTCAGAAGATCCGCAGGGTAACTTATGACCCAGAGAATACTGGCTACCGCCTCATGTATGATCTCTTGCCAGATGAGATGAATGAATGGCGACTCATGCAGGGATACAGGAGAGAAACGCGGCCTACGCGTTCTACTCGTGGAGACTTCTATTCTATGCCAAGCCCACACTATACACCAGTGGTTAGCGTTAGTGGTGCAGAAACAGATAGCGTGAAGTGGGGATATGATAGCGGAGGAAGCCTACAAAACGCTTACGGGGAAGCGGGTACCTTCAGTTATAAAGTCATGCACGTATGGGGTCGCCGCCCCTTTGTTGGCTCGGAACACTCTAGACCAACTGCTTCTGGCACCAACACACTAAAGCCATTTTATCGCAGTTCTCCGTCCAAAGAGTCTTCTCAGATAGCCACAACGTGGGGTGGAGGACTAATTAAGATCGTTACTCCAGACGTAGACTATATGCATGGTTACGGCAAGGACTCATTTACCCCAAGTTACCACAGGTATGGGGTAGAGAAGTGGATATTCCGGGCTCGCCATGCGATTGATTCTGCTGGTAGTAGCAGTTCGTTCTCAGAGATTGAGGCAGACGGAATCTACTACTTGTGGAGAATTGTAGAGGCCGACGTTACGACTGTAGAAGATCGTGGTGACGATGATCCTGTTGATAAGAGTGTGGTTCTCAAGGATTCTCATGGACACTATCATATACGATTCGATAGTTATCCAACTCAAAGCGAAGACGTTCTTCTCAGTGTCATACGTAGACCAGATACGCTTAAGTACGACACGGATGTGTCTAATGTCCCACCTGAGTGCTACGGCGCACTAATAGACCTTACATGTTCCTATCTAGTGGGTCGAAGAGATGGGGAGCCCAAGCGTGAGAGTTATTACTTTGCCCGGTATACGGAGGAAGTGGACAGGCTGCGGGGCCTATATACCTTCTCTGGACACACAAGCCCCAGCTTTGGCGAAGGCATATCAGCAACAACTAGCAAAGGGTTCTCGGACTATGATGTAGAGGAAGGCTAGTATGTTTGCTGAGTACAAGTCTAAGAGCATCACAGCGAAGGTTATTTCTGAACTTGCTCGATCTAATGGGGATACTGCCTATGAGATCAATAACTTTGATGTAGATGAGTCTGGTTACTTAGTAAACCAATTCAGAATTATGCCCCTTATTCCTGATGAATGGAACTCTGCTGTTCCCGCGCCATTTGCAAGCGTTAAGGGCATTGTTTCTGCTTACTTTGATGGTGGCGCAAGGCCAGAGATACTCTTCTTAACCTCTGATGGTGTCTTTAGATATGCGCCTTGGCTTAGATCAGATGGTGCTTCTACCAAGAAAGGTCTAGAAGAGCAGTTGTACTATAGGCAGGGCGGGACTACTGCTTCTGTACAGCCTACTAGTAGGTTAAAGTACCCAGCCCAATCTGAGACCATTGGCGAGAGGATCTATTTCACATATGGAGACGGAAGTGGTGCTTGGGTATGGGACGGATTTCGCTTAAGGAGATTCGGATTCGAGGGTGTACCAAGTTCACCAGAGTCGGCGGGTCCATCGAGAACGATTATCAATGGTGAGGAAAAGGCAAATGCTGGAGGGTTTTCCGTCAAAGGAAGGATTGGAACCATAGATGGTGGCATACACAATATTTCTGATACCGGTGAAGACAATGCAGTAGACTTAGTTGTTGGTGGACTTGGGCCTGGCGAATGGCAGTACTCTGTCGTCTACGAAAACGTAGATGGCGCTTACTCCAAAACAAGTCCTCTTGGCGGCAGGTGTTCAGTAAGGCAAGAGGCTGCGTCTGACCCATCAGGATCTAGCCCGATATATGCAGAAGAGTTACGTCGCAAATTTTGGGTTCATGCTCTACCAACCGGTCCAACCGGAACGGTCGCTAGGATTATACTACGAACCCCAGACCAACAGCACCTAACTACTGGGCCAGACCATCGTCCAAGATTTTTACGAAGGATATCGAATAACGTCGCGACAGAGTTTATAGACAACACCCCAGATGGAGAGCTGGGTAATATCTGGGAAGACAGAGCCTCTACACCTATAGGCGTTTACTTTCTTAAGTCACACGGTGGCTCTTTATTCCAGTTACGAACAGACGGATTCCCCTACCGAGTTTGGTGGTCTGAGCAGACAAGCATTACTGGGGCAACGCCAGAAAGCACACTAAGGGGCCACTGGGTTGATGTGTTTCCACAAACAGGAACCATTACTGGCTCGCTATCAATCAATATGAAGGCTAGTTCGTCTAACTCTCCAGTCCTTCTTGTATTCAAAGAGCAGGCAGTACACTACCTAAGTGGCGATTACCCAGCGTGGGCGGTTGGAACTCTACACTCTGCTGCTGGCTTAGCGGGGCCGAGCCTAGTACAGGTTGCACCTGATGATTCAGTTATATGGTACGGAAATAATACGTTCTGGGTTTTAGATACCAAGTCTGGCTCAGTGATAGATGTTGGCGTAAATATCAGAGAGTCTTTATCTAGGGTAAACGTGACCGCAGCGGGGCTTGGCGTATCTTGGCTTAGGCCAGACACAAAAGAGGTGGTCTTCTGTCTACCAGTAGACGATGATAAGCAGCCGAGTAAGTGTTTTGTATGGGACTACAGATTCGGTGGTTGGCGCACACGAGATAATATAAAGGTAGATGCTGCGTTAAGCCTACCACGAATGGGTTTGGCTCTATTGGCTGGTAAGATAAATCCCCCTAAAGGTGAGGGTGATATTACAAATGTATGGATAGAGAATAGGGGATATCCGCTGTATGCTGTATCTCAACCCACAGCGACATACAGAAGTGGATGGGTGTCTGTTTCGCATATTGCCCAGCCGAAGTCAGAGAATCCGTTAGCGGTTCTGGCCGCTCAGATGAGAGGGGTAGATAAGATTGGATCTTCGGCGCATGCCTTATCGAATATTAACGACCTAATCGTTGTCTTCAAAGAGGCATCAAGTGGATCTGCTTCTGTTAGAACTTACGAAGATTGGAACGGAGATTCATCTGTTGACGCAGACACGCTCTTATTAGCCCATCCTGAGCAGCAAACAGACATTCCATACTACGGGTCGGCTGTGTACGGAGCGGACGTATATAGGGATGCTAGGGTCTATTCTGAGCGCATTGCGCTGGGTATTAGCTCAAGCTCCGTGTTCCAAGTAGAAGTAATATCCACATCGCCAATGAAAATGTTAACACTAGATGTATACGGACCGGTTGTAGCAACGCCTGGTGGGAGGACTCCACAATGATTTTTGCACCAAAGGGACCGGTCGTTGGAGACGTTATTGATCCCAACGATCTTGCTAATGAGTTTATTGAAGCAAGCAGGATAGCCGAAGGCCAGACCCAATATCAGTGGGAGAACGATGCTCTATTCGACGCTGGCGTTCCACAGATGGACAAACTAGTCAAGGGCGCTCCAGTCACTATTCAAACCGTAAAGCAGTCTGCCCTTATCAAAGGAAACAATGTAGGTACGCCACAACCCCATCGGAATGGCACCACTGCTGGCTTTGCCCCAGACCTAACAGTTGCCAGTGGAGACCTTGAACTATTTCAAGTTCCATATAATCGTGGGTATCACCTCATTACTGGTACGAATGACATGAGGCTGAAATGGATTAGCAAATATCCAGAAATGATCTTCATCTTCTTTTCGTACCAATATACAAGGCTACTGCGGGGTGGCTTTGGCCTGAATGCTGCTGACGACACCGCATTCATTCGGCTTAAGCTACAAATCCAATTAGATGGTAGTGGCATATACGGGGCTGGCCTTGCGGGGATCGGGAACACAAGCGGCTTTAGGGGCACAGGCTACGGAAACCGAAATCTAAGAACCACTCATAAAGCAATTTCTTTTGTTGGTGCAGGGGCACATACTATAGAAGCCCTAGCAGGGCAAAACCCATGCACTTCAATTCTAGATGCCACCGATACAGAGGAAGAACTAAAACACTTTGGCACCCCCCCTAATGAGGGGGTCTGTATAGCCCATAGAACACTAACCGTATTAAGATTCCCAAAGGGAAAAGAGATAGGGGGCTAAATGGGAGTAACTAGACCATCAAGCGGTGACACAATTACTACAGCATCTATTACAGATATGTATGACACCGTAAAGACTAAAGTAAATACGGGATCTAATGAGCGGCTAGAAGATGCAGCCCTTGGAGAACAGCATTTACCAAGTTGTATACCTATGCTCGACGGCACCACTACACCAGCGGTAGACTCTGTAGTCTTAAATGCTGATGAAACCGTACTTGTTGCCAAAAGTATAATGTTAGAAACAGAGGCAGATGTCACCGGATCTAATTGGCAAGAGATCGAAACGCTAGATAACAGCGGCGCAGGCTACACTCTGCCTCCATGCAAAGTTCTCGTAATGATGGACGCTACAGTTAAGCAGATAAATAAAGGCTCTAGTAAAAGCGCAAAGAACCAAGCGTGGTTTTCCGTCTACTATAAAGCAGATATAGGGGCGGGATCTGCTACCTTCTGGGACTCTGCGAACATGGGCATGGTTTCGGGCAATCTGGCCGATGCTGCCGGTATCTTCGGGGATAACGTACAGGAGAATGTCTCGATCTGGTTCATCATAGATCAGACAGCTTTATCTAGTAATTGGGATCTAGAATCCATTATAGTGCGTAGTGCTTGTGGGTGGGGGCTCGGCGGTTCTGCCTATAAGCCGGTTAGTATTGTTATATCACATTTGCAACTTAGCTTTTGTGCCTTCCATAGAGACGACTAATGCCTACAATTCCAACAATGACCCTATCTACAGAGGTAGACGCAACAGAGATTTATGACAATGGGTTGTTTGATCCTAATACCACACCTGATTCTCTTGAGATTCTGAACGGTGGAATGGACATCACAAACTTTGATCCTAGCAACCGCGTAATAGTCCCTCGTATGTGGCAATACGGCTCTTTTGCTATGGGATTTAGCTCTGGGTTTGAGAGACAAGAGGCCACCTACGCTCGCCAGTTAGGGGGAGAAGAGGGAGACACGGGAGAGAAGTGCATCCATGCGTCACTGTCTCATCGCTTATTTTTGCCATTTGCTCCGTCTTGTTTAATCTTTGGATACCAAGCATTCTTTCAGCAGGACGCAACCAAATGGACCATAGGTGGGACTCCGGTAAACGAGGCATGGAAAGTTAGATTACGCGTTAACGGCACAGAGCATCAGGTTGCAAGAACAACCCTTCCTCCATCTAGGTGGTCTAACTCGACACCAGCCGTCGGAACCATCGACCACGGTAGTGGTACTCTAAGTGGGCCAGCAGATGAGAACCGTTGGAGATTTTCTTCTAAGGGCATCACTGTCACAAACGCCACAAAAGGATATAATGAATTTAAGGTAACACTAGAGTCTAGTGTGACTTCACCTGATAAGAAACTTGCTAAGTGCAAAACAATAATGGGATCTTTCCACGTTCTGGCGTTGAGGTAAAAAAATGGCCGAGAGATTTGATGACACAATGGCAGGAATTGGAACCGGAGCAAAGATCGGTGGGGCGATTGGCGCGGTGACCCCGTGGGCACCAATTACTTCAGGGGTTGGTGCCCTTGCTGGTGGCCTTATTGGGGGCATTGCAGGCTATTTTGGTAGTGGCTCTGCCGAAGAGAAGGCTCTTGCTAAGGCTCATGCGCGAATGGCAGCAACACCAGTCTCCGCATATCAAAGCACATCTGCAATGAGTACTGGCCAGCAAAAGGCTATGGCTGAGGGTGCCAAACAAATGGATGTAGTGGCCAGAGGATCTGCTACACAGGGTGGCTCTGATGCAGGCATTAAGTATCAAAGAGGACAAGACATTAGTAGAAACCTTGCCCTTGCAAAGTCGGCTGCACAGGGCGCGACTACTGAAGCCCTATTTAAGTCTGGACAAGAGACAAGGGCTGCTGGCCTTAAGGGTATGGGGGAGCAGGTCCAGAGGCAACATGAGTATAAACTTGCCAAGATGGGTGCCGACCAAAAAGACCACTTTGCTGGTATCGGAAAGAAGTTTGGCGAATCTGATAGTGCGAAAATTAAAGAGGCAGCCAGTTGGTTGACCTCTGACGCTGACGCAGCAGAGGCAGCGGCACTTAGGCTAGCCGAAGCCTCACAGACATAGGAGAAAGTTATGGCAACCGACTTAGGAGAAGAAGCATTAGATTACTGGGAGTACTCTACTAAGGGTAAGTACGCTGGTATGACAGACGAGCAGCGGTCTAAGCATCAAGAGTTTTTAATATCAGAGTATAACAGAGTCATGTCTAGGATTGAGGCTGTTCGATCAGACTATGTTGTTAATGCCCTAGGTGCAGAAGCCACTGCGACACAAGCCTTCACTGCTTGGGCCAGTGCGTACATGCGAGGGGTAGAGATTGCCGATGCAGGAGCAAGCAGGGCTTTGGACATCTTCAAAGAGAACGTAATTGTAGATCCAATGGAGCGAGCCGTTTATTACGGAGATGCGGAACAAAATCCTGGCTGGAATGCCGATCCAAAGGGAGGAAAGTCAATAAGGAGTTCGATAGATGTACTCACGGCTGAAATGAGCCCTGACACTTTGAAAAAGAATCCAGATCAACTGGGAGTTGCCCTAATAACAGCAGGGAAACTGGTCCCGATAACAATAGCCGAGATAAACAAGCAATTCCTGACTCCAGCAGGGAGAGAGCTGGGGCACCGGAAGATGGCTCAAATTGTTAGAAACAATCTTCGGGAGTCCCTAGAGATTGCTCTAGGTGGCACAGAGCACACTAGTAAAATAGATCAAACAGTTAATGATTTTACCCTGAAATACTTACCTACCTTTCAGACTGAGTATGGCCCAAGTGAAGAATGGTATGATCTAAATGAAAAGCAACAGAGGGCAGATGACGCATATCGGGAAGCCACCAAGATACTAGGCCCGTCGCATGCGATTACTTTGGAATACAATAAACTTAAACAGAAACATGGCGGCCTAACGATAAGTCCCAAGTCTCTTTCTAAAGAAGGCGCTGCCATTGATATACCGGAAACCCTAAAAGATTCGAGGGATCGGTTGCGGAGACAGATGGAGGAAGCGGATGCTGGTAGCGAAACCCTACCGAGCGTTCTCCGAGTAATGCAACTACCGGGATTCATGGCCCTAGTTAAGACTCTTGGATATAAGCATACCGTAGAGGACTCCAGAAAGGTTCTTCGTTATATCGGAAACTATCCCGAACAGTCTTCAAGGATTATGAACCTTCATAATAAGCTAGTAAGAGATCCTAACTTTAAGGACAGGGGAGACCTACGTGGTCTAATGCTTAGGTTCTACCTAGAGAACCAAGTTGATGCTGGAGATATGAAGCATCAATTATTCAGAACTAAGGAGGGTGTTAGGAAGTACAATACGAATCTAGCAAGAAGGTACGGGCTAACCGATGTGGCTATTGGCCGTCTAAAGCAGGGCGTACAGAGCTATGTTGACTCGAACGGCACAGAGTTAGTCGTACCAAAACTAACTGAACAGGAGGCAATGGCTGGCCTCGCGAAGCATCTAGAAGGGACAGAGACCGGCCCAGAGACGAACGCGAAAGTCATTGCTTGGCTGCAAGACAATATGAAATCTCTCTCCCCCGAAGCAACCGCAACGTTAGTTGACAGCTACGCACCGGCCCTTATCAAAGGTGCTGAAAAGAGGGATAAGGACGAAAGAGATAGGATTGAGAGTAGTAGTTTTGATTCTAGCAACACGACCGACCTGCTATCAGAAGATGCCCCCCCGATAGATCAAGCAACCTTTGGGCATGCTTTTGATATTAAAGAGACAGACGCGGATATTGCCAGAAGTGTCAAGGCACAGCAGGCCATGGTTGATGCTATGGGGCCACCCCTTACGCAGGGGAAAGGTCTTCCTCCTTTGGAATATCGAGAACTATTGGCTCAGGCTGCGCTACAGGACAGTGAGCTTGGTGACCCCGCAAGAGTGGATAAACTTACCCGTACTGGGTATCTAGGAACCGATCCTAAACCACCGGCCCCACCAACCCCACCGCCAGCAGCAGCGCCAGTGGTAGTAGACGAACCACCACCACCAGCAGCAGGGGTCAATCCACTGGACGATCTTATTGGATATGGCTCAACGCCAAAACCAAAGACAAAGACAAAGCCAGTAGATATCGCTACTTCTAAGAATGGTAGTACAAATCCGCTTGATGCGTTAATTGGATTCTAGGGAACGGAGAACGAAATGGCAGGACTTTCACCAGTATTAGTATACAAGCTTTCAGATAATGTTCTGACCCACATAACCGTGACCGATAAGGGATGGTTTGCTCAAGATGAGGCTGGTAACCCAGTCAAGCTAGAGGGCGATAGGCTCCAAGCGGCCGCTATGTATGTTGCCAACAATAAAATTTCTCCTGAGCGCATTATCCCAGCAGGACACCATCTGATGCCGGATGGCACCGTAATGGCTGACGAGGCTCACACCCCTCCAAGGGGCGTCTCAGAGCAATTAGCGGCTAAGGTGGGTCCACCATCAGGTGACACTCTGACTAGCCCTAAATCCTTTCACAAAAAAGGCTCTCTCTCCTATTACACAGAGGCGGAGCGGAGAAGGAATGAACTTATAGCATTGAAAAATGAAGCCTACCAACGTCTAAAAGCGAAAACGGATGCGTACCATGCTGCACAGCCGACTACCCCTCCCGGCTCTCCTGGGGGCGCGATTGGTGGCGCTGGCCTCCCTGTAGACCCAGCGGCTTGGTCAGAGGCTGCTAGGTATTCCCCTCTATTAAGAGAAGAGTACGATGCTTTCTCAAGAGCCAAAGCGGATGTAGACAGTTTCGATGCAGCTCATCCAGATGTTCTGCAAATGATAAACCCCGGAGGGGGATACCCTGCTGAGTTTGAAGGCCGATTGTCTGACGCTGATGCACACTACAGACGAGCACAATGGGAACAGTCTAAAGCAGAGCAATAAGGAAGTTCTATGGCGAGTGAAGAATCTTCTAAACAAGCAGCGATCTTAGCCGATTCTGGCGTTGTTCAAGGGCAGGATTCATTAAGGTCTACTGACCTATATGATCTAAACGTCAAGGAACTTAAGTCAGGCGAGACGTTTGAACTTGGTGCTGACGCAAACGAAGGGGCTAGCGCTAGGTTTGCGGAGCCTACAGCGCCCTCGTTTAGGTTTGAAGTAAACAGAGATTTTGTTCCAACTGGCGATCCCGGTCGCGACTATGGGCCGCTTACTGGCATTAGGGCTCCTCATCCAAGTTATTGGCGTGGGCCTCGTGGTGAGATGCTATCTCCTCCAGTTTCTAGAGAATTGGCGCAGACTGCATATGATCTCGCTAAGGAGAACCCAAGTCTAGAAGATGAACTCATGTCTATCGCCTCCGTATACGCGGTTGGAGAACGGGACATCTTAACAAAAGAGGAACTGCAAGAGGCTGACGATGGCGGCATACTTGAGTTTATCGGAACAGCCTTTGAAGGTTTTGATGCTCCAAGACGACTGCTGTGGCAGGGTGTTGCTTGGGGTGGTCAGGCTCTACCAGACCCAGGAACAATGGTTGGTGACGCAGTACAATCTGTTGTTGGTGTAGTTGGTGGTCTCGCGCTTGGGGCCATCATCGGGAACATAGAAACTTCATACTCTCCAATCTCAGCGGTTGGAAGCATATTTGATGACGAAGAATTAGAGGAGAACCCAGTATACCCAGTAATTCCTGGGCAAGAGATGGTTGATGGGTTTAACCAAATGGCCCAGAACCTATACGGCTCTATAGCGACAGGTGAACTTCACGAGAAAGCACTTGATCGTGTTCGTCCTTGGTTGTGGCATGGCTCAACTGAAGCCAGAGTTCTATCTGGAGACATGCTTATAGACGCAATGCTTACTAGAGAGCAAGCGTATGAGATGTCCTTAGACGAGAGCAAGGCCCCACACCTAAGAGCGTTTGCTAGGCATGTAGCAACGGACACAGGCCGGCTTGCCTACGGTGTTCTTGCTGAGTTTGTTGTGGACCCTCTTTGGTTTTTTGGTCCGGCCAAATTCGTTAACAGCCGTAAGGCTGTAAAGTTAATAGATGGTGTAGAAACTACGCTTACTGTTATGCCACCGCTCGGACACGCTTCTGGCTCAATGAACCTATTGGCCAAGGGCAAGAAGTCTGCGCTTACCGCTAGGGGCTACGATGACGTAATGGCCACCATCGTGGTCGGTAATGCTGATGATTCTAGAGATGCGGCGCTTCTTGTTGGGAAGTACGCTGAAATAGCCGAGGCAGGAGCCATATCAGCCCGTAAGAACACAGAGGAACTAGCCATAATCCTTTCCTCTGGAGACAGCCTTAAGCCGGCAACAATCAAGGCAGCAAACCTTAGATTTACAGAGGCATCGGAAAGAGCTAACCGCTTCCTCGCTATGGATAGGAAAGATACCTTTGAAGCGATAATGGGCGTTGCTAATCGACAAAGAGAGGAGGCTTTCCGTTGGGCTAACGATCCAATCGCTGCAAAGAGATATCTCCATAAGGAGGTTAAGCGCCTAGCTTTCACGGCCAAGACGTTTACAAAGCATCGAGACAACATAAACTTCGGGCTTCGGGCTGCTACCTCTTCTCGCGCCACCGGTAAGATAGATGATGTATTACTGAGAACGGGATTCGGGTCTTGGCATATTCCCTTCACCAGTAAGATGGGATATGTATTTAAGTCTGGCCCACTAGATTCAATTAACAAGACCATACAGGCCAGCCCAAGGGCTGCTAAGTTTATTGATGACTATTCAATGGCCAGCCTTGAAGGGAGAATGGAGACGGCTCGTCTAAAGATGACGACTGGTGAGATGGCCCCAACAGCCGAGATGGTATTCGCCGGAGACAGGGGTGCATACTTCGCATATGGGATGCAAAAAGCAGCAGGCAAGGCGATCATTCTACCCGGTTTGCTGTGGGGTATCATGGCTAAGGCCATTGGAACCAGACACATACAGCCAATGGTTCAAGTCTTAAGTGAGGAAGCCTACAATGCTGCTGGTCACCTAACCGCCGTACCCTTTAGCGGTAAGTTCCTAGCAAAAATGAAGAGAGTTGATCCCAAGATATGGGAAAACTTCCAAGACGCTATCACTGAATTTTCTACAGCATTTGCTGGTCTGGAAATGGATCTAAGGGCCGGCTGGGTTCGTCTAATATCTGCTGGTTCTAAGGCACTTGCAGCACGTAAGAAGAATAAGAAGAAGAAGCTTACCGAACTTAGGCGCAGGCTAGATGCCTCTACAGACTTAGCAGATAAGACAGAGATCCGTCGCGAAATTGAGGAAGTCAATCGCTGGGGGACTAAGCAGTATACATTAGATCACGTACTAATGGATGCGGCTGATGCTGACGAGAGACAGCTAGGCATGTTTGGCTTTCTCAGTGACGAGATAAAGGCGGTTGCCGCTGAGACAAAGGCCCTTGTAAATAGCGTCGTAAATAACCCTGAAGTTAAGGCTGGTCGCTTGCAAGTAGAGCAGGCATTAGTGGCTATGATTAGAAAGGCCAGAGGAGATAAAGAGCGGGGCGTTAAGTTACTGGCTCAGCTTGACGTAATAAACAAGGGGCTAGAGAGGGTATCTAACTTCAGAGATGTCCAGAAGGTTAAGGCTCAGAAGGCTCTGCTTGCACGAGTGACCCAACTAAGATCTCTAAGAGAAGGGATTGAGAACATAGACTCTGATGTCTTGGTGGAGACTCTAGAGAAACTCCGATCAATTAGAGAGACCGGCGTTTACGACGAGGCTGTTCACGCAGAACACATATTTAATTTCATTAAGGAGCGTACCAAGTCAGACATTGCTGCGCGGCAGATACTTCGTCGATTCGCTCTTGGAATGGGTGAGGCCGAGGGTGGCACTGCGCTAGCCAAGTTGCTTGTTCGTCTCACAGGTAGCTTTGAATATAGCAGTGATGTTAAGAAGGTTGGGTTTTCACAGGCTATGCAGAACGCCGTAAACGGATACCTAAGCGAACTACATAAAGAGTACAAGATACTCAGTAAGGCATACAGAGATGGAGATATTCTGCATGATGGGTCTAGACTGAGTGTTGGTGGGTCAGAACTAAGCCTTACCACAGGAAATGCAGACATTCCCGGCATGACTCGCAAAGAGTTTAAAATGCTTGTCAGCTCAATGATTGACGAGAATGATACTACTTGGAAACTTATGGTTCCTGAGAGCGAGCATCAAGCCTTCAAGCAGTGGATAGATGGAACCAGTGAACTAACCCTAGATCTCGACAAACCAAAGCGTAAGCGTAAACGTAAGCGCAAGTTTGAAGATAAGGTTGAGCCGAAGAAGGGAGACGTAGTAGCGCCAGAGTCACACAGACAGGTAGTTATAGATTCTATTAGGTCGTTCATCTCAGAAAACACAGTGACACCAGAGGTCCCGCTTCCGGGCGTGAATCTCGCACAGCTAAAAGGGCTTATAGCCCACCTATCTTCTGATCCTACTATAGAAAGCAAGTATTTGGGATTGCTTGCCTACCTCGATAAGCACATTGGGGATGATATTCTCGTGGCGCTTATGAAGCCGGGTGACAGTAGGTACGATAAAATTCTCAAGGGCGAGCCCGGAATGTTCACCAGGCCGGATAGGGCCGAGGGCCAAATCCCCCGCACGATCTTTATAACAGATTCACTTGGAGCGGATACAGCTATCCCCATTATGGAGGTAGTAGCACACGAAGTCCTACACGCAGCCACAGTCACACGATTCCATTCCGCATCTAAGGAGTTTGCAGACGGTATCGTATCGGTGTCGTCGAAAGCCTCTGATGATATTCGGAAACTATTTAACTTTGCTGTTGAGCATGCAAACAAAGAAGGGCTTCCTGACCCGGACAGTACCGCAGGGTTCTTTCTAAGAAAGGCACTTACTAGCCCAGAAGAGATGATGGCCTACGGCATGACTAACGATCACGTTTATCATTGGCTTGATAGTATCGCATATAAGCCAAAGGCCAAACTAAGTGTTCTACATGTTCTGATCGAAAAGATTAAAAGGCTATTTGGTAAAGCAACCAAAGACGGTGCCGCTGCTGAGCTATCGAAGCATATTGACAACCTACTTCGTGGGCCAGATCCAACATACTTCCCAGGAATAAATGAGACGTTTAGTATGTCTATCAAGGGCAAACAGGGTGACCTGTTTCCAACCCTAAAGGGAGTACCCGGTACAAAGGAGCATGCTGTATCTAAGGCGGCCCGTACAAAGGCTGTACAGAGAGCAGACCGCCTAGCCAAGAGGAAGACATCTGGGAGAAAGGAGAAGGTCTTTAACTTTGAGCCGTCTGAAAAGTCCCACTGGAACCAAGCAAGAACTTATTACGAGCGCATAGCGCACTTGAAGACGGTCTCTAAGAACACGAGGAGATTCACCACTAAGCAGTCTGTTGAACTAGCCAAGGCTCGTCTTGGTATACTCAAGCCTATACACTCTTGGACAAAGCACGAACGCTATCGTATACAAGAAGAGCTGAGGGGCACCGGAGTTCGCCTTTGGTCTCGATTCTTAATAGATCAAGACCATGCTTGGTACTTTACTAAGCCTCGTCCTAAGATTAAAAAGCCACCAGTAGAGGCTAAGGTTACAGTTGCCCCACCAAAGGAACCAGAGGCACCAGAGCCAACCGAAGCACCAGAGGTGGCCACGGCACCAGAAGTAATTGAGCAGGTTGAGGCCAAGCCCACGCCGGTTCCCACAACCGAAGCGGCTCAGGCATCCCACCAAGCCAGCACAGGTGGCTTAGTACTCAAGGAGATAATGGAGCCTAAGCCTAAGCCTAGAAAGGATTACGTTCCCAGCGAGCGCGGAGGCAGGCATGTTAGGGGGGTGGGCACACGCTCAGGTACCTATCGGAATAGGTCTGATGATAGAGTATTTCAGGTCAAGAAAATCAAAACAGTAGCCGGCGAACACTTCGCTGCCTATGAGAAGGTAAAGGGTGCCGAGGATGTCAGAGTATTTCCAAAGCGCAAGTTTGTATCGCAGAGCAGTGCTCAAGAGTTCTTAAAGAAGATAGATGATGAGGCAATGCCAGAGGGTCGTCTAGTTGTAAAGGTGAAGTACAAGACCAAGAGCATGACGGTTGAACAATTTAGCCCAACTCGTAAGAGTTACAATGTTTGGACAGACCCAAATACAAACAAGGATTACTTCTTCTTCTCTGAAAGTGCTGGAAAGAAGAGGGCTTGGACTGTAAAGGATGGCGAGGGCAATACTATCTTCAAGATGAGCCCCGTCATAGAAAATGGTAAGGTGACCAAAGGTGTTCCCAAGGCCGAGGTGGAACTTGCTCTAGAAGAGCGCCTAAACGTACTAGACGGAAGCCTTCCGGAAACTGAGGCTGTTGCCGAGGTTGTTTCCAAGGTGGCAGCAGAGGCAGCAGAGGCCGGAGATGTTTTTGTCGAACCAATAGTTCTATCTCAACTAGACGAAGAGATCTCTGGGGCTATCACTCTCTCTCAGATGAAAGAGGCTGGCTATACCAAGTACACTAAGGGGTATAAGCCTGAGAAGGACGATGTGATAGCAATCTTCACATCCGCTGGGACTAACGATCTGGATCATTACCGCATAATCGAATCTATAAAACTGCCCGATGAGCTTGGTCACATGAGGCATGAGATTACACTGGTTGATCATGCTGGCAATCTCGACGATACGGGTTTCATCGAAGATATCTTTGAACTAGATGAAATTATGATCATGAAGAAAGGGGCTAAGTCGAAGCCGAAGTCGAAGACACAAGGATTGTCCTTGAAGTCTGGCGCTGCTAATGTTGAGCCAAGGGCTGCTGTAGCGGCTGCTAGCACAAAGACTAAGGGCGGCCTAAGCCTTAAGTCTACTCGTCCGGCTGCCAAGCCTGCTGCTTCTGGTCTAACACTAAAGTCAGGAAAGGCACCGTCGGGGGGACTAACCCTAAAGTCTGCTGCGCCAGAACTTCCCGCTTCACTAGAGCGGGGTGTGGAGAAATACTTCCACAAGGTAAAGCGCAAAGACAAAGTAAATATGTACCCAAAGGTGGCCAGTAGCCAGAAGGCCCTTAGAAAGTTGGGATGGAACCCGTATGAAGGAATAAACATCTTCAAGGGCGATGGTATAGTAATCTATAAGAAGAAGGCGACTGGCCACAAACTAGACTACATGAACGGCGGGACCGTTGTCGGGGAGAAGACTGTTCCCGGTAAAGATCATTTCGGTAATGATATAGATAAAACCATCTTTACCTTAGAGGACCCTAATGGCCTAAGAACCGAGCTGCACAAAGAGCAGATTGATGATGTCTTTTATACAGAACAGGCTGGAGATACTACAGACTTCAGGGTCTACAAAGTCAAACCATCCAAGGTAAAACTAGAGTCGGAACCACTTAGTTTTGATAGTATACAAGAGGCCGAAGATCTTGGCTTCAAGTCTGCGGCTTCCGAGTCTGGTGCATATAGAAAACTGCCACCCGAAACAGACATTGCTGTATTTGAGGACGGAATCTTTAAGGCTGGTGGCACAGTGGTATCGGCTGATATGGCTGCGTATACCCTAAGTGGACCTAAGAGTACTGTATCTGTTGCCGAGTTAACCCGTCTATCTAGGGGTGGAGAGAAGGGGGATCCCGGTGTTGTTGTTCTGGTTAAGAGACCAGAAGTAAAGACCGTAGCATCGGAGCCGGCTGACACAACAAAGTTTGTTGCAAGTCGTAAGCGGGAGCCTCTTATCCAAGAGGGGGCCGACATGGACGATTTCATGGAAACCATAGCCCCACGGACGGAAGATCCAGGACCCCGTCCCTTTGACCAACAGAAGGCCCTAAGAGATTACAATGATGCCGTTGCTGCGTACAAAAATGATAAGGATATTCTTGCTAAGAAGAGGCTCGCTGAGTCTTTCGATAAAGAATACAGGAACCTCATAACAGAAGACATGGGCATACCTCGTGATGAGGTTGGCACTAGTCCAGCCGAAGTTCTTGACGATATACATGATACGTTGGTCAATCTAAATAACTCTATCCTTGATAACAGAGCAATAACGGATAGTGATCTAATTGGGTTGGACGAACTCATAGATGATATTGATGGCATGATGGGCCATGCTCTCAGCATCAAGCGTGTGCGTTCAGCGGCTCGTCATTACGGGGGAGCAGAGTACGCCGCTGATACGTACTATAGATACTTCCTAAACCAGAAGTCTTGGAAGGCCACCAAGCTACATGAGAAACTAGTTAAACACGCGAAGAAGTTCAGAAGACTAGGGAAAAAGTTTCTTACTAAATCTGATGCTAGGCAGCGTTACTTTCACGAAAACCTACACAAACTTGCCGACGGTATTCTTACTTCAGACTTTGACAAGATTGCCGAAGCCAAAATGAATCTGGTGATGGGTAGGGACAATAAGTGGGCATCGCAGTTCCCCACTTCTGGGACATTCCTTATGGCCGGTAAGGACAAGCCGTTCTTCCACCCCAACATGCTTAAAGAGCATCGCATTAAGGAGGCGCTCAAGGGTAAGTCGCCAGAAGATACAGCAGAGGCCCTGCTTCACATAATCAATAAGGGTAATACTATCGACCCAATGGTTGCGGCTATACTTAAGAAGGCACTTAAGAAATACAGTACGCCACTCAAACAGATATTCAACTCACCAGATGCGTTCCTCTCAAAGAACCTTGAGAGAGAACTATCAACCCTGAAGTCTGACATAACTAAGTTCATGAAGACACCCGACGGGCCCCTCACTGACCATCGTCAGATTAGCAAGTTCATATCTCCAGTATCGAAAAGAGGTCTTGGTCTAAAGGAAGGAAAGGATCACAGGGTTTACACGGATACGGCGCTCGGTGGGATACACGAAGGAACTAGGGCTGAGAGAGTTCCTAAGATGGTTAGGACTAAGGCTTTAATTAAACGCTACGAGGATAGAAGAGAGGCACTCGAAAAGTATATGGGTGAGACGAAGCCACACTTCGGGAAGCGCCCAGATGAGTTGCCAGGAGACAGCATAGATCCAAACTATCGCCCATTGGAAAACTGGGAGATGATCCTATGGGACGACTACGATAAGATCGCAACGAAGTACGGGCTCACCGATCTGGATAAACTACAGGCAGTATTTACTGTACTAAGGGAGACCCCAAAGATAGTTAATAAGGACATGTATCCTGAACTTGCTAAGTTATATCCAAGCCTACTTGGTAACAGGTACGGTGACGACCTTGATCCGACGCTCGTTCCTGCAATGATAGAGATGCGGAAGATAATCGACCGATACCAGTTGGAGTATAAAAAGCGTGACTATTCGTGGGTGGCTAGCCCAGAAAGAATCATGCGTGAGTGGGGAGTATTGAGCTTTGTCCCACACATCTATAAAGAGATGGATCTAAATAAGACACGCCAGATAATGCTGGGTAAAGTATTTTCTGGTGGGGGATCAGGTATAGATCAAGTCTTATGGATGGGCAAGCCTGCCGATAAGACACGAGAGCTTATCGGTTCAATATCAGAACTGAATGCTATGATATCTCCCAACCACGACAAGGTTCTTACGCTAGACCCAACAGAGATCTGGGCTAGATATACCCAAATGAACCGGTCTATGACCAACGAGGACTTCCTTCTAACCATACTCGACACAGGTGTAGCGAAGTTCTTGGCCCCAATAGAGGAACTAGATGAGGCGGGTAAGGTTATCCGGATCATTACACCAGAAGAACAGGCGGCCAAGTTAGACTTGGTTGAACTATTCGGACGACCGAATAAGAAAAGATCTGCGGATCTACTACACCGTGGCGATCGCAGGGCTTGGCTAGAATCAGGGATGAGCAAGAAGGACGTAGAGGAGTTCGTCCTTGGAGACGAGCCAGTCGGGGTATTTGCTTCATACCTCAACACATCTCCAAAAGTTCGCATGATGCGAAAGGTTCAGCAAGCAGTCCTTCGTGTCCGTGGAGAGCAGTTCCATGCAGGTTCTGAACTTTTAGTAGATCCGGCTAAGACTTTCCGGTCTATGATGGACCCCATTAAAGCCAGAGAGGAGGCCGCTTGGGATTTGACTAGGGGAGTAGAACTTCGTTCAGGAGGAAGCGTACACTCCGAAGAGGCTATCAACCTAGTCAGGAGACAAGAGGTTGATGACATCGTAAACGCAGAAAGCGTTAAGGTCTGGGAGGAAATAGCAGGGGATATCAACAAGGAGATAGTTAAGTACGGGGTTGTTGCACCAAAGCTAAACGCTGGCCTCTTGAAAAATTTCTTTTCTCAGAGAGATCGACTCGCAGAGGCTTGGATACCACGCGCCGTTAAGCATCAGATGAGAGAAGTTCTTGAGATGGGAGACGATATGGCCAAGGGGCCAATCGGACAGCTCAAGAAGGCTTCTGATCTGGTTCAGGCTTGGTGGAAAACACGAGTAACGGTAACATCTGTTGCTTTCTCAAGTCGAAACGCAGTCTCCAATGCTGTATCAAACATGCTAGACCTTGGAGTAATGGGCGCACTCAGCCCAAGGACAAACCTACTGGCAACTCAGATATCAGCAGCACTCTTAATTAAAGAAGAGTATGGCTCCATAGGTAGGTTCTTGGATGAGGCAGCCAAAAAGGAAGGCGCATTAGGAAATGTATCTGAGTTCTTAAAGGGAGGAAAAGACCTTCCCCTTAGCCTACGACGCTTATACAATAATGGTGTAGATTTCGGTAACGGAATCGTTATGGATCTTGAAGAGGTTCTAGAGGAGATGGTTGGGTCTGGAGTATTGAGCCCTGCCTTTACACAATTCTCTGATATCGGTAGAGCAGAGATGAGCGCACTTGAGCAGTTTGCTGAGGGTGGCGCGATACGAAGGTTGCTATCTAAAAAGTATGGGAAGGATATCACTGGTCTGGCCGGTGGTCTAGACATAGAAGACGGTGTAATCGTTATGCTCGGTATGGGAATCTCAGGCGGTATTCCCGTTGCGCTTCCAAAGAACTTCGGAGGAAAGCACTTAGCCCGTGTTGTAGAGAACCAAGCTAGGGCAGCAAACTTTATTGCAAACTTTAGGCAGAAGGGGGTATGGGCTGACGCTGCTGCGCACAGTAACAAGTTCTTATTCGACTATGGAGATCTCACACAGTTCCAGCGCCAAGTGATGAGATCAATATTCCCATTCTTTACTTGGAGTATTAAGAACATACATCTGCAATTCGAGATGATGCAGAAGTCTCCTCACTTCTACGCTACCTTCCACCGACTAATGTCTGATGGCGTACCACAAATCTTTGAATCAACCCAGGCAGAGGACGGGTACATTAAGTCTGATCCTATAGACATAGAGATGCTTAGGCTAAAGCAGTCTCACTATAGGCATAGCGTTTCAATACCACTTCCGTCTTTAGAGGGAACGGGCTTTGGTAACATACCTGTGCCTGTGCTGAGAAGAAAGCCACCTACAGATAAGTTTAGAGTATTTGATTTTGATGTCGGGACAGGCACCCTTGCCAAAGACTACTTCCCAACACTTAAGGGCGCAAAGATACAGGGCCTTGGGCTACCCCAAGAAGCACTCGTATCAAACCTGTCAACTGCGGCAGCGTTGTTTGATCCTCGCAATACTGTTGGAACCCTATTGCCAGATGCGCTTGGTGGAAAGACTGCTAGGGCTAGGATCTACTCAGACAGGAACAGGCTCGCTAGGGTTATGGGAGAGGTCCACTTCCTTCTTCGGGCAGCCTCAGAGCTAACAACCAGAAGGCATTCTTTTTATGATAAAGACATTGCAGAGCTAACAGATGGTCGCCTAGTGAATGAGATACTCCGACCCCTTGATGCTATACCGCTCGTTGGTGGGCCGATGAAAGCATACATGCACAATGTCACTGGGCTTAGAACATATACATACTACGATAAGTTTAACAAACGGTTCAGAACTAAGGTTAACGTACATGGACTTAGCAACTATATGCTTGGCACATTCCCTTGGATGAGGAACTTCCGTGATGCTGCGGCAGCGACAGAGATGTTCTATGCACAAAAGATGCTACCGCTAGACGAGCTAATAGCCGGGGGTGCAAAGGCAAGAGATATGCACACGGTTCCTTTCTCTTGGAGCATCATGGACTCCCTATCCGGTGCCGGTGTTAGCCAAATAGATCTGGATCTTCAGAAAACTTTTGCTAGAAAGAGGCTTGAAGACATGTATCTTGAGCAGTTACATGCACTAGGTGTATTGAAAACATTTGATCAAGACTATATACCATATAAGTAGGAGGAATCATGGCGTTCGGTAAATTGGCTGGTAAGTTTGAAGAGCTATTAGAGTTGCTTGAGGACTTGGTTCAGGTGGCAGAAGCAGAGTTTGATGCGCCTGGTAGTGGTGCAGAAAAACGCAAGTACGTTGTTGACCTAATCAATGAGCAGGTAAACGTCCCGATCATCTTCAGCGAAGAGCGAGAGGGTGAACTCATAGGTGTGCTTGTAGACTATACCGTAGACATCTACAACAAAGGAAGGCTGTTCCTATCAGACCTAGCAGATGAAGCGGTGGACGAGGTAACCTCTAAAATTAAAGATCTGTTCTAGTGAGCCACTTGCTTTTATACTCGATGATCAAACATCATCCGGGCATGATTGCTACTGAGGTCCGATACCAGTACGAGAAGCAGGGGCACACCCTCTTCTCTTCTGGTGATTACAACTTAAACATCTTTGGCATCAGAGCCTGCGACAGAAGAAGCGATAAGTTTAATGATCTTCTCGGCTGTCTCTATAAGATAGACCACAGGTGGAACCTCAAGGTGTGGCCAATAACCACTGATCCCGGCCTTGACTATAGGCATACGTTCTATCCAGGGGCAGAAGGCACCGCCATCTTAGCCCCCGGTCAGTATAGGAAAGCCTATAAACTTGGAAAGCACAAGGGAATGTATGACGCTCTGGTACAGGTCAAGCCTGTTAGAGTATTCAGAGACGACAATAAAGATGACCACCTAGACTACGAGAACGAGGAGTCTGGGATGTTTGGTATAAATATCCATCGTGCCCACAGCGATAAGATCGTAGACTCTGTTGGTAAATACTCGGCCGGGTGTCAGGTCTTTGCCAGCCCGTATGATTATAAAGAGTTTATAAGCCTGTGCAAACTCAGTGCTTCTAGATATGGTACCACATTCACTTACACATTACTGGGTTAGACATGGCTAAGAAGAAAGAAACTACAAGCAGTCGCAAGTTGGCTGTAACTAAACTGGGCTTAGGCATCATTGTTGTTCTTGGTGCAATCGCATCCTTACCGTTTGCCGACCTGAGTCCGGCTGCGCTACGCTCTTTAGTCATGGGTGTAAGTACCATCGTGCTTGGATATTGTGGTGGTAATGTTGGCGAATGGTTCGCTAAGAGGGGGCAATAATGCTGGCTATAAAAGTTATAGCCCTGCTTGGAAGGGCATTACCGGCGATTATTAGAACACGACAGGCCGAGCGGAAGATGGCTAAGCTGTCAACAAGCGAGGGTGGTGCCACCATAACCAAAGATGAACGTGTTACAATCGTTAGAGAAAGTGTTCTAGAGGCACTAGAAGTAATCGTTGGCAACTTGGATGACTAATGGGGCACATCGACATAATGACAATCGGAGTACAGTCACTACTGCTTGCCGGGATTGCAGCAATATCTTACTTCTTAAAGCGATTGATAGCAGAAGCAGATGCGCTGGAAGCCAGGGTTGATGCTATGGAATCAAATACCAATAAGCAGGTAAGCAAGATACGGGAAAGGGCTATCTACCTTGAGGCACAGAATAGGGCTTATGATGAAAAGCTAACAGACCTAAAGGCTACCTTAGATAAGGTTGGAACTGACATCGTATGGATACGAGAGAAGTTAGCCTCTCGGCAGTAACTAAGTATTCCACTTAAGTTTCATTCTTCTGCGTTGAGCATCAAGTCTTTCTCTTCCAGTAAGATCTGAGATCCCTCGCTCAACAAACCTAAGTTCTAGAAGGGCTAGTGCCCTTGTTACAGAGACGGGCTCGTCTTCTTCAACAGCAAGTTTTAGCAGTGGCCCTTGAAGGAATGGGTCTACCTTTCTTGCTACCTCATGTATAGGGGAGCCCTTAAGTAGCAGCTTAATGAGGGCCTGCTCTCCTTCCCCATCAATCCATTTAATCTTTAGGTTCTTTTTAACGTCACCAATATCTGATGGGTTAACGATGCACAGCCTAGCGACCGACATAGCCAAGGGGTCAGGAACCTTAGCCTTCTTCTCTTGTGGCATTATGTTTGGGGCCTCTGCTACTAGGCTTCTTAGTGCAGCCGGAGATACACCAATGACGTTGGCTGCTTTCCTTAAAACAATATCCTTTGCCACATCCCTATAGCTATTTATAACAGGCTTAATCTCTATCGCTGCCTCTTGCCTACCATTCGGAGTGTTTGAGTATCTACGAGATAGGTTCTGTAGCCATACATCTAATAGAGGTTTGGCCTCATCGACGGCATCGCATACTAGCATCTCGTCCTTGGCGCACCCATCAGCAGGGTCCATACCATCGGGTAGACTAACGACAGTAGCATCTACTCCATACTTAGCCAAGACAGGAAGGGCCTTCATCGAAGCCCTCTCACCGGCCTCGTCTCCGTCGAAGAAGCATACGGCCTTCTTAGTTAAGCGACTAAAGCTGCGAACCATCTCGGCTGTTAGTGCTGTACCGCAAGTGGCCACGGTCTCGGTAAACCCGGCTTGATGCATGTGGATTACATCTAAGTAACCCTCAGTAATAACTATCTGGTTGTTCTCGTTTATACCGGGCATGGCGTTCTTCATACCGTAAAGTATCTGAGACTTCTGATATAGGCTGGTCTCTTTGCCATTGATATACTTAGCCCTTGATTCACCACTGATATCTCTACCGGCAAAGGTTACTATCTTCCCGACCTTGTTCCGTATAGGGAAGACAAGCCTCCCACCAAACACTTCGTATATACCAAACTTACCTTGCTTAAGTATGCCGGCATCCTCGGCATAGATCGTTAAGCCAAAGTTCTTAAGCTTCTGTATTAGGGCAGTATCCCCCTTGCGAGCAAACCCAATCCCCCATTTCTCTTGAGACTCTTCAGTTATACCTCGCCCCTTAAGGTATGATCTTACAGAGAGGCTGGCCTTGAGACCATCTTGGTAGTGCTTCGCTGATATGTCCAACGCTTGGCGCATCTTATACTGAGCCTGTATCCTCTCATCATCTACCGCCTCATCTATGGGTATATTGAATCTCTCGGCAACATGGCGTACAGCCTCCCCAAAAGAAAGGCCGCTTAGGTTCATGACCATAGTAAAGATATCGCCCTTGGCTTGGCACCCGTGACAGTAGTAAACCCCACGCTTAGGCTCCAAGTGCAGGCTAGCATTCTTCTCATTATGAAAAGGACAGTACGCCCAGTTCCCTTTCTTCTTAGAATCTATCCTTGTATAGTCGCTTACAATATCCATAAGCCTTGCCCTATTACGGATCTTCTCTATCAGGTTGTTATCAAATCGCTTCATTACATCTCCTTGTATGGATTATTATTTAAGTTCCTCTAAGTATGCGGAGGCTGCCCATAAAGCATCTGCCTCGTCGTCGCTCTTGGTCGTCCATGTGTCTGAACCCCAGCGTCTAATCGCTGACTCGATCATCATGTCTTTCTTCGCATTGCCTCTACCAGTGGCATGCTTCTTAATGGTTCCCACACCTATCCCCATGTAGGGGATCTTATGTTCCTTGTCGTCGAGTAGTGCCTGCATCGTAGCCATAAGACCACCGTAAACATGTGCAGCAGCCACCCCCCTGTGTCTACGGACAGCCTCAAAACCAACGGCGCTATTGGGCCAGGCCCTAATAAGTTCTCTTAGTGCAGCCCTAAACCGAATGTATCTCATGCCACCGCTTTCAAATCTCTTGGGCTGGAAGTTCCAATGACCAGAAGCAAGTCTATTGCCGGAGTAATCTAGAACAGACCATCCTGTTTTAGTTCCTAAGTCTAACCCTATGACTACTTCATCACTCATCAGGTATCTCCTGCAACTTGTAGTTTGACCCGCTAACCGGTGTCCACCAGTCCTCTTGTACGAACGGTTCCTTATTGTTGGAAGGAACCAGACCATCATGACCCTGCATCCACTTAGTCATGCTATATAGTGGCGGTGGGCCTAGTCTGGTGACGCGCCCATCTGGACAACGCACACCAGCAAGCCAACCATAGAAGCTAGTCCTGTCTGCTCTATACCCTGTAGTCTGAAAGATGTTGTGCTGCATGGCAGCGATGCTACCATAGTAGTGTCGAAGTTCTCTCAACCTTCGTCTTGCTATGGTAGCAGACACCTTCTTTCTTATCTCGGATTTAGTCCAGACATGGTACCTAGCCATCGCCTAGTATGTTCCACGCATAAGAGTCATGTCATTAGAATAGAGTTTTACCTCTTCACCCTCAACAATAACGATACCAACAACGACACCCTGCTCGCCTAAGACTATCCTTATAACCCCATCAAGAGTACACTCTGCAATAGCAGCCTTTACTATAACGGGATCATTCGGACAGTACCTATATGGGGCAACGGTACCATCTGTAGGTATTGAACTCTTAAGAACTAGTGCCATTAGAACGGGATGTCTTCGCCGTTATCAGCAGAAGCAACATATGGATTAACTGTGTTAACCGGGCCACGGCCACCGCCCTCTGGCGGACTGGAATAGCTACCGCCATTAGAAGATTCTTCTTTAGGCTCTGCCGAAGTACCATCCATCCTTGCTGGGATGGCGGTATGAGCAGTAATGCTGCTGTAGTAAGCAACGCTACCGTTCTTCTCAACTTTCTTGGTGCCATACTTACCAATAACCATGACCATCTGGCCCTCAGTAAAGGTACGGGCTGTCTTCTTTACCCAGTCAGACCAGATGTTCACAGTGTGATAGGTCTTATATTGAGTACCGTTGTTGGTCTCCCACGTTTCCATGCGAAAGTTAAGAACAGTTTTCTGTCCGGCATTGCGCTCTTCTGGGGTCGATGCGACCCGTCCGATTAGTGTACATTGATTAAGCATCTCTTATTCTCCTGCAAGTAATTTAATTTTAGTAGTGCGCTGGAACCAACCGCTAGCGACTGGCTTTTCATATGCATTTGGCCAACAAGTCTTCCAGTGTGAGCACCAATCACACGGGAAAGCAAGCTGCCCCTCTTTCTTCTTTGCTGTTGAGGGATTCTGTATCCTTGGAAAGTCCTCTGGCTTATCCGATAGAATCACTTCCCTCAACCTGTCTTGTATCTCAAGCTTCAACTCATGGTCTCCATGAATCCACTTACCAACTATAGGCCATAGCTTATAGTGACTGCCATCTTCACGAATGACACAATCTTTTGCAGTAACACTCTTCCCAAAGGAGAGCATATAAGTCCAGTTAAACTCAGACCTCCCTTCTTGTGTTAACGCAAGCTGATAAGCATTTGCCTGGTAACTATATCCGTCCTCTCGATCAATCCCTTTAGACCTAAACTTCTTAAAGCCATAGTCACTCATGGATTTGATCTCAAGAACAACGCTTATTGTTTCCATCTCACCAGAGGATTCGTTAAACATAGGAACACGCATTAGCCCATCCGGATGACCGGCCACTCTTGCTGTCCTCCCCTCTGCAATAGGCACTGACAGGGATACTGTCTTTTGCTTTGTCCCTGTATAGTACATCTCGATTGGTGTACCAACGATAGCCTCTTCTAGTGCAGTGACCAGAATCAACTCTAAGATATCACCGGTGGCAAATATTAGTGGAGCACTAGCATCGCCCTTGAACCCGTTGGGCTCATAGTGGTGATAGTCATATGCTAAAGCACGTTGACATTTACCAGAGCCACTAAGTCTAAGGCCACCAGTGCTGGGGCTCGCCCCCTCTGCTAATTGCCTAACAAGTATCTTACCAAGTTCCGATGGGTCGGCTTTAGAAATGAGTCCAATAGGATTCTCAAGACGATCGCGAACCATAGCAGCAATATCAGGCAAACTAATTCCATTACCAACATCTATCCACCTATCGTCTCTTAGTAATTGTGACATCGCTTTCTCCCTCTGGCTCTTCTGAGTAGTGATGCTCTTCGTCTAGGCTGTAAAACTTATCTACAAGCACAATGTTCTTTCCTCTAACAGAACCAATGCGTCCCTCGATACACACAAGGTCTCCATGAACCTTGAGCATATGAGCAGCATTACCACCATAGGCATAGCCATGTACGTAGGTATCAAAGTGTGGCTTAGAAAGGCTGGGGTTACGGATTGTAAACCCACACTTCTTACCACTTGAGGACGTTGGCCCCATGTCCTCTACCATAGTTAAGAACCCAGTAACAGACGCGCTGTTTGGATAGTGATTACCGAACGCCATTAGATACCTCCTTGCTAGACACACCAGCGCCCTCATCGGGCAGTGCTGTTCGTTTGTATTCGAGTACTTTCTCTAGCACCTCGTCGTTGTCGAACCATTTAAGCAATCTATGTGATGCTATCTTTAGTTGCTTATCTGATGCTTTAGATGGATGTACTACTCCCATACCACTGAAGCCTCCGCTCTCTGTGTGCTTACAGGAGGCGGCCTCAAACATCATGGCTATCTCTTCTTTAGGGATGTTTAGAGCGTTAGCCACTGCAACAAATCTTTGTATCCGTCGCTTCTTTGGGTCTTCAATATGACGTACTGCATCAACAGGGCTAAGAAGATGAGCCTGGATTTCTCGAATAGAAGGTGCAGTAGCATATCCCTTAATCCCTTTCTTGTAGTCGTTTATATAAACTTGGCGGCAGGCAGGAACAGATGGCTTACCCTGTTCTACATTACTCCAAGTAGTAGGAAGATCGTATAGGTGGCGAGCCATACCCCACAGAACACAAGCACGTTTGATTGAGTCACTGATACCCCCCTTACTTCCTTCTATTGCTGTATCACCAGCGCCGTCCCATTTCCACACCCACTCACCAGAGACTAGTATACCAATACCAGCGAGGTTCTTAGTCCCGTCTACTTTGATTCTAGTCTGCCAGTTATGTGGACCCAGCACATCGTCTAGTCTGTTTTGTACAGCCCGACTATCTACATATGCTAGAAGCATTGCGCTTCCGTTTTTAGAAACAGACTGTGCTCTCCAGAACACCTCCTCATCTACGAACGGTCTGCGTAATTCAGAAAGCACCTTGTTAAGGTTCTTTCCATCTATCTTAGTTGGCCACTTGCTCTTGCTCATCTCGACTCCCGTTGTTAGGATTGGTTAATGTTATAATTCGACCGGTGGTATCCGATAACCTGACCTCTTGTAGATGTCAAACTCGGAAAGTTTAATTGATGATTATGGAGGTTTAATGCGGAGTATCGTCAGTGGTCGCATAGATGTCCGTTCGCCTGGCAATAGGACAGAAAGGTATCTATACTCTGGCAATACTGGGGGTAGGGGGCAGATACTTCTGCGGTTGTGGAAGGAAAGAACTCCTGTAAAGATTGGATACTCTGAACGCAGACACATCAGGATGATGGAGCGAGGGCTTAAGTCCTTATCCCTAGTTAGGGATGAACTTGATGTTGACTTTGAGGAGATGTTAGAGGGTGCATTAGATCTATATTTCAGTGAGCACATAGATAGATTCCCAAGCCCACATATGTTCTTCTCTTTGTGCATAGCACTGAGCTGTGAGTGGCATAGCTCTAGGTTCAGTCCGGACATATATTTATATGACGATGATGATATCTCTATAGACATAGATGAGTTCTCTGAATTTAACATAGAACTTAAGTCCACTTAGGAGGCCAAGTGCCTTTCCACCACTCAGGTTGGGGCTCTAGTGAGTCGTAGATCCTACCCCAAGCAGCCTGATATACCAGCTCAACAGTCTTTCTGCTTGCCTCCCTTGCTGCTAAGCAAACAAGTTCTAATGGTTGAAACAGTTGGCTAAGGTCATCGTCGGTATATCTCTCTCCCTTACCACGGCTAGGTGGGTCGTAGTAGAACGGTCTATAGATACCAAAGGCTAGTCCGGCATCGTGCAGAAACTTATCCGAGCCACGAAAGTCTGAGGTAATAGGCAGCCCCTTCCTGCCGTCTGTTATTCTATTATCTAGTTGGCGATTGAATTGAGCAAGGGCAACAACAGCAATACGCTCTTCCTTTGCTACTTGTCGTATGCTATCTGCAATAGCATCTAGCCTAGACCGTTCATCGCTTGCCCTACCGTGACCTGTTACCAGCTGGGCATAGTCAATCCATACTGTCTCACAACCATGAACTCTTTTCATCTGACGTATAGTAGACGATACAATATCTACATTCCTAGATGAGTCATCTATTTGTATGGGCAGTCTTGATACCTCATCAAGACCCCATCTAAACAATCTCTTATGCTCTGGGTTTCTTAGAGCCTCCCTCAATGAGACACCTGAGAAGTAACTTGCAAGTCTATAGGCCAGTTGCCGCTTACCCATCTCAATAGAAACAATACCTTGGGGTATCCCCTCCTCAGCAGCCTTGGCTACTGAAGCCAGCATAAACGCTGTCTTACCCATCTTAGACCTACCACCTATGTAGGTTGGTAGTCCTCTAGGCCAACCCATGAAGTGGGTATCAAAGGCTGGCATACCAGTAGGTATAAACTCACCATACCCATCATCAGATAACATTAGATCAAAGCTTTCTTTCGCTAACTCTACAACCTCAGCAACAGATTCGACATCACCGACAGAGATACCATTACCGCTATCCAATATACTGGCTTCAGCATATGCTTTAATCCTCTCTACACTATCGTCATCTGTTAGTATCTTACTCTTGATAGACTCAACTGAAGTTAGTAAACTTCTAAGTTTAGACATATCAGATACTACCTTAGCATACCTTGGTAGTCTCTCTGGTAGTACTGCCTTATCACCTAATGACTCCAGGTATTCCAGCGTACCGTACCTTTCAGTGCATCTAGTAGTACCCTCTTTCTCTACGAGTACATGTATAGATACAGGCTCACCCTTAGCATAACTAAGTTTAATCCATTCATATAGATTAGAATGATTAGGGGCACTGAAGTCGTCAGTTGATAATGCAGTCTCTATGAACTGTAGGTCTGAACCTTCAGATAATAATAGACTTCCTAGTACTACTCTCTCTGCTTCTACCGGATATAACTTATCCATTGATACTCCTTTAATGAAGTTGATAATATAATTTTATAGAAATGTTTTTAGAAAACTATAGTAGCAATCTTAGTAGATAACTACTATTGCAACATGCCCCCCAAACCCCCCATCGAATTTGACGAGCCGCTCACCGCCGGTTATCGAGGTCTTGGAGGGTGCGCAAATGAAAAGTGAAAAAAAAATATCGTCGGTCGCTGATATTCCAGCTTCGACCGCGACTTTGGCGGCTGGAATTTTTTTGAGCGAGCGTCGAAAAGATTTTGGTTGGTCGATGCGGCGAACCGGTCGTGAGTTAGGCATAAGTTTTTCTGCTTGGAGGAACATAGAGTTAGGTGTAAAGCCGCCAGGCAGAGCCACCCTACTCAAACTGCTATACCATATGGGACTTACTGAGGCAGAAAGGAGAGTCCTAACAAGGGCATACTACGAACATGACGTTCTCAATGGCATTAGCAATCTAACTGCTGCATGTCTATTTGGGGGATTGCTTAATGGCGAAGAGTAGAAAGGTCAGTAATGTTCAGAAGCGTATACATGAAAAGCTTACCACTACATCTGGGTTCAAGACAGGAAGGATAAGGCCAGAAGAATACGGGGCTCAGATAGGATGGTGGTCGTTCTATAGGTTCGGAAAGCCTAAGAAGAAGAGGGTAATAAACCTCGGCCCAGTAATGCTTGGCACCCAGACCTACCTACTAGGCGCTGCTGTTGGTGAGCCCTCTGTCTTTCTTGGCCTGAACGGTAAGTTGTGGAAGGTATCCGGCAAGAAGTCTAAGCTAGACTTTAATGTTGTAGCCCCAAAGACAACAGACGCTCATGCTCTAAAGGCATGGGCTGATACTGTTGCCCAAAGGATAGTAGATAAGCTGTCTCCTAGGGTAGAGGTACAAGTAAACCGAGAGGGTAACCTAAGATATAAGAGTATGGTTAAGACTCTAGTATCTAATAGAGTAGAAGAGGGAGTAGCACTTGGGTATGCTCAGTCCTTCGGTGATTATGCTAGAGCAATCAACCATAGGTGGACAGTGAGTGACTTGCTTACACCAAGGTATCCAACCATAAAGCATGCACTACATGTATCCTTAGTGCTAGCCCTACCAGCGAAGCAGGCAGCACAACTCATAGCCGGAGCCGCACTGTATGAACATAAGTCTCCTTACATAACAGAAGACATAGCCCTCTCTATGTACCAACAGGCAGTCTCATTACTAAGCAGGCTGTGTCCTGAGTGGTGGAATAATGGAGCATATACTAGGTGGGAGTTTATTGGGAGCATCGACATGCTCTTCACAAAGCAATACACCAACACGTTGGTACATGCAAAGAACCTAGACGTAAGTCTACAGACAGCATCGGGTATGATACAGTCCGAGCCACTCGGTGCACTGCTAAGACAAAGGAGATCAATAGAGGAATAGCAATGGCATCCTGGTGAACTTGGCGGCGCATCGTGGTGAAGTTGAAAAAATTGGGTTTCGACCGAGGTTTTTGACGACCAACGGAGATCGGTTACGTTCGATGGTGACGGGAATGAACCCCGCCGAATAACCACGAGGTGAAGAATGAGAGACCGAAGCGGCAACGCACTCAGCCCAATGCGCAGAAAGCGAAGGAACAGATCAGTTAATGCTGTTGACTTTGTTCATATGTGGGAGACATCTAAAACCCTAGACGAGTTCATCAAGTACTCAGGTATGAATAGGGCTACTGCTATTAGCAGAGCTAGCCTATACAGGAAGAGGGGAGTAAGCCTTCAGAGGTTTACAAGTAGAAGCCATATAAATGGTTTGGATATTGACCTACTTAATTCAATGACGAAAGACGAGAGAGGTGTGGAATGAAAGTATTGATATCGTTCTTTACAAAAGCAGAAGCCGTAAGTTATATCAGGCGTAAGAGGCTAGATAACGTAATCATCTCGCGTGATATCTTCTCAGGTAGGTACGAGATCCTATGTGCAGAGGGGATCAATTCCGTCTAACAATGTAGACGAGTATACAATAAAGCCGTTAACTAAATTTGAACAGGAGTAAACATGCAAAGAAATTCAAGATACCCAAGTTGGACAACAGACGAATCACCCATCATACCGAAAGATATATTGGATGATCTGAATATACTAACCGAAAAGTATGGAGATGCTCTACAAGAGATCACTCCTACTATGATTATTGAAACACTAGACTGTTCTCAATGGAGGTCTAAGCTTCTTCGTATAGTAATCAAAGACCCAAGCAAGTTTGGTCATCGTGATTCACGAGCAGTACATATAGTAGCAGATGAACTACCACCCCTAAGACCAATACAAGATCTGATTAGGGAAAGGATCGCTTCGTCTAAGAGAGACCACGCAAAGACAAAGCGACACAACAGAGAACTTACACTGCCAGCTGAACCCATTGGCATAATGGTATTCGGTGACCCGCATGTAGATTCAGGGCATTGCAACTGGCCCAAACTAAATGATGATATAGAACTGGCACGTAAGACAAAGGGTGTAGTTGCTGCCTGTGTCGGTGATCAGCATGACAACTGGATTGGCCGGCTTGCTAGGCTGTATGCCGGAAGCGATTGCACTGCCTCTGATGGTTGGAGACTATCTCGCTATATGTTTGAGTCTCTTACATGGATAGCACTTGTTGGTGGTAACCATGATGCTTGGGCTAATGGTCCAGGCATTGACCCGATGGAGTTATTGACTAAAGACTGTGGAGTTATGTGCTATGCACCAGATGAGATTAGAATAACTCTCAAGTGGCGTAACAGACCAGACCTTGAGCCCCTTATCTGGGTACTACGACACGACTTCAAGGGAAGGAGTTGGTACCATGCAACACATGGCCCACACAAAGAAGCAACCCTAGATGGTAGGTGTCACCTGCTTACAGCCGGACACATACATCAGTGGGGTCAGCTAACCACCGAACAACGACATGGCAGGATTACCCATGCTGTTAGGGTTAAAGGGTATAAGCGAGATGATGATTTTGCTAGAGCCAAAGGGTTCCCTGAACAACAACACGGAGAAGCCTGCTTAGTTGTTATTGATCCCGCTGCCGTAGAGCCCGGAAGGATATCAATCTTCTGGAACTTAGAACAAGGGTGTGACTTCCTAACAAAACTACGGGGTGAGCACAATGCCTAAAGGAAAAGGACTAATCAGACGAATGAACGGATGGTATATAGGGTCTCTAGGCAAGACAGTTGGGGTTGGCATCGTTCCAATGAGGAAGAAGACCTGCCTGTATACTGTCTCAAGAGATGGTGGGACATACGAAGTCCTTGCTATCTTTAGCAATGAGGCTGCTTCACTTGAAGCAAGAGAACTATTAGACGCATTGGCCAACGGCCACGATGCGTAGAGTAGTAACTCCCATTAAACTACTAGGGCTTGGGGTACATCCTACCAATGTAATCGGTGAGGTTGCAGATAGGGTATTCCATTCCTTTGGTGGGCTAAGGGATATACGGATGTCCGTTGGGCAGGGCCAGTCACCATTAGAGGCAGCCAATAATGCTATTGACTTAGTAAAGATGCTAGCAGATGATGAAGAGACAGAGGTTGAGACAGACCTTACTGAGCTTAGCAGGGTGCATCACCTTGAGCCGACAGAGTATTGGTACCTGTTCATCGCTATCATGATTCGGCCAGCCCGTAATCGAGCCAGCCCGTAGTCAAGCTAGCCCAGGCTATCGGACACATACTGACCTACTAATATTAATCTATATTTAAGTAGGTTACTTGGTATAAGAGGGCTGCGTCGAGGTGATGTCGCGAAAGTGACGGATTTTCCTACGTTTTTCGCGACTCGACTCGATGTGGTATTGGGTTGGCGTTGGATTTCCCAACGAATTTTCCACTGATGGAGAGATATGAGACTACTACAAAGCAGAAAGATATTATCATACAAAATAACACCAACAGGGCCTCAACTATATACCCTAAAGAGAGGTAACGATAGGCATCAAGCCTTAGACCTAAAGACTTTAGCCATGGGGGTAAAGGACTTTGAGCAGAAGCAGAACGCTAAAGATATTCACAGAGAACTAAGGCTAGTAGCCTTAACCTTTGAGGACGGTGTACCGTATGGTACTATCATCGGTAGGCATGGTGCTGATATGAAGTTACCGTTCACTAAGACAGCATTACAAGGCTTACTATCCTATGTACCGGGTGTAAACTTTAGAGACATGAACCATCATTGGGCTACTGATAAGGTAGGGCAAGAGATTACTACCGCACTGTTTACCCACTGTGCCTTTGCTAACAACAGAGACATCATGGTTCGCACAATAGAGAGAGCAGGTGTAGGTAGAGTGATACGCTCAGTACATGCTTCGGGTAGTGAGAATTGCTATGCACCTTACAGTCATTCTCGTATGCTAGACAGTTTACTTAAGAACGCTACTGAGTTTACTCATGCACCTGTTGTTAGCATGGACTTGTATGATGATTACATGCGACTAAGGCTAGCAAGCCCAAAGAAAACCATTCATGGGTATGAGCATCAAGACCTTAGTGAGTTCAAACTTCATGAACCTATCGACACACTCAACTTAAAGAACTCTCCTACTGGTAAGGCAGCACTTGAAGGTGGTGGTGGCCTTTACACACCCATATGTAAGAATGGTATGGTAAGGAACACTGTCAAGTCAAAGAAAACACGCAGACATGTAGGCAACCTTGCACGTATAGACTACTGGTTCCATGGTGCTATTGAGTCAGTGCTTGCTGAACAGGTAGGCATAGTGCAACAGTACAAAGATGCACTGGCCGTACAAGTAAGCAACATCGCTGAGTGGACTAAGCAAACACTAGAAGCGGCAGCAAAGAATAGCCGATACCAATTCCTTAACGACTCTATTATCGAGGACGTTGTAGTGAAGGGGCTTACAGATGAGACTACTCCACAGGGTAGCACCGTTGCACAGGCAGCACAGGCTGTTGGACTAATAGCCCAGAAGGTTAAGTCCTTTGAGAACGAAATGCTAATGGAAGAGTTGGCAGACTGGACACTAAGACGCGGCCTTAAGGAAGCCGTTGGTAACAGAATCGAAGTTGTAGAAGCATAATCAATCCATCTAAGGAGTATCAAATGAGTACCATTGAACTAACTATCACACCTAACTACGTTGACTGGCTATTATGGCAAGGAGTACGAGAGTTTATACAGAATGCTAAAGACGCTGACACCAAAGGCTTCAATGGCTCCATGTCATACGATAAGAAAGCCCAGTCATTAACCATAACCAACGAGGGCGTGTCCTTAGATCGTTCATCATTACTACTGGGTAGTGGCGATAAGAAGAATGACTTATCTCAGATAGGTGGGTATGGCGAAGGATACAAACTAGCCATAGCAACCCTGCTATCTCACAACAAGAGCCTTACTATCCGCACTAACAATGAAGAGTGGACTCCAAGCATAAGGTTCTCGGAGGTATTCAATAGTAATGTTATTGCTATTGACATTCTCAAAGAAGAAGACATTGGTCATAACGTCAACCCAAATCAGATAGACATTGAGATCAATGGCATAACGGAACTTGAATGGGCTGAGATAGAGCCTAAGTTCTTGTTCCTAGAGTGTATAAGCGGTAAGGATGAAAGGCAAGAGTTCGTTTTCACTAATGACTATGAGACTATTTTCTCACATCATCGTGGTGAGATACTTGACCTCGGACATACCTTTAGCCCTAGTATATATGTAAAAGGCATATACATTTCAGAACTACCAGAGGGTAGCCAAGGTCATTCTTGGAAGTTCTCGTATAACCTTGATCATCTAACTGTAGATAGAGACAGGGTAATGTATGCCGCTTGGGACTTTAACTTTGAACTGGAAAATCTTATAGAGAAGTTTGCAGAGGAGAACGAGAAAGGCTTCATGGATTGTTACGGACTAACAATGCTTATGGAGGGATCGAATGCTACATACGCATTGGCCACCCAATGTTTTAATACCTCGAAGGTAGTTTCTCTTCTCACTGCTGCGTTTCTAGCTGAGTATGGCGAAAACGCATACCCTTACTTCTCAAGTGTTAACGCAAAGGCGCTTGAGGACTTGGGCAAGAAGCCTATTAAGGTTCCTTGTTACAGCAATGTTCTTTTGTGCAAGTCTCTCGGAGAACTAAGCGAACTCATCTACCACAACAAGCATAAGTTTGAAAGAGTGGAGTTGAATGACTTAGCAAAGCCAGAGTTTACTACTTGGGAATACCTTATGAAGCAGGTCTTTCGCTATAATCAGGAGATCGCTAAGACAACAACTTATGAAGTTGTTGATTATATGCTGACTGAAGAGACAGATGCACACTATGATGACGAACTTAATGTTGTGTATGTCGGTCGTTCTCTACTAACGAGCCGGCCACTAGCCCTTGCTGCTACTGTCCGTGAAGCCTGTCTGTCAGCCTATCAGTATGATCAGAAGGAGTATCCTGCTGCTGTTGCAAACACCTTAGCCAAGATGGTTACGGGGGCTGAAACGTGTCAGACTTCTTTGACCTAGTGTGCTTCCTAATGGCGACACTGGCTTTCAGTGTTGCTTGTGTCTTTTGTTACAGAACATCCACAGTTATCGCTGCTATTCCAGCGGCGATTATATTCTATTCAATAATAGAAGAGAGGTTGAAATGAGTGCTAATTATATGCAGAGAGTAAGTGAGTATTGGGCAAACAACAATGGCGAGGAGAAGATGCTGCGGTCAAAAGCATTGTCAATCTATGCTGCTCGACAGAGTACCCTATACCTACAGATAATGGCCTATGAAATGTCTGTTCCATTGGAGCAGGCTGATGAGCCAGAGGTAGAAGAGGTAAGCCAACAAGAGGTTGTTGTAGATGTAGAGCGGAAGCCGCTTGTCCTAGTAAGGCCGAACAAACCAGAAGAGGGTAAGGTGTACAGCCTACATAAACTTCAGAGTCACAATGGTAAGTGGTCGCAAGCAGTAGTGCAAGATGACCCAGAAGATGAGCCAGTACCTCTATTGGATTTGTTCTAATGAGTACGCTTACCTTCAGGCTAGGCACAGAGTATAAGATACCAAAGCATCACCCGCTTATTGATGTAGAAGTTGAGATACAGTTCAATGATGGCCAACTAGTTAGCAACGGAGACTATGAGTTCTTCGAGGCTGTTAGTGTGGCCAAGATAAGGGTTGTGCATGGTGATAGGAAACTAAACTTAGTAGACCTATTCAGAGTACAGTCTAAGTATGCAGACAAACCTGCAAAGAACATAAGAGAGTATGAGGCTCGCTTGTGTTTTGATATAAACAGTAACGATTAAATCAGGAGGCATCATGCCACGAGGAACAGAGTATATCAGTAGACCGGTATACGATCATGATACAGGTAAGGTTAACCATGTTGACGCACCCGGTATTAAGATTGATATAGCAGAGAGGTTCAACCTAGTAAGCCCACACCCACTAATGAATGTTCATATTGCTTATGACTTTGAAGTGAATGGTATGGACATAGCCGTGTCGGGTATCAGTTGTACCTACAAGGACAAGGCGAACGGTACTTTCAGACATCTCTATAAGATTAAAGGGATAGAGACAGTGCTTGCCAATCTATTTACAAAGCGACATGGAGTAGAGTATACCGTAACCACAATGCGAAAATCATTTGTCAATGAGTGGCAGGCTCAACTACAGTATTTGAATAAGGTATATGAGCATACTGTAGCATTTGAAATAGTCTTTAGGTCTAGCATACCTTACAGTATGACAGCAGTTGAGATTGACCGTGGCACAGTAAACGATGCTATCGCAAGCACTATTACTAGTGCTGACTTTCACAGAGACACTGATCACTATAAGCATGTAAACTCAGTGGAGGTGAAAGATGCATGAACTATATATGGATCTACACACTCAGTTTGATCTTCCAAGTCAACACATACACGCAGTAGAAATAGTTATTGTGTTTGAGGTAGAAGATGGTTGGCCGTTTCCAGTAAAGATCGTCACTGATGAGGAGAATCCTCTTACCTTTGAGGATCTATTCAACCTGTCTGGTGAGTATATAGCCTGCCCGTGGCATAGCCTTGATGATATGCTGACTGAGTTCTCAGAGTCATACATTAAGCAGTCGGCTAACAGTAAGCATGAAGAGCCAGACAAACAAGAACCACATGATTGGGAGCCGTAATGACTATGCCTAATATCTTTTGGATAGACGCACTCTATGAGAAACTACCTCTACGTATAGAGCATGGTGCCTACATAGCAAGACTCTCTAATGGTAAAGACGCTTGTGTATACTGGCACAGTAGTGATACTGAGGCTCAAGGTAAACTAGATGCGGCTATTGATAAGTGGCTAAATGATAGACTGGGTTTGGCTAAAGACGTAATGGATAACATGCCAGATATGGATAGCATCGTTGACCTAGCAGTAGAACTGCTCGCTGCTGAGTATGGTCGTCGGCTATCCCGTTATCGAGAAGACTATGCTAAGGAGGTGAGTGATGGAGATACTGCGTGAATACTTCTACTATGTAATCTTTGCAGTCATAATCTTTGCCACAATAGAGGCTATTGGTAGGCTACTGTAATAGTAAGACCGCTTACCTAGACTGGGTGAGTGGTCTGCCTTATGAACTGAGCCATCGTGTAGTTACAACCTGCGCTTTGGTTCAGTTCAGTCAGCCCGTTCGCCCGTACTACTAATAGACCCGCCGCATTAGTGTTTAACCTATACACTATAGCAGTATACTACCTGGCTAACTGCCTATAGGGAGCCGCATCAAGGTGATGCAGCGAAAATGCAGGTTAAACCAGCACAATTCAACGCCGGCCACAATCCGCTATAGGGATTTCGGTTGGCACCAATGCCGACTCGAACCCCAGTAACGGAGCGAACAAATGACGTTGAAACTCAAACACCTAACCCGAGACAATGCTACCCTAGCCACCTTGTGTGGCACCGGTGGCCTAACTCTTAAGACAACTACCATGGAGGAGGTAGTCAGTAAGCCCAAGCCTAAGCGTACTGTTGTATACCGTAAGGTGCCCAACGATATGCTATCCTGTAACCTACAACGTTACGCTATTAGCGGTGATGCATCACCCGATAGACTCGCCAGAGTCCCCAGTGATGGCACTGTCTCAGTAGTGAACCGCTTGTCTAACGCAGACTATACAACATTTAAGATAGTAACTATTCACGAGGGAGTATACTAATGGCATATCGTAAAGGCCGTCCACTTAAGGGCGAAGTTAGACCAGCGCTTAGCAGTAAGCGCATCAACGCTATGGTAGATGGTGAGGCACTTGCTAAACTGGAGGCAATACGGGCAGTAGTGCCTAGTTTCAACCTGTCAGCCCTAGTCCGTGAGGCTATCATGAACTACGACCCACTTACAGACCTGAACGCTGCTATGCCAGCAGGGTACAAGGTAGTGCGAGACGAGCCAGCCCGACCGTATGCCAATGGCGCAGTGCGGCGGGGTACCACTAACGCTAACAGATTCAGTACTCTGTTGGAGGATAGAGACTAATAGAGAGTAACAGGCTGGTGAACTTGTAATAATGCAGGTTCATCGGTCGTTATTCGCCAATGTAGCCGATAGGCTAATAAGAAGGTGTGGCCAATGATGGTCACACTGTGAATGAACCAAGCAAGGAGAGAAGACAATGACAACACTCAATCTTAAAACGACAGTAGAGAAGACAGCCAAAACCGCTAACGAGTCATTCGAGGTAACCAGTGGCAGAGGTTGGCGTCTAGTAGTGGAGGCTTACGTCTCCAAGAAGCATGGGGCAGGCACCAAGTGTAAGCATGTTGGTGACGGTATCTACTTCACTGGCCTATCTGCGAATAGTATGGCGGCTCTCATATCAGCCTATGGCTCAGACATGGAGGATATCACTGCACTGGTTGAGTCAGTTCACCTTATGAAGCAGGTGAACATTCAGTTGGGAGGCTGGGAAGCCAATCCCGACAAGGGCATTAAGGCCTCACCGCCAGTAACGACATTGGCAGCGGCTCGCGCTAAGTTCGAGTAGTGTCCTGCACTGTGGTCAGTGCAGTGTTCGTCGCACTGTA
>Ga0080013_1000518_pt1 | contig 54797 bp, 68 predicted proteins | sample ETNvirenome_6_85_FD_69236 | JGI IMG/M metagenome (GOLD analysis project Ga0080013, IMG submission 69236) | Marine viral communities from the Pacific Ocean - ETNP_6_85 (SPADES assembly) (version 2) | ecosystem: Environmental > Aquatic > Marine > Oceanic | place: Pacific Ocean | collected 2013-06-19
GCAGCCGCTGGAGCAACTTCTGGAGCAGCCGCTGGAGCAACTTCTGGAGCAGCCGCTGGAGCAACTTCTGGAGCAGCCGCTGGAGCAACTTCTGGAGCAGCCGCTGGAGCAACTTCTGGAGCAACTTCTGGAGCAGCCTCTGGAGCCTCCACTTCAGGTTCTTCTACCTCTATATCTTCTTCTCCGGTAATTTCTCCCGTCTCTATAGACGGCGCAGAAGCAGTTGGCGGCATACCACCGGGAACCTCGCCTCCTTGACTACCTTGTAGTTTTCCAATTATTTTTTCTAGCCTATTTGCAACATAGTTATCACATTCTATTTGTTTCGCAATTGCTTCACTTAATTCTGGAAGATACGAAGCAACTCCCTGACCGTCAAGCATCATATCTGCTTTAGTTAGTACTCTAACATTTGTTCTATTACGGGCATTTTGTAATAATGGATTTATTAAATTAACAACATCTTCTATATTAGAGTTGGAAAAGGGGTTATCTCCTCCAATTGGGTCAGCAACATCCATTTCATCAGCAACGGGTTCTTCAATATCTAAATCATCCTCATTAGCTTCCGGCAGATCATCCTCCTCAACATCTAAATCATCTCCCCCTGGAACTTCCGGTGGGGCTTCCGGTGGAGGCGCAATATCTTCATCTCCCTCAGGAGTATCTTCCGGCATTGCCATTTCGCCTTCTGGGGCCGCAGAATCTAATCCCAAATCAAGATTTTCATTCAAACCAGTATCATTACCACCCATTCCCATATCATCACCACCCTCATCCATTCCCATTCCCTGATCACTACTACCGCCCTCTAAAGCATCCTCAATGCGCTTAGCTAAATTTCCAATAGGCGCAGCAACTTTTCTCAGCTCAATGGCTCCTTCTTCAAAATTATTATTTTCAAATATATTAGCCGCTCTAATAACACGATCATTAATCGACTCAGCCACACGCAACTGTTGAATTTCCCCCTTGAGCCTAGTTATTGTATTATATAGATAAGTCCACTGCGAACCATCAAGTACCTGACTAAAATGACGAAGTAACTTGTCAGCGGAATCTAATCTGCTAACTAGTTTAACTTTGTAATCTTGTAAAGAAACCTCTGCCTTTGGAGCAACAGCTTCGGGGATTTCCGGCTCAGCCATTTCTGGTTCTGAAACCATTATTGGATCTTCTGCATCTTGTATCTTTCCAAAAAAATCTTCATCAAGCACATAATCTAAGTGATCATTTGCCTGTTTATCAAATCCATATTTCATGTGATTATTGTCCTCATAGTATTTCATCCATTGAATAAAATCATATTTTTCTGTTTCATTCCATGCGTTTGTTAATGTGCCAAAAGCTTCTATTTTATCCTCAGCACTATTAATTTGGGCCATTGTGCTAATCCATTTATTAATGTCTACATTATTTTGATTATATAATCTATAAACACCCATAGTATTTGGATATGCTTTCTTTACATTTAAACAACTCGCTACAGCATTTTTTATATCTTCTATGCCAATATTTTCCTTGTCTTTTAATACTAAAAAGACCTCATTAGCAAGGCCGGGTCTTCTTTCAGTATTGAATTCGTCCAAAATGTCATTTAAAAATCTTCTTATATAAAAAAGAAGGGTCTTCTCTTTTTTGTTAGAAACACCCGCATTTTTCATATTTTTTATATCTTTATTTACTAAGTCCCATAATCCGGGAGTCATACCATAATCGGAAATATTATCTAAAACATTTTGAACATAATTAGTCATTAACAATCTCCATATCAACATACTCATCTAACATCTCATGAGCGCTATTGCTAATACTTTTAATACTGGTAGTTTTTTTCTTTCTAAAAATAGTATTGTTAAGTTTTTTATTTAGATTTTCTAAAAACTTTATTTTAAGATCTGGCGTTATCTCATCTAATGTCTCTAAAATTGCCTCTCTAATTAAGATTGCCTGATCTTGAACAACCGTGATATTAACATCAGTTTGTATAGTTTTATCGGCAATTTTTTCTACATACTTTCCCCATTTTTCAAGAACAGATAGTTGTTTCTCCATATAGCCCAAAAAATTCTCTTCTCGTTTTTGAGATAATTTTCCTTCAGTAGCAAGATTAAAAAGAGTTTCCATTCGAGAGTTAATAATTACTTCAAGATTTTTCAAAGTTCTTCTAATGTCAATGTGCTCTTCCTTAGCACTTTCTATAACTTCCTTATAAGAAGGAAGATTTCTTATCTTCTTATCAATTTGAATTTCTTCTTTCTTTTGCAACTTTTCTTTCGTTTCTTTTTTTATAAGAGCCAATGCCTCAGCATCTAAGTCCATATATTCTTTTCTAAAAGCTTGAAGTGTCATAAAAGTAATAGTTTTACTCTTATCGCCCGAATATTTTTCTTCTAAAACATTAGAGACCGATCTGACACCATCTCCGCGAGCCAACAACTTAATTATAAGATTTCTATCAGGATGAAGTAATATCTTTTCAAATTTCTTTTTGCCAGGCTTAATCTTCGACATTATGTCACCTATACAATGGGATTCATTAAGTTTTCCCTAGAATCAAAAATTCTTGATGGGGCCGCAAAATAATCGCTTGATTCTGGAGTTTGATGAGCGACACTGCCACCGGGGATATTCTCTCCCTTATAGTTTGTATAACCAGTCTCGTAATTATAAATTTTCTTATCTAAAGAACACTGATACACTCTTTCACCAATCCTAGAAGTCTGAACACCATGATGATCTGGGCAATACCTTGTGTTTAAATGAGATCCGCTCTCTCCAAACCCCTTGACACTATGTTCATCATTTCTCTTTCTTTTTTCCTGCTTCTTATCTGGCGATTCTGTATTATATACAGCCTTGGAATGATCTAGCCTATTAAATTGACCTATTGGGCCATATCGTCCAGCATCTTCCTCATTAGCTATAATTACCAACACCCTATCTAATACGTCACTTGCTGTTTGATTAATATCATCTAAGTAGTCGGCACATTTTGCTAATGCAATTGGAGCACTATCAGAATTTTTTACTAAATCCGTATTTTTTTGAATATCTGATAAAATTACAGAAGCATAATCAATAAGGCTAGCATAAGATGTTAATCCAACCTTGTCTAAATGATCAGCATAATTAATAAGATATTGTAATGTACCTATTTTATTCATACCATTTTCTCCAATATTATAATTTATTTCTCTTCGCTAAGTAAAACTCTTGCACTTGAAAACATAGCTCCCTCTGTCTCTTGTGCTTGACGAGAAAAATATGTTTTCTTTAAGCAGCAATTTCCACCATCATCTTGTACAACGTCATGTAAAGGAACATTGTGATGACCACAATACTTATAAATCGAGTTGGGGCTTTTTACTTGCCTTTGGCAACTAGATTTTACCTCTGTGGTGCTAGCATTCTTAAGAATTGAATTAAAATCAGTTACTAAGTTTTTATATGTAACAGCATCAAATCTTTCTGAAGCCGCTGCTAAAATTTCATCACAAGTGGTGAAGTTCTTATCAAGGGCAGATTTCACTAGTAAATCCCGCAACTTAGAAATATCAATATCTAAAAGTTGACTATCTCTGTTTATATATGTATCGCGATTAGCATTTTTAGATATAAAAATTTTGAGAGTTTCTTCATCAAAATCAAACACTTGATCGCTCTGAGCAAAAACTGCAGGCATTAATGGCCTATCTTGCTTCATCTCAATAGGAACCTCAATACTAGTTTTGCCATTGGGGGTATTTATAATAGCCTCACAAATAAAACCATCTGAAGTGGGAGCAGCAATTTTTATCTGGGTTCCAGAAAATCCCATCGAGTTAATCTCTGCGGCTAACATATTTTTTGCTGCTCTTACAGACACCAAAGGAAAATCTAAAGCAGTCTCAACCATTTTCTCTTCTATATCATTAGCAAGCACTTTTAGTGGCTCAGGAACATTTATTTTAGGCATTTCTACAGTTCCAAGAGGTTTTTCTTCTGGAATTGTTCCCAATAGTGACGGAGCACATAGAGGCATTGTCTTATCAGTAGGGATTTTCCCCGCTATCTTATTAAACTCGCTTTCGGGCATTGTTTTTTTGGCTTGGGCAGTTAATATATTAAGAGAATGTAGAATAGCATGAACGGGTGGCAGATTTGTTCTAAAATTGGCTGATTCTACAATATGAGTCTGTATATTTTCAGGCGTTAATTCCATGAATTGATCACCAGCAACAAATACAGAAGGTAAGTTTTGACTCTTTGCCTCACAAGGAATATATACTCTAACAGCGCCTCGGTTTGTGTCTAAATCTGAAGAAAAAACAAGAAATTGTGAATTTCCTCCAGCAAACTTAGTGCGTGTCTGCTTATATCCAAGCATTGATAGCTCAGAATCAACCCTATGTTTGGCAGAAGCAATCTTGTCTCTATCATATTTATCCTCAGATTGCTCAAATAAAATCTTTAATTCATTATCTACACCACCTAACACATCAATAGATGAATCTTCAGTATCTCTATTCTTAGAAATAAACTCCGGATCTGTTGTGGAAGTCTTTTCAATTTGCGTATTGAGCAAATCTCCCAATGCTTCTCTAAACTGTGTATTAGATCCTAATCCTACAAGATTGTTATAAATCTCATTAATTTCTCCTTGAGATATTACTCTGCTAGGATTAATACTTGCCATTCGCTCAACTACACCTGCCACGGCGCGAATAACAGTATCTCTAGGATATTGATTAACTGCTTGCCTCATTCTATTATCTACTCGTGAGATAATATATTCATTGCCTCGTTCCAAGTCCTTTAGAACTCTTTCTGCCTCACTTTTAATGTTAGTGATATTACTCATGTCTTTTCCTCCAAAAGAATTATCTTACTTATTCAAAATTATTAATATATTATTTAAAAATTTATATTACCGGGCATCTCCAAACCTCAAATCAGTCTGCCTCGGCACTTAAATCATTTTCTTCAGCCATTCTAGATTCTACCTTATCCAAGCATTCTTTAAGATATTCAAGATTAGTCTCAATAATAGCATCTGCTCCAGATCTCGTATTTTCATCTTCCTTAGCTCTATTTAACTCAAAAATTCTACCTTCAAGTGCAATTTTCAATGATTGTAGGTCTTTGGCACTAAGATCTTTTAGATCACTTTCTTTCAGAAGCTCAAGGTTATCTATTCTTTTTCTGATGTCATTTACCTTGGCCTTATTCTCTTTTATCTGAATATTTGCTTTTTTTTACATCAAGTCTACTAAATGCTTTTTTCCACTGAATATCATCTGCTAAATCCCATTTTGAATCATCTATTGGCTCTGGCTCATCTACTGGACCATCAAAATGAAATTCTTTTGGTCCTGCCGAAGGTTTTTTTCCTTTATAGCTATGAGGGAGCTTTACAGGAGTTTTTACAGGAGTTTTTACAGGGGTTTTATAAACTAAATAGCGTTTGAAAAATCTCACTATTTTATTATATTTTTCATCTACATCTTTGAAAAAACTCATGAAATAGGAACTGTGACTGTTCAATAATGTTTTGCTTTTAATTTGACTATGTATGTTAGAAACTTTTTTCATCAATTCTTTGAATAATTCGACATCCCACTTCTTCTCTACAACTGTAAGAAGATTTAAAATTTGTTGAAAATCAAAAGAACTTAAGACAATTGGTGGCCTAAATGGCCTAAATGTATAACTTAATTCTCCATTTTGATCCTTGGTTGGATGGGTCATTTTTGCATATTCTTGAGCTTCTTTTCCCCAATCACTTATCAAATTTCTCAATTTAATATTAGTGGCCTTTTTGCTTAATTGAGGCTGCTGAAATGCTTCTTTATATTGATCCTCTTTAAAACCTGGTAGTTCTTTTTTCCACTCCCACCAATCAGTTTCTTCATTAAAATGTACCATCGCAGGAGACCATATTTCTCCATCGCTATCACCTTCAGTTGAAAGTTTAACGGCCATATCTTTTTTCAATTCAAATGGCGCTTGCCCCTCATCTCTCATATAATCAAGAAATTTATCTTTTAATTCTTTTGTAATAATATCTATACCGCCCGGTCTATTGCTATCTCCTATAAAGGAAAATTCATCTTCGTCTAGCGAGTCAATATCTATTTTAATTTCTTTTTCAATCGGCGTAGGCTCTTCGCCCCAGTCAATCTCTTCTGACTCAGGCTCTTCGCCCCAATCAGTTTCTTCTTGTTTTAACCATTTCGGACCACCTTGCTTCTTTAGCTCAAGTCTACGAAACGCTTCTTTATATTGGTCTTCGGCATCTAATATTTTTTTATCTAAACCACCAAGATCCTTTAATTCATAAGCTTTCTCCAGAATCTCATCTAGGTAATCTCTCTTTTCTTGGATATAGCCGCGTATCTTTTTAATTTGCTCTAAGGGAACTAAGTCTTCATGATAGTCCCACGACCAATCTTCAAAATAGCCCATTATCATAGTTTTTAAATATCGATCTTCTCTATCTAGATCTCCAAAAACATCACGAAAATTTAATTCAGAAGGAGAACCCTCTCTGCCAGCCTTACCGTCATTAAATTGTCTAAGTAAAGCCGAAAACTCTTCCAATTTCTCATCTAAAAGATCCTGTCTTCTATCTAGCTCTTTCGATGCATTTTCTAATAAATCCATCAAATGGTCTTTTTCTTCTTCATCTAGAGTTTCTGATCCAGGAACTAATCCCATTCCCTGATCAGGCATAAGCCTAGTTGCCAGAGGAGCTTTTACTTTTGTTTTCTCAGTAACATCTAAAATAATTCCCGCCAATTCATAATCGGTTAATTCAGATAAATTATCAGACTCATCTAAATCTAATGGGAGACTGCGAACATTACTTTTGGGAGACATGACATCAATTTCTTTTTCAAAATGTGGCGGCTCAGTATAAGTTCCTTGCATCATTCTGCCTTCATAATCACTATCTTCTAATGATTCCTCTTTGCTGCCAAACTCTTCTTCAGGATCGGCAATCTTTGTTATCATAAGATCAGGAAAAACTTCACCCTTTTTTATTTCCTTTTTAAGTCTTCTATTTATTTTAATCAAAGTTACATAAAATTTCTGCCCCTGATTATAATAATATTTTAATCGTTCAGAAAGAAATTTACTCTTTTTTTCCTTTCGAACAATATTTTCTAATTTAGATAATTCACCATATATAATGTTATGATTTGCTTTCCAAATTTTCATTACTTGCCAAACATATTTACGCATGAATAATTGACCATCAGTTCCAGTACCTTTTACTTCAAGAATTTTGGCCATTTTTTGCATATTCTTAATTGCCTGTTGTAACCCATCAGAGTATTGTACTTTGTTTAGTGGACATTTGTCTTCTATATGACGAATATGGTCTGTATAAAGCCAAGCAGCACGATTTATGTCATCAATACAATCGTCAAAATCCATTAATATTTGCTGTTTTTTAGTTATTAAATCTGCTTGTTTTTTGAAATTAAGATTTTGAAAAGCTAATGACCATTGATCATCTGCAGAGGACGGCGCATTGCTAGGTTTTTTTTGTTTTTTTACAGTAGCAGTCGGAGCTTTTTTGTCTGAAATAAAATCACTAATCTGCCGAGAAGCCCAATCTTTCGTTTTTTCAAAACCTCTCTGGGCCACTTCCTTTACTTTCTTAACTCTTACGGGATCTAATTCCATTTTTGGCTGATTCGTCATTAGCTTTTTATATGTTCCAATAAAATGCCATAATTCTTTTTCACTTGGCCTTTGTCTTCCTGAATATATTTTTAATCCATTTCTTTGAGAGGATGAGGTAAATTTACCAACAAAAGCATTCCAAGCATTTCTGCTATTTGGGCCCCACTTACCATCTATAGTGTCTCTGTAATATCCCAAATCACTTAATACTTTTTGTACATTAGAGACAGAAACATTATATTGTATTGATTGCGGAGTCTTGCGCCTTCTATTACCTTTTATTCCCGACCAAGGAATTAAACCATGTTCCCTTACTGGTACAGTTAACTTATGCCCAATAATTTTCTTCAACTTAGAATACGGAACATACCCTCCTGATGAAATTTGTGGGTCTCTGCGTTGTTTTTTTGTCCAAGTAATATTATCATGTGAAAGTACAGTCCCAGGTGCTAACTCTTGGGTAGTAACTAGATACTTAATATAATTTCCCCACTCGGGCACCCAACTGGAGTTCCCACTGGGAGCAGGATCATATTTTGACTTAAGTGTTTTCATTTTGGAACTACTCCCACGAATAGGAAAAATCTTTGCTGCTAGTTTGGGAGGAGCCTCAATATCTCTGTTACCATCAGACAACATAACTGACTGAATCTTAGCGCCTTTTCCATTGGGAAGTGCCTCTACATATAAAATAAAATTCCCATCTGGGTCATTATAGGTATAATATTCATGAGCTTGATGCTTAAACCATCCACTTATTGTAAGGCCCATGCTATCTTTTCTCTCCCAGAAATAAGGTATCCCGCTCAACTTAATTGCCGACGTAACTTCTTTTGCTTCTTTTTTTAAATTAAGATTTTGAAAAGCTAATGACCACTGATCATCTGCCGCAGCTACTGGTGTTTTTGCTCCAGCCGCTGGCTTTTTTGCTCCAGGCGTTGGTGTTTTTGCTCCAGGCGTTGGTGTTTTTGCTACAGCCGCTGGCTTTTTTGTTTGTCGTTTTTTTGCCCACTGACTAAGTTCCTCCATAGTCTGCCCTTTTAAAACCTTAAAGTTCTTAACAAACCACTGTAATGTTGCTGGGTTTGGCTTTGCTCTTCCAGAAATTGGCCTCATTCCATATTCTTCTGAGGCTGCGGGATTATTCTTTATAAAAGTATTCCACGCATTACGAGTTTTTGGGCCCCACTTGCTATCTAATTGCCGCCCACTAAAACCTAATAATTTCTGTACTCGGCCAACATTGGCATCTTTATACCAGTAATTTCTTCTTTTTCTTTGTTTTTGGGTTTTGCGCTTTACCCTCTGTAATGCCTCATCTGATTGCCTTCGGCCTTCTTCCACAAGTGATTCTACATCTTTCACAGCTCTTGTAACTTCTGAGTCAACAACATCATCCGTGGCAATATTCTGTTCACTTCTGTCCGTAATAGGAAATTTTTTCCTTGCTATATTTCCTGGAATAGACATAGCTATCATCTCTCCATTCTCTGATTTAATATCAGGACTCAATAAAGTAACATTACTATTATCTTGAGATAGGCGAACATATAAATATCCTTTTCTATCTTTTAGTGCATGAGTATATTTTGAAGATCCTTCTTCGCCAGAAAATGTAAACCAGCCCTCATGAGTAAGCCAATTTCCCATAGGGTTCCTTCTATAATCTCTTTCCCAAAAATAAGGAATTCCCTCAACGCGAATTTTTTGCGGTATCGCTCTAGCAAATTTCTGCATCGCCATAGCAGCTTTTTTTGATGGAAATTCTTGAATCTGCCCATAAGCTTTTTCCATATTTTGATAAAGAGACCTAACGGCAGTTAGTTTACCACCAATCTCTCCCCTGTAAATCATTTCTTGGGCACCAGGAAGAATATTCCATAATTTTTGATGATTGTTAAGTGATGCTTTTATATTTTTAAGCATTGCTGTAAGTGATGCCTTATTTTTTAACATATACGGCAATAATGAATATGCTTCTTTTAACCAGTTATTTACACTTTCAAGAAACTCTGTGCCGGCTGCAGCTTGCTTATTTAAAACTTCCCATTCTGCCTTAGTGCGAGTATCATCCAAATCAATAATACCAGCATTTTTTAGAGAAGCGATCTTATTTAAAGGCATCTCCATGGCAAGACTTTGTAAGAAACTAGAATCTTTTCTGCGAAGCTTTCCCAAAACAAAAGCGCGAAAGCTCTCGGACTCTTCGCGCCCTATTTTCATCTTATCCAAATTCATTCGGTGAACTGGTACATCAGACTTATATATAGTAAGATCTGACGCCTCTTTGTTTAATTGTACATCCCAGTCAGACTCAACTTTCAACTTCTCCTCTGATTCATCATCAGAAAAAGTCCTCATTAAATATTCCTGACCGTCATCTGCCTTTTGTACTTGCCAAAGTGTCTCAGGATCAGCGTCCTTAAGCCTAAAAAAGTCAAAGGCAACTCGTATCATCTTGTCTTCATTACCTTTTACTGGCTTCATGTTTTGATTTCCATCTAACTTATTAAGAATCTCTTTATAATCTATCGCAAAATTTTCTAGCATTTTTAATATACCTCTATCAATAAAATATTCAAGATAATGCTGGGTTATTGATAGGTTGAATGAAAAATCTGAGAAAATTTTCTTAAAGAGAGGAAATCTTTATATAATAAGGATCGCGATAGTAAAATCTAGACGGACTACCCCCGCGCCCATATCTTAATTATATAAAAAATAAAATTAATCAAATTTACAAGATCTAATGCTCTTTAATATAGATCCAATATTTTCATCTTTTTTACATAGCTTCTTTAACTTTTTAATGGCCCCACCATATCTTTTTTTTCCATTTGTGTAATCTATATTACCCTTTAAACACTTGTGTACTGATGTTTGATGTACTCCAAGCACTTCCGCTATTTCCATTTGAGTCTTACCTTCTAAAAACATATATACTACTTCTGCCTGTCTAGCAGTAAGCTCAGTTGAAATAAGTCTATATACTTCAACCAATAACTGTTTTTTTAATTCATCATGTTCTTCTGAATGAGAAGAAATATGTAAAAATCCCCCCAACCCCTCATTGTTAGAAAATTCACCTAACAATGAGGGATCTATGGGTATTTCTATAATTTTATACTGATACGAGTCTGATTTGTTTTTTTTTCCTGCCATTAAAATATCACCTCAATATTAATTTTTTTGGTCCATACTTGTCTAGAAATTCGTCTAAGTCTTTCGTATCAGAGCAAAAAGGATTTAAATGTGACATTTTTACACCATTAAGATTTTCAAATCTAGAAAGTATTTTTTGAGTATTTCTCTTGCCAGGCTCATCATTGTCCAACATTAAAATTATATTTTCAGTGTATCGCGACAATAAAGATAGTTGTCTTCTGGTTAAAAAAGAACTACATACTCCAACTACATTTTTGATATTATGTTGATGAGCCTTGATTACATCAAAATATCCTTCTACAACATATACTTTATCTTCTTTTAAAATGGTCTTTTTTGCTAAATCAAGACCAAAAAGATAATTTTTCTTTTGATAAGGTGTGTTCATATATTTAGATAATTTATTATTGGCCTCTATCAATCTACCTGCCAAAGCAACTGGTACACCAAAACCATCTCGTACAGGAAAAATTATTTCCCAAGTCTTAAATACGCTGTGAGAAGCATTCGTAATTATATTAATCTTTCTTAAAATTTGTGGATCTGCTACTTGAAACAATACACGTATGTCTTGTGGAAATAATCCTAAAGAAAATTCTTTAATAATCTCTATATCTAAATTTCTAGAATCTTGTAAATAGCTCAAACCCCTATTATCTTCTAAAAGAGATTTGTGGCAAAAATCTATAACTCTATTTATAGTTTTAGGACTATTCATCGCTCCCTTTCTCTATCATTGTTTTAGCCATATTGAAAAAAGTGTCAGATAGCTGTAATTCTTCATCGCATAAGCTACAAAATGGCTTATTTTCTTTAATATTAATATCACACTTCTTTTTACATGCACCACATTGTACTGACATTGCCTTAGACTCTGCTCGCATAATTTGGCCCTGACTATCCAAAATCTTCTTAAAAGTGTCTGTAATGCCTCCAATTTCTTGGCCACACTCCATACACATTACCTTATTGGTCTTTCTGTTCAATTTTGCTTCATTAGATTGTAAGCAACCTTTATTTGTACATGTTAATAACATCTATTCGTCCTCCTCGGATTCTATTTTTTGTCTATTCATTTCCTGAATTTTCTCAATTGTCTTCAGCAAATTATTTTGTAATTCCTCGTCTAACTCTAAAGCCTGAAGAAAATTATCTCTCCCCTTCCATTTCCTGTCATCATACTCATACATGACATTATTGGGTCTTTCTACTACATTATATTTAATTGCCAAAGCTCCTATCTCTAAATGCCTATTTACAATTCCATCAACATACTTAATATCAAACTCACATTCCTTATTTGGAGGAGCACACTTATTTTTCTCAACCTTAATCTTAACCTTGTGACCAACAGTTTCACCTGTCGCCTCATCTTTGATCAAATTATCTTTTTGTATTTGAGCCGCAAAATTAACCATGGTGGAACAGGCATGTTTCCATGCTCTTCCACCAGATGTTGTCTCAGGATCTCCATACATTTGACCAATATTAATATGAATGTGATTTGTAGAAATAAATAAAACATTAGCTTGTCCAACAAGAGGAGTTAGTCTTCTTAAAGCATCAGACAAAAATCGTGCCATTGGGGCCATATTCTGCTTACCAATTACAGAAGCTTCTTCAACTGGTGGAACAACTTGCGCTATACTATCAAGAACAATAACTCCACAATATTTCATTGGATTATTTTCATCATCATCCTTCTTAGCATCAATAATATTTTGTAATAGGCCAGGAACTGTAGTAATCTTTTTTGTAACCTTATTTTGCTTCGGAGTTCCACATAAGAAATTCCAAATTTTTGTGCCACTGCTTTCCTTAAATATCATCAGTCTACTTGTATCAACACCCAAGGATCTAAACCATCCTTCATCATAAGTATATTCAGCATCAATAAATAATGCCCAGTTTTTGGGATGCTTTTTCTGCCACTCCTTAATTACCATTATTGACTGAAAGGTCTTGCCACTGCTCTCTTTACCAGCAAATTGCACCATTCTTCCCCTTGGATATCCTCCAATTCCAAGAATGTCATCAACAACTAAACTTCCCGAAGATATTGGCTCAACGGGTTCAATCTTTTCATCATCACCAACAAATAATCCAAAGCCACCAAAAGTTTTATTTAGCTCTTTGAAAGAATCCATTAGTCCTATTGTATCAGGATTTTCCGCCATTTTCTCTCCTTATTTCTTTTAACAATTTTATTTGTTTTTCACTTAGATCTTTAGGCATATTTATATTTAATTTGACAAACATATGTCCCTTATTGCCATTTTCATCCACAAGGCCACTGCCTTTTATTCTCAATGTAGAACTTTGCTGCACAACTGGCTTCAACTTTATTTTCTTTATGCCAGATAGCGTTGGAATATTCAACGACTTGCCTAATAAAGCATCAAGCCACTCTATATCAGTAAACTGTGATAAATGTAATGGATTATCACTTCTTTTAAAGATAGGATGTTCTGCGTGTGCAATTGTAGCCATATAATTATCTTTTACCTGTATCATAGAGCCATGCTCAATGCCCTGTGGAATATTGACTTCTATCTTCTCCGAATTAGAAACTACCTGATTTCCTTGACACACATCGCACACAGCTAATACTTTTTTGCCTGTAGCTTTACAAAAACCACATTGTGACATTACCCTCATAACACTTTGTTGAAAATGAATACTACCCTTTCCATCACAATGAGAACAATCTTCTTCAGATAAATTATATCCAACACCATTACAAGAATTACAAGTGCTTCTTTTTACAACTTCAATATTCTTTTTAGTCCCGGACATAACCTCTTCTAGTGTAACATAAATAAATCCAATATTCTCTATGGCATTAGCAGACCTTCTTTTATTAAAAAAGTCATGTATATTGATATTCATAAATGGATTAAAACCCTGCCCCGGATTTGTAACATTGTTGGTTTTATTTGTTAGCTGCTCATATGCTTGATTTACTTTTTTAAACTTTTCTTCCGCGCCTTCTTCTTTATTTAAATCAGGATGCCACTTTCTTGCCTGTTCCTTAAATGCTTTTTTTATTTCACTCTCAGAGGCATCTTGGGCAACACCTAAGATTTTATATGGATTCATTCAATTAATCCTTTTTCTAGTACTGGCATTTTTCTTCTTATTCTCAATATTTTTCTTAATTCTATCAGCCAACTGTTTTGGTATCTTAATAGTTGGGCAAGAAATAATTCTAAACTTCGGGAGTACTATCTTCTGTTTCCTATTTATTACTGGCATAATTCTCCAATACATAAGCCCATGCTGTTGCGATTCCATCTGCCTGATCATAAGTCTGATCTGTCCATCCTGTTGTACGTTTTTTATAATATTTTAAATCACTATGTAAATATCTCTTTATAATATCGGGCATACCCATTTTGTCTATCTTTTCTTTTAAATTACAAGCGTTTTTAATAATTTTTCTAATAGTATTAACATTTAAAAAAGCGACATTTCCTACAGAATGATAAGCAGATAATGCAGCTGTTCTATTAAATGATGCTAAAGAAATAACTGTCGCTGCGCTAGAACGACCTTTCATAAACTTAATAATTTCTTCAATAGCAACTACTTTTGGCGAAAATTGTTCACAAAGAGATTTAATAATCTGATAAAGATAATCTAATCTCTCAAGAATAGAATATTTAGAAGAAGCTAAATTATAATAGCCATAGGCGATTAACTCTTCTGTCTTAGGATCTATAAGACCCCATCCTAAGACAGAAGAGCTACAATCTAATCCTAGAATACAATGATCTGGGATAACCTGTTTCAGAATTTTCTGAACACTTTTAGTCTTTATCTTCTTCAAGTTTTATTACCACGACTTCGATGATCTCATAGCTTTTTCAAAAGCATCTTGTGCATCTTGAACATCTGATTCTAATTCTTCGGCCATCGCTGATATTCCCAACCCATCTTCATCAAGTTCCTCTAGAACCGCTGCTGGTAATTTATTAGCACAGCGAACGACAGAAGTGAGAAATTCCTCTGGAGTATCAGAATCTGCAAAAGCTAATTCCAATATGTCTTTCTTTTCTTGTGTGGAGATTCTTTTCCTGTCCAATAATTCACTTGCCGCTCTTGTTTTAGAATCCCAGATCCCTCCAGAAAACTTATTCTTATTTAGATCTGACTGAGGAACCTCTTCGACTGATGCGGCAAAAAGCTTGGCTAATGTGTCAGTTGATGGTTCTTGATCTACAACATCCTGTGTAAGATTTCCCAAGAATTCTTCTTCTATGATTTCTTCATAATCTGTTAGATTCTTAAAAAGCAAAGCAACCTTCTTTTTTAGTAGTTCATTTTCTTCTTCTAATAGTTCTCCTAAAGCATCCCTCATAGAAATCCTAGTCTGACTATATTTTAATATAGCACCTACTATACCTCCCCACGCGGCTGTTACTTCATTTTTTTCCATTACTTTGTTTCACTCTCCTTTATTCTAGCATTTTCCTGTTCTAATACTACTACAAACATATCCTGCAAACGATAAAGGAATTCTGAACTTGTCATACCATCCTTAATTTCTACCTTACAGGCAGTTGTCTCTTCTTCGTCCGACCATGGACGATTTCCATCCAGTGTTAATACTAATTCACTCATTTCTTTCTCCTAATTTTTATCATTGCTATAATTAAACAAACCTTGCTGACCCATATTTATTATATTAGTTATTTGTTGGCTAACAATTCCCAAGTCTTTTTGATTTTTTTTCTCAAACTCAGAACACTTCTGAACTAAATTTGCCTCAGTAGCATGGCCACTCCTCGCGAGATCATCTTTATAAGCATCCCACGACCCATTAAATCTATTATCTCGCTGATTCACAATAGAATTAAAATTAATTCCATTTATATCAAATTCAGAAAACATTGAAATGTCTAATGAAACAAAGTCCATTTGTCTCTCAACCTCTTCTAAGTAATCTTCAATTGTAGAAATACATTTTTCCATATGATTATAATATTTTTTAGCATATTGGTTGCTAGGAATAATGATTTTAAGTCCAAATATCATTAAATTTCTATTTTCCGAAGAAAGCATTGGAGAGGTAAGACCTATTCCATGATTAAAACATAAATTCATTAAATTCCTTATAAGCTTGGAAGATTTTAAGTCGCCTTCAAATCGAATTACGGCGCTAACACTCATGGGTCCATCAAGCTCTGTCCAAATATTTGACTCAAAATTGATCATATATCCTCCATATTAAAAAAAAATATAGACAATGGTTGTGGCTTTTCTGATCTTCTGTAAAAAATCTCCACCCTATGCCTTACAGGGCTCACCATTGTCTATATTTTATTAGATCTTACTCATCTTCAAAATTGAAAGTATCCTCTCCATCATCTGAGTCATCTGCCGATGAACCTAGATTATCAAATCCTAGGTCCAGTAGCTTTTCCGTCAAAGCTTCTGGGGTTGGAGGCACTACCATCTTTGCCAGATTGAGGTTCTCCAGGAAGTTTGCCACCATTGTTTCCTCGCTCTTCGTAAGCTTCTTATGAGGCTTAGGATTTACGTTATAGAGTGGCTGTGAACCCTTTGGCCCACGAGTAACATCAATGTCATATGAGCTAGGATCACCCCAGTCATCATCCTCTACTAGACTTTTAATACCAGTCATAATTTGTGAGGAGATTTCCAAGATGCCACATTTGTTTTCCTGGCGAGAAATAACTCCCACATACCAACGATACTGAGCCTTAACGTCTAGATGCTGGCATACTGGACAATTCTTAGTTGTACATCTGAGTTTCTTGTTAGCTCCTGATGGATCTTTGGTCCAGTGAACAACGAATTGATAAGGCTTTGTGACGACTCTAAACTTATTTGACCCCTGTACGAGATTAATAAAGTCATTGCCACCGCTAGTTTTTACGTCGCCCCAGTTAGTCTCTCCATACTTATTTTCCATTTTAACTCCTTTTCTGTGCGCATTGCACTTTTTTGTTTATTAGTCGTTCCACGTTTGCTCTCCACAAGACATTTCATTTTGTTTTTGCCGTCTACGGCCACTAAAATTAGCAGCACCTTCATGGCCTCTTTTTAATATGTCCTTCATTAGATAATGTGCGCTGACCAAGCTCTGTTTCTTATTTTCCAGCCATTTCTTTATGGCTATAATCTTATTATATTGTCTACATGCCTCTAAATATTCAGGGTCTGCTTCGGCATATATTTTTTTCTCTGAAATATTTTTTGCCCCTTTCTCTGTCGCTCGTCCTAGAACTGCTTCTGAAAATATTTTCTTTTTATAATCCTCCTTTTCTTGAACAAGCCAGATGATCGTAGTATAAATTTCGTCACATCTGTCGGCACCTCTTAAAAATTGTACAGCTAAATCTTCTGCTGTATTCAGGTCAACATGACCGTCACTTGGTATTTTTTTGGCTAATTCCTGAACTTCACTTAAATCTACATTTTCTAAGCTGAATTGATCAGGAAATAACGCTTTCATAATATTAGGCATTATTCTCCTCCTTCATTCCTAAAAAGTCTTCCATCTTTCTTAATCTCTGATTTATCATTAAGTTTTGTAAAAAAAATATTAAACCCCACTGAATTTGCTTTCCGGGTGATGGCTTAATAATAGTTATAATTCCATCTTCGTCAACATCAAAAGTGCCCCTAAGTTGATCAGAAATGGACACACCATTATCACACAAATTTTGTGATAATTTCTGATAATAGCTATGTTCATCTTTGGTCATTTCAACAGGCAAATGATTAATAGGCACTATCATGTTCTACGGAAACTTCCCTCTGTTGATCCCTGTAAAGCCTGAGCGCCCTTTACTTTTCTTTTTAAACGCTCAGCTTCAATTATGGGATTTACATCACCAAAATCAACATTAGAAACTTCTGATGCCGGAATATTTGCGGGAATATCAGGGCTATTCATTTTTTGTCTAATTATGGGAGGTAAGTCGTCTTCTCCGAGATCAGTGGGTGACATTGAAGAACTTATTTTTTTATCTTTTCCCTGAAAGCTTATATTATACCTTTCCTTCATTGCTTCCTGCAAAGCTTCTCCTTTAAGATCATCTAATTCCTTATTCTTAATATCCTGATCTCTCTTTTCTTGAAGCTTCCTAATCTCTTCATCTGCATCAAGAACGTCCTGTTCACTCTCTTCTATAACTTCCACACTAGCTTCTGCAATTAATTCTTTTCTTGTCTTTGTAGCTACTTCACTAAATGAATTGCCAGAAATTCCCTGAATATCATATCTGGATATTAGCATCATTGATAGCTTATCAAGAGTTGCTGGCTTTAAAGTTATTGAGCTACCAACATATTTCACAATATCATCTTTTAGTGCTCTGGTTTCCTCATCGAGTATTTCCTTCCCGCAACCTGGACACTCATTCTGAGAAAGAGCAAATGTGAAAGCTTGAGGAATTTCTATTTTACAATTAAAACATTTCATGTGATACCTTCCTATTTTATACAAATATATATCTCTATTAATAATTGTCAAGAAATATTAGTATATTTTATCATTTAGCGTAAAATTTCTCAAAACTTTTTAAAACTAAATTGGTATCACCGCCCCATTTGCTAACTTCAGCAATTATTTTGACAGGCTCGCCCTCTACTATCATTTTCTTAGCAAGACGATAGTCTGTAGGCCAAACTGTAAGCTCAGTTTCATCACCAAATTGATCTGATACTTTATATTTGACCATCTTTCTGCCCTTCCACTTCCCTTCTTTCTTAATAATAAACTCTCTTAGCTCAGACTTGATAATAACTTCAAACAAGGCCGAATTTCTTTCTGGCATTCTTTTTATAGAGGCAACCGGAGTTGACATGCTTGAGAAGAAACCCGGATATAGTTCTCCCAAAGTCCCAGAAATAACTTCGGCTAAAACTTTTCTTTCACGAATTAGGAATTCTGAACGACTCCACTCTTCATCAGACAATTTAAGAGATAATTCCGAAAACTCCTTTAATGGGTTTTCTCCTTTCTTTATGCTCTTTCTCACAAAATTTGATACTTTAGTTCTTAATTTAGGTGCATTCTCAAAAATCTGCCTTCTGGAAAGGTCAAGGGAATCAAATGCGCCGCCACTCGCCAAAGCTTCCACCCTAGTTTTATTAACCAACCGCCCTTGCGTTTTTAAAAAGAATTCAACTAAAGACTCATAAGGCTGATTCTCTGTAATATCATTAATAGCCTTTTCTCCAAGACCCTTAATAGCAGAAAATCCCATAACTATTATTTTTTCATCTAATATTTCGTATCCACTACTACTCCTATTAATATCTGGGGGAAGATATTTAATTCCAAGTCTTTTACATTCTACCTTCGCAGAAGAAATTTCTTCCTCAGAAGTAATTGAATTTTTAACAGTTTCAATTTTCAACTTAGCTGCTAAAAAAGCTGCAGGAAAATGTCTTTTTAAATAAGCAGTATAGTATCCATTAATAGAATAAAAAATTGCATGAGACTTGTTAAAGCCATATCCTGAGAATTTCTGAACAACCGTTTTCCAAATTTCTAGGGCTAATTCATATTCCATTTCATGAGCGTCCATCGCCCCTTTAATAAAATCTATTTCAAGCTGTTCCGCTAACTCTGGGTTTTTTCCCTTCAATTTAGTATATTTTCTTAATCCATCTGCTTTATTAAGATCCCAACCAGCAACATCCTTGGCAACACTCATAAGTTGCTCTTCAAACAAACAAATACCATAGGTTTCTTCTAAACATTTTAAACTTGGATGAAGATATGTGACAGATTTTTTTCCATTGCGCCTATTAATAAATTCATCCCTTTCATCTTTAGAAGAAGGGCGACCTAAAGCATTGATAATCGCAATATCTAAAATTTTATCAGGTTTAATTCTTTTACATAATGATTGCATCATGCCAGATTTACCTAACTGAAATACACATTTTGTATTACCTTTTTGAATCATTTGATATGTTTCCGCATCATTAAGTGGAATATCTTCCATTGTCTTAGGCGCTCTTACACCTAACTTTCGGATGTTTTTAAAAGTTTCGTCAATAACATCAAGAGTGGAAATAGCCAAGAAGTCCATCTTTGCAAGACCAACCGCTTCACTTCTATTTTTTTCATATTGTGTAGCTGTCATTCCATTTTTATCTACACGCAATGGAGCAAAATTAATAATTGGCTCATTGGCAATAACCATTGCTGCAGCATGAGTGCTAAATTCTTTCTCTAAGCCAACAATTTCATTAGCATATTCCATCAATTTGGGATATGTATTGGCAAACTCTCTTAACCTTTGTGAATTGCTTAAGGCATCTTTTAAGGTTTTAATTGGCTTGCCCTTACCATCTTCTAATGGAATAGCATCTTTAATTTTTGCTGACACATTCCAATAATCAGGAATTTTCATAGAACGAGCTAAGTCGGGCACAACACTTTTAGCAGTATAAGTATTAATATTGGATACTTGAGCGCAGTGATCTTCTCCATATTTATCTCTTACATACTCTTGAACAATATCTCTACCTGCTGATGTAAAATCTGTATCAACATCAGGTAAATCTTTTTTCTGAGCATTTTGAAATCTCTCAAATAATAAACCATGTTCTAGTGGATCAACACCATGAATATCTAACAAATAAGCAATCATACAACCGCCCACTGAGCCTCTTCCAACTCCAACTAAAATTCCATTATTTTTTGCCCATTTAATATAATCTGAAACAACCAACATATAAGATGAAAAATTATTACTTTCTAAGACTGATATCTCATTTTTAACCCTATCCCATCTTTTCTTACGCTCACTCTTATTAAGCTGACCAAACTTTTGTTTAAAACTTTCTATACACTTGTATCTCATATAAGCAACATCTCTATCTAATTTATGAAAATTTTCGTTTTTCCACTCCATAAATTGAGAATAGTCTTTTTCAGACCGAACATCGAATTTGGGAAGTCGATGACCAACTGTTTCCATATAATCAGGTGGGTCACACATATTAGCAATTTCAACAGTTCCACTCATTGCCTTTGTTGCCACCTTGGGCCCATATTCATCTGATAAAAAATTAAATATTTCACTTGGCTCTTTAAAATAAAATTCTGAAATTCCATATCTATGTCGGCTTGGATCATCTAACGCTTTTTTATCATTAATAGCTAATAAAACATCATGATATTCTTCAGATGCTTTTGTTTTATAATGAACATCAATGCCGACCGTCAAAGGAATATTATATTTCTCATGTAATTCAATCAAGACCATGTTTAAAGCATCTTGATCAATTCGTTCATTTTTTAACTTATGAGGCTGAAGTTCTAAAAACAGTCTGCCTGGAAATATATTTCTCAATACATCTAACTTCTCTTCAGCGGCTTCATATCCCTCATTAAGAAAAGCTTGACTTACATATCCCGAAGCGCAAGCTGTAGTTGCAATAATACCTTCAGAATATTGCGCCAAGTCTTCCATGGAAAGTCGGGGCCAAACTCTACCAATGAATACCAAATGATTTTGAAATCCAATATGACAGAGTTTTAAAAGATTTTTCCAACCCGTTTCATTTTGTGCCAATAAAACAAGATGTTTGCGTTTTTCATAAATAGTTCTTTTTCTACCAGTCTCAGCTTGCTTTCCTTCATATGTATCTGTAACATAAGCTTCCATACCCGGTATATACTTAACACCAGTTTCCTTATACATATTAAAAGCATCTAAGCAAGATGATAGTGTTCCATGTTCTGTAATAGCAATAGCTTTTTGACCAGATTCTTTTGCTATTGTAAATAGATCTTTTACAGAAATCATGGCATCTAACATAGATCCTAGGCTTGTATGTGTGTGAAGATGGACAAAATCCATTAATTGCTCCTTTCTGAATCTATATAAGAATCTAATAAGGTTTCTAATCTATCAACGTCTTGTTGAGTAGTATCTTTTTTCATTGTTATAGTTAATACATGAGTATCCCCAATAGCATCTATTTGGAATTTTGGTCCATTTAATTTAAGTAAATTTGTGTTTTTAAAAGACCAAGCTTGCTTTCCAAATGATCCTAAATATTGAACTATATTATTGTTAATTTTAATGGGGAGGGAATAACTAAATGCTCTTGCGAACTTAATACATGTACTAACTCTCTGTTTAGAGAAGTTGGCCATTAAACATCTTGATCTGCTGGCGAAACTAATAAACCTAAATCACTTCCTGACGTAGAATGTATTTCAAAAGCTGTTAGAATATCGCCAAGAGTTAATACTCCCCCTCCAATATCATCCTTGTCAGCTATCAATGTTAATTTAACAGTATCTTGTTTTACTTGAAAATTATTTACTACGAACCCTCTTACTTCTTGTGCTTGACTCATTCTTTCTCCTTTGTAACTGCAGTTCCAACTAAATTATTTTTATGTGTTAAAAATAAACCATTATTTAAATCATTTTCTGGTGGCTGTTGTAAAATACCCGTTAGGCCCTCCCTGCCCTCGCCTGTTCCATCTGCTATAATATCCACCAAGTTTATTAGAGAATTTAACACAACCAGACCACTGGCAGTTTTAGTTTCCTCTAATTTCTTCACCAATAAATAATCTTTCTCAGGACTCACTTTCGTTAGTTCTATTGCTGACATTCTCATCTCCTTGTTGTTCTACTACTGTAGCATTTGACAATATAAAAGTCATAATTTTTCTATTTCTTAAATTGCCAATAAAATGCTCGTACATATTATTTTGTTTAATTTGCTTTAATAAAACTTGCCTTGTTGTATTGCGGCTTTGAGCTTCCATATCAAGAGAAGTATTTATTTCATCCTTGGTCAATGCCAAATTAGATTCCATATTATATATTCTATTTAAAATATATGCTGACTTAACTGTCTTTTCAGCCGCTTCTCTAAGTTCATTTCCCTTATTCTCTTCATTACTACAATAATTTTCACCACAATGATCTTCACAACCCTCTTCCTTATCATGTGTATGATCGTGATCACAGTGACAATCATGAGCCTCTTGATGACTATGATTATGATTGTGTTTCATGGATTGTATTTCAGCATCAACCAAACTCTTAGGCGGATTAAATGGATTTGCTTCTAACAACTTATCCATTACTTGGTTATTAAGAATTTCCCTTTTATTCTTTTCCAAAGAGTCAACTACCTGTTTTTGAGCAAACTCCATTACCTGTTCTTCAGTTGCCCCCAAAGATTTGGCTAATTCTTCCATACTTGGCTCTTTCCTAGACAAAACCTCTTTAATGCTTACAGAGACGACAACCTTTTCGCCAGGATTTTCTGGGAAATCTTCTGGCAGAACATAATCATAATCCCTAGTGTCTCCCGCCTTTGTTCCTACTAATTGAGAGCCAAAAATGGTTTTCTCCGTATCATAAACTGGAACTGTCTGATCTTCATCTTTCCCTAAATCTTTGTCTCCTAGCTTAAGGACATAATCACATTTAATAAATGAACCATCTTCAACTTCTTCACCTGTGGGCGTTAATGAAGCATGTTGTGATTTAAGATACTTAATATATTCTTGTATACTGTTTTCAACATTATATTTTGGCACTTCCAAACTCATACTTAAATATCCAACAGGATCTATTTCTGACATTCCTTCAAACTCTATCTGATACTCGAAACCTTCCTCTTCACTAGGGTAAACATTTATTCCCAAAAGTTTTGGTGTTCCCAAGGGCATAATTCTATTTTCCAAAACAGCCAACTTAAAACCCTCGTCCATCAACATTTGCATTGCGTTGGCAGAGATCTTTTCAGGACGAAGCCTTTTTAGCAACTTTAAGGGAACCTTACCTTGTCTAAATCCATTAATTTTAACAGATTTATTTACTATTTTTGCACTAGTTTCAATTGCACTTTTTACAAGTTCACCATCAAAAGTAACAGTGCTCTGGAACTTATCATTATCCAGCTCTTCAAGTGAAATCATATGATGTAATTCTGACATTTATACCTCACACTCTTATATCTATTTCTGTGTTTATTCTAGCCAACTTAACTTTCACATCTCTAAAATCCCAGAAGTCTTTATCCCTATGTGAGTTTTCTTCTTCTATGACCTTAGAAATTATATTAGCTAAAACATCCGATCTTATTCTTAACAAAGCTCGTATTGGAGCATGGGATGGATGTCCTGGCATCATTATCGCCGTTACTGAAACAACATCATTCGGCCTTAATTTGCCCCTTTGATTAATAATTATGTCCTGCCAAGTCATTGTCAAGACGTTTTCTGAAAAATTAATCGGAAAAAGTTCCTCATTCTGTACCTTATCTATGCTTAAAACTTTTGCCATTCTAATATTCCATTTATTGGATTTTAAATCAATTAAATTTGTATTATTTTTTATTCTATTATTTTCTTTTACTTCTACAACAAAGGTGTCAATAGGCCCAGAATTAAAATTGGGAGCCCGACAAAACCATTTTAAATCCTCTATGCTATCTATATTTTTAAACTTTCTTAATTCTTCTAGATTGTTCTCTATTACCTTTAACCACATGTCAAACATTGTTTTATGAATATCCATTCCCAAAATATCTGTTTTGTGAAAGAAATAATCAGGTGCATAGTTCCAATATTTCTTTATCCACATAATTTGAGAAATGTATAAATATCTTTTAAGACATTTATTAAAACTATTAGGCTCAATACGATCAAGTTTTATGATCAATTCTTCAATTAGAATATTAGATTTTTTAACCGCATCAATATTTTTATAAAAAACAGAATAGGTATTGTCCTTATTCACTATTATAACATTTTCAATTGGGATTTCTTTATATTTTCTATGATATTTTGTTGACGCTAAACTTTTCTGAGTAGAATCTTTTAGCTTAAACACGTCAAAACAATGTGGACATTTTAGATTTGTTTGCATTAATTCATCAGGCAAGGAGTCTTCTTCGATGCCATTTATAATTAATTGTGCATAATCAGTATCAATCCAAGACATTTTGATATCTAAGGCACTTATGGGGATGATTTTTTCACAACCGAGACATTCTACTCCGTCTTCTGTAAAAAAACTAAATGTTTTATGTTTATAATACTCATCACTGTTTTCTTCAAATACTAAGGAATTTATTATATCTTCACAGTGGGAACATTTATAAATACGCAAAAAAGGATTTACTAATTCCAAATACTCATCGTATTTACAAACAGGACATTTCATTATTCCTTTTTCAGATTTAATATATGCATAAGACTTAAGAATAATCTCTTTAAACACATATCTTCTTAATGAAGACCACATATAGGCACCTAATAAAATATCTGGCTTTCTCTCAATATATGTGTCTAAAACCTTTTCAATCTTATTACGAATTTCCCAATGTTGTCCAGACTCATTATTATCAAAATAACTTGGAAACTTTTTATAGTATCTGAAATAAACAGTCTTGCCAATTTTGGATGATAGAAATGAAACAATTTCTGCTTTTCTTGACTCTGTGATGGGATTGGATTTTATTTCTTCTTCTATTGCCGTTAAACTTTCCAATATTTATTTTACCATTCGTTAGGGTTAAAACATATGTCTTTATAATCACACCAGTTACATAATGGGCCAGATTTCATAATCCATTTTTGATCTGCTGTAATTTTATCACCATATTCTATAAGCTTTCTCTTACACTCATCTTTCTCATATTGCCCAACCTTATATGGTAATTCTCTATTAAGTCGTAACATCTTATATAGGGCATGAATGGTGCTTGTGTCACCGTCAATGTCGTTATATGTATCTAGAGCCAACCCATAAACATATAACTGAAAAGGCTCCATATATTTAGCATTTTTATTGGTCTTATAATCAACCAAATAATAAACACCATCTCTTACATCAATGCGGTCCATAATTCCATTTGCCATATATTTGTCAGTCAAGGCAAAACAAAATTTCCTCTCATTATATAGAATACCATTGACTGTATCAGTATCAAGATTATCAATATAATTCTTAATCATGGCTTGAGCATCCATTAATTGAGCTTTTGGTAAAATTATATTTTCTTTTTCTGCCAATATCTTTTTTCTTTCAGGAAATATTTTATTCATTAACTTTCTATAAATATGTATACATTTTCCTGTTTCATCAAAGCTTTTGCAAGAACTTCCATCTTCACTATCGCAAACTATATCTGATGTTGGCAGCGCAATATGAAATTTTTCTAAAATATCATGACAGAAAGTGCCTAAATGAAGATGTATCATTTCTTTTTTCGGCAACTTTTTGATGTAATTGTAATAGTATTTTCTAGGACATTGCTCATATGTTTTCACGCTTGATGGTGATAAATACAATTTGTTAGGATCTCTCTTTTCTCTTTTCATATTTTTCCTTTATAAACTACTTCGCTTGCCGTAAATCCACTTAAACACTAATGGATTGCCGGTCTGAGCAGACAAGCCAAAGTTTTGAGAATTAGTTACATCAAAACTTTGTCTACTTATGACCCATCTCAACTCATTACTATCCCAATATGGGAAATATGCTTCACCATTAATTTTATCATATATTGGTCTCAATAAACCTCCAGAAACATATGGCTCAGGGTTATACATAGATGCTCCATTATAATATCTTTTTAAATCCATTGTGCTTCCATAAGGTCTATTTATAATTAGAACAGATTGATCCGAATATCCATCTCTTCCATCAATTTGTACAAATAAAGAACGAGGATTGAAATTCACATTATTATTATTTGGGGAGCTTGGCGATTCTTCTACGGCAGAATATTGTCTTTCTAAAACATCTGGGTCAGGATACCCTATAGAAATTAAAGTCCCATCTCCTTCGCCACCAGGACCAGTTTTAGAAAATATTAGATCATAATCAACTAATTCTTTATCATGTGATCGGGCTGGTACTGTAGTAGAATTGCTAGAATCAAGCTCATACCCGTCAACAAATACATCTGTGGCCGTAAAACCATCAACTGTGATGCCAATCCCACTAGAATCTATTCTTCTTGGAGAGGTAAGCAAAACAGAATTGGTTGAATAGGTAACGTCAGAATAAGCTGTCAAAGCGCCACTTACAGCATAAACCCTCAATCTAATACTTATTTCACCAGGTAATTCAATTGGAGCAACATAAACAAAAGATGAAGTTGTCGGCACTGTTCCATCTAATGTATAAAATATTAAAGAAGGAGCACTAGTTGTAATACTAACAACTTGAGGAATTCCTGATATTAATTGTCGTGTCGAGCCAGTAAGCGTTATTGAAAGTACAGCCATTTAGTCACCTAACTAATGAAAGAAATCCTTCTTTTACTCTTCCATCATTATATTCTCTATATATTTGATGAGCAAGTCTCCTCATAAGCCTATGACCATTGAGAAATAATGCTCTTCGTGATTTATCTTTTCGCGAAAATTCTAGCAGCGTATCGGAAAGTGATAATACATAACTATCAACATCTACAGATACGTTCTTTTTTTTCATAAAATCAGAAAGAAGCTTGCTATAAGCTTTGTCATAACTAAACTTCTGAATTACATCTAAAACATTTTCTAAATCTTTCTTTGCTTGATCTTTGTTCATTTATACCTTTCTTATATAATATATCTCCTTGGCAATATCTAACATCTCTTAAAAATCTATCTTTGGACGCCAAATTCTATTCCCCACTTAACATTTTATTTAAAATGCTAATTCAATATAAAGAAATATCTATTCATGTAACTCTCATGAGTCCACAAATTTCCTTTTAAAAAAATCGGTCAGACAGGAATTTAATTCCTCAATTGACTGATTGTTGTTTATAATATCAAACTTTGTAACATCACTAATAACTAACTCAGATTCTTTAATTTTATTATTTAACTTTGATCTATTAACAAGTATTATCTCAGCTTTTTTTTCTAACACCATCTCTAACTCAAGTTTAGTCCTTATATCAGTTATCACCCACTTAGCATCTTGATTTATTTTATTAAGAACAACTTTTATAAAATAATCTTGACCATTAGCATCTTTCATTAACTTACTATAAGCCCATAACCCTTCTCTAACATCACCACACTGGCCTTTTCTCTTTAACTTCTCATAGCTATTTATTGTCAACCCCGTTTTAATAAAATATTCTTTTTTTATCTGGTCAGCAAACGCTATCTTTTTGAAATCATAATGTTTTACCAAAAAATTAGCCACTTCGTCTTTTCCGGCCCGAGGTTCTCCAATTAATCCAATAATCATAATTTCTCCTAATATACAAATAAATTAGTAGGTTTACTGTAATATTATACTCTGTCCCTTATTCCTGCGCACAGTAATAATATTGCTAAATTTTTCTTTCATAATATCATTGTGCGTAATTATAAGAATTTTATAAGATCCACTAAGAAGGTGAATCATGCCCGCCAAAGACTCTACACCATGCTTGTCCAAAGACTGATCTACTTCATCGAGTAATAAAAAATTAATTCCGCTACCCATTCGTCTTGTGAGAATATGACTAATGGCCAGCCTTATAGCTATCGAAATTCTTATTTTTTCTCCACCGCTCAAATCTCTTAATTCAAATTCTGTGCCATCCATTGTAACAATTATTTCAAAAGTTTCTCCCCATGAACCATTATCATTCTTCTTTTGTGTAATAAAATCAATAGATGTTGGCCTATGACAAACTTTTTCTAACATTTGATTTGCAAATTGTCTCAATTCTTGAGTAATATTTTCAACAATAATTGCGGGAACTCCATCTTTTCCAAATGACTTAACAAGATATTTATATATTCTTGTCTCTTCCTTAAGATCTTCTTGCTGACTTAACAAAATAACTCTTTCAGACTTTAATCTATTATTTTCTTCTATTTTTGCTTTTATAGATCCAAGATCAATTCCACGTTCTAATAATTCTTCGTGTAATACAGAGATATTCGCCTCAATAGATTCCTCACATGCTCTCAAATTGTCAATTTTATCTTGACTATCTTTGAAAACCTTACAATCTTTGATTAATTCTCTTATTTTTAACAGAGATTTCTCTTGTACTTCCTTTTTAGAAATAAGATTTGAAAGATTAATCTGAAATTTTTCATTATCTTTATGAATGAACTCTTCCTCCATTACATATTTAGATAATACTAACTTGGCCTTATCAATATCAGATATTATTTTCTTTGTTTTTTTATTAAGTGCAATAACTGAACTAAGCTCTTTCTCCTTGTTCTCCTGATTTTTTGAAGACTTGTCTATCTGAGATTCTAAATATTCCTTTTTATTTTTGCGCCTAACAACTACCGAATCCAATTCTTCAAAATCTGACAAACATGTAGGACATTGCTTTCCCGGCTGTAAGAAATCTAATTGCTTCAGCTGCAATTTGTATTTTGTAAGATGTTCTTTCGCCTTATCTAATTCTTCAGTACAGTCTACAATTTGTTTTTGTAACTGATCATCTCCTAATAGCATATCAGAAACAAATTTGCCACTTTGTGCCTTGTCCATTTTTCTTGAAAGATCCGCCTTACTTTGACTAATTTTAGCTATCTTTGAATTATTCTTTTTTATAGCATCTTTGATAAAATTTATTTTTTTCGTCACTTGCTCTAGATCTTTTAATAACTGCTTTTTATCTACTACATGAATGTTGTATTGGTTGCTGCTATTGTCTACCCCAGAAGATAATAACTTTGATAATTGATTTCGGCAACCACTTAATTCTTCTTCTAATTGTTCTATACTATCTTTAGAAATTTCCATATTTTCTTCGGCATCAGATTGTTGTTCAATAAGTCCTAAAGCCTCTTCGTCTAGATCGGCAAATTCTGATACTCTCTTATCTAATAAAACTTTTCTTATTTTAAAATCTTTAAGAAATGCTTTCGCTGCAGATTGATATTTATCCCAAATGTTAATATGTAATGCCTCTTTTAAAATTTCCTTTCTTTCAGATGGGCTAGCATCAGCAAATTTGGTAATATCATCTTGTTTAAAATATGTTGAATTTAAAAATGTATCATATTGAGCACCAATAGTTTGGATTACTGTTTTTGTAACTAAACTGGGAGTGCCATCTTCGCAAATTCTTGTCCAACTCTTTCCTGTCTTCTTATAAAATAAGACCTCTGATGCATTATTTTTGCGACTCATTCTTCTTGTAACTTTGAACTTTTCTCCATCTTTCATAAAAATAAAGGTTCCAGATACAATTGTCTTACCTATTTTTATAACTTTTTCAATAGTTCTAGACTTAGATTTATTGAATAATACCCAAGTTAAACCCTCAAATATTGTACTTTTTCCAACACCATTAGATATGTCAACATTTCCATATTCCTCACCAATTATTAAAGCTACATTAAATGGATCAAAATTTATTGTTAAATTATTAAAACATCTGAAGTTTCGTAATTCTAATTTAATAGGATTCATTTTGATCCTCCAGATATTATTATTTGTTCGCCCTTCTCCAATAATTGAGTTTGGAAGTCCTTATCCTCAACTACTAAATCTAAATATTCCTTAAAAGCATCTAGGTCAGAACTTTTTTCGGTAATAGATGCTCTTCTCGGCTGTCTCATAGTTAAAGTTATTATATTAATTGCCGAACAATAAAAAATCTTTTTCGCTCTAAGATATTTACGTATCTTAGATAAATCTACTTCATTAAAATTTGAATTAGAAACAAATATTTTTATTCTCACGATACCATCTTCTATGCTATTTTCCTTATGATATCTTCTTAGTGCTAGTATAATATATTTCATTGTTGTTTCTGTAGGAATTTGAGTACAATCTATTTGTATTTCATGTAAGTTTCTAACTGGTATGATATTATACTCATCAGAGATTTTATTATTATCAAGACTGACGGTAACAATTTTTTTCTCAATATCTAAATCGCTGAAATTATTTCTCTCCATAGATCCTAAATTAACAACATAAGGATTTTTATTAAGAACACTAAAATTATGAATATGCCCAAAAAATGACATATCGATATTTTTAAAGAGCTTTCTGGGTAAAATAATCTCAGAACTAACATCATAACTTAGCAACAAATGACTCACATCAGATCCCTTAACTGTCATATGACCAGCTAAAATAGTTGGGTAACTATTATTACAATTTTCTTCCAATTCAAATTGTATTCTGTTTTTAATATATTCAACTGCTTCATCATTTGTTTTTAATCTTAACATATGCTTAGATCTATATGGAAGAAATATTATATTTAAATTGTTATCACAATTTGAAATAGTTATGCTAGAAATTGTCGAATATATTTTAATATTTTCTAGTTGAAGTTGTTTGAAAACATCTAGAGTAGTTGCCTTATTAGACCTAATTAAATCATGATTGCCGACAATAATATGCACCATGACACCTTGTTCGGATAATCTATGTAGTTTCTTTGCAAATAGGCTCAATTCAATGGGTGATGGCCTACTATGTTCAAAGTTATCTCCCAAAATAATTAAATGTGGAATGTTATTATTTAAAACATAATTAGTAACATAATCAAATGTGTTGCTATAATCTAATAATCTATTATTTATTTGAGTTTTGCCATCAATTCCCCCAAGAGAATAGCTTGCTCCAAAATGTGGATCTCCAAGTAAACAAACTAATTTCATTTATTACCTCGCTCTTCTAATTTTTCTATTACTTTATTTTTAATAGAAAGAGCTTTCTCCCAATTTTGAAACTCTAATTTATTAAATAAAGATTCGGCAACTTTTGATAACTTCTCAACCCAGTCATTATCGTTATGTTTCTTCCTATATTTTCGAATTAATATATATGTATCATGTACAATGTCATCAATTACTGGGTTTTTCTTCTTTCTTTCTTTTGTAAATTTTATAGTATCTTTGATAGACCCGCCCTCTATAAGACCATACTTCTGTCCCAAAATTCTAAGAATTTCTATAATCGGAGTTCCTTCCATCTTGCTTATAAAATCAAGTGCATTGCCATGAGAAGAGCAACCAAAACAATAAAAAGTATTTTTATCTGAAATACAAAAGGAAGGAGTTCTATCTTCACCATTTTCACCATTACCATAATGACCTGGTAGCGGGCAGCTAGATTTATATCTAAAAGAATTATATGACTCATCTGATACTTCTATGCCATAATCAAGCAATAACTCAACAAAATTGAGCCTTTCTAAAATATGATCTTTTAGCTTCCACAACTCTTCTGGAGTTATTACATCAAACATTTTACCACCACCTAAGAATGCTTTTATTATTTTCTTTAATTATATTATCTAATTCATTAATAGGAATAAATATTCCCTGAAATCTTACAAAGGGTAATTCTGGCGCACTTATCATGCCATCTCCCTTTCCTAATAATTTTTCTGCTCCATTTGTGTCAAAAACAACTCTGCTATCAACCATTGAGCTTACTTTAAAACTAATTCTACTAGGAAAATTTGCCTTAATAACTCCTGTTATAACATTAGTAGAGGGTCTTTGTGTTGCCATAATTAAATGAATTCCACAAGCTCTAGACTTCTGAGAAAGTTTGGAGATCAATGGTTCAATTTTTTTCTTAGCTTCCACCATTAAGTCGGCCATCTCATCAACGACAAGAACAATATAAGGAATTTTTTTCCTCTTCTTCTCATTATATTCTATTAAATTTCTACACTTCTTTTTTTCTAGTATTTTAAAACGTCGCTCCATCTCAACGACCAATGAGCTAAATAATTCAATTGATTCATCGACAGAAGAAGCCATGTTGAATATCTTCTTCACTCTCTTATATCGGAAAAACTCTACTCTTTTTGGATCAACCAACGCTAGTTTCACATTTGCGTCTTTGTTGATCAATATATTAATAATAAAATTATGTAATGCCATAGATTTACCAGAACCAGTTGCCCCGGCAATTAACAAATGGGGCATTTCTGTAAGATCCACAACTAGTGGTTTACCTCTGGCATCCTTTCCTAATATAATCGGAATTTCTTTATCCATAAACAATGTAGATTTTATTCCAAAACTAGATAGAGTTACAACTTCTTGTTTGCCTACTAATATTTCAAACCTCACAATTCCTTCACTTGGAATCGGAGATATTGTACATTTCTGAGACTGAGCTTTTAAAAACAGAGTTAGCTCAGTTGATATTTTTTTAAGCTGACTAACCATTCCCCCAGATAATAGTTCAAAATCAATTATTAACAATCCGCCTTGTTTATTTATATCTTTAACTTGTGCTTTTACTCCTAAGTTCTGTATTAGTCTGTTGATTTCTTCTTTCTTTATCATATTCCTCATTTATCTTGGATATAAGACAATCAGTAAAATGTTTTACATTGCTTAATATAGTAGAACAAGCTTTACTCTCCGTATTAAATATAAGTTTGTGTTGCTCCTGAAATTTTAACATAGATTCTCTATATTTTTCATATTCTTGAAGAATTATATTTATTGAATCCACTTTTACTCTCCTAGCTCTTTTAATTCTTCTTCCAACTTAGCTTGCATAGAATCCAACTTTAACTTCTTAGCCTCTAGATCTTTTTTTCTCTGCTTATCTTCAGTACTTTCTCCAAAAACTGACTTCTCTAATAGATAAATTTTATAAGCAGTGTCATTTCCAGCATCTTTTAGAGATAGTAAATGTCTTAGACAAAGTACTAAAAGACTAATAGTTCCTTCATCTGGACTAATACTATTAATATTGGAAAATAACTCTGTTAATCCTGACATTATTGCTTTCTCTTCATGCTTATGAGCTTCTGTTTTATTATCAACTAAAACTTTTTGTTTAAATAGGCGATTAAACTCATACATCTTGGCTCGCATTTCATTTCTTAGGGTTATAAGTTTTTGTTCTATTTTAACACTTTCCTCTGAAGGTACTTCAATTTCTTGGGGGGGGGTTACATCTGGAACAACTTGCGGTTTGTTTGCCAATTTTGAATTGGGATCAAATTGTGAACTCATTTCTTTTCTCCTTTAAGCATTTTATATATTGGATCTACAAATTCATCAAATTTTCTACATTTGTCACATACTCCGGTAAATTTAAATCCATACTCATCTGTTTTTGAAAACTTTCTAAAAACACATGCTATGTTTGTAGTAAATGATTTTTGCTTGTGACAAAAGAAAAAATCTAAGTCTAACATCTTTTGAATTTCATCTACATGACTAGAAGTAAGCTTCTTGACAATAAAATCTTTCTTGGATGACAAAATGGTTTTCTTTTTCATTTCCTTCTTCTTGGCATCTCTAACTTTGCGCCTTTCTTCCTTCTGCTTTTCCATTTCTTTTTTCTTTTGTGCTTTAACATTTTTCCTGCGAGTTGATAATTTTTTCCATCGCGGATCTTCTTTAACCAATGTATAAATTTGTTGATAAGCAGATAACGGAATTCTTCTAGGTAATTTGATTTTTATAAGCTCAATGGTGCCAGATTTAGTAATACCATCTTTCCAACAATTATATAAAATATCAAGTTCTTTTTTAGAATATTTACCACGCTTCATTCTTACTTTACGTGGAGCACCTCTTTTAATAACTTTCTTTATTTTTTTTCCGAATAAAATACTCATTCTCTGCATCGCAGCATTTATAGTTCTATTTGGCAAATTCTTCTCTGCCAACTCCTCTCTACTAGACCTAGTTTCACCATCTGTCCAACAATCTTTAAGAATTTGATCTTCTTCCTTTGTCCAACTTGGTCCTCTTCCCATAATTATCTCCTAAACATCAAGATTACTAACGACATCAGAATGTCCTATTATAAAATTTCGTCTGGCATCAGTGTCAGAAGACATAAGAATACTAAATATCTTATCTGTCTCTGCTATATTTTCTATCTTTACTTGGGCTAAATTTCTGGTTGTAGGATCCATTGAAGTTTCCCACAATTGATCTGGATTCATTTCTCCGAGTCCCTTAAATCGTTGAATCTTATATTTGCCAAGATTATTTTTAACAAAATCATCTTTCTCTCTATCATCTTTTAAATAAAGTGTTTTTCCTCTATAGACAATTTTATAAAGTGGTGGTTGTGCAATATAAATATTACCACTAAACATTAATTGAGGCATTTGTCTATAGAAGAATGTAAGTAAAAGTGTTCTAATATGAGATCCATCAACATCTGAGTCAGTAAATATAATTATTTTACCATATCTCAAACTCTTAGGTTTTAAAGATGGCCCAATTCCTACACCAAGAGCTGTTACCAATGTAACTAATTCCTTATTTTCCAGCATTTTCTTAAAATCATTTTTTTCAACATTAAGAACCTTGCCTCTTAATGGCAAAATTGCTTGAGTTCTTCTATCCCTTCCCTGCTTCGCAGAACCACCAGCAGAGTCACCCTCAACTATAAAAATCTCATTTTTTCTCGGATCTCTTTCCTGACAATCTGCTAGCTTGCCGACTAAAGCGCCTGTCCCAAAGTCACCTTTTTTACGAGCTAATTCTTTTGCTTTTCTGGCAGCATCTCTTGCCTTTGCGGCAGAAGTAGCCTTTTTTATAATCTTCTTAATTTCATCGGCATTTTTTTCACAATAATCTTTAAACTTTGTCGTTACAACTGATTCAATAATACTTCTAACATCTTCTGAAACTAATTTCTCTTTTGTTTGTGATGAAAAACTTGGACGAGGGTGCCTAACATTGATAACATAAATCAATCCTTCTCTTATATCATCACTAGTAAGTTTAATTTTTGATTTGATTTTAAAAGTTTTCAAAAACCAAGTAAAAGTTCTTGTTAGGCCGGATCTAAATCCTGCTAAATGTGTCCCCCCATCGGGATTTGGAATATTATTTGTATAACATCTGAAATCTTCCGTAAAATCATCAGACCACTGCAATCCTATATCAATTTCTATTCCATCTTTTTTACCCTTAACGACTATTGACTTACTTAATAAATTAGTTTTTAATAAATCTACAGCTATATGTTCTACATAATCTCCAATATTATTTTTCTTTCCATTATATAATGCTTTTTTGCCCGTTTCATCATTAACAATTATAATATCAAGATTATTACATAAATAAGATATTTCTTTTGCCTTATTATGTATTTTATCAACTAAAATTTCAAAACCCTTGAAAAAAGATTTGTCAGGCATAAAATGAATCAGCGTACCGGTTTGATTCTTCTTTAACTTCTTTTTTGATATTTTTTTAGACACATATCCATTCTTAAAATTTAAAGAATGCTCATATCCGTCACGATAAATAACAACTTTTAACCAAGATGATAGAGCATTTACTAAGCATAATCCAATTCCATGTAATCCTCCAGAATATTGATAATTGTCGCTGTTGAATTTTCCGCCAGAATGATGCTCAGTAAAGACAGCTTCTAGAGATGACTTACCCTCTTCCTTCATATGTTTAACGGGAATCCCACGACCATTGTCTTGAACTAATACGGAACCATCTTTAAGGAAATGTATAATTATTTTATTACAATGACCAGCCATATTTTCATCAATAGAATTATCAAGACATTCTAAAATCATATGATTTAACGCATGTTCTTTTGAGCCAGCGTACATTCCTAAATTATTACGAATGCTTTCCGGCCCTTTTAAAATTTCTATATTATTGTAAGATTTTTCTTTCTTTTTCTTAACCATATTACTCCAAATCTTTATTTAATACATGATCCATAAAATCTCCTGGCAGAAAAATTCTATGCTTTCTTAAATAATGAGAGCATTTGGAAGGCCAAACATATGTTCCATCTGAGCAATCAGAAGCCCCTAAGTCTTCTCCACATAATCTACAAGATGAATATCTCATATAATGGTTAATTATTTTACCATTATCAAGATAACTAGCAACTTTTTCTAATTCTTCATTATTGCCCATAAACATATCTTGCCTCGGCCAAGGCAATTTACTTTCATCATTAATTTTACTTGCCCAAAAACATATTAATTTTTTGCCGGGATTTTCTTTTTCTAATCTAATTCTTTCTGGCCGCTTATCTTTGGCATTATCAATAAATCTTCTTAATTCTCTATTACTATGTTTTTGAAATTCTCTAGCTTCTTCTAATTGAAATTCTCTTAAAATATCAGACCCTACTCTTTTAACTGGCTTCATCATTTCTCCATATATAAACTATTAATTCCATCGTATACTTTTTTAGGAATCCAAATTGTTCCATACTCCCACTCATAAAAACCGCTACATGGAGCATACTTTATAACATTCTTAATAAAAAGATTAATTCTTGGATAAAAATATGAAATAGAATTCTCTTTACTTTTACCAGCCTTCCTACCATTTTTAACTATGCTCGCCACCAACTCTATTTGATCGCTATCCATACTATCAATTAAACAATCACCATTCATAATAATATATTTTTTATTAAACCTGGCTAATAACATATATAATATATCAATAGGTAAAGAGTCATTGAAGGCAAAAGAACCTTTTTTAACTGTTTTTATTTCAAGTGCCTCTTCATTAATCAGAACATCTGGCTTTTTTTGTGATCCGTTAGGATCTGTAACTACATTATCTAATGTTCCAATAGTCTCTTTTAGAATTTCTTCTGCGTAATTAGTATTGCCGCCCTTTCCACCCTTATAATCGCTGGGAGGTTCTTGGCTTAATTTTTCTAATAAATCCTTATCAATAAGATTCATTATCTCATGGATTTCTCTTGAAAAAGGACATTCATCTGTATACTTACTATATATACATATGTTTGATTCTCGTATTTCTTCTCTTAAGTCAAACAAGTGATAATACCTCCGAGATATGTTTGGCAAATTCAAATCCTAAGTTAACAGGAACTGCATTACCTACTAAAATATGTTGATCAGAAACAGTCCCACAAAAGCCATAACTAGGAGGAAAAGTTTGTATGCTGGCTTTTTCCCTCACAGTCATTTCCCTATCTTCATTTGGATGTATTAATGGGTTTCTTGTAATAGTATGAGAAACATCTTCTCTTATTCTACGAAAATATGTTCCCATTCTTGGCATAATTTTATAACACTTATAATTTCCACTGCCAATACACAATTGAACTTCAAGTGTCTCTGGCAATTTTCCTTCATAATATTGCCCATTTATCTTAATACAATGATTCTTTTGAACAGTTGCTTCTCTTATAAAAACAGAGTCCACTTCCTTAAGCTTCTTATATTCAATTGGTAAGTTATTATAATATCCACCTTTGGGAATAAGTTTTGCTTTTTCAATCCAAGTATTAGTATGATTTTTCATTCTTTGATTTGGATCTGTTGACTTTATCTTATTTAATTCCTCAATAACAGAAGTTTGTAACTCCACCGACGCTGGAATTGTAGGTTTAATATTTAAATCATTTCTAAACCCTAAGAAAAATATTCTTTTTCTTTTCTGTGGAACATTATAATTTTGAGAATTTACAACAAAATATATTGCAGTATATCCTGCTTTTTCTAATTCATCAATAATAATATCTTTTATTAATGAGTCCTTATCTTCGCTTTTGCCGCCCAATTTTCTTGTAGCCAGGTCGGCCACATTTTCAATCAAAATAGCTTTTGGGTTAATTATTTTGGTTACGCGCAAAAATTCCATAAATAAGCTTCTTCGCGGATCGTCTAAATTGACTTCCGTTTCCTTGCCATCTTCAAATAGCTGATTCTGATTTAATCTAGAAAAACTTTGGCATGGCGGTCCCCCAATTATAATATCTATATTTCTATAATTGGAGAAAAAACTATCAGGAATATTCTTAATGTCTTCATGGATTGTAGGTATTGTTGGATGATTCGTAATCAATGTATCAGTGGCAGGTTTCCATGAGTCTGTAAATAATAATGGCATCCATCCATTCTTTATAAAACCAAGATCAAGACCTCCGCTTCCACTGAATAATGAAATAAATTTTTTCATCTGTCTCCTTATTCATTTTCATAGCTTACTTGTCATTATCTTTAACTTCCTGCCTAAACTCTTCCGCAGCATGTTTAATTAGGTCTTGTCTTGGATCTGACGTCATAGTGTGTCGAATCATGGCTTTAGCCATTTCGCTCTTCTTCTTTATTTCTTCAAGCTTTTTTGTTAGCTTTTTATTTAATTTAGACAATATCTCTTTATAGTCTGTTTTTGTCATTTTCCTCCTTCCTCTAGCATATCCTTAATCTTTTTTACAGTATTTATATTATACAAATCTTTTGATCCGAAACGATATATTTTAAATCCATTTTTAATAGCAATTTGATTTTTATCACTATCTCTTTTTTTTATAATATCAATTTTTGTATATGGATTTATATTACTATGCCAGAAGTTACCATCATATTCTATAAGTAATTTATCAGAAATCATAAAATCATAAATCCTTCCTTCTAGCGGATAAGAACCAAAAACATTCTTATCTCCAAAATAAAATTTCAGAATAAACAAAAAATTCAATTCTTCTTGGGAGGAACAAGAATTTTTAAATAAATTAAGTACTTTTTTCCCAAATAGACTAACCAGATTATTTTTAAATATATAAACAGATAAGTTAATATCAAATTCATTCATACACTTTCTAAAAGTAATTGGATATCCAACACTTTTTTTATTATATACATAATCTAAAATTTCCAAATACAATTTTCTATCTATTTTTTTAATTCTGTTTGTTTTTCTTTTTTTTATGCTGATATTATATTTATGTTTTTTAGAAACCCTGTTGAGCATTTTCTTATTTGTAATATTAAGTAAAACCCAATATTTTTTTATCGTCCTACCGTCAACACCAGCCAACTGCGATATTTCATTAATTGACTTATTAGTATTTTTATATAACTCCCATAAGTTTTTAAGCTCATCTTGATCTAAGCCCAACTTCTTATATTCCTTAGAACTATTTCTTAGTTTTGTATTCCTTATTTTCAATTTTATATCTTCTGGAACTTTTATTTTATTCTTATGATCTTCAAAATATTTAAGAAATAATCCTTTAAAAAATTTGGTCTCTTTTTTACAACCACAAGCACACTTGGGTCTGTCACCATCATAAAAAAATTTAATAATATATTTTTCATATTCCATGTGCTTTTTTTTTACGTGGAGACGCAGGGCATGTTTCTCTTTGCCTAGTAATTTATGCTCAAAAACCTTTTTACATATTAAACATTCTATTTTAAAAATCTTATCTCCTCTTTTTGTAATAATAGATTATTGATAGAAGTGTTTAACATATATTCCCATTGCCCACTAAAACAATTTTTTATCTAAATTATAAACAACAAAATTGTTTTTCGCATTTTCACGAAACTCTTTTAAATTTTTTGCTCCCATGTAGGATAATGTGCTTTTAAGTCCATTTTCTATATCATAAATTATTTGTGCAACACCACCGGACTTATATTTGACCAAAGTTTCACCACCTTCTACAAATTTAGGTGTACGACCAGTTTTTGCTTGCGCTCCATAAGAGGCAGAGCCACGATATATTTTAAATTTTTGGTCATTATATTTTATCACCTCCCCTCCACTTTCTTTAGTTCCAGCAAACATAGAACCAATCATAACTAAATCAGCACCCAATCCCAATGCCTTCCCAATATCGCCAGGATTAGACATGCCGCCATCTGCCAAAATCAAAGATTTACTATGTATTTTCTCTCTTTCCTGTACTGCCTCTATAACACTTGAAGCAACTCCTTGGCCAATAGAAGTTTTTTGGCTGGTGCTACATACTGAACCATTGCCAACTCCAGCCCTTGCACAATCTATGCCAAGATCAGACAAGTACTTGAATCCTTCCCTAGATGCAAAATTACCTCCCATAATAAAAGAATCTGGGCACAAATTTCTAATGAAAGCAATAGTGGGCTCTATAATACTATTAAAACCATTCGCAATATCAATATTAAAAAACTTGCAACCTCTTCGTATTAATTGTTCAATTATATCAAATTCTTTTTCACCAACGCCAATAGAAACAAGTGGTGGCAACGTAAAAGAAGAAAGGGCAATATTTAGTCTATTTTCCTTACTTTGAAATCTATGTATAGCATTCCATATGCCAAAACTATCAAGCTTTGTCGCCATTTCTATAGTTGCAATTGTTTCCATTGGGGATGGAATTATAGGAAGTGACACTGATAACTTGGTAGTCTTATTAATATTGGAAATTTCCTGTGATAAGTCAACATCGTCACGACTATGTATTGTTGATAATTTTCTTGGCACAAGAGATATATCTTTATAAGTATATGTTGGATTCATTAGGTTTTTTTATCCTCCGATTTTTCTCATTTCATAACAAATATATCGTCAAAAATTTTTCTGACAATAGTTTTTTGTTGATTTATTCTTCTACTAATATGCTAATATATAATAAAAAGGGGCGTCATATGGTTAAAACACTTACTGGCTTAGAACTTCTATCCTTATATAGAAGAAAAAAGATAATACATCGCTTAGTAAGATGGAATCCAGAATATGTCCAATATAGACAGACAAATTGGCTAAAAGGCTCTGTGCCCCCACAAGAACCTTTTGAATTAACAAGAGTGGCCACATTAACTTATCAAAGTGGCAAAATTGTTTATATATTAAGAATGTTATGTTCAGATAATAATTGTGGATGTAGGAGTGGTAATGTAAAACATCCGTGGGTGGTTAATGAAGATGGTATTCCAGTTCCCAATCCATCAAAAAATCCCCACCCAGCCTTTGCCAAACATGGAGCTTTTATTATTAATCCTTAATAATATATTCTTCAGAAAACCAATTATAAAGATCCGCCAATTGACAAGTCTCAGAACAAAAAGGAAAGTTCTTTATTCTTACATTTTTTTCTTTACATAGTACACATTTTATTTTATTTTCAATGTCTTCTTCTAAATTTTTATTTCCCGCATCAGTTGCGTCTATAATAGGAGCAGCATATATTGGCATAGCCCCATCATCTTCTAAATCATATATAAATTCTAACTCTCTTCGCATTTCTTTTTCATTCATTAGTCCCATCCTAAGCTTTTCAATTTCATTTGTTTCTTAGTTTTCCAATACTTATATAGAGCCCAGTCGTCTTCTAAGTCAATTCTATCTCCATATTCTGACGCCAACCAATTGTCCACAGATCCTAACCCACAAGCCCCTTTCATATATTCCTTATGTAATGAAATACAGAATTTAGAATAAACAAATTCTTGTCTATGTAAATCAGAAAATCCATTTTTAATAATTCCTTTCATGTGAGGAATTGTAAAATATCCAGCATTGTTTTTAATATCATAATAAGAATATTGCTTAATATTTTCTTCTAAATCTGCTAACAAATTATCTCTTGTTACTTTGGCAATAATACTAGCAGCGCCAATCTCCCATTTTTTACTATCTCCGCGAATTATTGCCTCTTGATTGTAATCTATATTGGGGATTTCTCTATTGCCATCAACCCAAATTTTATCAGGTATAAATCCTTTAGATACAATAAAAGAAATGGCCCTTCGCATTGCTAAAAATTTAGCCCAGAATATATTTAATTTTTTTATTTCCTGAACACTTGCTGACCCAACCCCGTAAGCTAGAACTCCATTTTTTATTCCAACAACAAGACTTTCTCTTTTTGATTTGGTTAATTGTTTTGAATCATTGACGTCAGCAACCTTCTTTTGTCCCTTTTCAACAATAACAGCACAAGCTGATACTGGTCCCATAATACTACTACAACCTACCTCATCAACTCCAATTTCTAACACTTCTCCTCCTTTAAAACTACTAATATTGTTATATATGTACATGAAAAAATTAACGAATCGGCAATTTATTGAAAAAGCGAATTATATTCATAATAATAAGTATGACTATTCTAAAGTCAAGTACAAAAATTATAAAACTAATATTATTATAATCTGCCCAAGTCACGGAAAGTTTTCCCAAATTCCTGGTGACCACTTATCTATAGCCATTCGTCTCAGATAATCGATTGTCCAACTCTTCTTCCGAAATAAGTTTTTTAACTGCCTCGGTTATACTCATCTTGCCAGTAATATCTACACCAATCAAAACAAAACTTGACGATGATGAATTACTTACAAATCCTTGTCTTATTTTCATTTCTTTCTCCTAATAGATCTCTTGCTCTGATAACAATATCATCTGTTTGAAATTCCATACAACAATCGCACATACCACCCAATTTACTTATATCTCCAATAACATATCTTTTTAATCCCACAGATGTTTTAACTTCAATTTCAACACCAGGATAATACATTGAGTGTTTGATAAAGCACTTATCTAAATATAAAGAATCATAACTAATCCATGGCAAGTTAATTTCGATCCAACCATCTTTTTCATTATGATTTAAAATTGCTTTCTGTGTTTTGCCTAATATACAAGAAGGCGCAACTCTACCGCATTCTCCAATTCCATCTTTTGGAGTACATAAATTAAAACACCAATTTGAACGATTTTTTGTTTTCGGACAACCCCATTCTTTTCTTACTTTCATCTTTCACCTTATGCAAATAGCCGTAATCTTACCTTCTAGTTCTTCCCAATCCATTTCTTCACCATGATACACGGGTTTAGAGCTAGAAGGTATTATATTATGAGCAGGCTCTGGACTTTGGCCATGATCTGCCTCAATATAAATTTCTGCATCTTCAGGATATTCTTTTAAATGTGCTATTAATTGTCTTACTTTCATTTTCTTCCTTTATTGCGGCCCAGGTACTTCATTAAGCATCATCGGTCCTCGGCCACCTGTTGGATAATGATTATCTTTGCGAGGATTGTCCGAATATGTATTCACAAATTGTAATTCACCTTTTTCTAATTTAGATATGAAATCACTAAATTCTGGATCTTTTATATCAGACATACTTGAGTCGTCTGCCTCTTGTGTTTTACCAAATTCTTCCAATATAGCTTGTCTAGCATCTTCTTTGTCTAAGATAACTCCCTCTTCTGCTTTCTTATCAGACAAATCATCAAGGAATTTCATTACCTTTCCAATTATGGGCCCAGGTTTTATATTAAGAAGTTGTTTAATTTCATTTCCATCTAAAATCGATTTATCTTCAATTGGAACTTCCATCGCATCTTCTAGCTTTTTACGAAATTCTGGTATGTAATCTTTAGGAGGCAAAGTCCCCAATGAATCTGCTCTTGCTAGATCTATTAATGAATCCATCATTGTGTCTCCAACTCTGCGAATAAATTTTCTATATGATTTAATGTTTGCTTCATCATTGCCAAAAAGATTTGGGATATTCATATGTTCCTCCACTAATCTTCTTACTAATTTAATGTCATCTTTTTCAAACTTTAATCTTCGCAAAACTGCCTCAGCAATTTCTCCACCGACCTTATCATGGCCATAAAAAGTTATTTTATCTTTAACAAATTCTTGAGTGGTTGGTTTCCCAACATCATGTAATAAGGCAGAAAATTGACCAATAATTGTAGGAGGAGCATGACTTAATACCTGAAGTGTATGTTTATAAACGTCACCTTCTTCATGAGTACGTTTATCATGATTAATACCAATCATCGCATATATCTCTGGCAAAATATATTCTAATAATCCAATTGCTCTCATTAATCTTACTGCCCGTTTGAGCTTCCCAACTTTCGCAACTTTTTCAAGTTCACCAGTGATTCTCTCCCAAGAAATAATTTCCATTCTAGGAGCCATTTCTTTGGCAACTCTTAATACGGAAAGTGGGATTTCCCAATCATATTTACATTGAAATCTAATTAGGCGCATTATTCTAAGAGGATCTTCTTCAAAAGATCGCCTTAGCATATCTATACTCTTATGTCTTAAAATACCTTTTTCAATATCTTGTTTTGAGGTGCCCGTTAAATCTTTTAGTTCGCCACTTGTCAAATCTCTTAGAAGCATATTGACAGTAAAATCTCTGCGTTCATTATCTGCTTCTAATGTATCATATTTAGTTTCTCTCTGTCTAGACTCAGAGTCTGGAAAATATTCACTTTGAGTATCTGCAATGTCGAGATCTCCTCCAGAAGTTTTATATTTAACTCCATCATATTCAACATCTTCCTTAAAGGAAATGCCCCAAATAGGATACGTCTTTTTCTCTTTTTTATCATCGGGACTGCCACCTTGTTGCCACGGTGCTGTAGTTTGTTCTGGAAATTCATTATGTAAAAACTCAGCAAGTCTTTTTGCCCCGCCATCCTCTTCAATAACTATATCAAGATCTTTACTTGGGGTTCCCAATAACTTATCTCGCTCATAGCCACCAACAGAAAATACTTTACCAGCAAAATCTGTTTTGGGTAACAAGACCAAAAACAATTTTTGAATTTCCTCTTCAGCAAAGCTACCTTCTTTTTTCATTTTAGTCATTTTATATCTCATTAAGTGAGCCAATGTAATCATATTTTTATCTACAAAATCAGCTTGTATTATATTGCCAGCCTTATCAAGTGCATTTCCAATTTTTCTAATTCTATTTAACATAATAACTCCAGAATTTTATAGAAATATGAAATTATTAATAGTTTGTCTAAAAATCGCGATAGTCAATTTCGAACGGACTCCCAATTGTCAGAAATCCTCAAAATCTGAGGTTTCATCCGTTTTAAATTTACACTCATAGCTCCTATTTTGTAATAAGTTTCATTAAACACTCGACTCCTTTAATAGTATCTAGTCCCATTCACTTTCTATAACTTCAATAATTTTTAAACGCTTTGCCTCTTGAAATAACTCGCTTGTGGTATTATCGTGATATCCTATTGCTATTCCCACAATATTACCTTCTATAGAATTAATTTCATCATATCTTTCTTTTTCTATTTTTAGATTATTACATGACCATTCTAAATAATCTTTTGCTATAGTCGTAATTTTTCTTACTTTGTCACTGGGATGAACATCATTTGGATTACATTCACTATATTTGGCGATATCTTTTTCTGCCATTTCTATATTATGTTTAATTTCTGATAAAATTTGTTCCTTATTTTCATATTCCATGCGAGTGTCGCCATAATCATCACCCGCTCTAACTATTTCAACAATGTCTGGGTCACTTCTCCCACAATGCTTACAAGTTGTATTCTTATTTATTTTAATAATATAACTTGATGAACTTGAATTAGAAACAAAACTATTTCTTATCTTCATTACATACTCCTATCGTCATAATATATACCATCTTTCTTTTGTATTTTACTTATTAAAGCAAATATAGCACTATAAATATCCTCTTCCAGCATCCCAATATCTATATTTTTATTTTGTTCCATATCATATAAATCAATATCATGGTTGGCGCAATAATCTTGAAAAATGTCATTTTCTTGAAATTCTTCTGAACTTATATATTCTGAGGCAACAAGGGCATCGACTCCTAAAATGGTTTTATGCTCAAAACAAATATCAAAGATTTCTCTTTCCATGTCTGTAAGATTACTTAAATCAACGTCTCTAGGACAAATACAGACAAATGATGAAGAACTACTATTACTTACAAAACTATTTCTTATTTTCATTTTTCTCCTTATGTTTTTGTAACGCATAAATAATTATTGGCCAAATCATAACATATGAGAAAAAATCTCCCCACGTTATTATTTCAATAAATGATCTTTTATGGGCATAACTTTTATCCATGTAGTATAAAACTAGAAAGCCTCCAAATATTATATAGCAGCAAAGCACAAATAAAAAACTAAATAAAATAATCATATTAACTCTTTTCCACTTTTATAACTATGCCAAATATGTTTTTCTTTAAGGCCCATCCATTTACATGTCCATGATTATTGCTAATCTGATAAGAATCTTTTCTTACACCAGTAATAAGGTGTAAGTATAATCTGCCATTAACTTTTGCCAAAACAATATCCTTTTTCTTTAAAGTTTTGTTTTCAATAGGCTCAATTGTTACAAAACTTCCATTATCCACTTTTCCAGACATTGAGTTACCAGAAGTTTTAATCTTAATTGTCTCCCCCTCCATCAATCTTTGTTGGGCATTTAATAAATTCACTTTATCCTCCTTGAAATAAAAATGCCTAACCGGATTCGAACCGGCGACCCCCAGCTTGCTTAAGGCTAGTGCTCTACCACTGAGCTATAGGCACAAAAAGGAGAGAAATTTTCTCTCCCTCTCATTACAATTATGCTACTTCAGGCATTTCTTCTATTGTATATTTTTTTATTGTATCCTTAACATACTTGGTTTGATCTTCCATTGTCCAGTAAAACATATGTCTCCCCTCATCAGCAATACATTCTTTATTATTATAACCAAAATAACTCCAACAATCCGTTCCTAAAATTTCATATAAAGTGCCACCATTTAACTTTGTCATATGAAGCTTTCCTCTTAGATGGGCCATAACACTACAATATAATGTGTGATCTTTGCCCATCAAATCCTCTCTAAGTTTCTTTACATCTATCATTTTTTCCTCCTAGTTAAAAGCTTGAGCCTTTTGGTTACTGGCTTCAATGTATTCCTATCACTAGTAGGATATAGTCCAATTGCCATAAGCTCCCCATTCCAGGGGCTATCTGGTTCTCGGACACTATGATATTTAATTTTGCTCCCGGAAAGTTGTTTTTCTATCCTTATGAGATGATTCTCATTTTTCGCAGATAGAACGATAGCATGAGTTCCAGACACAGTTGGGCCTGTTTCTCCTGCTGCATGTACTAATTGTGCTGCTAATGTTCCCAAGGGAAGATCTTCCCTTATTATACAATAATGATACTGCGTAGGTTGGACCGGTGAAACCGGCGAATTCTTACTGTCAAGCTAACGTTTTCATATTAATATACTCCATTATTAATAGATTTTATTTGTAATTATTTTAATTTTTTGGTCTTCAAGTGCTAATATTCTATGATAGCCATCCATTAATCGATAATAATTACCCTGCTTTAAAGCCAGCCCTTTTATTTCTGGCATATTGTCGTTATTATAATAATTATCCGTTAATATTTTTTTGGCCCATCTTTCGTTTCCCAATTTCAAATATGATTTGCTTATCTCTGAAACAACCCACTTTTGATTTTCTAGTTCTGGCAAAAGAAAACCATATTCCAATTTTAGCGTTTCTTCTATTTGTTTATCAAATGGCATTTTTAGCAATTTAAAAAGTTCTTTGTTTAGTTCTTTTTGGCCACCATGAAAATGAACGCCATCTATTTCTTCTCCATAATATCCATTAGAAATTCCAATATCCCAATTCTCTGGATTATATACTTTCTTTGCTCTTAAAAATCTATCTATACAATATTTTGTTTTTTTAGACATTGGAGATAAATTTCTATGATTTCTTGATAGATGTCTTGCTAAATTATCTACAATAGATGAAATACTAACACTACCAATTTTTACATCAGTAATTCTTGAACATCTGTGAAGATCACTACAATCACAATTGGCTGGGGAATCATATTCACAAGAATATTCTACGGCACTAGAATAATGAAAATCTTTGTTAAAAAATTCAAAAGGTCTTTTGGGACATGAATTTTTATTGTGACCTTCTTTTCTACAGATAGAACATGCCACTATTCTTGTTCACTGACTGTTTCAGCTAGAAGCTTATCTAATTCATCATCAGATTTTTCTAAAACTAATTTGTCTAACATTGAAATTTTTAAAAGACGCTCTGTTGCTATAGTTGTTAAAGCATATTTATCCAATGTTAATAAATGCTCATTATCTTTTCTCAGTTCATTTAATAATGACTGAACTCTCACTCTGCTTGTAAATGTTTCATCATTCATATTATTTCTCCTATTTTAATCTTCTTCTACTATAATTGTCTCAGTGCCTTTACTAACAAGTAGTTCGTTTCCAGATGAACTTGAATCAAACACTCTGTCAAGCACCTTTTTGGTTACTCTAAGACGGCCATCATTATTTACTACCATTCTTCCTACAACTTCATCACTAGAGGTAACACTATCAACATGTTTTAATACTAAATTTTTATCATCACTTACTGCATAGATTCCTTCACCACTGTCCCAGTTCATATCGGCAACCCAAGAAGCTGGAACTTCAAGACGATGATCGTTTTTCTGCGACCTTTTAAGCTGATTTTGAACAACTGGTGTGGCTGTGACTGATGATGGCGTTGGAACTGCTTTAGATGTTACAACAACATTTCCAATATTAAGTTGACCAGCGTCAGGCGAACTATCATTCGTCTTGAAAGAAGCAGGAACAATTGGCTCTTGACATCTATTAGTATAAGCATTTGTGTCCACCGACCAATGATGATATAAATATGCCTGTCTTTTGTTGCCATCTGACAATATAACATCAATTAACTCTCTTTCATAACCATGCTGAAAAAGAGAACCAGTTGCATATAGACTTCTTACAATTGGGGCAATATCTCTATGCCTTACAGAATCACTAATATCACTTTTGACTGCATTGCTAATATCTAATGCGGTAAATGGCCAACCTTTGGCAACGAAATCTTCAATTATTTCCTCTACTTTATTCTGTACGCTCATTTTCTTTCTCCTTTATAAAATTTCCGTCAATTTCCCATTCTTCTATAGATAACTCATCCATGTTCCATTCATTAGCATATATCTGTAATTCAGTCTCAGCTTTTTCTCTTGTAGAGCAAACAGCAATAGTTTGACCAAGCTCATATGAAACATCTTGATGAACTATATATACTTTTGTAGATTGCCTATAATCTTGCAATTTACATTCATTATTATATTCACATAACTTACAATTTATTTTTGGTTCCGAAATAGAAATTTGTGTAAATATAGCATTCATCATAAATTTCAACATACTTTTTTTTACATAATACCCCTTTAACATTTTAAACTCTGTAATATCGCCTTTTATGATAGGCTTTGATGAGAAAAGTTCAAGCTGTATATCATTATGATCTTCAATAAAGCGATCTTGCTCGTCATGAACAATAATATCTATAATAAAAACATTACTGCAATCTAATAATAATTCTTGAATACAAGAAAAAGAAACATTGTGTAATTCACATGTTTTTAAAATTTCACCGCCTGGTTTTTCCTTGCCAACTATTAAAGCATCTGCCGTCCCAATAATTCTTCCACTTTCGCATATGGTAATTTTTTTATTACTCACTTTACTTCCACTTCTCGTATGTTTAAGAATTGTTTTCCATATTTTGTGCAATAATTATTTCCAAAATCTTCTAATGCGCTTTCCGCCTTCTCTCTACTATCAAAAACACCTTTGGTGTATTCTGAATTTCCAAATTTTTCTACTACACAATAAACTTTTCTCAATGGTGTATGATGTTCTACATGATCACATAATTCGCATTTTTGTTTCGGAACAGAATACCCCATAGATACACCTTTTAATCCCTCTATAGATTTTACTGTTTCTTTATCCAATTTTTCTCCCATTAATCTATCAAAAACAATCTCACCATCATTCCAACTCATATCAAAACTTTTATTACTCATATGTGGCTTAATCCAAATATTTTTATGTGTTGCTATAAGTTTTGAATCTTTTATAATTAAAATATCAGCTAAGATTATATTTTGATTAATACATGTTAATGTTTCATAGAAATTATTATCTTTTATACATTGAATCCAAATATGAACATCAAGTAACTGGTATTCTATTTTTGGCTTAATGTATTCTTCATGACCACGATATGTCGTTTTTTCTATTTTTAATTCTTTTGCATTATCAATAGGAACATTATCATGAACAATTTTTATCTCCACATATCCCATTACTCTGATACTATCTCCGAAACTTTTTTCTTTCCGCTACCATGAGCTGGGAATCCAATAACATAATTTCTATCTTGTCTCCAACATAAAGCACCCTTCTTTCCACCACAATTAGCGCATTGAATATTATCTGACATAATTGCTGGGCAAACAATTACTTTTCTGCCTTTAGGTGTTTTTGTTTTGCCACTGCCTTCGGGAATTGTCACTGTTACTGGACCTATATTCATATCAATTAATTCATCAGCATGTGCCAAACTATTAGCACTAAGATTAATTGTTAAGCCACTATCATTACAATGCTTAACGATCTTTCGATTTTTGTCAAGACTAAGATCCTTATGAGTATAAGTAAAAACTTCAAAACCCTTTAATACATTGATCAACTTTTTTGTTTGTTTTATATTTATCTTATTTCCAACCCCAGGTAAATCTCCTGCTTGAAATAATCTCATTCGTGATTTCGGCAATTTTTTTATTTGTTCGATATGTTCGTCAAATGAAACACCCCTTTCTCCTGAAGAAACTTTATTCCAATGCCAAGATAAATGACCATGTTCAGCATAACAACCATTATTTTTAAATGGACACGTATTGGGACAGGTCTTTCGGTCTGATGTAGTGACGGGGATTTTTCCTGTTTTAACATTTGATGATTTTTTACTTAAATGAAAATTCATTTTTACTCCTTGCTTAAGTTCTCTAGAAGAGCTTCCATTGCTTTGATAATTTGTTTATTAATTAGACTTTCAATATTTGAAGGATAATAGCTATGTGGCAAATAACTAGTATTTTTTTTAAGTCTCGACTCAATTTCTTTTATTATATCTTCCTTTTTCATCTTTCTCCATAAAAAAAGGGCGCAAGGCTGCGCCCTTAAATATAATTTTTAAAATACTTACTTTAAAAAGTCTTGTAAATATTGTAGTGGTATAAAGTAATTGCCGCCCGGTAAATGACCATATCCAAAAATATGTGCTATTACATTAAATACTCCTATCAACTCACCTTTATCATTAAATACTCCACCGCCAGAACTACCAAAGAATCCGTGTGCTGTAGAGCCCATAATAGTTATTCTTTCTTTGTAACCCTTCCTAGCAAAAATCATGCGCCTACTAACAACACCATCAGTTACAGTATTTGGTTGGTCATGTGGACTACCTATAAGCCAGACATGATCCCCAATTCGTGGATGAGATGTGGATATTTTAGCAAACCATTTAATTTTACTATCTCTGATTGACATTTTTAATAACGCAAGATCACGCGCTGAATTCATCTTAACAATCTTTGCCTTTATAGGCTTAGTAAAATATCTTGTAATAATATGTGGCGCAATTTTTCTTTTTTTAAAGCCCTCAATAACATGGGCGGCTGTAATTACAAAAATCTTGTCATCCTTTTTAATGACAGTCCCACTACCAAAAATATTACCAGTAATATCTCCGATGGATACACTGGCATTATATTGATTTAAAATTTTAGGATTCACAAATTTAGAATTCATGCTAGAAAAATTACATGAGATAAACATAGATACGATGATAGCGAACAAACAAACTAGAAAAAATTTAGATTTCAAAATAACCTCCGATTAAACTTACCTCCTTTTTTAAAGAATGCGAGTAAATTAGTATGTTTTTTCTAATTTATTCATCTTATATTAAAAAAAGAGCGCATATTTGCGCTCTATTTAATATTTAAGCTTAAATAAATGTTATTTTAAGAATTTTACTAGGTATGGGAGAGATACAGAGTAGTGACCTCCAGGAAGAACTCCAAGTTTACTTGAGACTATCATGTGAAATATGCCGATTAAATCTCCATTGTCATTAAATAATCCGCCACCAGAACTCGCAAAGAATCCTGATGCTGTAGTTCCAAATAATATTATAGTTTTATTGCGCCCTTTTCTTTTATGAAGCATGAAATTACTAAGAATCCCTCTAGTTACTACGGCTGCACGACCACCAGGACTACTTATCATCCATACGGTATCTCCAATAAATGGAGATGATGTTGCTAAACGAACAAATACACCCGCTGCTTTAATATGTTTTGTACTACCTAGCAGAGCTAAATCATAATCTTTATTTTGTTTAATTAATTTTAGCGGAATCACTCCTATATAAAATGTAGTAACCATATGAATTTTCTTTTTCTTTTTTTGCATATATGATATGACATGCGAAGCAGTTAAAACTTGTACTTTACAATTTCTCTCAATGATAACCCCACTACCAAATATGTTTCCATTTCTGTCTGTAATGGAAACGCTTGATACAAATGGACGTTTAATTTTTGGATTAACTGGCTGAGAATTAGCAAAACTTGGAACAAGTAAAACTAATAAAAGTGATAATATGACTAGAATACGTTTCAATAAATGATCCTCCTACTAATTATTTTGCTGTTGCATATAAATGAATGATAATTAATTAGTAAAAAAAAGATTATTTGTTTAATATTTCTCTATAATAGCTCTATTTATAAGTTTTTTGTAAAAGTTTAATATCTCTTCTTGAGATATTTATTTCCATTTCCCAAGGTTTTGGCTTTCGAAACATAATAGTTTTCTCCCTGTCATGCTCCAAGCCAAGACCATGTAGAAGCTCATGAGTCATTATTCTTAACAACATTTTATGTTCAACATTTTTTTCTATTCTAATATGTAAGCCATAGATTTCACCATTTTTTTTATTATATAAAATAGTAGTATCTCCACCAGGCTTGCCTGTTTCCCGATATTCAAGCAATAATAAATCTTTTTTAGGTGGGGGCACTGGCAATTTCCATTTAATACACTCCATATATGTAGAAAATCTTAGTGTGGGATTTAATATTTCAAAAACAGCATGGTTATATGCCGCTAATAACTTTTCATCTATATTTCTATAAATACATATTATTGGCAATTTATCCTTGCGCCACTTTAATTCATGACCATCTTTTACGCGAAATCCCAAATCTCCCGGTCTTTTTATAATCCCATAAAATAAACTAATGATAACAACAAGAGCAATTAATCCTGCGACAACAAATGTTAATATATTTCGCCAATTATACATCATTGGACTCCATTGCCTCATCATATTTTTTAGATAAACGATTAAAATTAACAATTGTATATGAAGTTTTATAAGTTATATATGTTGCGATAAACCACAAAACAGTTAGTGGCCAAGCAATTATCCCCATTATAAATATAAAACGATCAAGAAACTTTTTGTAATAAGGTCTCTTGTTCCATTTTTTTATTTCTTCTATTCTTACTAAGAAATCTGGTATTGTCATGCCGCTATTTAAAATTGTATAATATATCACAATCGTTTCTATTGATAATAAACAAAATAATGTTACAATTCCTATTATAATATAATATGTTATCATTTTCCCAACTCTATTATATCTTTTAAAAATTGTAATGATGTTATAATATGCGTAATTTGTATATTTAATAAATTACGCAACTCTCTTTCGGCATCTGCTTCTCCATATCCTGATTGAAAACCTTCTTCAATCTTTTTGTCTTCAAAGGCAGACAAAGCATCGCTTAAGTCTTCAGAATGGACTCCATCAACATTTAATTTAACAAACCAATCAATTCCTGGACAAAAACTTAAAGATAGGTGTGGATAACCATCATAGCCTCCATTTGCCAAACAATCATTATATTCTTCAATAATTTTACTTACAGTTTCAGTTTTTATATTGTGGTCAAGTAACATTTTATTTCTCCGTTATTCATTTTTTTTCTTATTACAATATTTACACCAGCGATTTGTGTTCTTTGCCTGATCTGCTCTTAACTCAAATTCATGTCCGTTTTTACAACGCCATTTTAATTTTTCAAAACAACTATTATATTCTATGGATAATAATTCTCCACCTTTATTTTTTGCAACTTTTTTATAAGTATCAATTGTTAATCGTTTTTTATTTGCCTGTTTGATTTTGGCACATCTTGGACACCAAGTTCCTCTTTGTATCATATTATAAGTCGCCATCCATTCATTATAACAATCGCCACATTTCCATAACATCTTTGTAGAATTATTTTTGTATTTATCCGATAAACAATAACCATTTTTTTCTTTCGCCAAATTACAAGCATCTTCTAAAGTTTTGCGAAGGGGAGAATTATTTCGCTTGAGTTTCAACCTCAAGTATATATCTTAAATTAAATTGCTGATTATTACCAGATGGATAATAAGTTACAAATTCATCATTATATAGTGATCTGCCAGCTTTTGCCCATATA
>Ga0080013_1000519_pt1 | contig 54755 bp, 67 predicted proteins | sample ETNvirenome_6_85_FD_69236 | JGI IMG/M metagenome (GOLD analysis project Ga0080013, IMG submission 69236) | Marine viral communities from the Pacific Ocean - ETNP_6_85 (SPADES assembly) (version 2) | ecosystem: Environmental > Aquatic > Marine > Oceanic | place: Pacific Ocean | collected 2013-06-19
CTATATTGGTTAAAATGAAATTTTGGTTTTCCCAATTTTTGGTCCGGGGAATGTGGGTTGCACCCAACCACTATACGAGGCAAACGAGCGGTCGTCAACCACCCCCCTGGGGTACTTACAAGCACTTAATGCAGATACTTGTAAGTACCCCGCAATTAGAAGTAATTAGAGCTGGAGGACACACAGATCCGCTATGTCCTCCAACTCTTGTACTGAAGCGAGGAGGTTTTCAGCCATAGTTGATGCCTCCTCCTGCGTGATTGTATCCGCCTCTACCTCTTCGTCTGTGTCCAACAACTTAAACTGTGCGTTCAAGTCTTTAAGGTAATCCGAAGCCTCATCCACGATCCGTTGCAGTATGTCGCAAGCTTCTAAGGTGTTCATCGTCTCATTCCCTATGTGTGGTGACTGTGTTACATCCTGGCAAACGCTTTCGCCGCCGCGTCGAAATCCCCCATGAAGTAATGGCCATTCTCACAAGTCGCATCGCTTCGTCGCATCGTCCAGATAACGTACTCGGTTCCCCACAAGCACAGCACATGACTCCTCAGCCGCATCCTGGTGTGCGGTTTGCTTGCGAGGATGATGGCCCCGGTAGATGTGCGTCTCACAAACGTCTGGCCGTCCTTGTCTGTACCGTCCTTGATCGGTCGCACGCCAGTATGCAGATACTCGTTGATTGCTTTGTCGTCGATGCCCATGTCTCAACCTCTCCTAACAAACCTTGTTGGTGACTTCACTACCCCCATTGTATACCTATCGGTCGGCCAGTCAATCTTAACTCAATGATTCTAAAGGATTCCCTTCGACTTTCTGACATACGTACACTAGAACAAATGAACACTACTTACAAGCAAGCTTTTTATTTGATTGTACTTGCTTGTAAGCAATGTATTAGTTTCTAATAGCCGTCAATAGCCGTTAAGGGGCAATAGCCCCCAATAGCCCCCAATAGCTATTTATTCCTCTAATTCGCTAGTGATGGGAAACCGACTCATCAAATCACATTTGGCGAGCACGACGCCGAGATTGACTACTTCGTGCAGGATACGGTGGCAGGCTGACCTAGTTTCGAGCGTGTCAGTCGCTTGTCCCAATTCGGTCAGACAACCCAGTGCTTGCCGATAGGCCGCCACGTCGGCCAGCGTGGGGCGTGTCGTGGCGGGCGGTTGCTTCTTAGTCCTTACCATTGATCAGCCCTCTTTACGCAGTGAATAATTGTCAAGACACTCTCCACACTCAACGCAATAATCGTCAACTAGCCAAAGATTCTCCACGCATCCACACTCGAAGCATTCACGATGATTCCCCGTCGCGACATGTTGGGAAGGGGTCCAGACTCTATCAACGGGCTGTGCTGGCGACACTCTAGTCCAAGTATTAGAGTGTCTAGATTGATAGGGTGGAACGCGGATAATTCCATCCCAGGGATACTCAGCCCGCCCATGATGCTCGTACCAGACTGCGAATTTTGCCAATTGCGTTTCAACTTCTGCAAGGTAACAGTAGCATGTTGGCGTATGCTGACCGTGATACCCGCAACCGAAGTTCATGCACTGCACACCAAGGCCGTCCAATACCGAGACATCGGAAAACGAACCGTAGCCGGTTTCAATGCCACACTCGATTAGGGAATCCTCCAACGTACCCCCCTCATAATCATAGAGTACACAATCCGATCCCGCCCTATCGAACTCTACCACCCATCGGTAATCGTGTGGTGCGTCGAAACGACTGGCGGTTGATTGACCGATCTCCTCCTTATCAGTCAACAATACGTCAAATGGTTCACTAACAATAGAACCAAGTAGTTCTAATCCAATCGCCACACCGAGCCGGTCGTCCAATTGGGGGCATCCTGCGATCTTAGATCGCGTTACCTTCGGTTTTTTCCATTGGACAGTATCTAAGTGGCCGACGAATAGGATCCTTCCGCCATTGTCTTGAAAGATTAGTTCGCCCACTGGATTCTCGATCCGATCGCCATATTTTCGATATGACTTAGGCTTCCGTGTCTTACGCTCGCAGTGCTTCAGAATCGCAGATTGAATGTTCATGCTTGATACCTCTCATCGCAACAAGGGCAGCGGGTTAAATTATTATAGCAGTAATTACATACGATAACCTCATTGCCGTGATTATCATGACCTAGTTCTCCATCGCCAACAAAATTAGATTCGCACAGCTCACAGAGAGTAACGCAATCACTACAGTAGTGATACCCGTCGATTGAATGGCCCTCATTTTCATTGATACCTTCGCCACACTCGTGGCATTGACGGGATTCAATCTCAAAATCAAAATCGACGTTATCACGTCCACCAGAATCGTACTTCTCGACATTATCGGAGATAACATAGCCGTCATTTTCATTAATCCAGAATGCACCTTGCCACATGCCTTTATTCAGTGGTTTAACTTGGCGATACTCCAAGCCGCAAACCGTTGACAGGATTCGAGCGACTTTCAGTCGCGTGAATCCATAGGCGTTGATCACGACCGCATCCTGTTGTCGGGTAACTGGATCTTTATATGGGACAATCAAAGCACGACCGATTCCTCGCGTCATGTCTTTGTCTTTGTAAAAAAGAATCGCGTGGCAGCCATTGTCCGTTAGTTGTTCCGGCATGAAAGCACGACAACCTTCGGATTCAAAAAAACAGGAGTCTCCATCACCAAAATCACCGGCGTCCCAGTCAAGAGAGTCGGTGAACGAGTACCAGACTTTCTTATTTTGGTACTCGCCAATTATCGAACCGACTTCTCCCCACGTATCAGAAGTGATCTGGCCTCCTCCGTACTCATAACATTCAGAATGAAGCCTACACCATTTTCGCAGCCGTTTCACCAGCGAGCCGCAGAAAGATGGGTGCTTAGAAACGATGTATTCCCATGAAGAGTCTTTGCCGAAGTCGTCTAGCCGCAGCCAAAATCCATGATTATCTGATAGGCATTCCCTTATTTGTTTTCTCCCCTCCAACGGTAGTTCATCGCCTTGCAGATCAGTGAAACTAGAAACCTGTTGACAAACCCCAATCGGCCAATCAAATAACTTAGGCACTGCAAATCGTTTGGCACATTCAACAATGTAAGCGTTCATCTATTCAACCCTCCAAGTAAAGTAACTAAACTCCGGCGTCCGAAAATCTAGCAAAAATCAATCCAGGCGTCAAGCACTCTATATACCTTTACAAAAACCGGCATCCTTATCTCCAATCGGCGGGATAGACTTTCCCACACCATTTTGACGACACCTCGAACCAAAGGCTATAATTCCGATAAACTAAGTAACATATCAAATTGACGACAGTTTAGAAGTAATTAAAAGAATAAGCTTCTATTAGAAGTAATTAAAAGAATAAGCTTCTAGATTTGTCTAATAATATGTATAAACATCACTATAAACAATCAAATTTTCACTATAGCGGCGTTTTACCCTCGCATCCTTACACCCCCATAACACATTTTCTTATGTTTTTAGTCCACTCACTTCTATAGCGGCGTTTTACCCTCGCATCCTTACACCCCCAGCAATGCGGCATCTTCAGGATGCAAATAGATATGTGGGGTGGCAGGCTTGCCACAGAATGTACCCATTTCAACGATAGCCACGCCGACGCGCGGTTGTGCGTTCCGTTGCACGTTGCCAAATGGAAGCGGAGTACCTTCGCCAACATATGTGGGCGTCGATAGAAATCCTCCCGCCAAGGGTAATTCATGCCACGAGCTACGGCTTCCACCTTGCCACATTGTGCCAGTACAAGCAACCGGCGATGCCGTCACAGAAACGAAGACGCTACGTTTCCGTCCAAGTATCTTTGCAACGTGGGACGGTAGTGATTTTCGCAAGATTGTCTTCATTATTTTGTTCCTTTAAAATTGGGGAGTTGCCTACTCTTCCTCGTATCCATCGAACCAAGGCCCAGAAGTCCGCGTGCGGCGTTTTGCAGTAGCGCCAGTACAAGTAGGTGACGATGTTTCGGGGTCACTACAATGTTGCTGTGCCTCTTCTAGCGTCAATCCCCGAACAATGGTTCGGCGGTGACCCGGACGATTGAAATACATTCGCACAATCTTGTAAGTGCTCATCTAAAGTCCCTCTATTTGTCTGAGAATCCACAAGCAACGTAAAAACGTGAACGGTTGAAATTCCTGTTGAACTGTGCGCAGACGCTCGCCATTTGGCAAACGCTCATTTCCCATTGTCGCAGTGCAACGCCGTTCTTATCAGGCTTGCAAAGCGACAAGCCTTTTGCCATCGCTTCAAAATGTTTCCGGGTCATGAGTCTCTTCTTTCTGCAATGAGTTTTTTCATTAGTAAAGCTGACAATCGAAACGCATAATCTTGAAAATCTCGCGTCTCATCGTTTGCCCCAGTGACGACATGCGACAATTCTTCGATGATTACTTTCCAGTCTCCGACATGATCACGGTGGATCGCCAGCGTGCGAGTCTGCGGGCAGTAAAATCCATTGATCGCAATTCCACCGCTGATGGGCTTCTCAAATTCACAGAGTTTCACACCATCCATAACATCATCGCCAATCATCGCCAGCGCTTGCATCTCCTCATAGATTGCGAACACGTTAGACTTTAGTTCATAGCCTGCGGGCGTTAGAATCAATCCGTCATTATCGGCCCTCGTCATCAGGGTTACCGCATCAGGAATTCCACCCGATTTTGCTGCTTTGAACCAGCCATGTTGTTTAATCAACCGGACATTCAAGCCTTTTGTCGTCGCTCGACTGTAGGTACTCGCATTGTCAGTGATACAAACGTCAGAACCGTATTCCAGCTTAAAAGCTTCCGCGACTCTCGCAGAAAGAAGATACCAATCACTGAAATCATGCTCATAATATACAGAATCGCCGCTTCTACACAGAGTGGAAACGACGTGTTTTAAAGCTTTAGGATTGTCGGAGAGGACTTTCGCGGCCAAATTCTTTACTCGGTAAGTATCGAGTTTCCTACTTTCATCAATAGGGAGTTCATCTCCACAGTTATAACTGTACAGTGACTTTGTACCTTCACACTCGTGAACAAAAACGCCTTTGCGGTAGAATCTGCAAGGCATCGGATTTTGAGCCAAGCACGTTTCATTCTCTTCGCCATTCACATGCAAAAAATAGTGATGCACGTTATGCATATATTCTCTGACTTCAGCCGTCAACTCAACGAAAACTTGCGTCGAGTCCTTTTTGGCTCTCGGTTTTTCGCAGTAATCGATTGCGATTTTCGCCCAATCGCCATTCACAGAATCTAAGGCGTTTGACAAGAGTTCGCGTAGCATCATGGGGACAGGTTCCGTCCAATCGATACTTCCAAAATCCAGAACCATACTTGAAATCTCGGTTCGATTGTCGATGCGAAATTGGAGTCTCTCTTGCAGAACCCCATGAATCGTTTGTGGCTGGGTCTGTGGGACAATTTTCGTTCTCCCGCAGTAGATAATCAGTCCCGTCGCAGATCGCAAGGCACAGAGGATAGCGTGCTTAGCACCTGATCCGAACTGACCAATAGACTCTTTATCTTGCCGGGAGGAACTAGCACCGAGAACTGTGAAAGACTCCACTTCAGCAACACCGACTGTAGAGATTCGCAAAAACTTCATCATTCTGCCTTCCATAAAAGTAACATCGAAACAGAGACTTAGACTCATTGCCTCAATTATTCAGTTTTCGCAGCATTCGTCAAGACCACTTTACACCATTCGGCGGAATAGACTTCTAGACAAGATAATCTAGATTCTACGATTCTAGAAAATACTTGTATTTGCATTGCTTAAAGGTAATTAGATACAGATTCTAGAAAATACTTGTATTTACAAGTAAATAGGTACATTTGTCTAAGAATATACCTCAATATATGTATAAACATTAAATAACATCAAACTTTCTGCTATAGCGGCGTTTTACCCTTACGCCCTTACACCCCCATAACGCATTTTCTTATGTTTTTAACAACTTTGTTTCTATAGCCGCCAACTCGCATTCTTTTAGCACACCCCCCATATCTTTTAGCCGATTTCCCATTCTTTTAAGCCCTAAAATCACTCATCCAGGGGGTTTTTCCTCCAAATACCAACTGTCTAGCTACCTATTTTAACACCCCTCCAATCTGCCAGTAAATCTACCTTCGTTCAGCCTCACTTCCCCCATAAGAGTGTGAATTCCCTAAAAGTTGACCCAGAACAGTAACTACCGTCTCAGAACAACCAATATAGAATATAGTAATATAGATATCTATATTCTATATTACTATATTCTATATTCCCGGTTTTAGTCCCCCTATAGCCGTCCTCCTGGCGAAAATCGTGGGCATCCTACCACGCCCAGGCAGGACCAAGGAGAATTCACCCGTGATTGGCACCACCAAGCCCCCAGCACCCGGCATATCCTACTACTATCAAACGACTTACGCAAAGCGTGCCACCTTACCGTCGCATCCTCACCCCTTCTCACCCTCTCCGAGAACCGTCCAATGCACCCGCCGCACCACAGTTACGACCTCCTGACACGCCCCACAAGCGACGATCAGCCCCCGTCCCACACGCAACGCCACCATCTCACCAAGAGCCGCCCTACCACACAACTGGCATCGAGGTACGGACCCGCCACTCCCGGCCACTTCACCCGGCCCACAGGAGCGCCCCTCTTTCGAGGTACTCGTGCATTTAAAACGGGCCGGGGCGATTTGTTTTACCGAATTCGGTATATTTTTAGTCCTATTCCCCCTACCTTTAGTCCTATTCCCCCTACTTTTAATCCGACTTCCCTTAGAACTATTAGCCCCTTCCAGATACAAACGCCGCACCGACAACTTTTTACCACAGACACAGCAAAAGAAGTCCTGCTTACAAGCAGAAACAGACTCGCCCATAGATCCAAACGAATCAACAAGCGAGCCTGTATAAACCAGACGACACGTATTACATTTAGCAATCATTCACGTAAGCACCGCAGATCGGCACCATACAGATCGGCACCATACAGATCGGCACCACGCAGATAGGCACTACGCAGATTGGCACTACGCAGATCGGCACTACGCAGATCGGCACTACGCAGATCGGCACCATACAGATCGGCACCCAACAGATTGGCACCATACAGATCGGCACCACACAGATCGGCACCACGCAGATTGGCACCCAACAGATTGGCACCACACAGATCGGCACCACGCAGATCGGCACCACGCAGATCGACACCGCGCAGATCGACACTAACAACGAGATCCGTCACCCCCGCAGGCTCTCGTGCCCCTCGACGGTGGGCACGTTTCTCGGACATAAAACCTGGGGCAACGACCATCAAAACTTCACCATCTTTATTCTTTATCTCGACCATTTTTTTCACTTTCACACGCCCACTTTCACACACCCACTACGACAAGTAATTGGAACACCTGATAGCAAATTGTATTCTGAACGAAGTTCGCATTCTTTACAAACACAAACTACAGTCTCCCCATCAAAGTGATCAGCAATCAAGGTAGACCTTTTGAGGCAACCACAAGATTTCTGCCCTCCAATGTTGTTATACCCAATGAGAGCACGCTCCAAGCAAAAAAGGCACTGCACTCTCCACACTCTTTCAGCGGTATAAAACACTTCAAGAAGAAGACCTTGAACGACATCACCAACTTGTTTTTTCCTTCGTTTGATTCCTGTGCCGCCATTCAAATCAAGATTACTACACTCGACACAAATATCGGGCGGAGGATGAACGCGACCGTCAGTGACTTGAGCACGAATAGAACGATTGCAGTTTTCACAGATGTAGTTTAAAGTGAACATAGTCACTCACTTTGCCGTAGTCCACTTTGGAGCAACTGTACCTGATATTTCATCATCCGAGTTTCGGCATCAGTGATTGATTTCTGACGCACAGCGAGATATTCATCAACAGTACCAGCGCGCACCATTGCGACAATACGACCAACGAATTCTATCTCGCGTTGCCAGTGACCGATACAGAACTCTTCGTTAGCTATTCGTCTATTCAGTTCCAGACTCATTAGCTACCTTAACAAAAATCTCTTGGCGATGAACGGGGATACCTCGCGGAGCATCGACACCCAGGCGTACAACACCACCCTTGACCGAAATAACCACAATACGGATGTCACTACCGATCATAACCCCTTGCTGCTTCTTACGACTTAGAACGAGCATGACTGATCTCCAAAACTAGTTAGCTCCCTACCAGCATTCTCAGATCCTTGATCGTGGCATCAGTACCAGCGAAGGAATCTTGGAGCGCTTTAAGCTTGGCCACATTCACGGCATGTTGTTCTTCTACCGTTGGTTCAGTCAGAGAAACAAGATACTTCTGTGTACGATCAATTTCGATCTTTGCGGCAGCGAGAATTGCATCGCGGTTTGAGGACAGTTCCGACCAATAAGAGATTCTGCTATCAAGGCACGCCATTTGATTCGAGAGTAGACACTTCTCAGTTTCTAACTTACGAATTTCGGCGGCACATACAGTGGCCGATTGCTGTTGCATAAAAGTCAGACGTGACTTAGAAACTGCAACACGCCGACGAGCAAGCTTCAGTTCTAACTCAGCATTTTTATCACGAGTCTTGGCGGATTTGTTCAGCCGTGATTCGATCCGTTCAATTTCACTGTTCAAGCGATCTAGCGTAGTTGCAGCAGACCTAGTTGCAGCAGGCATCTCAGAACTCCCATTCTCATCCTGTAGAAATGGTAAACACACTTACGGTACTTTTGAAAGTTGACTCAGAGTCAAGCAGCCGCCCCTGGACTCGAACCAAGGGCTATGGTGAGAGCGGCCACAGATAGTGCGACTTCTACCACAGTGCCATACCTGGATGCGGCTAAAATATCCTGTAGAAAAAGGTGCGGCAGTCGGCGGGTTGAATTACCAACCACCGCACCCCGATGAAACTGCGAGACTGAATATCACTCCTATTATAAGAGGTATGTATCCGAGAGTCAAGGATTCTAAAAAACTACGCAGCCGTCTCAGAGGGAGTCTCAGCAACTTCCACTCCACAGATCGCGGCAGCATCGGCAAACTGTGACATGTCTTCGCCCTGAGCAGCCAATTTGGCCAACAAACTACGCATTTCCTCCATTTGATCGATGAGTTTCTTTCCAGTCTTCTTATCAGCCATACCACCGAGTTTACGGAATGACTCAGCTTTGCCTTTTAACTGATCGGCACGAGTCTGATATTTCGCGGCTTGGTGGTCGTAGAACTTGTCCAAATGATTGTCACTGAAGTCCTCTTCTTTCAGTGCCGCGTGAATCTTCGGACTGAAATCCTTAGGCACCTCTTCCAATCTCGTAGTTTCTGTGATTCCAGGGTGCTTCGGTAATGAGGCACGACCGCGTTTCTTTTTCTCCGGCTCTGCGGGATTGGCCGCAGCGTCAGCGGCAGGTTCATTAGGAGTTTCACCGGGACGCGCTTCGATTCGTGTACCTTCAGACATTTTTCGTTTCCTCCAGGTTAAAGAACAGTAAACAGTAAACAGTAAACAGTAGGTTACAGAAATTTGTTTCACTACAACAACTATACGCAGTGTCCAGGCAGGGGGCAAGGGGGGTTAAGGGTCAGAATCATCATAATCTTTAAGATTATGGATAACTCCATCGCTGTCCACCCGGAAGTTGTATTTGAATTGACCATCGGCCAAGACACGACGGCAGCGTTCTCGCACTGTCGCAGTAACATACTGCCTAAGCCAGTCTGCGGCCTGGGCAGCGTCCACAGCGAGCATACCACTCGTGATGGTCTTCCGAGAGCCGCCAGGGTACGTCAAGAGTAGAGAGCCGATACCGACGCTGTTCTGACCGTCGCGGTCTGCGGGGCCAAGATCGTCTCGGAGATTGCTGCGTCCGGTTGTGGTGTTGGTGATGCTCATCGGGTCACGACCTTTTTGATTGTACCACGCTTGATCACGGCTTGATAACCTTATCCTGTTTGCCATCGTAGAGCAACTGTTCACAGTTTCGACAATGGAGATTGTCAGTAATCATTGAAACTGCAGGGGTGGTTCGGACTCTGCAATAGGCACAAACAACACCTTCTTTGCCATCCATGATTTGTTTTACTCGAAAGGGTGAGCCAACGATAGCATTCAAACCCTTTCGGGCATGTGCCCTTGCTGCGAAGGTAATAGGGATGTTTCTCATCTCAAATCTCGATCTTCTTACAATCTTTCCAATTCTTATCACTCACTGCCACGTCGCAGAGAATAGGGACTCGTATCTCTCGTGTCTTGTCCCCGACAACAGGGACTTTGACCGACTGAATGATCCTAGACAAGTCTCTACACACAGGCAAGGCTATACTCTTATGCATATAGAAGATCCAAGAGTCATGAACCACACCTATCATCTTACACAGAACCGGGTTAGGTAAACTTTGGATATATTTTGAGATTTCCAGGGTCAGTGCCTTAGCGACATCGGCGGCAGAGGATTGAATGTACGCATTGAAAGCTTTATAGCAAAAACGACTGGACAATTTGCGTCGGCGGCCATATAGATTACTGATGTAGCCACGATGTCTAGCGATATTAGTAGCATTTTTCATTGTTGGGGATAACTCAGGCAACATTTGATGATACTGTAGGTACATATACTCTGCACGCGATTGGCAGTAACTATCAAACGAGATCCCATTAGCGGCTGCTTCTTTGTAGCCGGTGCTCGAAACATCCAGCGCACCACGAACCATACTGATCGCCTTTTTGCGTCCGGCACCAAAACCTACCGCGAAATTAAGATTTTTAGCCGGTTTTCGTTCTAAACCGGACATTTCGGCTATTAGTGCGTGATAATCCGTATTTGGATTAGCGTTATACTTGTCAATAACTGCCTGATTGTTGATTGTGCTCGCAATTAGTCGAAACTCGATCTGGGATAAGTCAATATCTACTACCAAATATTCATCAGGGCGCTCTATTAGTTCCTTAGCAAGAGAACTCATTTGCTGTGCATTAGGATCACTACACGAGAGCCGCCCTGTGCGTACACATTGGTTATACGAACTGTGTAGCACCCCGCTACCCTTGGAGTTCGGGATATTTCTAGCTTTGAAAGTTGAAAGAAATAACGAGTTAAAAGTGTTAAGTGTCCGATATTCCTGTATTAACTCTACTGATTCCTTTAATACAGTATCTTCCTGTACTCTCGGATGAATCAAATAGCTCTGCATAGCCGATTTAGAGAAACTAGGGTTGCTGGCTTTATCGTCATCGTCCTCATTAGTCCACTCAAGTACCGGCAAACCATACTCCCCACACAGGAATCGGTAACAATCGTCGGTTGTGTGCGGGCGGATACAACTTCCGGTAATATCTCGTATTCTGAAAATGATACTGTTTAATCGATGTAATGTGTTGAGTTTAGAGACATCAACCTTAGTGGGATTTACGTGCATCCCGTTACATTCAATGTTAAATAGTTCTGTTGTTAGTTCTAACTCATTAGCGGACACCACCGAACAGTCAGAATATTCAGGAGTAGCTAACTTCTCAAGGATATACCGTTTAAGTTTCCGAGTAGTCAGAACATCCTGACAACCGTACTCCCCTAGTATTAGTGCGGGAATTGTGCCATAGTCTTGACAGACCTTATTACCGTTATGATCGAACAAGTACCGAGCGAAAGCGTGCTCATAGTGACTAATATCTTGGTTCAGCCAGTCTTTGGATAGGTTGTCGAGACTGTGACTCAAACGATCAGAGTCAATTAGTTTTGCTTGAGTCAGTGTGTCCCATAGCCGCAGCCCACTACCATTAGGGCCGCACTCTCGGAAATCGATACCCAGGTCGTTCCTAAGAACATGAGCGTCATACTTGACGTTCTGACCAGTGAGGATGTCGGCACCGTCTAAAATGTCTCCGAGCCACTGAATAGTATTCTCTCGTGGTAGATTTGGCTCATTAGGCGTCGGGTGTCTGTGGCCGACAGGGACGTACCATGCATCAGGAATATTATCTGCGGTGATACAGATCCCAGCGACAGAGCAATTCCACCACGGATTGAGAGAATCCGTCTTATCGTCACCGCTGGTAGTCTCAAAGTCCAAAATAATATCCGAACAACCGATTAAATTTGGCAGTTCGGATAGAGATTGAACAAGATGGCCATTATTTTTGAAGGTTATCAGAGTTTATTTCTCCTATATCACTATCTCCTATCTCACTAACCCCTATATCACTAACAGTCATCAAAGCGATATCACAACTGCCGTCGAGTCCAGCGGTACTTATCTTACGTTTAAGTGATTTCAGTTGAACTTCTAACTGACCAACACGTAGGCTCAATGGGCGTGCAGCGTCAACAAGTTCTTTGACTATTTTTAAAGTTTTAAAAGGTACTCTTTGAAACTCAGGCAGTGCCTCAACTTCAACCATACCAACCAAGAGCATTTCCACAGTGCCCTTAGCAGTTTTTCTGCGTTCGACTAGCGGATTTTGATTAGGATGATTCATAGAATTAGGTGGTAGTTAGTATCTTCAAAAAGTAATTAGTATCGGCACGCACGACACAGACATTTTCTTTATCAGTGACAGGTGTAATCTTCTGACCCGTCTCAGTTTCAAGATACCTATTACGGAATATGAAACTCGGAGCACCCGCACCTTCCGCCGTGTTAAAAGATTCATCGAAACAGTCTACCTGGAACACTTGAACAGTTATTCCAGTTTCTGGATGCTGGGCAATGAATTTGGGGTTACGTTGAGTTATCATAAACTTGCTAAAATTTTCAAAAGTTTGGCGGCGACTTCACCATCAAAACCAGTTAAACTAATATCCCCAATAATTTCTTTATTTGTCTTTTCAAATCTCAAGTGCCAAGTATCATTAGAAACCTTTATAAATCTCACAAGGCACACATTAGTAGAAGAATTCTCTAATGCACTTATGATTCTACGTTGGTGTGCCTGAGTTGTAGTCCTTGGCCCTTTGAATTCAATGAACCCGGACCACTGGCGACTACAGACAAAAACATCAGGCCAACCGGGAGCCTGTAAAGAACCCCCACCGTGAATACTGATGACTTCCAAGCCCATTTGGTTCCAAGATTTAACTAAGCGAGAGGTCAACTGTGTTTCTGTTTGCACGGTATCTCCAAGATTAGTGTCTCCAAGATTAGTTTAGATCTCAAATCTCAAAAATTTGGTTTCCGGTATTTTGGATTTGCGTTGGTTTTTGTTTCACTGATATAGTTTCCTAACATCAGCAATCGCATCAGCCAACGTAGTTCCATACGCCCCAACAAATTGTTCGCCATCTTTCCACCAAGCAAAAGCTTCTAGGCCACAGATATAACTCTGTAGTTTCTCTTCTCTTACCTTCGCCATAATTGCATCAGAGAGAGATTCCCCCGGCGACGGTTGAAAGTATTCCGAGAGACTAACAAATAAATCCTCTAGCTCCCGGTTCCTGAGTCTGAGACGTTCCCTGTCTTGACGAAGACGGTCGCAGTCACAGTTTTCGCTGAAGGTACGAGAGGAATCGTGTAAGTTACTCATTTGTTTGACTCCTGTGAGTTAGATCCTTTGGAGTGTAACCATCCACTAAAAGTTTCGCGGGCAGATAAGAAACATTCTTTACATAATCTAAGTGTGGTTTGTTTGTGCTTCGATGCAAACCTCAGAGACTCAGCGTGCTCTGACGGTACTTCTCTTTTGCATCGTTGGCAAACTACTAAAGTTATTGGATCGGTCACTTCTGGATACACTTAATGAATTCCCAATTGGCTTCTAATTGTTCGTAGGATATTTGCTCAAATCCTACGCCACTATTGGCAGTACCTACTTCCCAAGTAAGTTCTGTTGTGAACACAGCATATAGATCGAACTTCTTATTGGAGTTCTTTAGAAGTTCCGTGTACCTATAAACTCTATGGTTATGCGTACCAAATACTTCTCTGAGTCGAAATAACTCTAAGATATTGTGGCAGTAGTACACAATCTTGGGTTCAGTCGGACGAAGGACTAGGAAGAGGATTGAGAGTGTCACTGGTTTACTCATAACGTATCAAATTTACCCTCCGGTATGAAGTCCGGTTTATCTACCAACGCACCATTCTGCTGCCATTCTTTCAATCGCTCTGTAAACTCTGCCGTTTTGTAGTAGGCTCTACCTGCCTGCCCACCACGACGCAATGCCCTGTACCTCACAAGGAACGAGAGCATCGATTGAGACTCACTTCTATCTAATCCACTGGTGTCAAGGATCTGCTGAATATCGATGTTGTTCGCTCTCATAGCACCCTCAACGAAGTCTCTAGGGAACGCAAGGCTGTTGATCTTCTTCAGCACTGTATCAGGAGATTTCAGAGAGTCAAGTTCCTTGACGTGCTTAGAGTAGGTTTCGTAGCCAAACGTCGGCTTTGAGTACATTTTGTCTAGAAATCCATACACAAACTGAGTATGACACTTTCGGACGTACAGACACTCACCCTCACCTATGCTGTACGTCCTAGCGGCACAGGCGGCAGCGAGTTTGGCTAGTTTCAGTCGCATCGACCCCTTATCTACTAGCGGTACGTCCTCTGAGTATTTTGCAGTTAGCGACACAGAAAGTTCTAAGATTTGTTGCTCATCCTCGAATATAACATTCTTAACAGTCCATGCCCATAGTAGTAACTCATTACACAGATCAGAGGTATAGGTGTGCTCTGCGGTCGGTCGATATGTTTGGAGTTTATCACTGTCTACTTCTGATTCGTTTACTAAGACTGAAATATCGAATCGTCGTATGTATTGTGGATGAGGTATCAAGTCTCTGATTGCGTCAATACCATAGTTATAACTTGTCATCTTCCCACGGTTAGGATTCGATATACAGATTGTTCGTGTGCGTGCCTTCGCTCGTGCCCTTTTGATCTTGGTTATTTGGATCACTCCACGACTTCGAGCATCATTCATTCGACCTAGTAGACCCTCAGCGGCTTCGCTCATTTCATCTAGGATCACAAGTCTCTTATCGTGTTGAGCTAACAGACCCCAAGTAATAAAATGTGTACCACCAATCTTATCAAGTCCACCAAGGATTCCAGCGGCAGTAGTAGATCCACACTCTACCAGTTCACCTAAGCGGTAATGTTCCATGAGTGTCTGAGTAACTTCCGATTTACCCTGTGACGAGTCCCCTATGATAAGAGAACTAACCCAACCATTCTGTTGTCTGCCGTCAAAGTTAAAGAACAGTGGTGAATGATAGGTCAGATCAGTTACAAGATACAATTCTCTACGTTGAAAGATCCTACTAACATTCGCTTCAAAGTCAGTATAGATATGATTCAGTTTCTCTCGCAATGATTCTAAGTTCCACTCTAACGGTTGAAACACTTGCAGAGATTCTGTATCTTGACATTTATAGGATTCAAGTGCAGACTCAACCAAGCCATAATCAGAGACTACAGATATTGCCTCTTGGTTCCGGGGCGATGGCCATGTTCTGCCCGTGAACATATAGGTTTCATTCGACAGAACCGCTTGATCCTCTTCGTCTTTAACGATGTATGCAGGCTGCATTTCTCTATCGATACTGCGTTGAGTAATTTCTAACTCAGGTGAGAGTCTAACATCTTCAACAGAGTATCGATCAGAAACTTCGTGCTTCCATACTTGACACATCTTAGGTATTGCAAGAGCGTCCCGCACTGCGAATGCTTGGGATGCCTTGGAGCATCCCGCAGTCTCTAGGATGAATTGTGATTCAGGGTGCATTATAAACTTAGAATCTTTACTTGGGAACACTGTATCACACAGCGTACATTCTGATTGCCCTTTGTCACATGTTATACAAACAGTCTTTGGAACATGGTAAACATTCTGACCGACACAGGATACAGTGCCTTTGTACTCTGCACGGTTCCCAGACTCTTTTGCTGAGAATGCCTGTGAAAGTGTCATATTCTTTGGTGTATTATCAACTAACTGAGTGTCTGGTTGCCACTTCTCTACGTCGGCCAAGACTGCTGGTAAGTCCCCACCATCAGCAATGAAGTCATCAGGTCCACCCTTCGGAAATTTCTCAGTATCTAAGGGTAAAAGAACATCATAAACAGAAGAAACTTTGTTGGAAATCATGTGGCATATCTTGCGTGATGCTTTGCGTCCTGCGTCATCTACGTCCATAACTACATAGACTTCTTTGCCCTCAAGTTCTTCCACCCAGATAGCTTCTATCTGACCTTCACCTGTTGTTCCTGTTATTACTCCATAGCTACTCTCGGAACTTAGAGAATTAAGAACCTTTGTGCAGGCAATTGCTTTAATCTCACCACCGACTATTACAATCTTGGAGTGGCTCAGTTGGTCATGTGGAAATAAAAAGTTCCCACCGTAACCTTTGAGACTGTAGAACTTATTGATCTTCGCACCGGGGCTGTAGAGTCTTAGAGAGACGTAGAACCCAGCGGCGTTTGTAATCGGTATCGTTATACGATTATTCTGATAGCCTAATCGATATTTTGAGATAAGATCGTCAGAGACTGCACGAGCATGAAGCTCTTTGATTAACTCAGGATGCTTAAATAGCTCCTGATGACAGTCTTCTATGAGTCTTGGTGAGATACTCTTCTCAAGACTCACTCCGTACTTTTGTTGTATATACTTTCGAGTCTCAGCAGGTTTCTCGTTGCGAACACGAGACAGGAAGATGAGTGCGGGTCCACTTGACTTACATACAAAACAGTGGAAGGTACTATTTTTGGTGTAGACTAAGCATGATGGGTTAGTGTCCTCGTGGAACGGGCAGAGTGTTTTGATCTTATCATCTGATTGCTCAAACTCAATCTTTAAAGACGTAAGTTCCTCAGCAATATTTAACACAGTCAACCCTTAGCTACAAACTAGTCTACTGCCTAAGTCACTTCAGTCTTAATCACATGGATCATTTCGGTAGTGCCACATTCCACACTTAGGACATTTGATCATGTCACCTGCCTTGATAACTTTAGCTCTTTTGTCATTCGGCGGGCAGAACCTAGCCTCACGTTCTATTTGACCACAAGCATCAAGATATTGAGAGATATTGAGCTTCACGATTCTCGAAATCACGAACAGGATCGGTGGCGAAGAATTCAGACATTTTAGACACTCCTTTGTTGGGACTTAGTAGAAAAACACCCTGCCAGTCACGATACTTGCTGAGGGTATCGCAGATGAGACGCTGGCAGGGTGGAAGGGATTACCAGCCTACAACGTGTCACTCTCAGGGGCATCTACGTTGGCAGCATCAGCTACAGCGTCAGCGTCTCCGTAGTCAGCCTGGATTCTACTCTTGTTGGCTTTCGCCTCATTGTGAGCAGCCTCGAAGCTGTTGTAGAGATCCTCATCCGTGACGTACTGAGAGCCGCCAGCGTCGATGTACTCTGCGGAGGGATTGGAAATGTCTAGACCCATCCAATTGAACCCACCACCAGAATGCTTTGCAGAGTGTGCGGAAAGAACGTGACCATAGATAGGAATCCCACCGTTGCTACGCATTCGCAACAGGTTCAACAAACCTTGGCCTGTTTTGAATTCGCCAAGGTGGAAAGAAACAAGTAATTCAATACCTTTTAAACTTTCGATTCCATGAACTGCAATCAAAAAGTTCAAGTGTGTAACATATTTGATTTCGTGCTCTAAATTTTCAGGGCACGGTTCTGTGATCATGTTGCGTGCTTTTTCAGCAAGATCACTCTTTGGGTCAATGGTTCGTTCTCGAATCATTGGAAGAGAGGCACGTAACTGATAAGGATTGTGTACACAGAATTCGTCAAACGTATACAGGACAGTGAATTGAAATGGCTCGCCCTTTGAACACAGTTTCTCAAGTTGAGGCACCACGATCATATCACCTGATGCAAACGATTCATACTTGTCATCCTTCTTATCTTGTATGATCTTGAGTCTTGGTGGAACAATGTAGTTCCCCATTTCCTCAAGGCCGGTGGATTCTTTGTGAGATATTGCGTTCTGTAAGTGGGCAGGTAAGCTAGAGGGCACCGCTAGATCGGTAGTGTTTTCTGTGTCTGTTGACATAGTAAGATTCTCCAAAAGTTAATCAGTAAAAGGTAATGTGAATCGTTTTGTCTGCCTTTCCTCAGACGTTGTTTCTAAAAAGACGTGCCACCCTTCCCATGAAAATTCAGGGGGCATAAGAATTTCAATGTTGTTCTGAAGATGATGATACATTGCTTCAGCAAGTGAACAGTTAGAGACTGTAAGGACTTTCTTATGTATGGATAAGAAAGTCAGTTCTCCAGGCGGGAAGTTTATCCTTGTTACTCTAACACGTTTCATGATTGGATACCCTATCAATCTACTTCTTCATCAACATCAAGTATCTTCCGAGTCGCTAACTCATAGATTGTGTATGTCTCATCAGTTACTACACCTTCAGGAAGTGGTAGACCAGCGGCTTGTCGTTTGGAAAACCACTCAGCGAACCCTTCCCAATTCAATCGCACTGCCTCACAGTCTACTACGTTCGCCGGGACACCAAGGGAGTGCATGATTTTGTCAAACTTCTCAGGGTCATTCCGTCGTTTGTGTGGGAAGTTTGCAAATTGTTTGATCTTAACTTTGGCAGAACAATAGACTGTTTTGAAACTTTCAATTGCTTCTGTGTAAAAAGACAGGCACGCTTTTGTTTCTAGTTTCGCTCGTACCTTCTTCATTTCTTTCCGTGCATCGTCTAGAAGATCCTCTGTCTTCTTTAAACTATACACAGTGTCTATCTGATCGGCAAGTGAACATTTGGACACCTCAGTCCCTAAGTGCGTCAGATCCTCAATCAGAAGGTGGTGTACTTGTTTCGCATCCCGGTACATTTGTTTTGTCTTTGGGAGCACGGTCGTTAATCTCCTTATCAATAATGATCTTCCACATTTCCACCCAGGCAGCGGCTTGATCTAACTCTTTTTCGGTAGCCTTTCTGATCTGTAAAGATCGGTCGCCGGTTCTTCCAATACTATCTAGATTCTCACCGATAGGCCCGTAGGGAAATAGCATTTGTTAGCCTACCTTCTTTGGTCTGTATCGTTTCAAGTCTCGATCATACAGTAAACATGTGACTCTACCGTATTGTTTAACAAGTGTCGCTAGAACCACATGGCTTAAGGTTATTATTCCACTCGCCGCAAAGAAGTCAAGGTTTGGATTGAAAGAAAGTTCAAATATCCTCTTTCGTATCTCTGCCTCTAGGTTGTTCCCCCAGATGTGGGAGTTCAAAGTGCCCTTGTCAAATAGGTATGTAAGTTCTCCGTACTTACTGAGGTTGTAAGCTTTACCGTGTGATAGCTCTTGGGCTACGAAGACCCGTCTTGTCTTCTGTAACTCACTAGGAATACTGTTACCGTTTGAAGCTATCGTGTAGTTCCTCTTCGTGGTTTATTCGTTTAGCCTCTCGATTGCACCAACTAACCTATACTGCAAGAGAGATGAATGCGTAACTAAGTATCAATAATGTGAATAATACAAGCTTAATCATTGATCAATTCTCCCGTTAGTATACTATTGAGGATCTTCCGAAGATCAGCAATTTCCATCGCAGACAATTGTTTCTGCATTACAACCATTCTAATCTCTTGGTCGATAGAACCTGGGACAACCAAGTCAGTTACTCTCACAGGTTCTCGTGTCCCTCGACGGTGAGCACGCTTCTCAGATTGCGACCGTGCAGTGGGCGACCAGTTCTGCGAGTAGTAGATAACGTGATTAGCATTTGTTTCCCAATCGTCAGGAGTCTTGCCCGTTTCCTTGTAGATTGCGTGACCTTCAGGGGGGTAGCCTATGAGATTCAACCCCACTCCACCAGCGGCAGGATTTCCTACGAACACTTTACATTTTGGATCACAATTGAATCGTTCTTCAGCATCGGCTCGCTCACGGTCTTTGGTCGCTCCGTAAAATAGAACACAATCAATTCCCTCGACCGCAAGCCTAGCTCTAATTGTTTTAATGTTCTGGACCCAACAGGACCATATGATAGTCTTACTGTTCGGTTCACTTAATTCTTTATGTTTGAGTAACTCAACCAACGCTTCAAGTTTCAAGTCTGGATCAAACCTATCTATCCGTGCAGGTTCTACCTCTTCGCCTGTATCTTCGTTCAGCACCGGCGACCACTTGATGAAACCTGAAGTGATCTGTGCAAGTTTCAGCATCTTAGTTAGAACATTGTTCACAATCATTTTTCGATTGGGACTAAACTCAGCACGACTTAACTCTGCTTCAGCTTCTACTAATAATTGATCACGTAATTGTTCATACATTCTCTGTTGATAGTCTGCCATATCAACCTCAAGTATATCATATACTCGGTCAGGCAGTTCAGGTTGAACGTCTTTCTGCTTAACAAAGAATGAGTATCTCGCAAGTCGTTCTTTCATGAAAGGCATGTTCTGTAAACCAATCATCAATTCTCGACCCGTTGCTTGATCCATTCGATAGGCTGCAAAGAACTTCCGAAATGCTTTGAAAGAATAGAATCCACTGTACCCTTTACCTAGAAACTCTAGCTGTGTGTACAAATCTAGAGCGGTGTTTGTAATCGGTGTACCCGTAAGAACTGCCCTCTTTGTTGATATATCACGAAGTTTCACGGCGTGTTTATATCTTTTGGTTCGTTCATTCTTTATGTAATGAGATTCATCCAATAAAGAAAGATCAAACTTCTCGCCCCGCATTCGTTCCATGATCTTAGAAATTGCGTTCCAACTTCTAGTCATACTTTCATAAGAACAGATAATTACTGTGTACTTCTCCCCTGATTCTTTTTCTTCTATGAAAGCACGGAGCAATTGTTTGATCCGTTCCATTTCAGTGCCGTGCAGAATAGTGATTCTTCCGCACGTCGTTGCGAACTTCTGAAACTCACTCGCCCAATTCGCTCGAACATTCTTAGGACATACTATCAGAGCACGATACATTCTACCCGTCTCTTCGTAATGCTTCTCTGATGCATTACAAATTTGAGCAATTCCTACAGGCGTCTTACCTGTTCCTTGCTCCATGAACAATCCATACCCAGGGGAATTGTCAAGATTGAACAAACCAACCTGTTGATAACAAGCAAGAGGGTACTCACTACTAATAACTAGACTGTGTTTCGGTACAGTCTTATGCTCTTTATATTCAGCATAAATCTCAGCGTTCTTATCTGCTTGCTTCCCTCGAATCAAAACATTCTGATAGACTAACTCAGTCTCTTTATCTTCAAACGAGATTGCATCCTTCTCAAAGCAAGAGTTAATCCGTTCCACCACCATATCCGTGGCAGGTAATTCATACTGTGTAGTTCCAAATACGTTGTAGTTATATCGAGACTCTGGGAACGCTCGTGCCCACCGATCAGTTGAGGAACTAGGATTCCTCCGCCCTTCCGGGGCGTTTGGATCGGGACGATAGAAGTCTACGATAAAATGAGAGAGAGACTTATCTAGACTCTTTGTTGCTGCTAAGTGTACTTTGTCTTTTGCGAACTGTTTATCATTTGGAGGGGTTAGATACTTGAGTGTTGAATCTGAGAACGCTTGCATATTGTAGCTCCATCGGGACTTAGCTCGTGGATAGCTGTGACATCCCTCAAGTATATACAAGCCGATGGGAGAGTCAACCCCTCCTTTGGGGGACACTCTTAGCGATCTCATCTTTATGTAATTGCACTGCCTCACGGATTAAATCTTCGTAGTGTCTAAGACCGAACAATCCATAGTCAATAAAGTCAAGCAGTTTAATGAATTTCTGAGTTTTAGCGTTCTCGTGGATCTTCCCAGCAAACTCAGTCACACGATCAAGCACCGCGTCCGGCCCGATCTTATCCATCTCTTTTGCTGTTGTATGACAACCTCCGCACCCTGTAGTCCTATAGCGGCGTATGAAGATCCATTTTAGTGCCGAACCTGGACCGGCTAGAAACATAGAGTTTAAACCACGACCTGCTTTCCTAGCATTAGCCGCCTCTTTACGCTGTTGCTTTTTAATGTTCGCCTTAATATTAGCTCTGACTTTATTGCAACTCACCAGCAATTACCACCTTCTACCAGCATAATGATCTTTGAGACTTGTTCGCCAGTACCACTAGCCACAACTTTAAGGGTCATAGCATCCACACCTTTTACTCTCTATTCTTACCTATAGTATTTTGCATATTTACTAAACGTACAAGGGTACTCTTCCACGTTATCAGGTGTCAATAGACTATTCATTCCTTGAGATTTAGGAGCACCACCGAACCAGTGAATACCTATACAGCTAATAGGAACAGTTACTGATCTATCCCAGATATTTTCTACGTCATCCCAGGCCCAAGGATATACTGTGCTTTCAATTAACTCTTTAAAGGATAATTTTGAATATTGATTCTTTAGTACCGCCATAGCGACATCGCCAGGATGATTAGTAAGTGTATTATTCCACATAGCCCCTAAACCTCCCGCACGATAGATTGCTTCTGCTCCTGTACTTTGGTATATACCTTTTTTATACCGTGCAAGTGCTTCACATAAAATCCCATGAAATAAAGGGTTATTAGGACTAGACCCATAGAACCCAATAGATGCATACCCTCTAGAGTTACAATAGACGACATCACTTTTGCACCACTCTTCATAAGGTATAGGTTTAATGTATAGAATATCCATATCCGAAAAAAATCCACCTTCTGAACTTAGCATACTCCATTGAAATAAATCGCTGGCGTGAGCGGGAGCTAAACTTCTTAGAGAGCTAACGTACTCCTTCACTTCCACATCTAAATTTTTTAATTCTGGAAAATAGTCAACACCATCATAGACGTTGCAATCTTGCATCTCCTCTGTTCTCCAAGTTTTAGGAGCATTAGCGGGAATATCTCCATCAGTATAGACATTGATTTCCCAATCTGGATTCAAGATCCTAAAACTCTTAACGGTCAAGTACCTCGCCCAAGATAGCTTACTGGACGCCCAAAAAAAGTTCATGCATTTAGGAATATAGTTCTTTAGTTTAAGTGTACCAACAAATTCCCAAGGACCACCAGACGCTTGCCACACACCTGTCTTAGTGGCATCTCTTACTTTATTTTGATAAAGAGTCTTTGAGATATGCTCGTTCTTATGACTACCTTTAGGGTGAGTGTGATGTATATGGTGTGTAACTATATTCTCACTATAGTTGGGGCGAAGTCCTTGGCCCTTGATTATACAGTCTGCAAACCAATTGTCATCGTAGCACGGTTCTACAAACTCTTCATCATTACCTCCAACAGCATATAGATCCTCACGTAATATTGCTCCACAGAAGAAAAAAGGAATTGGACGTTTAGTAATAGAACAATAGTCCATTATATAGCGAGCCGGCCTAGCTCCTTCATACTTCCAATCTTCTGTCTTGGACAATAAAAATTCACCGGGTTGCAACTCTAGAGTGAGTTGCTCAATAGAAAATGTACTTGTATGAACGATATCGTCACATTGACAAATAATTACTTCACCTTTAGCCTGCTTATAGCCTACATTACGAGCGACTGAAGGGTTTCTATAACCTTCATTCTTTGTGTAGTTATAGACAAAGTTATTATAGAGCCGTGCATACTTCTTACACACTTCTACAGTCTCATCTAGTGGACCATCATTAACTACAATGACTTCCCATTCAAACGGCGGCTCTTGTTCATAGATACTAGCAAGGGCTAGATCTAAGCACTGAGGCTTACTATGCGTGGTTAATACTACTGAACACTTCATATTTATTATACCTTTCTATTAACCTCTCTATAAACCTTCTGATGAATCTCCTCTAATCGTTCAGGAGAAACTACAGTATTCTTCATACTAGCTTGCCGCCAATTAAATGTGTCTGGATTAAAATCAGTGGAAAGGTGTCCTTTATCTAGTGCTTCGACATATAACTTCGTTCCAGGTAATGGGATTACTAACATGAAATTTGCACTTTTAGCACCCGCATCCATGTGTCTTCTAGCCATATCTACTGTAGTTTCTATCTCCTCTTCTGTTTCATCTGGATAGCCTATCATGTAATTACAACCAGAATTAATCCCTCTTTCATTTAACTCATGTATTAGTGCATCAATATTCGATCTAAAAATATCCCACTTATTTGAGGCGTAGTAGTTAATAATACGTTGACTACCTGACTCAATAGGGAGACTGACTGCCGCAAAGGAACATTCAGCTAAAGCATCTAATACTTCTAAATCAGGTTGAAAGATTCCAGATCCTCGATTGTATTTCAATAGATGTGCTATGTTCAGCCCATTGATTCCCCAGAGCCTAAAGTTAAAATCCTTAATGCTTTCTAGAAGTTTGATACCGCGTCGTTTGTGTCCAAAAAGCGTATCATCCTCTAAGAACAATTCATTCACACCTAACTCTTTTAACTTTCTAAGTTCAATTTTCACTCGTTCAATAGACTTAGTGCGGAAGGTCTTTCCGAATCCTTCTCCTGAGATATGACAATACTTACAATTAAATACGCATCCTAATGAGGTCATCATAGATGCATACTTAAACTCTCCATCATTTGTTTTATCTGGAGACGCTCCGTGTGGTCTACCTATCTGCCAATATATTTCATTAGGATGCAACTCCCATGCAGGTATAGGGAGTTCGTCTAAATCTAAAATTAGATCAGCATTGTTAGGGAGATTTTTCCCGTAAGTCTGGCCATCATACCAAGCTATGCCGTCAATACTATCCCATCTAATCATGTCAGCAATCTGAACAATAGTTTTTTCTGCTTCAGAGAGACAAACAATGTCAAACCCAGAGGATAGAAACTTCTTATATCTACTCTTAGCATTAGTGCCACCCGATACAAGAACTTTTTTAGGAAAGGCTTTATGTATTAATTTAGCGCATTCAAGAGCCATAGTCTCTTGTGCGGTAAATATAGAGGTAATCCCTACAATATCGCAGTCTGCAACTTCTTCTAAAATACGCCCTTCTGAAACACCTGTTCGATTCAATCCACTAGGAAGTTTGGTTGAGGAATAGAATACTTCGAGTGAATCTTTCTTATTACCTACACATGCATCGAAGATTGAAACTTCATGTCCAGCATTCAATAAAGCTGCCCCTAAACTTGGATAGGCTAAGGCGCCTTCTGGTTTACACTCCACATTAGGGTTAGTTTGTTGTGGAGGGTATAATAAGCATACTTTAGCCATAACCAAACTCTCTAAAGTCTTCGCTATAAACTTCCCGGACCAAGGATAAAGTCTTTTGTGTATAAAGGTCTTCCCATACAGGATACTTCTTTGTAATATTTACATAAGGAAGTATTTGTGGGATATTACATGCTTCAGCTAATACCTTCCAATCTTTTAAAAGATTCTCATATCTTAAAACTAAATCAACTAAAAGTTTTCCGTTTAAAGATACTTGTGAGAATTGTGTAGAAATCTCTTCGATAGACCATTCTACAAACTCATGGAAAGTTAATGAATGAGCTATATGCTCTCTATGATACTCATCCATAAGTATAAAATAATAATAAGATAAGAGTCTTGCGTAGGGATTACGAATCACTGTGAACTTAAATAAAGAATCGAATTCTTCTCTACCTAATGCAAATATATAATCCTCTACGGACATATGCCTATTAGTCCAAGGTCTAGTAGAAAGTCTAGATAGTTGCTGTCGATCTAAAATAGATTTTATCGACATACCTCCGGTCTTAGGTATATGTATAAAAAGTAAATCATTACAATTATTCACTTTAATCTTAATTCTAGCTTTATTACAACTCATTCGTTTAATTTAACAATTACCTTTGGGTGGTGCCTCTTATAGTGCAGTAGCATCCGTGGGCCACTAGCTCCTTTTGGATGGATCGGCGTTTCGGAAACAAGATTAAAGTACATAGCAGCTTTAAACTCCTCAAGATCATCAGCATTTATAGTGGCTATAAGGTCATTGTTACACCTTGTCTGGAGGAGTGTTAAAAAATTCAAAGACTCTTCATCAGTTAGTCCGCTGACTATATGATGGTAAGAGCCTAAGAGCAAGACTATATCAAACTGTGAGTCTAAACCCTTCTTAGATAAGTCTTGACTGACTACTTTTACATCAACTAGATTTAATAATGCAAGCCTTTCAACAATACTTTGTGCTGCTACGTTATTGTCATACGCAGTAACCTTAGCTCCTAACTTCGCCATTTGAATTGAGAAGTACCCATTGAAACAACCTAGATCTGCAACACTTCTCTTATATATAAAATTAGCTATACCAAGTTTAAGTATCTCTCGCCATGTAGCTTCAGAGTCCAAGTACCCTGATCGAAGTTTCTGATCTTGTACTTCAATATCTTGATACCTCGGATCACCAGACCGTTCGTCAATCCAAGATAGAAGTTCTTTCTTTGGGTCAGTATGTAACGCTTCACGAACTGCTCCTGGTTTAGTCACGATCCTACTGTTACGCTTAACAAATTGAACTCTTCGAGCGAGGTGAGAACCGAGAAATGTTTGCATCTCAGCGGCAATAGCTCGTGGGCCTGCGTCAAATGCAAGCTGACAATTAGTTAGCTTTAGTCCATTCTTACGTTTCTCTAACTGAGATTCATAGATTTGCAGAGGTGTTGCGTAGAGGTAAATAATCTCAATCCCTTTTTCATCACCCACACAGGCTCTCAGGAAACTTAGATCAGGATCATCATAGATACTCCAAGCATCAATAACTATAGTTTCTTTTAATCCTTGAGTATTTAACTGTTGATTCGGGTAGTTATAATGTTTGTCATAGCACCATGCTGTAGTGCCTAGTGAAGTAGCCAGCTCATTCGCACAGGTCGTCTTTCCTGATCCACAGATACCTGTGAACAGTGTGACTTTGTTTGTATTACTCATCTTTAGACCAGTATTCACACAAAGTTCCTATGCAACGCATTATTATGAATTGCGTACAAGATTGTTTTATTCTTATTATTGTACATACATCGTGGGCACTTCCTCGCATCGAATCCTTCAAATGATTTACTCTTCCACAGATCGTAAAAACTCTGATCTTTAAGTGATCCGATAATTCCACGAGGATTATATGCAAGTACACAACATCGATACAGGTTCAAATCTGCTCCGATATATGTCTGTACATTCTGTATGCCACAGAACTCATAGTCTGGAGACTTTTGAAGAAGGTCGTCAACTCTATCACTAAAGTTATTAAATACTTTGAACCCTCCCGTAGCAGACCCTGTAGCAGACGCGGTGGACAGTGTAGCCGCGGCTTGACAAAGCTCCGCAGCGTCTTCTAGCCACCCTTCAAAATATCTAATGCCGTCATTTTGAAATAGTGCAGAGATTCTTACATTATCTACCCCAGCTTCTTTAGCTCGCTGGGTGCATGTTATGACTTCCTTCCAATTATCTTTAGTTACTACGAATCCAATACCTATTAGCAAGTCACTAGAGACACCTGAAGCTATTTCATACCGTTCTCTTGCATTAACCAGACCCTCTACATTCTGCCACACACGATCAAAGACTGTAGGATCTACTCGACGGATCTTAGCATAAGTTTCTTTGATCCCAGCGTCCAAAGAGATTCTTACCCAGGACGCTTGCATAAGAATGGCTCGTAAGCTCTCTTTCCCTAACCTAACACCATTAGTGACAAGAGCTAGATCCATATCACGATCTAAACACTCTTGAAAGATCATCTCATGGTTAGTGTGTACTGTAGGTTCACCACCACCTGTAAACTGTACTGCTTTAGTGCCAAGTTTCTTACAGTCTTCAAGAATCTCAACACACTTACCCAATTCAATCTGACGATTAGGATTAGTGTGTCCCGTTACATTAGGCTCACCGAACAAGACATTAGAAGAGTAACCAGGCATTCTGTACGCGCAGAAATCACAGTATTGGTTACAAAGGTCCGAGATAATTAGCTGCACATGAATCGGGGCAGTATAGCCACCAGTTTTCATTGCTTCTAATTCTTTTTGATGGTGGAAGATTTTTAGCGGGGAATATGCAGAACATTTATTATCCGACATAGGTATTTGCTTGCCTTAGTTTAGTTAGTCCTGTGGTTGGATAGAGACTACTGACAACACCCGTATGTTGACATCGTGAAGCATTAGCAATGTTGATTGGAATGTTAAGAGCATGACAAAATTGTCCAAACTTGATATCATCTTTATTCTTCTCATCATCGGTCATTGCATCAAGGTTTGTAGTTAGTGCTAATAGATTGTCTCTTGATAATGCGACCGCCAACATTCCAAGGAAGGGTTTTCCATAACCTAAGAGGCTCCACGCTCCTTCTGCTGGTGCATACTTAGCCGAACGATATAAAGAAGCTGGTCCCCCGTTGCAGGGCCAATTCTCTTCTAACCATTGTCGAGTACCTGGAAGCCAGTCTACATCATCTTGAGTGAATAGATACTTTGTGTTAATACTGTCTGGGAGCTTAGACATCAGAACTGTTCGTCTAGCGAAGTTCCCCCAATTCCCTAGAACTTCTTTATTCCAAATACAAAACTGATTAAGGTTACTATCGGGAATACCATTAGCTCCAGGTTCACAGAATAGTGTAATCTCAGAGAACCCTGCTTCTCTCAAAGATTCAAGGGTCTGCCTGATTCGTGGTTTCTCACGATAAGCAACTGTGACACCTACAACCCAATTCTGCGGACCTATATTACGTGTTCGTATATATCTCGACTCCCGTGAAGCTGCATCACGTTGGCGTACCTCAGAGCGTATATGGCTCCGTATTTTAGCCCGTACTGCGTTACAACTCATTGATGCACTAGCTATAAAGGATATAGTTGCGATACAAAATAACTAACTACTAATATGAACCAGAATACTTATTCTAAATGTTTTCAAGTTCAGCACTCCGAGAAGGTGGCTGTAACAGTTGCACCCTCGCCACCGCACGCATCGCAACCACCCGGCACCAATTCAATCAATGTGGCGGAAAACACGGCAGAAAATGGCTCAGTACAATTTATTTCATCCAATACGAAATCCGATGTTGCACATTCCGCACCGTCAGGTATTATCGAGAACTTCACAGCATCTGCGGCTGAGGATTCATCATCACATTCTAGCAATAATTCGGAATTAATCCACTCCCCACTGCAAGCTCCTCCCAGATCCTTAGTAGCTCTCCACGCACCGCAGATTCCCGCTAATAATAAACCAGTCAGATCCAGTGAATCTGTAATTCCTCCAGTCAATTCTAAATGAACACATGTAAGAAAATTTAACCTCTCACATGCACAACAACCTTCAGGACAACAACAGTTAGTAACATTTCCCCCGTTTAGTACAAATTCATTATTATGAAGAAGAAACTCCCCTCCCCAAGTCAATAAGTCTAATAGGCAATCACATCCAGGGGCTGACATTTTTTATTCCTCGCTTCCTGAATCTTCAGGGCAAGGATTACCACAGATAATTTCATCCCATTCGTCACCTTCATCACACTCAGCAAAAGTAATAAAGGATATAGGAATAAGAACAACACACTTCCGTCCTTCCGAGTCTACAGTAGTCTCCGCGTCATAATATGCGGAGACTTCCTCTAAGGCAAGGGAGGAAAGATCGTCAACGTCACAAGCCTCTGAAGAGTCGGGGCTATCGTCACAATCGTCGCAGACAATCACCGCTCTGGCTCGGCCCTTGAGCGTCAGGGTAGGCTCTGGGCATGGATCAGACCCGTCAGAGGGGTCCGTACCTCCGTCGTACTCTAGCGATAGGTTGTCGTATACGGTGCCTGTGTCGAAGTCCGTGCCGCCTAATGGCAGGTCGAGGATAGGTGAACCGTCGCCATCAAGGAACGTGCAGAGAGATACAAAATCCCCGGTTAAGCCATAGTCACAACCCCGCCCCGTACTTGCAAACTCTGCATCTACCATCACTACTTGAGTAACTAATTCAATTTGGTCAGTCCACTCTTCATCCCCACAGAACATCTGAGAAGTCTTCTGTAAGACGTGTCCCTCTATCGCACACTCACCTTCTTTCTTCCTAATGAACTTAGCGTCGGAATAACCACAAGATCCATCAGGAACAACAACATCCTTACAATGATGTTTAACTGTTACAACAAAAAGTTTTGGACCTGTGATTAAAAGATCAATATCAAATTTAACCCAATCACCAGATTTACCTGATGCACCTGCACGAATGTTGTCTGCGACGGCTGGAAGAGAACTTGTAACCACACCTGGACAATAAGCAACTAAGTCAAGAGCACTAAGATCAATAGTGGCTTGCTGATCATCGGGACACAGAGTAGCTCCAAGTTTCGCCCAAGCATGAGTAGCTATTGGGTGAGCTACTATCTTCCATACGTCTTCAAGAAAGTGTATAGTTACAATTTCACCAGCGAAAAGGGGTCTTCGTCCTTCTTCATTAGTTGAACCATTACACGCTAATAAAGGGCAGACAGTGCCTCCATCACATGCTGTGGTTCCTTGCCTTTCATGATCGATAATGGAAACGAAGCCTACAGAGTGGCAATTTATACTCTCAGTTACTCGTGCTTGTCTAGTTAGTCCATATGAACCTATAAGTTTAAACTTAGCACTGTTACAGTCTGAAGGATCTAAGTATATTAGTGCATCAACTACTTCACCAGGAAGCAGCATGAATCTACCAAAATCATCCTTGATACTAACTACAAGATTAGGTAGCTCTACGAAGTCCCCAGATACCGTGTCTAATTGTAATACTATAAAATCACTTGTGTCGTTCGGATAAAAGCATTCAGTTGCTTCTACCTTAAAAATCGGATCATACTCACCTAGTATGCATAATCCTACTCCTAGAATATGTTTGGCGTAGTGTACTACAAATGTATCAGTAAGATCCAAACCTGTTAAGTTTAAGACTTGTTCAATAACGAAAGGCTTATCGCGTGTTACTTTATTTGGATCTTCTACTTGCTCAGTTAAACTTACCTTAATGCTTTCATTAGAGCATATTTGTTCCCTATGTACTAGTATATCACCTCTTTCCCCTTGCTTAATCGTCCCAGAAATAGTGCAAGCTATAAGATGATCATTAGACTTTACGATCCAGACTCTTTGATTCTCAGTATCAGGTTCGGCAATTACTACGTAACCTGATCGTTTAACGCTAACTGATCCATCACCAAGAGGTCCAACAGGGTGCCCGATTTTAGGAACTTGAGAAGGTGCAGAAATAGTGTAACGAATTAGTACAGGAAGTTCGCCAACTAGCTGGCACCATTCGCCTTCGCCATCTGCAATAGCTCGGTCATAGTTGGTAAGGTAATTAAGACCAGATTCAAACTTTGGAACTTGCTGGGGATCTGAACCCATAGCCTCAGTGCGTACAGGCGGACCCCAGAAGTAATTAATGATACCTGATTTACTAGGAGCAAATAAAGAGAAGGCAGGAATAGTTTGCCCGGTTCTATTCTCTACTTGTATTCGCTCTCGAAGAGAGTGCAACTTATTAACGGTTGCAACTGATGTAGCTGACTCATGCCCTAAGAGTCCTGTTATACGCTTCCCAACACCCCTACGCATAGCGTTGAGCTTACCTCTAAAACTAGCGTCTAGAGGCTGCCCACGTAAAAACGGAGGTATGTTTCTTGGGTTCGGTTCGGTCATACATATACTAGTTTGTATTACTTGATTAATTTACAGGTAGTGGTGGCTCACCGTCAATTAACCAATTATCATTTATTAATGAATTAGTTTTAAAGGGGCGGTAAAGATCCCATTCACCTTTAGTTGTTCCCGGTCTAGGAACTTTCAATCTATCCCACGCTCCATGAAAAAAATTTAACGCTGCTCCTTGTACCTTAGCTGGTCGCCAAAATAAGTTATGAGTATCAACGTCTTCACCAAGTTGGGGATCACCTCCCTCTTTATACAAAAATTTCAATTTAGCGGAAAATCCTTGTGAACCATATAGATTACTGGCACTAGAATTCTGCATGTCAAGAGAAGGACGTAACTCAGGTTCTAACATTAAGAGTGTACCGGCTTCAAATGTCTTACCTAGTTGTAAAGAGGTATACGGACCCACGTTGACTTTTCCTACACACTCCATTAATGTAGCTAAATCTGGTCTTAAAGGAGCACTTGAAGACGCGACAGGAGCCAATCCTATAAAGTCTCTCGTTAAAATTGAAGAGTATAAAGTTGTTGTAGGTACTTCAAGCTCATGAATATAACCTTGATCATTAGGGTAGGATTCTGTCTTCCATCTAAAATCGAGATAAGACTGCGTAATTACTTCAACATCAAAGTCTATAGTTTCTTCGATGTTGAAGTGACGGCCATATTGCACTTCAACAAATGCACTAGACTTATAATCAAAGACTTGATTATTTGCATCTTTAGGTGAACCACATTCTTCCCAAGATCGGAAGGTCGCAGAAGTTACACCTATCTTTGACATTACGGGTGCGGGTATCGGTCGTGGGGCACCACTATCTCCACCAGGATCAGGGTATGCTCGTGGGTTATATCCTGTAGGACCGGCGGGAGGAACATCACCAAAGACAGAAGTGTAAAGATCCTGCACTAACTTAAAACGATCTTCCCACTCTACTTGTAGTGTTACACTTGCAAAGAATCTACCATCGCTGTCGAACCACTCTCGACGTGTATTATGCATCTCAAAAGATTCTACTGCGGACCACTTAAATGCCATAACTACCTACGGTTAATGCAATACCGGAACTTGATCTATTTGACCTTTAATCCGATCTCTAAGATTCTTTTCTATTTTCTCAGACACTTGTAAGTCTAAACGCTGAATAGCCTGTAGAGTTTCTATCGCTTTAACTTCAGGGGATTTACCTGCATCAGCGAGTAATCCTTTCTGAATTGACTTACCTACATCTTCAACATTCTTAAGGTCAAACTTTGGAGTGAAGACAAAACCACCAAAAGGTTCATTCTCCGGCCCCTTATCTTTACCAAAGAACTCTTTAGTCTCTTCCACAATCTTTGGGATTGCTCCTAATACTCCAAATATAAAGTCTGACGCCTTAATATCTAGTCTCTGTTTACCTTCGGCACCAAACAGATCCTGTCCCTTCCCCCAAGCAAACCCTAATCCACCACCAATAACACTATACTTAAAGGAAAGCCCTATAACGCTCATAACATCCGAGATTTTATTACCAATGAAAGAGAGCGAATGCCCTAGATTAACAAAAGCATTAGCCCCTCTAGAAGCGCTATCAATAATATCATCCCAAGGTAAATCTTCTACTTGTTTAAACAACTCTACAAGATTATTGACCACTGGTATAAAGGCTTGCTGAGTCTTGACACCTATTACGTTTAAGAATCCCTGTATCTCAAGTTTCAATTTAATGGTGGATCGTGACCACCCAACTGTTTCAAGTTTAGCTTCTTTTGCGGCAGCCACACTTTTCTTTAGAACTGCAACAAGTCCAGCTAAAGCACTAGAGAATAAGGCCAATGCCGCAATTGGAGCACCAAGAGAGAATGCAGAGAATCCTGCACCCATCAAAGTTGCACCTAATTGCGGACTAAGTGGTGCGACCACTGAGGACGCAGCTAATAGACCTGTAGCTGCTCTTGATATACCGAGGGCTTGTTGTGGGGTGGTACGTGGTCGTTGTCTCGCACCGCCGATACCTCTAGCCCCTCTAAACTCTTGAAAAGTTTGAGGGCCATTAGCCGTCGTTCTACTACTAGCTAAATATGCCCGTCTGTCTGTGTCTAATCTTGTTCTAGCCGCCATTCTTTCAGAAGAGATAATATCAGGAATAGGCGTCCTAGTTCCCCCAGCCCTACCTTGTATCTCTCTTGCATTTGGTACAGGGACTACACGACCTCGCAATACCTCATCTGCTTTTGCGATACGTTGACGCCTACGAACACCTGCCATAGTTTCAGAAGCTTCTTGTTTGCGTGCATCTATTACTGCTTCACCTGACTTTCTCATTTTCACATTATCATCACGTCTATCACGTAACTCTGCCTCTAAAGCGTTTACAACTAATTCTGTGGGAATCAGTGCTCCACCCCTCTTCTCTTTACTTGTAGCCATTGCACGGAGAGGGTGTCTAGGATCTGCTCTAGCAGATACTGCACCTCCCGCTCCGCCACCAAAAGGTAGCGAAGAGAGAACCGATTCAAAAAGACTAGATACGCCTCCACTTCTTGATCCGTCCTTATTTAAACTACCAAAATTCCTTAATCTACTTCTATTTATACCACCAGAAAGGTTATTATTTACTTTAGTTAATTCAGCCCGTAACCTTTGTACCCCTGTTATAGCTGTATTAATTCCAAGAGACTTACTTAAATCCAAACGTGCCGTTGGAGTTATAGCAAACGCTTTAACTAACGAAGAACGTACAGACTCTGAGAGCTTTTGTACTTGGCTCTGAGCTTCTGCCGTATTGAATTTCAGTGTTAGTACAACGTCCGCCATTATTTACCCTTATGCAACATCCATTCTTCATACTCTCGTGCGGTATTAAACGTCATTGTATTATCAACAACGCCACACAGCATCTGTTGTCTCTTAGGTGACAAGTCGGCTATTTCATCAGGGGTGTATCCATACTTCTGAGCCAACCACTTATAAGCATCAGCCTTTACGAACTTGTCGCTGGTTCGTCGTTTTTTACCGTACCCGTCTTAGCGTCTTTTTCCTTAACTTCAACCTTAGTTTCTTCAGTCCTAGCTTCTCTAGGGTTAAGTTTCGCAAAGGCTCTCATTATTTCATTCTGATTTTCAAGTACACGACACCATGCAATACACTCTATGTACTTCAATTTAGGATCGTGCTTGCGACACATCATCCAAAAGAGTCTAGCTACACCTTTGGGAGTATTAAGAATCTTAGTTCCTGAAGCCTCATAGATAGAAACGGCAATAGCCGCCCTTGTAGCTGTTTGCATTTCCTCTTCATAGGTAGCTTGAACAAGAGCAATTTGATCCTTGTCTCCTGATTCTTCTGCTTCTTCTAGTTCAAGTCGTAGCGAGTTTCTTGTTATAGAGATAACTTGAGACTGTACCCAAAGATCGATTGCGTCATAGTCTCGATCCGAGAATAGTACAGCGAGAAACTCTTTATCTTCTCCATTGATCCTTAGAGTCAACGGGTACTCAGCCGCAGTAACTTCGTGGTTTTCCATCTTAACCTCTTTGTTTGAGGGATATAAACTAATTATTATTCCAATTAATTAATAGAATAATGATTAGCTAAAACTAGAACGGCAATGTATCAGCATTAAGTTCAGTGGGCCACCACCAAGGATTAGAACCGCCGTCTTCACCAGGACGACCAATACGACCATTCTGACCTTCTTCAATATTGAAGCCTGCCATTGCGAAGTTATTTGTTTGGCGTATAATATCACCCGTATCCATATCTACTCGTAGATCGGATATGTCAACAAGGTGTGCCCAATACAAATCCCAATAATCTGTATTATCGACCCACAATCTTAGAATATTATTTCCACCCACGGTAGTAGACAAACAGGTAGAGGCTACAAGACTTCCACCTTCAGAGTTATTCTCTTCAGTTATTGCGCAAGAAAAATCAACGATCCCAGGTCGTCTCCCTGTTTTTCCTGAAGTGGAAGAGTTCACATAAGAAGGGTTATTAGCTCTGATAGTTAGTGCCGCTGTAACAATATTGGGCCACACGGTATTACCTACCGTCAATGTAACTTTCGTTCCACATACAATCTCAGGAATAGGCATTGCAGCGTCAACTGTTGCAGCAGATCCTTCAGTAATTCCAAGAGGTTCGCCAGCCGCAAAACTCATTGCCCAATTAAGAAGTTCACCAGTCCCCCAACTCCAATTGATTGTCACTTCCTGACAAATAGCATTATTAGCCGATTTTGTAACACCCGTCGTTGCACGAGCACCCGAAGTCGGGGCGGTGAACCCTAAGAAAGTGAAATACTCACTAGGCATTACGGGAGGAACACCTCCGTAACCCTCACAACTTCCTGAATAATCATAGATACCTTCTGTTCTTCCAGTACCTCCAAGAGTGTTTGAGGCTCTGTACTCAGCGGGTGTAGTTGTTTCTGACAACACCCAATTGCGTACAGTGTCATGACTTCCGAGTACGCCGAACTTCCCAGAGAAAACGCCGATATCTACTGCCCTCCTTAAAGGGTCTTCGGATTCTTGAAAATGCCTTTAAACATCTTCTCACCTAAGTTTCATAATCTACGGGTCTAAGTGAGCACCTTGTAATGCGTCAGAAGAAAAGTGCATCTCAACAAAGATAGACCATACCGCAATCCAGCCCTCTATTCCTCGTCGCCGGGCGGCGTCTACCTGATTGAAGTTTGATTCTACTATATTCGCTTGCGAAACAAATTTCAAACCTTCCCAAGTTAATACCGAGATTCTATATCTCCAAGCAAGCATTCCTGTAAAAATCGCCCATTCTACGGGGAAAATCTCTGAGTAGTTAAAGTCTCCAGAAGAAATGATCCAAGAGAAATGCCTCCTGATCATTGAGGTACTAGAAGTATTACAAAGATTCCCTGTAATATTTTCAGCAAACAAAGCTACTTCAGGGTAATCGACCGTAGACATATTAGTCTTCATCGGAGAACGGTCGTTATTGTTAAACTTTAGCTTGTTACCTTCTTTGACATCGAACCTAACATCCTCTTCCAACATACTCCAAAGTTCATCATAGACCATTTGGAACGGGTTAATTTTATCCTTAGTAGCCATGAGCTATTTACTTTTATTAGATTCTCGATACCGTTTCAAAATCCAGACTAGGGCCAACGATTCCATCTTAGCAAGCGTTCGTTTATTAGGAAGGGAGATAATATCTCTACCTCTAGCACGTTGTAATTTCGCTATAGTCCCTAAACGTCTAGGGTGTTTTCTCTGATTAGGTGTAGGTTCTCGATAATCAACTGATCCGCCGATACCTACTGTAATAGTGAAAGTCTGTTCAACTAAGCTTCTTAGTTGACCGGGACCACCCTTTTTCCTTGTCGCCCCAAGCAATTGTAATGTATCAGCAAGTATAGCGGTAGTTCCACGTTTTGGTTTAGCCCACTTACTGTACTTTTTATTGTTTAATCTTTTCTCTCTTAGTTCGACTGTCGCAGGTGCTAAGGGTCGCCATCTTTGTCCCGATTGACTTCCACCACCTTCTGATAGAATATTGTGCCGAGCATGGATTGAAGCAAAGTATTCATCAGCCCATTTACCAAGTAACTCAGATCGTTGAGAAGTAGAAGCCGCTGCCTTCTGTAAAGCTACTAACCCAGGCATCTGGATATTCACCGTAGACTTTATAGGTAATGTTACTGGCATAAAGAAAAACACAGTACGAAGAAGCTATTGAAAAACCTCTCCGTACTGTATCCGAAGTGTCCTGAATTAAGACTGCGTACCTCGAATCAAGGCACGGGGACGTGTAGGCATAATCAACGGATTCGATTGGACTTCAAGAGAAATACCTTTATCAAACGGCATTCGCTCTTGTTTTGCGTAGAAGTCCATACCCTCAGTGTTCACCGTTTCAATATAATCTGCCGGTCCATGGATCTCTTGGAACATTCCCTGCACACCTGTTGGGAAGAAACGACACTGACTAGTGTTAATCCAGGAAGTTCCACCCAATGCTGCACGAGAATTAAAGAAAGTAATTCCTGCAAAGGTAAAACCTTCTTGACCATCAGGGCCTGCGAAGAATCCCGCACCACCCATTTGCGAAGTACGGAGGAACCTGCCGTCTTGCCAACGGTCGTATGCTTCTTTTACCAGAGCATGACTAACAAGAGCGTCCCACCAAGTGTTTCCACAAATCCCAATGATACCAGTCAACAAAGTTCCACCGAGTGCGGTGTGCATATTACGAACAACTTCTGCACATGCAGCTTTGATGTCCGTCGTAGCGACTGAGAAAACAAAATCGGTGGATTGTTGAGTAGTACCAAACTCAGTGAAGTAGTTATAAATCGTATCGCCACTTGCATCAAGAACGATACCTTCAAGAGCCTTATGACGCCAATACTCTTTTGTAACATCAATGTTATCACGAAGACCTACTGAAACATCATTCACTTTTTGAGCAATTGTTTCAATAACATTCTCAGTGCCAAATGCTCGAATGTTCTGGACATCCTCAGCAAGAATACTTGCTGTTTGAGACAAATGTGGAACAATGAAGTTTCTCGTGATACGGTTCGGTCGATTCTCTGTAGCTTCAGTAGTTCCTCTCGCAGATTGAGGCACAAGAGACAAAAGACCTTCACGACTTTCTACGACTGCTGTAGTTGTTGTGATACCTTTTCTTTCAAAAAGTCCCATATTCCCTAACCAATTTGGTTGGTAGGGAATCAAATCCAGTGCGGTGGTCAGTGACACAACAGAAAAGCTGTCACTGTTAAATGTGTCTAGCATCGACATTTGAATATCTCCGTTTTAAAGTTAACAGCTTTAACTAGTAGCTTGTGTCTTAAGTGGTCTGAGTTGAAGTTACAGTCGGTTGAACCTTCGTATAGATCAGCAAAGATTCACATGCTGAAATATAATCAGCTTCAACAATTGCGACACCGTACACATCGTTCACCGGAATCCTACCCTCATTAACAAGGGCCGGACCACGAGCAAGTACGGCGTATAGAAACGCAGTAAGATCCCCCGCCGCCATTGCAGCAGAAAGAATCTCACCGTCAAGAACAAATCCATCAACATTTCCGGCAGTAACTTCAGCCGATGAAGCAAATTGCCATTGACTACTTACCAACCGTAAAGGTTGCCCAAGCAACTCAGTCGTAACAGCGATAGAGGCCGCTGTTCCGGCAGTTGTCGTATCATTCTCAATAGTACCTGTCTCACGAGTGTATCGATGATCGTTTTCCCAGATAGCAAACTCTGCTGGGCGTAGCCTGCGTGAATTAGACGCCATTTTGCTTATTCCTTATCTTAGTTCAATTTATCTTTGATTTGCTTGACTTAGTTTTTAGCCTATTAGCCTGCCGCTCTTGCTCGTCTCTTCTCAGCATTAGCGATAACAGGGTTAATTTCTTTATCCAAAAGTACACTCATATCCCCACCCTGTGGACCTGTTCCCTCTGAGAGCTTGATTGGATCGTTATCTCTCAAAGCATCAATCACTTCATTGAATTTATCTTCTTTATCTTCTGCCAAAGAAAGTGTCAAGTCAGCATCGCCACAGAAAACTTCTTCTAATTTAGTTTTGACACAAGTTAAAATCTTTCCCTTCTCCACAAGTGCGGAAAGTTTCAACTCACGATTCTCACGGAGCATCGAAATCTGTGCTTTTGATACTCGAATTGGATCAGCCTTTGGAGGATTCAACTTCTTGTACTCAGAAAGTTCAAGAGTGATGTCCTTGACTTGCTTCCCCGAAGTCTGCTGAACTTCCTTAAAAGCGTCTGCAATTGCTCCAAATGCTTTCCCTTCGTCAGCAAGGATTTCTTCACTCAACTGTAGGCCGATGTCAGCGGCCAATTCTTTGATCGGCATAATAGTTTCCTTCTTTATCGGGTCTGTAGAATCTGTAAATTCAGTGGTTAAACTGGCCGCGATTGGTGTGAAACCATCTAAACCAGGAATCACAGGGTAATCTGTTAGAGCTACGTGCCTAACGGGGCGAATGTACTCATTTTTCTTACCATCTTCAAACTTACCAGGGCAATAGATACTGGTCTGTGCGGTCTTAGCTAACTTAGCTGCTTCTTTATCTCGAAACTCAGTTAACGAGAATAAACCTGGACGATTCTTACTGTCAGGTTTAACAAACCATTTTAAATTATGCCCACGATTCGCTTCAGTTTCTTCTGTGTGTTTTGTCGGAAGGTTACATTTATTCCCATTCTCAATGTAACGATTACTCTCAGCGGCAACTTGTTTTAACGCATCTTCCGTTAATTCAAAGTCAACGGGGCCTTTAGAAGTCTTCATTCTAAAGTTACCAGGGTACGCATGTTGTTTCTCAAAAAGAAGCGTACCTTCTTCACCTAAACAAATTAGGTCACAATCTTTCGGACAAACTAAATGAGTATATTCTGACATAATTCTCTTTCGATAGTCATCTCTACTATACAGTGTACACTAAGTGTCTTTAAGTGCAAGATATTCCACTTGCAATTGCCTGTGGATAATCTACCGCCCTCTCTGTGTACACTAGAAGGCTTAATCTCCCTCCATGAATATCCGCATAAGTTCTTTCAACCATCTTTCTATGGTTAAGAACTTCATCAACCTCTTCAGTATCTATTAACTTCCTATTATCATAGAGTAATACTCCAACCAATCTCGCTGAAAGAGTCACGATAATGGGGTCATAAGCAGCAGAAACAAGAGTAAAAGGTACAGTGTACCTGCACCCGTATAGCCTTGCGTTTATTTGATCATAAGCCTCTTGGATACTCCAAGTAATACGAGTCGCAATCTCTGTGGAGTCTGCGTCGTTATTTAGATCAGCCCACTTGGAAACATTCAATGGGCCGAAGATGCTTTCAGTATCTGCTTTTACTGAGTAGACCATAGTTTAACCTTCCTCGAAATTAGCCTTCCTCTAGCTCGTTTAAGAACTCTTCAATATCAGAAGCATCTGCGGCCATAATCTCGTTCATAGCAGAATCAAGTGCCTTACGAAGTTTCTTTCTTCGATACCCTTTCTTACGAAGAGTCTTACGCAACCTTGATCTCGCAATGTTTGGGTGTTTCTTAATTGTTGCTGCTCTTGAGGCATTACTACTGTCTTGACAGTTCTCAAAGAGAGTAGAAATAAACGGTATAAGAATTGTCAACCATTCCATAACTTTCTCCTAGTTTGTTTCTAAGTAGGTACAGGAATTTGAATGAAAGTAGGAACAGCTACTTCCAATATTACGTAGAGAGTTAAGTTTCTATATGTTCGGAAACTATCGTACCCTATCCCATTGTCACCCCACGATGATGACCATGAGTTAGCATACGGGACAAATGAATCGTTTCCTTCATACATCAATCCAAAGTAAGGTACACAGTGTCTTGATCGTCCTACGATACCACAGAAGTTGTTAGCTAATGCAGATTCAATTTCATCCCCACCTCTAGCAGTTCCAAACTTAGTTACACGATGTTGAATCTTCTCTTTGTAATTACTCGGAGGTTTTTTACGATAGTCTAGAATATTCCAAGTAAGATCAAATCTAGAATCGTTCTCAGGATTACTAAGAGGTAATGTTCCTACTTTAGATACACGTTTCATACCATCAGAAATCATTGCCCCTGACATAAGAGTTCTACCGATATAACGATAAACAAACATACCACTTAAACTAACATGGTACTCTTTACCGTATCGACGATTGTATGTCAGTTCTAATGCTTGTGCGGAACCAAAGCCAACACAGGCAGATGTTCTACCCTGTGAATAGATTTGACTTACTGATTTCTGTTGACTCTCCCAATTCTTTTTAGCCAGCTCTTTACGTTCAGATTTAGTCAACATTAAGTGAGGATATTCAGTTTCAAAACTACTCATCAAAGATGATGCAGCTAGTACCTCATCATCTGTTTCCTCAATCAAACCGGGACCATTTTGATCTGAGTCAATATGATCGTCTGGTACAATTGATAGATCTATGTCTACAAACTTTCGATCTATAGGGGTTGGCATTTTACCGATCTCTTAATTCACCATCTCTTTTATTCGGTTGATTAGATCGCTTCCTGTTTCTAACTCACCCAACCATTTAACGACGACGCGATCTGAATCGTCTAGTTGGGTTAAGAAGACGAAAGGGAGTTTTGACCCTAATGGTATTCGCTTAACATATTCCTTGACTACTTCGTTTTTACTTCCGTCTGGATTCTCTGCATCTGGATCAAGCGTTATTTGCGATACGTCGTCTTGATTCTCATCTACAAATGTTCTTATCTCCAGTAAAGCATCTGATTGGTTTCCTGTTTGTTTTGATGCTTCACTGATGATTATTGCTGTTACTTTTCCACTAGTCTTTACATCTGGATTATCAGGTGGTGGTCTTGATCCCTCAACAGTGATATTGAATATTCGTTCAACACTATCAAACTTCTTTGATTCCCAATTAATCATCCATGCATCTAGAGTAATCTCATACTTTCCTGGTGGTGCCCACACTGAACAAGTAGATCCCTTGTCGTGTGGTCTTAGATCTGTCTTAGTAGCACGAGTACGCCATTGGATCTTTGCTATCTCAAATCCCTCTTCTATTTGGATATCAGCAGACAGTTCAATAGCCCGATGTTCTTTGTAAGTAAATTCCTGCTCTGCGAGGACGTTTACTTGTCCAAGTAACGCTGATAGTAATGCTATTGATAGTGCGTTCATTTTATTATGTCCACCGTGAATGTGCTCGAATTTCACACGTACTAGATTCATGATCAGAAGTCGGTGTAATTACCTTAGCTCTGTAGTGCCAAATTCCTGCTGCATCTATATCATCAGCTACAGTTATATAATATAAACTTCCATCTGTTCCATCTGACGTAAATGTAGCTGCTTTAGCTTCAATAGTCCCGTCCGGTTTTTGAAAAATTATTTGTTTAGTTGTAGCCAAAGAAATATCTACAACAGTTCCATCTTCATCAATCACCACTAAAGTAAATCTAGTTCCATAATCATCCACATGAAGTTTTTCAAGCGGGCTACAAATAGTGAAGTCGGTCATATTTTAACTCTCCTTACTAATTGTAATAAAGATATCTTGACCTTAGTATCTAAATCTGTAATAATTACTTGTCTGATTGGGTCGATTATAAGTACACGAGTTACATATTCTGTAATACCTGCCACATCCCCGCTCACACCTCTCCAAGTTCCACAAGCAAAGGTATTAGATTGAAACGTCTTAGGTTCAAATGTATCTTTTGCACTAGCCATCTATATCTCACGTACATTAACCTACATATACTACATCAGTTCTGTTGCCTACAGCGTCAACTGTTACAGTTGCTCTAGTTGTTGCTTCATCCAATCCCACAAATACTTCTGTTCCCGTCCCTGCACCAGATACTCTCCCTACACATACCGCAGCTATAATTTCAAGTGCATTTGGAAGTGTACGACCATCAATTAGAACTAGATCAAGACCTGTAGAGACTAGCGAGTATCCGGTTTTTGTTGTTGGAATTGCATCAAGAAGTAAGTCTAAACGACCACCATCTACCCAATCTATATCTGATTGTGAATCTCGAATTATAACTGTACCATCCCATTTTATTAATGCCGAAGCAATAACTGGATCAGATACAAGTTTACTTCCCCCTACTTGTTCGCGTATACGAACAATATAATCGCCAGATGTAATCGCACTATCAAAGGTTCCAATATAATGATAGCTCGATCCAGGAGATTCACTCATTGCAATAACGTAGGAATCTACTCCTGTGTTATCCCAATTTGCAACAACTCTAGTTTCAAAAGCTGATCCTACAGTTTCCCATATCTGGTTACTGTCATTTTCTATAGTAAAATAAAGAGTAGCACCTGTTGCGGGCCAGTCTACATGTATTTGATCTGCTGCCATAATTAACTTTCAAGATCGTTATCAGAATCACCAAGTTCCGTTAATGCGTCCGCAATCGCCTCGACTCGATGTTCGTCGGCTACTTCTTCCGGCGTCTTTCCGGCGTCGGTCGCAACGATTGCGTCGTGTTTCTTCGAGTCCGCGACGAGAATCGCTTTATTGTACTCCCGCTGCATGGCGTTGTAGTGGTAGGCCAACGCCGTGTTTTTGACGCCGTTCGCAGATGGCGTGAATACAGGTGGATCGGAGTCGTCCAGCGTACCAATGTCCAGCGGATCACTCTGGTTGTCTGGATTGATCACGAGCGGAGTTGGTTGCCTGCCGAGATTCGCCAGCCATTGGCTCGGATACGCTCGCATGAAAGCGTGAGCCAATTTCAGCAAAAATTTATTGTTCGGCACCACTGCATCTTTGTTTTTGATATTTGCAATGATCGTCTTAGCTCTATCAATATGCGTAACCATGTTTCTCTTTCCTGGGTTTATTAGACGTTGGCAAGGCTAGTTAGTTCTTCGTAATACGCGACAATTTCAATAACCCCGGCATCAAAGCTGCCACCGTTTGCCGTGAAGCGAATCTGACAAACCCCTGTGCTGATTTCATCCGGTAGCATCAGGTTAACTTTGGTGTTCTGTGCTGCTGCTGCTGCTGTTGCAAGAGTCGTCGTTGATCCTGTTACGAATGCAGCAGACCAAGTATCGTCGCCGCCATCATCTGATACTGCGGTGTTGACGTTGAAACTAACGCCAAGTAGGCGAGCACCTGACGGAATGCTGATGGTCGTCGTGTCGGATGTTCCCGCTGCTGCGAGTGTGTGTGTTTCGTGAGCAGTTCGGCGAGTGAGACGAGCTGTTGAACCTTCTGCATCCGAACTGATTGCGATTGCATCATCAACCTGAAGCATTTCTGCCGGTGACGTAGTGCCGATGCCTGTACCTGTAGCAGTAAACGTCATGCTCGGCGTACCCGCCCCATTTGCTGCTAAATGCAACTTTGGACGATAAGACGCAATCATGTAATCAGTGCTAAGAGAACCACTCCAAGTAGATGCCTTGCCCATGTAGACATAATTCGTACCGTCACTCTTATGCAGTATGTTCCCATCGCAATTGAACGCATAATTGGCAATGTTCTTTACTGAAATAGTTCCGGGATTCGCTATAGATGAAGGATCGACATTGACGCCAAGATATCCGCCACTCTCAACGACAAGATCATCTCCGCCACTACCACCATTAGAATTGATTTCAAAAGCGTTGGCACTTTGGGCTGCGGCTAGTTCTACCGATAGAGGAATTTCCGCCGCACCGGCTCCGCTGATTGCAAGGGTGCCTGCGGGGATGGTGACGTTGCCAGTATTACCCTCAATCGTCATTGCTGTGCTAAGAGATTGCAGAGTTGTACCACTTGCTCCTGCATCAGATGTTTGGAAGAGGATATCACCACCGGCAGCATCACCCGTACCCTTTCCGCCTGCAATTGTTATGTCCGCTCCAGCTATGTCAGTTCCAGAACCTCCCGTGCCGTGGATCGTGTAATTGGTCGGCGTTGCATTAACAACCCCTTTGCCGAAGTAGATATTGTTGATCGGATAACCATTTGCCCCGCTCACAAACTGATTGCTCTCCCTGAGATACGCACCACACCCTAAGCCAATTGAACTGGTTATGCCAGCAGTTCCTCCTGACCCGTATCCGAGCGACACGTTATAGGCTCCACTTGTCAGAGCAGGTGTTCCGGCATCGCCGCCGCCGCCGCCAGCCCCGTACCCGATAAAAATATTTCCATTTGACGAGTTATTATGCCCCGCCTGGTAGCCAATCATCGTTGAGTAACTTGCCGCCGCCACATTGTTGCCTGCATTCCAACCTATAAACGTGTTACTGACGCCAGACGTGATATGCTCGCCAGCACGGTCACCAAAAAACTCATTGGTCGAAGGACCACTTGAGAACTCACCCGCACTTGTAATCCTTGCCGATTCTCCCGCCGTCACGCCGTTGGGATTGTATTGCGCAAGATCGACTGAGCTTGCTGCCGCTCCTTCAACACTGAATCCTACTTCCGCTGCTCCCATTCCGCTGATTGCGAGTGTGCCGTTTGGTATGGTGGCATTACCATAACCATCGACACTAATACCCTCTACTGCCCCACCGATCATGGTGCATTTATCATTGGCAGCGCGACCGATACCTGTATTCTGGTCACCGTAGGCAGGGATTACGGAAGGCACTGTAGCCGATGGCCCAATGGCCGAAAGCGTGCCGTATCTATTCCCCAGTGAAACACCCGCCGAGACAGCCCCTAAACTTTCAATGCCACCGGATTCTACTATCACTTTCCCTGTGTCACCGTCAATTGTTACCGCTGTGCTAAGGGATTGCAGAGTTGTACCACTTGCTCCTGCATCAGATGTTTGGAAGAGGATATCACCACCGGCAGCATCACCCGTACCCTTTCCACCTGCAATTATTATGTTAGCCCCAGCTACATCTGTCCCTGATCCACCTGTGCCATTGATTGAATATGCTGTGGGGGATGTGTGGTATACACCACTACCAAAGTGAACTGTGTTAATTGGATAGGATAGTGAGCCAGCAACAAACTGGTTGCTGCTTCTTGTAGCACTATTGGAACCTATAGCAATAGCTCCAACAGGCGCACTACTTCCTCCTGCTGCATTTAGAACAGTATTGTGACCAATCGCTGTATTGTGTAACCCAGTATCAAAATTACCACCTCCAGCACTACCTATAATTATGTTCGAGTACCCCGTAGTCGCATTTTGCCCTGCTAGCCAACCAATAAAGATGCTGTTATGCATTGAAGTAACACGCTTACCTGCGCCAACACCTATCGCAACCACCTCCTCTGCCGAGGTGAACGATTCCCCAGCGTTAGTCCCTATAATTGTGTTATTTGGACCACTACCTATACCGTTATTATCAATCTCCATTGCAGCATTGATAAAAGCACCTGTTACACCACTACTGTTTTTCCACTCACTAAGATTAGCCGATTGGGCTGCTGCCCCTGTAATCGATAGTGGAATTTCAGCCGCACCGGCTCCGCTGATTGCAAGGGTGCCTGCGGGGATGGTGACATTCGCACTGGTGTCAACACTTATAGCCGTTCCTGAGGTTCCAACGATGATATGGGTAGCGGCATCCTTAGCCCCTAAAATACACGTACCATTATTTGTAATAAACTGTCCGGTAGATGCATTGTATTGACCACCAGTCTGGCCAGTTGCAGAGTTGCCATAACTCTTGACAGCAGCCGTTAGATTTCCATTGTTCTCGCAGAAAAATTCCGCGAATCCAGTGCCTTCTGTATTCTGAACTTTGGAATAAACTGCCGCAGATGCAACAGCAGCTTTGACGTGGAATTTCGCGTTGTAGACTGAATCGGTAGAAGTCCCAACGGTAACTTGCCCCGTATCCCCGTTGATCGTCATTGCCGTGGCAAGGCTATTGGGAGTTGAACTTGAAGCTCCAGCAGCGGCGTACTGGAAGAGAATATCTCCGCCGACACCCGTGCCAGTTCCGATACCACCAGCGATTGTGATGTCGCCACCAGCGATGTCAGTGCCGCTGCCGCCTGTTCCATGAAATGTGATGTCGGTTGGCGTTGCGTCAATCGCACCTTCACCAAAATAGATGTCTGATATTATCGCACTGGGTGAACCTGCATAGAAGCCGTTCGAGGTCATGCCTCCTGGCGTGCCTACTGGCGCTAGGCAAATGATCCTAGCCAAACCACCGGGGAACGTAATGCCTTGCCCTATGCCTACAACCCTCTGCCCACTTCCACCCACCACCGTATTACCGATAAGCGTCTGGTATGTCGAGCCTGTAGTATTGCCGTTTCCGAAGACGGTCGAGTACGTGTGCCCAGCACCAATCACCGACCCGTCACCGAATGCCTCCGACCCTGTTACGCCAAAGCTATTCGAGAACTCGCCATCATTCGTAATCCTAGCTCGTTCCCCCGCCGTCACGCCGTTGGGATTGTATTGCGCAAGATCGACTGATTGTGCAGCGGCTCCTGTAACAGTGAAAGGAATTTCCGCCGCACCGGCTCCGCTGATTGCAAGGGTGCCTGCGGGGACGGCGACGTTTTGGGATGAATCAACCGTTACCGCAACAGTATTGTGAGTGCAGACATGAAATGATCTATTTGGCTCTGCTGTTCCAACAACTCCCGAATATGCCGTTGTTCCAGAGAAGACAGCTCCTCCAGAAGAGTCTTCGATCCCAATAAATAATCCTACGCCATTGTTCCCCACATAGTGACGAGCAGAAGCTGACGAAGCAACACTGCGGGATGTAATGTTGCCAGAAGGAACTGACGACTTGATGATCCCGCTGTCGTGTATTTGAACCAGGGGTGAGCCGCCGACTTGCCATTCCTGAAGCCAACTTGTCCCAGGACTAGCCGTATCTGTCTTGTTTACAAGGAGTCCAGTGTCATCGCCACTTGTTGCTTTATTGGTTGTGTAGTTGATCGTGTGGGCAACTTCGTTTCCAGTTGCGTCATCCAGGGAGTTCTGGTATGTGAAGTTCGCTGACGATGAAACCTGATTACTCGCGTTCTCAAACAGAATGCGAGTTGCCGCACCGCTCGTGATCGCAGTCGAGTCAATCGTGATGCCTGAAGTAATTGTCACGAATGACAAGTTCCCAGAGCCGTCAGTCTGGAGAACCTGATTGGGCGAACCGTCAGCGGTCGGTGCTCGAAGTGGGACTGAACCAATCCACTGAGCTACGATTATAGAGAAGGTTTCACTCATAAAAATACTAGTTAGTCTCGGTTCTTTAGTTGGTCAATTACTTTTACAACCTGCTTCTGTCCTATCTCTCCTAGCACTAAAGCAGCACCAGTGTAGAGAAGAACTTTCAATTCTGTCTCATCAAATGTTGAAGCATTGGCGTACAACACTCCCCATAGAAATAGAAGCACTAAGGATAATCTGATCAGGGACCAGATCGGATGTAGTGGATTATTCATCTTAATCCTTACCTTCTATAGTACCTCGTATCCATTTTACATCCTCACGAACATACTCAACGTCTTTGACCATTCCCGTAAGAACATCATGATCACTATTTTGTCTCTTTTCAACTTTGTCTATTCTCTCACCGTCTTGATTTATCTGATGCTGTGCAATAGCGGCTACTCCTATAACTGTCGCAATTGTACAAACAATTCCAAATATTGTGCCTATTGTCGCTATCGTCCATTTTTGTCTTACAGTCATCACGCCCCCTCTGTCTCCTAATCTTTAACGGTTTTAGTTACTTCGCCTTCAACCGGGTTTAGCCCTGTTCCAGCTTTAGATATTACGTTCGTTGTGTTGTTAGCTGCAAGATCTACTTTTTCAGGGAAAATGAATCCACTGTCATCATCGTCCTTAGTATTCATCGGTAGACCTAGACGTTCTTTCACTTCATCAGCATTTATCTTCTTCAAAGCAGTCTCCGGGTCATGCTGCATCAAAGTTTGAAATACTTGTCGTAGAAATAACTTAATATCATCAGCGATTGGTGCCGGTTTCAGAAACACAGTTCCAATAGCTTCTTTACCGTAGTTATATCTAAGTAAGTCATTAACTAACTGATAACTGATATGTTCAGTCAATCTCGTATGACGATACTCCGCAATAACTACAGCTAAATCAGAATGTACTTCAGCTTCGGCCTTAGTTCCAAATTGTCCTTCAAGAACTGACCTTTCAGGAAAACCTAACGCTCGCACTTTCAATATATCGTAATACTTCAGTCTATCGATGAAGTTAGACTGTTGGTTAGTCTGATCTGAGAGAATTTCAATCTTCCATGCATCAGGTGGTGCTTTACCTGTCTCATTGAAGAAAGCAATCATTTGGTCTACTTGTCGAGGAACCGCAATCGCTCCTGAGCTTTCTAGATTCTGAAGAAGATTCTGAGCAATTGTAAAGTTATCAGTCTCTACATCGTCAATTATAGTGTTTCCAAGAGGATAATGTATCACCCAATGAGAACCTGCAATCTTTTGATCATAACGGTCTGCCGAACAATTAACTGTAACCCAACCGTTGTAAGGCACCAGTACATTTGCCATTATAGCTCGACCGTACCAATATGTCCCTTCTACGTTAATATTGGTTAGAATCGTTTCTCTAGTCTTTAAGAAACCTGAACCAAAAGCTAAATCATCTCCGATAATTCTTGATTCAAACTTCTTACCATGAATAGGAAGCTGAAGAGTTCCAAGATACTCACCTGTATCTGTGTTTACTAATATTCTCGTAATATCTTGAAGAAGAGGTTTGACCTTATCAATAACGGTCATTCCATTTTCATCAATCGCCCAAACCTTCTCAAAGACCTGCCAACCAAAATCCATCCAACCTGTAAGTGAATGTGTAACGAGATAACTACGTAAATTATTGATGTTCTTACCAATAAATTCGGGAGCACCTTTAGGTGCTTCATCGGTATGACCAATAGACCATTCAGAAGTAACTATTGGTCCTACAACAAGATCCCGAACTAAAGAAATAGTCGGATCTTTACGCATCGTCCGAACTTTAGAAAACCAGTCTGTTGTCGGGTAACTGGTTTGTAGTTCGGGTTGTGTTAAGCCAAAAGTAGCCGTAGCTACTTGCGGAGCGGTCCTATCCTTAGTCTTAGGCCGCCCGTTCCTACCATCAATGAGTTTCTTAACATCACTTGTAGTAGGATTATTGCTTTGAGGCATAGTGCTACACTTATTAATAAGTAGAGAGGCAGCGTTGGATCTTCCACCTACCTAACAGTGTACACTAACCTCCTTTACTTAATTCAAAATGCCTGAATAGCGATACTCGGTGTTGATACTCGACCCATACGCATTGGATACTGTGAGTACATCAAGTAACCTAGTGCATCAGTAATGTGTCCTACGTCGCCTGTATCATTAGGGTCAGAGGTTCCTTCTTTGTATGCTCGATAGTTCAAATCAGCAATTAGACTCTTACATCTAGAATGACAGTAAAATCTAACCTGTTCATCTGCATTCTGAATTACAGAGTTACAAACTGAGAATCTATCCGCGATTCTAGGATTCTTTTGTGGTATAATGACTTTTTTATCACCCCAAGAATTCTGCGGTACACTAAAATTTACTATATGCAAATAGTCACTAGCTGACGCAGAAGTCCTTCTTTGCCGCGACGCTGCATCTCCGCAGAAGTATACTCGCTCCTGATGATGAGCATACCTCTTATAAAGCATATTCAAAGATTCAGGAGTATTAGTATTCCGAATAACTATCTCATCCAAGATAGTGAGTATCTTCTCACCGGGACACCAAACGTGGTTCTCGACTATTTGACCCACGACCCAACACATAGGGTCTACATTAAAGTCCATACCGATATATAGAGGCAAGTGTGGACGGTACTGACATATCTCATCATTAACGTGCTTCTTTTCTTTGAACGTGTAGAAGATCAAACCACCTGCCTGCTCCCACGATGCATTATATTGCTCATTAAAGTCCTTAGAATCCATAGAACGCTTAGCTGCCATAATCTCTTCAGGCGGTAATATATCTGAAGCTGGCCATGAATACGACTTAGTGTCAGGATACTCGTCGCTAAATCCTCTTTCAAAAAGTTCTTTACACTCTTGCGAACAAATACCTGTTCTCTTAGGAACACCTATTCTCCAACACCACCCTGTTCTATCTGATAAAGCGGGACGAATAGAAAGATCAAAAGATCCAGGTTTATGGTCACATGCTTCATCAACTATGCCACCGTCATAACCCATACCTTCAATACGCTGCGGCTGATCCATACCGAGAACATAGAGTTCACTGCCAAAGATTGTACGGATATACATATCCATTACATTAGCCACACCACCATTTTTAGGATCGATCCAATGTTTAGGAATCAGATCAATGATATCTCGCCAAACATTTCGTTTAGCTTGGCTGTAGGTGGGCAGTGCATAGAAATACAGAGGCTTTTTCCAAGGTTTCCTTATTGGAAGTGCATTAACAATCTTTCGTTTTGCTACTTCCGTTTTACCACTTCGTCTTCCACAGAAGAGGTTTATAAACCTTGTATTAGAGTGAAATGCTTCATGCTGCTGCGGGTGATATCTCAGAGGCTCCCATCGTGAGGGGAGTGAGACAAATTTCTTTTTAGGAGGCATCTCAGGATGTTATCTCCAACTCCGAACTCTGGCCCAACCATAAACAGCATCACCGGATAACGTCATACGTTTCTTAGGCACACAAGTTGCACAACCTGGACCAGCAAAGCCAACACCTTCATAGTGCCCAATCCATCCGAACACATGGCCACGAATTCCGTGATCAAACATATATTTTGCTTCAAGTTCACATTTCCTCTGATCACTACAATTATAGTATTCTGCTGGTGCAGAACCAATTGAAACAGATCGAGAACGGTATCTTGATCGTCTCCATCTTCCTCTAGCGGAAACATCCGAACAAAGAGACAAACCTAACATCATAACAACTAACACTACTAGCATCTTCCCCATAACTTCCTCCAGTGAAAATTAACTATCCTTCTAACTATTCTCAAGTAACTGTTGCTGATTTTCCAGTTCAGACTGTGTTTCTAACTCTGGTGCTCCAGGAACAGTATCTAACATAGCACCGAATTCGTACTCAATAGCCAGTGCCTGTTCATCTGCTTCCTGGAACACGACTCTACTTCTTAACTCATCTTCAAATCGTGCCATTGTTTGTATTGAATCTGCTGTACCTTCGTTGAAATAGTTATGCACTAAGTCAATAACAGCATTCATCAGCAGCATCAATGTATTTTCAGTAAGTGTCTCACGAGTCTGCTTATCTGCCACAACGGCAGACATAATCATATCCTTCTGCATCTTCATAGCATCTGCCATTTGCTCACCTACTGCTCGTAAGTGTGCATTAGCTACTCTATGAAGATCCTGAAGTTTCTGATCATGGTGCGCCTCTGGGGATTTTGATAACTTTTCTTCTACACTCTTAACTGCCTCTCGTGCCTTACTCCATGCTTTGACAGTATCTGCACAACGGGTGCGATGTACTGCTACTTCCTCGTTCAAACTTAATTGTTCGGAAGTCAGTAGTTTAAGCTGGGCAGAAACACGAGACTGTAACTCTTCCGAGAGACAATCTTTGTAGAAGTTTGCTGTAACCATTTAGTTCTTTTTACCTATGGATAAATCGCCAGTCCCACAACGGTAACATCAATAACCAATTCATTATCAGCGTTACCGTAACCAATAACTGTTGGGTTCAATCCAGACGCCAGTGCGGTATCTCCTGACTCTGTTTCACCGACTTCATCAGAAACAAAGTAGACCATCCCTTGAGTCACATCGACACCTAAGTAGATTATCCCTCCAGTCTGGATACTAATAGTGTCGTTTTCTACACCTGTATCTAGCGCGTATGCAGCAAATGCCGCTGGTGCTGGGTCAACGGTATTACCGTCTGCGAGATAATACTTACTATCTGTTGAACTTTGATAAAGCGGTTGACCTCTTGTAACTGCCTCTCCCAACACTCCGGTAGTAAGCTGTGAACTTGTCGCAGAAACAGTTCTTACCCCTGCGGCAACATAAGCAACATTAGCCATGATTTTCTCCTGAATACTGAATTACTGTGTGCAGTCTGTAGGCGCAGTCTGTAGGCGCAGTCTGTAGGCGCAGTCTGTAGGCGTATAGTATCTCTATAGTATTCAGTGTACACTAATCCTGAGTATTACCTTTCCAATAGTTTAACCCGACCCTTCAAATCAGCAAGGCGTAACTGCAACTGTTTTTCAACAATACGACTGAAGTACCTACGTAGTCTATTAGAGATAAATGTACGCAGATTACAATTATGTACATCAGGATTTATAAACTTACTTAGTATCCTGTCTAAATAGAAGTAACACTCTTGAAACGCATCTTCTTCTGAGAAGAACCTATGTAACTGTGGCTCTTTATCATAGAGTCTTCTAACTTCTTTCCACAGCCACTCATAATGTGTCGTCAGAAACTGTTCTGGCGATATGTACCTAAATACATTAGGATCATAAACCACCGCGTAGGTTTTTGTTCCTCGTGCATGAAAGCTCTTTAACAGGATCTCAGAGTTTTGGATCGGGTGTATTTCGACTGTTGAACAGAATGTCGTAGGTAGGGACTCTGAGATTGCTGATGCTATACACTGTGGTGAGTGTAACGGCGTACTCGTCCCATACAGTGTGAAGACTGCGATGATGTTCGGCGGTGGAATCTCATTCATGTGTGACAGTATCTTCTCTATGATTAGAGAGACGTTTCGTATGTTTCCTAGTTTTAGGGTCATGCTTCGGTAAAACTAATGTCTGTAACTTATCCTCGGATAATAGTTTCTCGGAACATACCTATAATAACTGTGGTAGTAGTTATACGCAGTCCTATTTCCATAGTGCTGCTGTGCTGGAGTTAAATGTGCGGCGGCTGCAATACGATCTTTTCGTGCCTGAGACTTCTTACGTGCTAACTGGAACTTCTGCTCTTTAAGCCAGAGTCTGCGTTGCGACTCCCTCTCGCGGTACTGCGTTCGTGTTTTCTGTGGGAGGTAGAACCAAGCTGGTAGGTTATCCGCTCTCACCTGAGTCTGGCTGCTGCTCAGGATTAATAGTATCAGGAGGATCAATACTGTTGCGTCTATCAATTTCATCGGCTAATACTCTTAGTGCGCCAGAAGTATATATACCTAAATGTCCTAACTGAAACCCTATTTCAGTGGTTATTCCGTCTAGAGTAGAATTAGTAAACTCTTGAAAGAGTGCTAGTTCTTCACAATCTTTAATCAGTTGTTCTGGGGTCAAGGTATGCTCCTAAAATGCTATTGTACAAACGTAGCTATGAGGAATATTAGTATTCCTGCAACAATTGCAGTAACTACTATCCAAACTAGAATAATAGAAAGTGTTACTCCTAAATCAACTTTCTATTTTAACTAAAATCAAAAATCTCGTTTCCCAATTTTTGGTCCGGGGAATGTTAGTTAAATAGAATGTATGTTTCTATTTTCTATTCTAACAAGTTTCATTTTTTGGTTTTCCCAATTTTTGGTCCGACACTCTAAAGAAGTATGATGTGTATTCTATATTGGTTAAAATGAAATTTTGGTTTTCCCAATTTTTGGTCCGGGGAATGTGGGTTGCACCCAACCACTATACGAGGCAAACGAGCGGTCGTCAACCACCCCCCTGGGGTACTTACAAGC
>Ga0080013_1000520_pt1 | contig 54753 bp, 48 predicted proteins | sample ETNvirenome_6_85_FD_69236 | JGI IMG/M metagenome (GOLD analysis project Ga0080013, IMG submission 69236) | Marine viral communities from the Pacific Ocean - ETNP_6_85 (SPADES assembly) (version 2) | ecosystem: Environmental > Aquatic > Marine > Oceanic | place: Pacific Ocean | collected 2013-06-19
ACCAAGCAGTTCACTGGGGGAAGGCTTGCGATGCATAAAGATATCCCCCATTATAATAACTTCACCAGGAGATTCGTCAAAGAAAACCTTTAAAACACACTCAACCTGAGAGCCAAGTAACCCTTTAACTTTAGAATTTAGATGTAGGTCTGTGATGACAAGCGTTCGCATTTCCTTCTCCAGTCTCCAGTAAAATCTATCTCAACTCCATCTCCGAAAGAGTGTCCCACTTCTACGTCAATCTTGAGGGGAACATCAAAGTGGATGTTAAAGTTTTCTTTGATGAATGGGTAGTTGACCATCTCATCATAGATGATCTCAAGGCATTTTATTAAATCATCCTTGTGACAAATGACCTCGACGCTGTCATGTACAGTAGCTATAGGGTAGGCATTCACCTCTTGCTCTCTGAGCCTTCTGTCTGCCCCCAGGAGGCTCCCTAATAGGATATCCGATGCAGTGGACTGGATGGTAAAGTTGAGTCCCTGACGGAAAGCACGGCTCTGTATGGAGAAATCTTTTGAGGTAATATCAGGTAGATTCCTGCGCCTTCCGAAGATGGTATAGGCATAATGATTCTTCTTAATAAAATTTTGAACAAAGTCCATGTATTTAAATACCGCAGGGTACACATCCTGATAACTCTTGATGATTCTCTTAGCTTGATGGATAGAAATGCCTGTAGTCTCTGCCAAATTGAACGCACCTCCCCCATACACAATCAGGAAAGAAACTGCCTTAGCAATTTGTCTTTCACTCTTAGTAATCTTCTCCTTATTAAAGAGCATCTTAGCAGTGTAAGTATGGAGATCTTCCCCATCATTAAATGCCTTTTGCATGTTACCATCCTTTGCTACGTGAGCTAGAACACGCAACTCCATAGCGGCATAGTCAATGGTAATAAAATAATGATTATCAGGAGAAACAAAAAAGCTTCTCACATTAGTATCCTTATCTCTGGGCAAAGTGTGGAAAGAAACCCCCATAGGCTTTGCAGCCGTGTAAGCCGCACAAGATAAACGACCTGTAGCAGTTCCATCAAACCTATAGTCTACATAGATCTTAGGAAGACCATTGTAAGCAATTGCCTTCTTAGTTCCTGCGATGTAAGTTCTCTCTAACTTTTGGGACTTGCGTAGTTCTAACAAGCCATGAAGAAACTTTCGCACATTAGTTAGCTCCTCAGTACTTTTCCCCTGGAGAACTGACTGGCTTATACGTTTGCCTTCTTCTCTATGGGTCCACTTACTCACGATCTTCCAACTCCTTTTCAATCTGGCTTAGTAAAAGTTTTAAAGTGGGTGCTGAGACGGAAGGGGCTCCCTTTGTAGTACGATCAGGAGGATACATCTCGAAACCTTCGTCCCTTGTATATAAGATCTCGATCAGGTCATTATTTGAAGAGAGATTATCAGAAGTCTTCACCTCTTTAAATTGATAAAGTTCATCCTCCTCCTCAATATTTGCGTGAGTAAGTTGGCGACCTACGTCTTTCAATTTAGATTCACTCACATCCATACCTTCGTATTCCATTTCTGTGAAGGTTGACAACGATGGCATGATAAGCTTGGAAACAATCTTCTCCATGCCTAGCTCCTTAATCTTTTCTTCAATTAAGTGAAACAGTTTCAAAGTGAAATAGGTATCCGCAGCGTTGCCTTCACAACAATCGGACAAAGACATGCCAGCCCAATCAAAAGTTCTAGGGTTACTAATAGTAAGCATTAGTTAACCACATCCCTTAACAGTAGTAACATACTTGTTGATCCGACTACCATAGCACAGGCGCAACAGAATGTAATTTTTAAACGCACTAAAGTCTCCTTGCAGTCGATAAAATACTTGATGCTCAAGAAATTAATGAAGGGGAGAGAGAATCCTAAAAACATCTGGGCTATGATCTGTTCATGGGCGATCAGATAACCATAACAAGAGGCTACAAAGTCTCCAAGAACGGTTAAGAGAAAGACAGTAAGGTATTTCTTGGGAGTCATTTCCATTAAAGGTTCTCCAACTCATCAGAAAAGTATAGCTTAACTAAATCCATCAAACTCTTAGGTGCAGTCTCGTTGATAAAGTGATGCATGATCTTAGTATCCCACACATTTTTGGGAGTAATGTTATAAGTCTTTAAAAACTTAAGATCAAACTTAGCGTTATGAAATACCTTTTTGTTCTTGGGATTCTCAAGAATAAGTTTTATATAGCTCCACTCTAGACCAGTATCAAGAAACGGACTATCTTTATGATCGCATGGGATGACCCAAGTCTTCTCCTTGCTGGAGAATGCTATGGACATAATCTTATCTTTCTTAAAATTCAAACCTGTAGTCTCAATATCTACAGCGATTGTCTCTTCAGTATCTTTCAAATCTTCCGTTACCTTCTGTACATCCTCAAGCGTCATAAGTACTTCGTAAGAAAAGTTTTTAGTAGACTTCTTCTTGAGAACATATTTTTCATACGCATTCTTGATATCTACCTCAAACAAATACCGATTATGAGGCTCTCTTATAACTGCGTAAGGATGAAAGATAGGCACCACTGTACATTCATAGCCCGATTTAGTAGTATAAATGTAGGACTTGCCTCGTTTATTCGTGATGCCACTCTTCCTAACAAGCATCTTCATTGCCAAATTTCCACAAGTATAAACTAACTTAGGCTTTACCTTCTCAATGGTAGCATCTAAATGCTCTCGACACAACTTCATATTGTTAGGAGTCATGTCCTTTTCTTTCACCCCTGGACACTTCACCGCAGCAGCGTATTGTAAACTTGAATTAGGATAGATATCCTCTATTAATTTACGTTCTGCCGAAGAGAAGGCTGCGTGTTGTCCATACTTAGACCGCAAAGAATCTGATAGAAAAAGTACTACCCCTTCTTCTAAAGATTCATAATCCATGATCGCATGTTCGGGTTTACTTTCCTCTAAAATTGTACAACCGTCACATAAGGGATTAGAACAGCTAGGCTTAAGCCCTTGATAGATGTTTTTTAACTCGCGCATGTTCTATTATAGGATATGGGTAAAAAAGTGTACTACATAGATAACAAAAGATTTGAAGAGATTATCCCCCTCTATCTGCAAACTCCTAGGGAGTATGAAGACGAGTTGATGGGACTATTTGATTTACTCATCAGTAATATAATTGAGAGCTTCAAATTTAATATAGATAAGGAAGACGCAAAACAAGAATGTTTCTTATTAATTCTCAAAACACTCAAGAACTTCCAACCCTCTAAAGGGTCTGCATTTAATTACTTTACTACAGTAATTGTTAATAATCTAAAGCTTCTTTATACTAAAAATAAAAAATACGAAAAAAAGATTAATGAGTACATGGAACTAAAAGGGCATCAGAGTCCTAGCTCATTGTATATACGTGATAAATAAAACTCAGATTCCATCCCCAATTTTGTAAATTGAATTAGATGAGGCAGTCGAGTACTACTAAAAATAACAAAAGCATGAGGCATCTTAAAGCTATCAACCACGTATAGGGGAAGACCTCTTCGGTTCTCAACTGTCTTGAGGTCCTCTAAAAGAGACTGGGACCTCTTATCCCAAAGAGAAATAAAAAGAATACCTATTTCTCTCCTAGACTTTCGCTGATTTTTTAGAACTTTCTTGAGTTCGTTTTCCGACTTCAGGTAGACTGGGTAATACATCAGTTAACTATATCTACTGAGCCACTAGCTGTAGCTTCGTCCACTCCCGTGAGCTTCCCAGACGCATCAAAGGTGAAGCCTGACGCTTCATACTCATCACGGTTAGCCTCCATATGTTGGACCATATTAGTAGTTAGTTCTTGCTCAAGTGCTCTCACTCCATTAAAAAAGAGAGACCTTACAAAATCACCCATGGAAATTTCCTCAGGCTTTACACTGTTGGCAAAGTTCCTAAAAGCCTCTGCCTCTTCTTGATTTAATTTTAACTGAAACTTCATTCTTCCTTTACTCCGTTCATGAACTTTAATTTTCCAGGTTTCTGGGTGAAAAGCGAACTGTAACTCCTGCGTCATAATTAGTCCTACTATTATAGTACAAAGGAAAATAAAATATGAAAGATGATTACGATTTATCTCAACTCCGCACCAAAGGCAAACGAAAGAACAGCCGCACGAAGGGCAACACTTTCGAGAGACAGATAGCGAAGCTTCTAAATGATAGATTCCAGACCACAGAATTTTCGAGAAGTCCTGGCTCTGGTGCATTCGCTACGACACATAATCTTCCTGATCACCTAAAAATTTATGGAGACTTGATAACCCCACAAAAATTTAAATACTGTATTGAATGCAAAAAGGGATACAATAATTTAAATTTGTATAGTTTATATAATTATAGATCAGAGTTCTGGAAATTTATAGAACAATGTGAAAAAGATTCAAAAAAATGTAACAAAATTCCCATGGTTATATTTAAACAAGACAGGCAACCAACACTAGCTATTATACCACAAGAGGTTACAGTGACAGAATCCATTAAATACATAGACATACACAAAAATAAAACTTATAGAGTTTATTTATTTGAAGAACTCATTAAGTGCTGGGACTCTATGTGGTTTGATTGATTAGCTTTTCCAGCAATTTCTGTTGTCCATGAAGAAAAGATTTAAATAAATCTTCCTCTTCTTTAAAAACATCCTGGGGTCCACGCTCCTGTTCTGCCATTATTTCAGGATTAATCGCTGTAACTCCTTGGCCTCTTTCCATAGAGTAAGTCGTCAGGGTTTGATTGTCTTCTTTTGTCTTTGTGGTCATAGTATTCCCAGAGATAGCAACGGATGCCTCTCCTGTCATGAGCATAGCTGCTGTGCCGTAAGTATGAGTGTTGATGGTACCTAAACGTTGTCCCCCTTCACCCTTTACCCCTTGGGCATCCTTAAGACCCTCATTTAAAGCACCACCATCTTGAGATTGCCTAAACATAGCATACGCAAGCTCTTCTCCTTCCAGAGGATTCTTCTTACTTAAGATTTTACTCATTTCAGTTTGTTCATTATCCAATTTTATTTTTTTAAAAGCATCTCTTTCCTCAGAGGTCATGTCCCCCCGTTTTCCTGCTGCAATCTTTGCAAAACCAGCCTTTGCTACATCGTATCTCTCACATATGTCACTTCTAGGATCGGAGGTATCCTTGTTACAAGGTCCATTTTTATTCTTTCCTGTGGCCCACTGCTCAAGTTTCTGCTCTCCTGCCTCTTTGGCTGTTATGGTCAGCGTTGTTCCATCAGGGGCTGTGCCGCCAACACCATCTAATGCATCATTAAAGGGTTTACATTTTTCATCTATCTTTTTCTGCACTGCACATGCAGCTTCTTTAATTGTTTTTCCTTTTAAACTCTTTTTGAATTTAGCTTTGAAAGCATTTTTCTTCTTAGCCCCTTTGCCTGTGGATTTTGAGCTAAGGCAGTTATCTAACCTTCTACTATGTGCCTCAAGATAATCATCTTCCGCCTGTTCTTTTTCTGTCGCCTCTTTTTCTTCCTTTCCCGTCTTTTTCGCTTCCGCTTTTCTACGGTCTGCATGAGTGCCCTCTTCACAATATTTTCTAAACACTGAATTGTTACCTTCGCCCATCTTTACTCGACTAGATTCAAGATCATCAATTATTTTCTGCTCGGTGTCAAATATGCTAATTCCCTCTATGTCTGTGGGTCTCATCACTTTGTCTAAACCTATAGACTCCTCTTTACCTGCACACTTTGCTGCTTCAGCCAGTTCTTTTTCTATCTTAGTTTCCTCCTTTTTTAATTTCTCAATAAGAGCTTTGCCACTCTTTTCAGTAACTTCCCTACAAATATCTCCCTTATTTCCTTTTAAAGTACCCTCTCCACCACATACATAAGAATCTATTATCTGTAAGTCCTTACTCCATTCATTACGTCCGTGGCGCATTGCAAGAAATAAAGCACTTCCTTTAAGAGGATCTTCACTATTAGCTACCCCCTCTAAAAGTGCCCAAGCTCGCTCCTCAGAAAGTCCATACGGCCCTTTGGGATCTGTAAAAAACTCTACCATACCTGTAACTATGTCCTGGCTTTGCCCACTTTGTAAACTTGCAAGTAATTCTTGCTCCTCTATACTAAGACCCTCTTTTAATATTTGTATAAATTGTTCCCCTGATCCTTTAATAGCGGAAGCTTTAGCAGCTTCCTCTCTTAGTCTTTCTCGGACGCAACTACAGGCTTTCGGTTTTGATGCATCATCTGCATATCCAGCTAGGATTAACTCTTTACATTCACCCTGGGGATCATCCTCAACAACCTCTTCCTCTTCAGCCTCACTGACAGATTCCCGTGCCTTCCCTCCTTCCTTTCCTTTACAATCAAACTCCTGAAACGTTCTTACCCAATCATCCTGCACGGTATTAGCCTCATATGCTAATCCTCTATTGGCAAGCAGAGCACTTCCTACAGGCTCAGGCTCTTCAATCGGCTCAACATAGTCCTTACACTTAGTTGCCCAGTCCTCTTTAGAAAGACCAGAACATAAGTCCTCATTATTCTTTTCAACCGCTTCATTGTAGGTTGCAACCATATTCTTGTAAAGGTCATCAGTCCCATCCGTTGTACCACTTCGACGTTGTAGGTATAATCCACCTTCCTCAGACCCAAATCGAACACCGTGACGATCCATGTGAAGCATGTTTCCTATTGTCCTTAAGACACGGGGAGATGGTCCTGGTTCAGGATAACCCCCCCTCTTTAATTTTCCCACAAAATTAAAGAGCTTAGTTGCTCCTGCAAGTGCTCTCTGAATATTCTTGAAACATTCTTCCTTCTTAGGATCTTCAGGAAGAAGTTCATTACACTCCCTTGCAGTGGTCTCAACCATCTTTTCCAGGTCAACTAGTGCGCGATCTTCTCTTCGATTTTTTAGAGGCTCATAGCCTGGATACAAATTCTCATCATTTTGAACTCTAACTATAGGCTTACCTGTCTTCTCGCTGGGGGTTAGTGTAATAGTAAATCCAGCATCTGTCTGTACCTCTTCTGCCCCCGCCTCTAATGCTGCTTCTACTCCTGCTTTATTCCCTATAAATTTTATTAGTCTGGCAGTAGCTTTGCTAAGTTCAGGGGGGATAGGAGAGAGTGGATTAAATCCAATCTTGTCAGTCTTGTCAGATACGTCCTGATTCCACGCCTCATCTTCTTCACCCTCCATAAAGGCACTTACTAATTTTCCTCCAGAAGAATTATGTCCACCAGGAAAATCTATCCATTCACCTTTGGCACCACCCTTTTGCTGACTCCAGTTCTCTCCAGCACCCCTAAAGGTTCCCCTAAAATTTGGGCCTTTTACGGTTACTACAGTATTATCTTCTGCTGGAGGTGCGCTCCCTATTCCTGTTTCAGAGTCTTCTTCCCCTTCGGGGGCTGCTGCCCCCTCTTTGCGGGAAGCGGTAATATTTTTACCTTTGGAAGTGGTATGAATTACTTGGTCTTTGGCTCCAGGTTGGATACTACCAAGTGCTGCCATCGCTGCCTGGGCAGCTTTCTCTCTTTCAGGACTTCCCCTCTCACCCTGTTCTCGTAACGATAATTTAAACTTCCTTTTCTTTAGAAGACAATAGCTTTCCAGGAGTGCATAATAATAATCCATCTTTTATATTATAGATTAAGCCCAACCCAGATAAGTCCAGGCTGGGCTTATTTTATCTCATTTAAAATTAATTTAGTTGTTAACGATTAACATGATCCATGAAGTCGTAGCGGAGGACTAATTCAATTGTATGAAAATCATTAGTTCCATAATTAAACTCAGCAGTCTTCCAACTCTTAGGATACACACCGAAAAGTTTTGTTTCCATCAACGGTTGACCATTAGGATCTAAGTTAAGAATAGAAACTTGTTTAGCCTTCCATCCAGCATTAGTCTTAACATCAGCCATCTTACCTGTCATCGGGTTATAGATAGACTGAAACCACTTCCATAAGGTGGTAGCAACTTTCTGTTGACTGAGGTTATCAAAAGTAACGGTAATCTCATCAGGACTAGCTTTACCTGGATAGAAAACCTTATCATTAATACGATTAACCTCTATATCCTCTGTTGCAAAACCAGCAGTAGTCACTTGTTTAGCAGCGAGAGTAAGATCGGTAGGACTCCCATCGACATCACCAATTTGAGTAAAGTGAATCTCAAATTGATAAGCACGTACTGAGTCTAGTGATTGGGATATAACAGGAAGCCCCGCCCCTGTTAGGTCCTCTCTATTCTGATTTGTCAGAAAAATTGATTGTGTTTCAGCCATTTAATTTTCTCTCCTATAAACTCCCTAACTGTGCAGACTGATTAGTTAAATTAAGCTCAAAGATGACCATCTCTGCCGTTTTCGTAGGCTTAATCAGTACCTTGGTCCACATTTCATTTCTATCTATCCTAACTGGAGTGTTAGTTGTTTCATCACAAATTACCTTGAACTGTGTAATTCCTCTACGGTTAGCAATATCATCTAACATCGGATTAAGAAGATCTTCCACCCTCTTCCAAGTAAATGAATCATTAGGTTCAAAGACGAGACGCTGTGTGGAAGCTAGAATAGCCTTCTTAATATAGATCATCATACGTCTCACATTAATACGATCTAAAGCTGTCGGCTGGCGTTGAGCCGTTCTTTGGCCGAAGATGGCAATACCATTCTGAGCGAAGTTCACTATTGGATTGATAGCATTACCTCCAGAATATAATGAATCCCTATCCCCTTGATTAAGAACGACTTCCACATCTGTTGGCTTAGTTAATCTCCCCCTCACAAAGCCTGCGGGAGCAAACCAAGGATCCGAAACATTATCTGTTACAACCATTTGTCGTGCCCCGTATATCTCAGGAGCTAACCAACGATCTTTAGCGTCGAAGACTTGGAAAACCTTTAACCACGGCCAGTATATGGCAGCATAAGAACTATTGATTGCTGCGGTTCTACTAGTTGCAAATCCGTTGCTCCAATCAATCGCATTTCCTGTAGGTCCTACTGCATAAGGTGGAGAGACCAAAGCTAAGAAGTTACTCGTTTTTTCAGCTTTGGTAATTAAAGCATTTTGAATAGTCTGTAGATCCCCTACTCCAGTTCCAGGAGCTAGAGCTATGGAAATATTAAGAACATCATCATCAAGAGCTTCTATTCCAGACTTACCTGCTCCTCCAGTCCCTGCTGTTGCAGTACCTACCACAGCAGTAGCTACTCCTGCATCCCAATCAGGAATACCATTAGTACCTGCTGCCAAATTATAAGTTCCCTGCTGTAACTTGACAAAGAGAGGATTAACCCCAGCGGTGGTGGCACTCGCAGGACCGTATCCATAGCCCGTTACCGTCACAGCACCCACTAAATCTTTTAATTGTTTCTCAAAAGAAGTGAGGGCTGTAGGAGTTATATCATCATAAGTACCCGTTACAAGATAGGAAGTAACATAATCCGAAGTCCTCGCAGCATAGTTAACCCCCAGGAAATCCTCCAAGAATGCAGCAGAAGTTGTTCCAGCAATAAAGGTTTCCGCAGCTACTCCCAAGTTATTTACTGCTTCTTTAGTATTCACTCCACCGTTTACCCCTACTTCGAAGGATACACCACTCGTACTACCGTCTGTCTTGGTACCTGCATTATAACCTGCGCCAGCCCATAGACTTTTTACTAAGTATCCTACTGTCGCACTGTCAACACTAGTACCAGATACAGTTATTGAAGAAGTAGCAGCAGTGGCGGTCAGAATAGATCCATCAGCATTAACAGGGAGCATCCCTGATAGTCCTGTCCAGCCTGAATCATCGTTCCCCTGAATCTCCATAGTAATTTCAAGAGTGGCTGCACTCCCAGCAGCTAGACCTACAATGAAACTAGATGCGTTTACACTACTACTGTCTGCAAAAGCTCCAATGCGATCTGCATCTAGAGCCCCTCCAAGCTTCTGCTTCAAAGCTATTGCCGTAGTCGCTCCCTGCGATTCAGAGACAGAAAGTGTTCCACTTGGGACGGTATAAGTTTTAGCATCAACTATCTTAGTCCTAGCACTATCGTATGCTGTAATAGCAAACCTAACCCCAGAAGTAGTAGTATCGGCACTACCTAAAGCGGACATGCCACCTGTATTGGTGAGCCCACCATCCACCACATTGATCGGATTGGCAGCAGTTCCACTTATCCAGACCGCAGGACACCCTGCAATACTTACAACCGCCGAAGCATTTACTGCACCACTAGCACACCTTACAAACCTCAGAGAGTCAGTAGCTTCCAGAATTTCAAGGGCACCCTCTAAAGCTTGACCTTTGATTCCTTCATTAGGCTCTCCAAAAGTATCTACTAGCTGTTGTTGACTAGTGATCAACGTTGCCTTCTCATTGTTGAGGCCAGCGATAGGTCCTCGGCTAGCAAAGCCTACAATACCTACAACAGATGAATTAATGGTTGGGGGATAATCTGATATGTCCTTCTCAATGACATATACACCTGGGCTAACAAAATTTGGCATTTATATTCTCCTATTATGCGTTTCTAATGGCAATCAAATTTCTTTCTTGATACCTAAGAACATGATCGGTAATGTATGAAGAAGGAACTTTAATAGTCTGATTAGGCTCTAAATAATAAGACTGCACTCCCTTTCCTGTCTGGAAAAATAGACTCCAGCTTTGTAAACTCGTATTAGTGATGATCTTCATAACTCTTCTCCTCTTTATTTACTATATTTGTAGAACTTTTTTGCTATTATTTTTAATAGATTGTGGCATCTATATGAAATTCTTCAATTTCTCCGGTAGAAGTTATTAAAAACTTAGGATTTGGAATATATGCTTCTAGTTTAATATTAAAAGTTCTTCGAATAATTCTCTCCTGCCTATCAGATAGCTCTACAGTAGAGTTATCTGATTCTGTATCAATATATGCCTGCGCTACATTAGTATATTGGTTCTTTATAACCAAATGAGGATTAAATAAAAGCCTTATTTGTTCTACCAACTGATCCAAATTAGCTTTATATTTTGCCCAAATATTAATTCCATAGTCAATGTCCACTGCTCTCGGAGCCAAACTAATTACCCTAAACGCTCTCTTCTTCTCCTCACTCCACCATTTCTCACTTACAATATTAAAGGAAGCTCTCCTCCTAGTATCAGCATTGTTGGAAGAATTTTGATTAATAGAGATAATGGGAAGAATAATATTATTCTCTTGTTTTAATTTAGATACAGTGCGCTCAGGATTAGCATGAACACATTTCACACCAACCACATCTTCTTCTGAATTAATATAAACTAATGATCCTAACTTTGAAATAATAAATCTTAACGATTCTTTATAGAAAAAAGGTATTTTATCAGCCTCTTTAGTTCTTATAGCAATTTGGGTTCGTGCCCAAGTAAGAGGATCAGAAGAAGGGAAAGTAGGAATAGCCCCACTAGCTGTGGATTCTTTTGAGAGATAAGTTTTAGCCATCGTAAGACTCCTCTATAGTTTCTACTTTCCAAGGTCTCCCTAAGTCCTCCGAAGTCTGAGTTAGAGGAGTGTCCTGAACATCTGCCGAATCCCTTAGAAGTTTAGCTGCACATACTAAATGATATACACCATAGATTTCAAAGCTATCTTCTTGAACTTCAAAAATTTCATATCTCATATTTTGAAACTTAGGCTGCAAAACATCCCCTGGCTTGATATGTCCTCTAATCCTCTGTTCCATATAACTCTTATTAAAAATAAATAACTGGTCATTCGTAAGTTCAATACCAAACTGACTCAAATTTTCTTCAAGAACTTTAGGTTCATAATGTCCATACACCAAGACAGGCTCCTTAGATATAGGTTTATTTCTTTCTTCCATATAGACTTCATCATACTCACTCTCCCCTTGCAAGTAAGCGTAGTACAGTATCTCTGACCCAGAAATTTTAATCATCTCATCATCGACAATATTAAAAAGATTAATATCAGGATTAGTAGGATCAAAGAAATTCAGTTCCCCGTTAGACTCCTCAAGTTGAGGTAGTGGAGGAGGAGAAACTCCTACTTTGAAGTTCTTTTTATTTTCCACTTTAAATTTGTGCTCCAGCAACGGCTGCTAGTATAGCCAGGATAATGGTTATTGTTTGGGGGGTGAAGACTTCCCCCATCCATTTATCAAACCTGCTCTTCCCAACATACTTGTCTTTGGTTGCCTCTTTAATCGCTGCCAGTTCTTCTTTGTAATGCTTAGAATTAATCTCATCCATTTTATGATGATTAATTAAATCCTTGTAGGTCTGAGCTAACTCAATCCTTACCTCTGTAATGCCATCTTCTAGCTTACCAATCCTGTTATAAATATCTTGTTCCATTAGTATGTTGAGAACCTCGGAGGCTCTTCAAACTCATCTAGTAATCTTTTTAGAAGTTTATCTTTTTCTTCTATACTTTCTTTTAGCAAAACATCTCCGTTCAGCTTTGCTCCACCACCTGGGGAAGGAACTGTTTGATACTTCCCTCTAATTTGACCTAACGTACCTTTAGCAACAGCGAGAGCATATTGTTGAATCCAATTCCTGTATGCTGGATGAAGAGTATCCGAATTTAATCCTCTATAAACAACAATAACCGTTTGACCATTTACTACAGGCTTTGGAACAATATGCAAATACTTATTATCCAGTACTGAAAAAGCACCTTCCTGCCCCAAAATTTTTCTAGTCATTTCTAGATTTTGTTGAAGCAGATAGAAATCTCCTATACCAAAATTCTGAAAGAGATAATTATCTTGAAAATATTTAATGAAAAAATCAAACTCTAATGTTCCTGCTGCTTGCTGGATAGAAAGAAGAGTTTTCTTATACACTACATATTCTAAGTTATTAAGAATGAATTGCGGTAGTTCATACGTATTGATTCCAGCCGAAGCTTCAAATGCAACAAATTGAGTAGCAAAAAGAGGGGCATGATTATACATAGTTCCCACCGCCTCATCTAGACAAGTCTTTATCTGAAAAGGGGTAAGTTCTACTCTCACAATAGGGTGCCCTAGTCTGGCTAGAACAAAATCTTTAAGAGTTTCCTCAAAGTGGGACCACTCTACCCCGTCTACCATGGTAGTTCTATTCAGCTTATCTATATCTATGTCACCCTCAGGCTTTCCTTGGGTAGCTAGATTGCCGCCATACTTCGTGAAGCTATTGCCCCACGCAGATAGTTTAGGTGCTACGGGCATGTCCTATTTTTACCTTGTCTACCATGGTATGCTTTTTTAGTTTTAATTTTTTCTTGTAGCACGAAATCTGGAGAAGGTGCTCCCACTAAATTTATTATATCACCCTTAGTAATTGTAGCTAAAGATTCCCCTACAAGCATTACTGTGGGGTGTTCACCAATATATTTATATTTCATCATATACCTCTACAATATATAGGCAAAAACAAAGAGCCAGGAAACTAATTTCCTGGCTCTTGTTATATTCTAACTAGCCGTCAATCAGGGACTGACAGTGTTAGTAGCTCCACCACCAGTGGCGAAGGTACTAGCCTTGACCTTGGTTCCTGGCTGGAAGAGGAAGTTGGCTGACAGACCAATAAGCCTAATGATTCGATAGAATCTAGAAGCTGGTGCAACAGCAGCCTTCCCATACCGAGTCAGGATTCCCTTCCTGGGCTGGAAGGTCTGAGGATCTGTAATGGTTGGCAACTGCTGGAGCGGGATATATGGGCAGTAAACATAGCCTGCATCCATGGGGCCAGCCCCCTTGTAACCAATCATGATCTCGTCCTCTGGATACATAGGATCAACATATAGATCATATTTACCAGCGAACTTACCCTTGTAGGCAACAGAGTTAGGACTTGGACCATCCTTCGCAGGCAAACCTCCCTCAAGCTTGGCAGCGGACTCCAGCATGGAAGCAATCAGCGGCGAAGTGATTAACCACGTACCTGGACCACGGAAGGTGGTCTTGTAGATATCATTCGATGCAAAGTTGATCGCTGCAAGCAGGTTAGAGTAGATCTGACCAACGTGTTGCGGAGCAAACTTCCCAGTGGGAGTCATAAAGGTACCTGAAAGGTCTACCAGATAAACGTTGCTATTCGTGCCCGAAGGATTGAATGCATTGTTATTGGCAAAATCATACAGATACTCTTGAGGAGTAAAGCCTACCACGGTAGGACCACCAGCGTTAGACGTTGGTGATTGTGGTGTATGTCGCGTACCAGTTTGACCGAAGGAATTGGAGTTATTATTATCCAATGATCCGCGATCCCATCCTGTAAGGTTTGAAGGATCATAAGAGATCATTCGTAGATCTTCAATCAACTCACGATCAATCTCCAAGGTTAATTCCTTAGAAAGAAGATCCGTAAGCTCACCTTCAAGATCCAGATTGTGATATGCTCGCAAGTCTTGAGCCGCTTCTAATGTCCAAAGGGCTCTCATTTTGCGAGTACGGGCAACAACAGGCTGTTGCTCGACGTGCATATTGATCTCAGGGATTTCATTACCACTGAGAGCTTCACCTGAAGATACTGCATAACCAACGATGGTCGAAGAATCAGGCCAAGAAGCAATCTGACCACCCATAGTGGTCGAAGGAGAACCAGAAAGGTTTCCAAAGATTGCACTATAGTTGACATCAGCACTGCCTGCTACGTTTGCAGCGGGAACGCCTTGGGCATTACGGAACACAGCACTAGCAGTTGCTCCACCATACGTCAGACGATACTTGCTGTAAACAGTCTCAGTACGGCTCCAAGCACCAGCAACACGGTCGTTACCCAGATAGAAGATCTGGGAAACAGGTCCACCCATAGGCTGGACACCGACAATATTGTTAGCGATTAACTGTGGATAAACGCGACGAATGAGAGGAAAGGCAAACTTTTGAAAAGTGCCTAACTTACCAACTGTAGTGGGAGCATCAGCCTCATCAACTCTATCATTCTTCTCAGCGATAATAGACTTGGCTTGATTCTCCAGCAGTTGAGCCGTCACCCTTCGTGTGTAATCATTACTGATTCCCTCTAATGCGGGTTCCCACTTATTCAGGACTTCTGAGTTTTCTTGTAACATAATTTTTTTCCTTATTTAGACTCGGGATTAGAGGGCATAAACTTCATGACCTCGGGGGTTAAAAGATCGTTATAAAAAGAGCTTTCGGGTTTGTTAACTTCCTTCTTATCAACGTCCTCGGTAATGATGAGGGCTTTTTCTGAAGACTTGAATGGTTCTCCTTTAGATTCCTCTAAAACTTCGACTGCCTCTTCAAGAGCATTCTTATCTTCGGTAAGCTTCTCAACTTTATTTGAAAGAGCTTGAAGCGAAGTATTCAATTTTGCGTTTTCCTCAAATGATTTGCTGAGTTCCTCCGTTAAAATTTCAACTTCCACCTCAAATTCTTTTTGTTCTTCAACAAGGTCAGAAATTGCATTATTTTCATCTCCCTTGTTCAATTCCAACGCCATCAAAGTCTTCACTGATTCAAATAAATTAGCATTCCTAACTGTATCATCCTCTTCATGAAGTTCTCTTATTGCTTGGTCCTTTAATGTATCAATCCTGGATCGTACAAATCCTTTTACTTTAGATTCTAACTCACGAACCTTGGTCTCTACCTGCTCAGTAATGATACCATTAACTAATGTAGCAATCTCTGTAACTGCTGCTTCTGAAAGTCCCTCAGGAAGCAATTCTACAATCGGGGCTACTTGATCCTTTTTAGATTTCGTCATCGATATAAACTCCAAATACGTAGATATCTACGCATTTTCTATTAAAAGTAACAAAAATTTTTAATTTTTGTTTAGTTGGTTTTTAAGTAATGTAATAAAAATTTTCTCCGATAAAGCTTTATCATAAGTAGACTTAACTGTTTCCTCAATAAATTTAGAATCTACCCCCTCATTTACTAAGGCAGGAAAAGCTCCTTTGGTTGATGGATCCGCTACTAAATCAAATGTTACTAGTTTATAATCATCATTAACTACAGCTAATCCATCTTGACGCTCTTTCAGTGTACCTGTGCCTCGGGACGAGATGCCTAGCTTTACTCCACCTTTGATTAGAGCTTGGGCTACTTGTCCACAGGGAGTATTTAATATCTCAGCCTCTCCCATCATATCATCCCCTCTCATCTTTAATTCAGTAACCAAATGTGATACATTATGCAACCTTACCGCATCTTGAGTGGGATGGTCTAGCTCTCCCATTAATCTTCGCTCTTTAATAGCTTCATCAAGTCTACTCATTTCTCTGACAAGAAGCTTTTTCTCATAGATTCTCTTGTTCTGATTAGGAGTTCCTGCCCTCTGGAATACCCCAGAGATACGCATCGTCCCATCTTGTTTAGATTCCTCTAAAATTTGTAAGTTTTCAATAATAAAAGTATCAGTTATAAACATCATTTACCTTTGGCTACTGCCTTTTTTGAATTTGCAATCTTATTTTCAGCCCCAGGACCGTATTTCTTCATCAACCGCGATGATTTAGTAGTTCCATGTTTTAACATAGTTCTCACTGAATGCGCTTTAACACTTTTCCACTTTGAAGAAGGAGTCGAACTGCCAGGAGTAAATCCCTTTGCAATTTTTCCCTTGCTCTTCTCGCCCCAGTCGGAGTGGGATATAACATATAATCTATCAGAACCTTTAGTACTAAAAATAGATCCTACTTTTCCCTGCTCTAAGGCTTTAGCAATTGTAGCATAAATTCTAACCCTACCTTTAAGAGACTTCACAGCCCCTTTGTCACGGGTATTTCCTTTTTTGCTAGGTGGAGTAGTATACTTTTCTCTTCCTTTTTTAGAACCCTGACCTGATTCTGCTTTTCCCTCTAGGATTTCAAACACAGTCATCATTTTGATGTACCTGCTCTTTTTTGCAGCACACTCTTAACAAGAGCTTCGACCTTTTCCCTTTGTTTCTTAGAGGAATTAACTTTCTTTTTGTCATCAGTATCTTCCTCTGGTGAAAACTCGGCTGGCTCAGAGAAGGGGGCACCTTTAGAAAAAGGAGCACTATCTTCTCTTTTCTTAGATTTCCTAGTAGCTCCTGCCCCTAAAGCACCCACGGCAGTAACCTCTGCAATAGTATCTTTTATTTGTGATAAAAGAATTTTGATATCCTCTAAGAGAGGTGTAAGTTGAGAAGGGCGGATCTCCTCTTGTATAGAACTAGGCTCTCCTTGAACAGGGGTCTCAACAGTAGGGACAGGAATAACGTCTTTATTTTCTACTATACTCTTTACAAAATCATTAGGTATTTCTACATGAGAAATATCTACCTGATCTATCGCATTAGCCGAGTAAAAACTTTGAGAAGGACTTTCTAAAGCAACAGGACTAGGTCCTTTTGCCTTAATTTCATCCTCGGCCATTAATTGTTCTGCGAAATCTCCAACTGAGAATTCATTCATAACTATCAAGCCTTCTTTTCAAAGTCTTTGCCTGCATGAGTCTTAGACTTATCACCCTTCCGAGCACCAGTGGTGAAATCAGGCTTATCACCCTTCTTGTCCTTGGCTGGCTTATCACCCTTCTTCTGACCTGTCCACTTCTTCTTTAAACCAGCGACCTTCTTCTTGACCCTAGACTTCTTAGAGCCCTCAATCTTATCTAAGTCCGCATCTGTCGGCTCCACACCAGGCTTCTCCGATTCAGGACCATCATCGTCGCCGAAATCCCCTTGCTCTTCGAGATCCTCTTCGTCGAGATCCTCCTCTTCGTGCAAGCGCAAGATACCCTCAATTGTTTCAATATGTTCCCCAATAACTTCCTCGGAAAGAGCTTCATCTAAGACAGACGCGCATAGGGGGCAAGAGTGAACTTCCTCTTCAACTGTCTCAACCTCTTCCTCTTTAGCCTCGACCAAGGGGACTCTCGCTGCGCCCCAAGCAGCGTTACTTAATAGGGACTTGATATAATCTTCTTCAACCTTAATATGGTGTGACATAATTGTATTCCTTTATTTGTAAATAGGACAAAATAGTCCCTACATTATATTTATATACCTTCATTTAAGTATTTTGTTTTATTTTTTATTTTGTTATAGTCATTTGAACTAACAACAATTTAATTGGCTGTTAGAAAAATAGTTAAGTAGAGGAGGAGTAGTCCAAATTGCTTCTGAATCAGAAGCGGTTATAGGAGTATCCTTATTTTTAGCATCTCTAATTTTAATATCATTTAAAATTCCGTTCGTAACTTTAAGTTGAACATCACGCGGCACATTCGATATGTATTCAATAATCTCATACCCCTTAAAGAATCTCCACAAATCTATAGAGAGAAGTATTTTTTTTCCTAATTCCCTAGGAAGAGTATACGCTGTATCTATTTGAGTTATTCTATCTAAAACCTTTCCAAAGAAAGATTGTTGAGTAGTATAGGAAGATTGTGAATAGACATCGGAAAGAAAGTCTGATTGATATTTAAAGCTGAAAGCAAACGCATCTGGTTTTAAATCTGGGCCTTGCTTAGTCGCATCTTCCACAGGGTATGAGAATTTTTGTCTAGATTCTGTGAGGAAAGGCGATGGTGCAAAAGCCATTCTTCTTTTTTGTTTATCATTAGTATAACTTACTAACCGTGATCTTCCTAAGAAAGGAGAGTACCTAACAGAATCAGTTAAAGTTATAAAGATAGACATAGGGAAGGAAGGGGGGTAGACTCGGTCTCCGAGCCCATTAAATATATCTGGATTTAAATCTGTAAAAGTAAAATCAACTGAAGGAGCCTTTAATAGGTAATTAACTATATTATCATTCTGGGGAACATAAAGATTACGAGAAGGCCCATAATAACCAGAAAACTCAGGAATATGATCGGGGGTGGTGTAATTAGAATCCGTAGAACTCCAAACTAGATTATAAGTTGCACTAAGATTAAGATAATTATTATCCTCAAGTTGATTGGGGGGATCAGTAGTTTCTGCCACCGAACTAAAATTAGGAGTAAAAAGAAATACGTTAGTAGAAGCATCAACAGATGCCTGCTCCAAGGTAGAATCTTGAGCTTCTACATCTAAATGAGTTAGCGAACCTCCCCCACGAAAAGGTTCAGCTAAAAGACCTAAAATCATTGCTCTTTCATGGGATTTATAACTGAAGGCTTTATCTCTGTCAGAAGCTCCAGGGGCAGCTACTTCAGTACCATTTCTTTTTATAACACGTAAGCACTCATATTTATGAAAAACTCCGCTGGTACTATTATCCTCATCGCGTGGAGCAACATACAGTTGATTGGTATTATAAAATCTAACTCCTTCATAATTAGTTAATATATTAGAATCTTTTCCCCGTGGGAGAATAGGCTGTTGAAGTCTAATGTATTCAGGAAGAAGATAATAAAGCATGGTTTCCCTTATTGCATTACCATCCGAAGGAAAATTTAAAGGAAGTAGTGTTAAGCCTTTATTTAACAATAGCTGTTTCGCCATGTTAGCCCGCATTGATCGTTGCATTCTAAAGGTTCCTGTAGGAGTTCCGTCTGGAAATAAAACTTTACCTGATTGAAGCATATCATTCAATAGACTGTCACTATACTGTGACATCTTACCTTGTAGAATGGCTTGTTTAAATGTTTGCAACATTATATCTGAAAGGTACAAAGAAGAAATATTACTTTCATTCACTTTATCTAAGAAAGTTTGTGTAGATTCACTTAACACTGTTTTAAAAACTTCGTTATGCAACCCAGTTAGTAGAAAAGTAAGAGTAGTCCCATTAAAAGGAACATGGTTTTCTCCTTTCATCTTTAAAATATCCATAAGAGGAGTAGGTATTTGAGGAAGAAGCCTACTATGTGGATCTAATTCACGGCCAGGAGGAGAAAAAGTATTAACTAATTGAAGTACTTCAGCATCCTTAATTGCAGTTAAATTATTTTTATTATTAATAAAAGTATCAAGACGAGGATCTTTTAATTTAAACCTTTGATTAGTGTGGGGAACATTTTCTATATACTTACTAATACTTTTTTGAGCCGCTTCTCCCTCTTCTACAGCATGAGGTTGATTGCTCCCATAAGAACTCTCTATGCGAACTATTGAATTCGCTTCTTCTCCAGACTCAGAGGGACTGATGACTTCACTAGGTAAATTAGAATTACCTGTGAAGTCGGGCACAAGATGATGCCACATAGGATTGCCTGCGGGAGAATCTATTTCCCTAGGAGTATTATTTCCACAACAAGACCCCTTAGTAGGAACACTTGAGTCACTTACAAAAGTTGAGGGAGGCAGCACTTCGCCATGTGTTGCTGGAGCGATCACTTCCCCATAAGAAGGTGGTTGACACTCTTCAGATTTTATGCACTTGTTCCAAGTATCATAGGTACCGTTCGGATCTTCGTTACAGAATCCAGGAGATATACATTTAAATTTTTCTCCTGTTTTGGTACATTCATTTTCACACTCACCTTGAGTATCGTATGGCCCCTCCCCAACCTTGTTAACATCTTCTACACAAGTAGAGTGAGAAGTACGTGCATACTTACACCACCATTTAAACACTTTTCCTGGAACCCAATTTTTATCTGGTCTACTTATAGGGGGCTTTTTATCACACCATGTACAGGTGAGTTGAATTTCAGGACACTGACCCGCATCACAATCACCTGGATCCTTTCCAACCAGTCCACCACAGGCATCTCCAGGATCAGCGTTACCAACTCCAACCCTTACCTTCTCGACAATGTCCGCACCTTCACACTCCTTTAGTGCTTTCTCATATTCAGGATTATTAGTTCCACCAGCCTGACATTCTTGAGTAAATACCCAGTTTACTCTTTTAGATATCTCTTTTCCTTTCCCCTCAGGACAATCTTCCCCAGGATACTGTTCTGATTGCCAGGAATAGTCCGTCACTACACAGATACACTCTGGATCAACTTCTACTGGTTTACATGTAGTATATTGAATGGTTATAAGATCACACGGTTCCGTACATTTTCCCGTTTTGGTATCTTTACACTTTCCGCCCAATTTTCCCTTAAATTTTACATCTTCAGCAAGACCAGCGTTAACTAAATTATTAAGAATACTTAGAACCGCAAAATAATCTGGGATGTGTGGAGGATTTCCCTGACTATCTACAGGAACACATTGCTGTTGAAATGTATGAGTATACTCTATACACCTTCTTCCTGCCCTCGTAAATCGACGTTCTGAAGCTTTTCCCCTCTTATAAAGGACAATCCTACATTCACACTCATAGTCAGGCTCAGGGTCCACAGGAGGAACTGGTATGGGTGGCTCATAGGGAGGCCACGGCTCCACAGGATTCACTCCATCGTGATCACGGGGCTCAGGGGGCACAGGAGGAACTCCCGTACGGGGTAATTTAAAACAATCCGCTTCTACTGTAGCCTTCCCTACATTATTTCCACTAGGAATATCCCCCATTTATCTTTCCTATTTTATATTTTCAATATTTATCTCGGTCGTTCCTGTAGTTACAGGAGCAGTAGAAGGCAACAGTTCATTGATATTTCCTCCTGTAGTATTTTGAAGCAACGTATATCCGTTTGTTGTGTTATAAGCTTCATTATTATCTACGGGCCTATCGGTATAGCCTATAATTGTAAATTTAACTGTGGGATAATAAGAAGCACCGAGCTTGGGAGCAAATCGTGTAACAGTATTTAAAGCTTCAGTCTGTTGCATCATATTCCAATTTGAGTTTCTAAATTGGGGGAGTGCAATCCCATAGGAAAGCCATTGATATAGAAGGTCAGACACAATAGGAGATTTTCTATCCGCAGTCACAGCCTTAGTTCCTTGTACGTCTTGTATTCTTCCGTCTCCTACTAGGTCGGGATTACGAGAAGAAATTGAATTAACAGTAGCAATTGCCTTTTTTTGTTCTCCAACTCCTACTAGAGGTCCCATATTTATATACAAACCTGTTCCAAGTCCATAACTAGTAGCTCGACTATCTGACGTTGTCGCTGCAACGGGATTACAATTTACATATTCAACGAGAATATCATAATAATTAACCCACTGAGGAAAAGTTATTTCTAATTTCTTTGTAACTACAGCCACAGCCGTCTTTCCTTCAAAGCCATTAGTTGTAGAATTATCTGGTCCAAACCCAAATCCATATTGTTTATCCAACCAAGATGATGATCCCACCGTACCCTTAGTAGATACAATTCCTCCTGGTACATAAGCAAGAGGTCGATTAGAATTCATTCCCTCAAACCACATCCACCATGTAGGTTTTGGAGATTTTAAATTAGCAGATCCTGTCGCTGTGCCCATGACCGTTGCATAATTGGTACCATCCATAGGTTGATCCCACTCAGGGTATAAAGGAATATTTCTCCCCTCTGCTCCAGCAGGGAGCCCCAAATAAGTTCCCGTGTTTGAGCTATAAGGACTATTAGGATCAGAAATCCAACGCTTCAAATACGCTTGTCGAGTGTTATACACCCATTCAAGAAATGCTTCCCGTAAACTTTGATCAACACTATTAAGAAAAGCTTTAGAAGAAGTTAGTGAAGCAAAACTATAAGTTTGATCATCAGAAGCCAAGTAGGAAGAATTTGTAGTGTTAGGCCCCCAAGGGTCTCCAGACTCTCCCCCATTTTCATTCATTGTGAGTAAGGTTCCTTCTACACCATAGGCCAAACCCCCCATTATAAAATCAGTATATAATGCTCTCCCATTATGAGTCCCTGGAGATCCTCCCCCTCCTCCAGTCTGAACCGTATCAATCGCTTGCTGTAGTTGATATGTTCCTACCGCAGGATTAGCAAAAGACAGAGGAGGATTTGCCCCTGCTACTCCTGCTCTCTCGTTATAAGTTAACTCAGTCGTACGGAGGAAAGGACGAATATCAATAATATCGTTATCAACAATATCACTCGCTCCCTCTGACTTGGTGGTAACCACATAAGCTAGAGGTAATGCAGCTTGTCCAATTAATTGAAAATTATCTGACTGAACATCCAAAGCTAAAAGAGGAGCCATATTTAGAAGATCATCAGGAGAAGGGAAACTACCATGAACTTTATCACCATTATCATTTGTAATACCTACGTTAGCACCAGTATCGCTATCGTTTTGATTAGCTAAAATTCTAGCAGACCCTGCACTACCTGGGTCTTCACATCCCCCCTCGCTATTTATACCCGCTAGTCCTGATATTTCTTCTTTTTTAATTCCAATCCCTGCTCCCCTTACTAATCCAAGGGTGGGGGTGGTAATAGTTGCAGGGCTAGGAGTTCCTGCGGTTTCACAAAAAGCAGATTCATAATCTGAAAGGGTAGTTGAGCTTGAATCAATAGGCAAAGAATAAGCTACCAATAAATCAATGCGTTGAGTAGCATCCGTAATTTCCTGCTTATCTCCTTGATCATCATAATACCAAAAATCGTCATCGCTCCATGCAGGAATAGAAATAGTGCTCTCTGGGAAATCTACTACTGCGGTCCTAAAGACTCCTCTCCAAGTCTTAACAAAAGCTAAATGAATTCCCTGCAATCTTGGAGGGGTGAAATATATTTTTTGTGCTAAATTAGCAGGAGTGAGGGGACTAAATTTATTAAATCCAGGCCACGTATCTTTAAATTCGTTCTCAGGTACATCTAAGTAATTAGGATAGTTTTCCCCTGGACTAGTAGTCGTTAACCAACTCTCCCCTATCCCCCCAGGAGCAGAATGAAATGTGTATAGAATTTCTAATCCATTCATATTATAAGGCAACGCCCCTGCCCCAACACTACTTTCAATAAATGCATCCCAGATAGAATCTCTATCAACAGAAAGACTTTGAGTTAAGTCTGGATAAGTTACTGTCCTTCCACTTGAAACCAAACTCAGGAGAGCATCGTCAGGATTGAATGCATCGTTCACACGGGAAGTAAACGTTCCAGCATTTACTTGAATTCTCCTTCCCCCAAGTGCTTTAGGCCGAAGCTGTTTGATCATTTTTAGATCTAATTCATCTGTGGCAGTGAGGTAGCCTGAGCCCCCACCTCCTCCAGAACCTCCCCCGCCTCCTTCAAGTGAAGAATTCTCTTTAAGATATAAAATATTTTCTTCAAGCTGACGAAGAGGTATATTATCTACTTCATAATAATAAGGATCGTTTGCCTTATAGTATCTAATAGGTTGAGTGAATGTGTATGCCATCGTTATAATTCTCTATCTAAATCAAAAAGGTTTGCAGATCCAAAGCCTAACCCATAACCTTTATTTGCCTCATAAAAAGCTTCACCAGGATAAGCTGTTGTAGACTCATAGAAGCTACAAATTTTCTTTCTACCTGAAGTATTTAAGGTTCCATTCTTTGCGTTAGCCCATGTATTCATAGCCGATTCATCTAGCCAAATTCTAGATTGACTATCATAAGGAAGCATTCCAGAAGTATAGTAGAAAGAAGAAGCCACATTTTGCTGTTGATTCTTCGCAGGTAAAGTAGTTACATAGCCACTAAATCCTAAATCTTGGTAGATAGCACTGACGTTATTATAATTAGGTCCTTGATTATTAGTCGCACTACAATCCGAAGATGGATTATAACCTTGAGCAATAATTTGATACGGAGCACCAAATTTCATAGTAGTTGTTTGAGTTCCAAAATGGAACCCCATACTGGAACAAGTTCCTGTGGGAAAATTACCAATGTAAGGAATAAAAGCTTGACCTGTATCAGTAAAGGGGAAGCCTAAGAATTTAGCTTTAGGATGTGGTGAAACATATAGCCTAAAAGGCCCAATATTTTGGAAACCCGATTTACCATATGTGCCAGCCCCAGGATAATCTATTCCAGCATTCCATCCACTACCAAAATAATCTAACACACTTAAGGTGGATGTGTCAGGGGTAGATGAGGGGGCTCCAGAGTAAGCTCCTCCTGGTGCTGCTGAAGCCCACATAGCATAAGGACCATGATAAGCTGCGCTCATATCCTGAGGATGGAGTCCATCCACCGAAAGATAAGAAGCATGTAGTTCTGAATTATCAGCAATATTCCAAATTCTTAAGAACTCACACTGGGTGGAGGAAACATCATAATAAGGTCCCGAAGGATTAAACCATCCTGCCCCAAAATTAACATTTTTAACATTTACTTGGCTATCCCCTACCGCTCTAACACACATCCCTCCTACCGATGCTCCTGAAACTTGAGTTTGGTTGGTAGCTATAGCAGTCCATGTTGGAGTACCTGCTACTACTTTGCTTTCAGCAGTAGGATAGATAGATTGAGTATTCTTAAGCCCTGTACCTGCGGGGTAGGGGAAATAAGGATTGGGATAGAATACCATTGTTCCACTCGAATAGTAAGCTGAAGTTTGATACCCACTTGTCGATTCGTTCCCCGTAGGATAATCTACATTGGAAAGATATTTAGAAGCCCAGCGAGCATGATAATCTCCCATATCATGCATATCAACAATAGAGTTTTTATTAGCTACAAGGCAAGCTCTAGTTGCATGAAGCTGAACTTTAGTATGACAATTTGGATCTTGTAATCCCCACCCACTGGGATCAATAATACCGTCCTTATGATGGGGGCCAAACTCTATCTTAGAATTATCTTCAGCTAATGCGTCTACACCTAACTGAACTATAGTAGTAGGTCCTGCAACATAGATATGAGAATTGTTACCAGAATATAAACCCGCAGTCTTTTGTTGTTTAGTGGAATCATAGGGGCCTACAATAGTATTTATATAAGCACTTGTCCCAAACAAGTCTAAAGTACTCTGGTTGGTAACCCTGAAAGCTGACCCTTTAATCGCTTGATCCGCTTTATAAGAAGTAGAGTCAGCACCTAGAAGTCCAGTAGAGAGTATAGACTTAGAGCCAACAGCCTGCATGTAAGATCCTTTATCAACTACGACCGCAGGAAGGGTATTCTTTTTAGTTCCATAATTAATAACTTGATGATTACCACTTAAATCAAATTGTTTATAAAGTCCAGCCATTCCACTAGCCACGTAAGTAGGAATAAATTGAGAAGAATTTAATACAATATGTTGTCCATTTCCTACAAATCGAGTGGGAGGGGAGAAAGCTGCGGTAGTCCAGCCTGTGCCTGTTCCGTTTTTATTATAATTAAAGAGAGAATTATTAGCAACCACTCCACCTTCAAGGTTAAAGTCCACGCTTACGTTAGCCAATTTACAAGTAGAATTATTTAATTTTATTCCAATCTTATTTTGAAATGAAGCAAGTCTATACCCTGTTTCAATTAGAGAGTTATCTGCCTTAATTCCCTCCCTAACATTATAAAAAGATTGACCTACTATAGTCTGGGCTCCGAAAGTATTATCAGCCAATTCTCCCGCAGCATTAGTAGCCTCTCCTGTACCTCCTCTAGAATTAGGAGGAGTAACTAGCTCTGAATTTTGAAGCTCTACACCTACGATATTTCTATAAAAACTAAATGGAGAATCTATAGGCAAACTCTTGTCTTCTACCGTTGCAGCACTCAAAGTAATATTAGAATTAATGGCCCGAAGTCCTGGAGTAGGGTTACGATCTACTTTCACATTTAGATATCCTCCTCCTCCCGAAGAAAGCTCATAATTATGAAAAGCTATAAATCCCCTATTCAAAGTTACATTTGAATTAAGAGCCTCCATTCCAGCATTTTTACACCGTGTAGCTGTACAATTTTCTACTACAACTTCAGAATTTTCAATCTCAAATCCTACGTCAGTTCTCTGAGTTCCCGTGCTAGTCACTTCCCAGCCTGTTGCTCCATCAACACAGAATCCACGGATATAGACCTTACCTGTGCAATCTTTTATAGAAGCTCCGCTCAAGGCATTAGCATAAGTAAACCCTGTTGCTCGGGCCTTATTTCCAGCAGTGCTCATAGGTGCTCTTTGTATGACACTACCTGTTCCTCCATTAGTTATAACCATATCTGAGCTTACAGAATTGTCTTGATAAGTAGACACATCAAAAGAACTAGTATCGGTTTTTGAAAACCACGCCGTATTTGCATCCCCAAAATGATTAGATATGGATACAGTCCTATTAGTATCAGCAGCAGCCCTACTCCATTCTGGAGTTTGAAAAAAGGATCTTGTAAAGTTATTCCACCAACTAATAGATTTTTCTTGATTAGTTGCAGCCCCATTTTTAACCCAAACAGTCTCACTAACTCCTAAAGATTGTGAACTGAGCATAGTGCTACTCAGTTGCCACGATTTTATTTTTGTGATAGAGCTAGCAGGAGTAGTGGTGCCAAAAACGTATGAGCTAGGAGCGACACTACTTCCCGCTAGGACTTTAGCAAATCCTCGATTTATGATTTCAATACCTGCGGTAGAGCCCTCAAAATCCTTACTTTCTAAATGAAGTCCTCCTAACTGTCCGCTTGTACAAACTTCAATAATGACGGGAAACCTAATCTTTTTAGGCAGTGCTCCAATAGCTGCCGAAATTGTAGGGAAGACTTTTTTATTATCAATTCCACAATCTGAAACAGTTAGCATAAATCCATCAACAGAAGATGCTGGATAACCTGCCATCTCATACAAATAATCATCCCTATCTTCTAAATCATAGATTGGAAGATTATCTTGTTCCCAATTATAAAATGAACTAGAATCAAATTTATAGACAGGATCTGTCCAGTTATTAATTAATGTTGCTGTGCCTGAAGCTAAATATAAATCGTAAGGTAAGAATGCCATATTAGAAATTCAATGTCCATTTAAAAACTAATGCAAAATCATCAGTTTTTGAAATATCTGAGAAAGGTCTGTACGCCACTAGCTGTGACCTCTTAGTAGTTTCACCTAAAGGATTTTGCATAAATAATCCAATTTCATTAATCGCTGCGGGTGTTGATAAACTAGCTGGATAGTTACAACTATTTTTATCAATCCAAATTATATAGGTAACAGAGTTTAAATCTACTCTTTTAATAGAACTGTCAGGCACTACACCAAACCACCAACCCGTTGCTGCTAGAGAATTAACAGCCGCAGCCCCATTCCAATCCATTAAATTATGTTGTTCTAAGGGTAAGTAAGAGTTGGCTCCTGTCCCTTTGTAATCAGTAATTCCATTAACTTGTCCAAGAGCAGAAGCTAAGAAGGTCTCGGATACTCCATAGTCATCTATTCTGCTATCCCCTCTAGTTCCTAATTGAAAATATCTGATTTGAAAATTTGGTATTTCTCCCGCCCCAGAACCTGCATAAAGTAATCCCAATCCTACTCCCATACCTGAAGTAATAGTATTGCTATCGTCAAATACTTTTTCCTCTCGCCCATCATCGAACACTTTATAAATTTCTAAATGTCCTGATACGTCTATAAAATCTTTACTTCTCATAAAATCACCTACTTATAATAGTTAGGTATAAGTCCCATCTCCTGTAGCTACAGGAAAATATTTACTCCAACCAGAATAGTAATCATCAATATTAGTTGAAAGACCCAAGAAACCTAGAGTCCAATGAAAAACTAAGGAAAAATCTTTTGTCTTAGGAATAGCAGTAAAAGTTCTATAAGCCATTAAGAGAGGAGAGTCTTCATAAAATCCTTTAGGATTACGAGCAAATAATCCAATCTCAGTACAGGATATTCCATTAGCTGTTTTCTCATCCAAAACTATTTCTGCTTCAAAAGCATCCATAAAAAACTTAGTTACCCTTCCTTCTCTAATTAGAGAAAAATATTCATCGGTACCTGAAAAAACTGTTGAAGACAAAGGAGCACTGGTATTCAATAGCTCTACCCAATTTTGGTCGGACACAGGCTCTAGAGCGATAGAAGAAGCATAAAATCCTCTATATCTTTTTACTATATCAAGATCAGTATTCTCTCCATATGCAGACCAGTCTAGAGGAGTACTCACTTGATAAAAATATGCTGAAGTAGCGGAATCTGTGTCGTATCCTATCGTGCTGGTGCCTAATTGAAAGTAATAGGGTGCATAATCAGTAGTATAAGTGGATCCTGAATTGTGTTGAATATCAACAAAAGAAGATCCTAGACCCGCAGTCACAAGATTAGCTTTGTCCAAGACAGTTTCTTTAGTACCATCTTTATAAACTTTACAGATTGTAAGATGTCCCCTCATCATGGTTTATTATTCGTCCTAAAATCTATTGTCCATTTAATTTTTAAATTAAACACCGCAGTAGCAAAGGGTTGGTATGCGAACCCAGAACCGTATGTTACAGAATCCTTAATCTTACCTAAATTTTCAGTAAAAGTCTTTTTAGCAAATAACTTAAATTCTCTCGGAGTTACCCCATTAGAATCAATATAATCTTTTCCAACTGGATAAAAAGGAGCCGTACTACTTTCTAAACTCTTTTTACAATCTAAACTCCAAAGTCCTATTTGATGAATACCTCCATACAAATTAGTACTCCATACATCCCCACCCCCCATAGTAGTTTCAATCACTACTCTAGGATCAGCAACCAAATCTTGAGCAGTATTAGAGTTAACTACTCCTGATACGGCTGCGATCCCTATAGAAGAGGTACCATACACTCCATATTGAGTTTCAATAAATCCTCTATAATCCATAGCTTCATAAGTATTATAATTACTGCGAACATCTATACCATTCAGTTGAGGAGAGGTTACAACAGTATGCAAGCCCGAATCTGCTTGAAAATCCCCTTCATAAGAACTGACCAAAACAGCACTCAATTGATACAACTGACTGCTTTCTCCTGAAGGAGGATAGACTCCTTGAAAATAACTAGAAGGATCCCCAGAAGCGAACATTATCCTGTTTTCAAACTGACCATAACTTTGAGTTCCATCTCCACTAACAATAGCATATGCAGTGCTGGCATCTTCTAATTTTTGATTAAGGGGATCAGGATATGAAGGTAGTCTATAAGGAGGAGTATACGAAGATACACTAGCTCCATTAGTTGCTCCAATCGTGCTACTCACCCACAGAACCCTTACTATTTTATCAGCAGATATTTGATCAATAAAAGAGGTTACATTGGCGCTCACACCATGACAAAGATCATCTGTCTTCCTGTGAACATGTTTATAAGGATCTCCACTCGCTGGGAAGAAATAAGCATTCTCTTGGAAAGACGATGCCGCAGGACCGAATGAAATAGCTCCCCACCTCCAATTAGAAGTATCCATTACTCTAGGAGCAATCCCCGATACACTAGAGGGGGTTGTGAGCATGTCTACAATGGCTTCTCCTGCCCCATCGACGATGAGGTTGGACTCTGACAGGATCAGCTTCTCAGATCCATCAGCGGCTACTGCATAAACTTCTACGTTACCCCTCATTAATATCTAACTCCGTTAATACATTAAATTGTCCGTAAGTTCCTATCCCACTTACATGAGGATACATACCTATATTAGATCTATAATTTAATCTACTTCCACCACTCAATTCCATTGTTCCTGATGTTACCGTAGCATTTCTACTGGCTATCCCCCCATGAAGATCTTTAAAGTACCTAAAAATTGATTTTAAGTCTTTCACATCTAATTGGATTGGTCCAAAAGTGCTATCAATAATAGCCTTATCATAGTTTGTTAAATCTTGTATAGATATATCTTCAAAAACTATAAATTTCTTTGAGGCTCCATCCATAACAAAGAATTCTAAAACATATTTTTGATCTGTTCTATGTACCTTTCCAATAGATCTATAGTATTCATCAACAGGCATATCTTCTGTAATCAAGCGCATAAGCCCTATGTTATTCATTGTAGAGAATTTAAATTTAATATCATGACGAGTCTTTTCATTAATATTGGAAATGGCTAAAGGATCTCCTCCTTTAGTAATTTGATCCACTAAGTAGGGCTCCCAACAATGATCGTCATAGAAATTCTTAATTCTAATACCGTTTTTAGTTTCCCCATGCCCTATTAATTTATCTAACTGCCCCAGAGGAAACTTCCATGTCTGTGCATACTCCTTAGCTATATTGATACCGTCAGCCCCAGAAAGATCACTTAGAGGAGTTTGAACCCACCTATCTTCAGATGTTTCGTAAGTACACTCATTGTATACTCCCTTGGGAACATAGCTCCATATCTTATTATTTTCAGGTTCAGTGTGGATCCAACACCCCAGAACGAGACCTCCCATCTTTAAAGAATTTACTTCTAAATTATGAGCTTTAACCGTTACTTCATAAACATGGTCAGGCTCCAGAAAATTTCTAGACTTCTTAGAATTAGAATTATCTATCTTCACTCTAAGCCTAGGGAATAAATCGGAATCATCAGATCTATGATATTTAATTATCTGATTATTAATTAAATACTTAGAAAAAGAATATCGACTTTGGTTATCTCTTGAAAGCTTAAAAATAGAAAAAGTAGGATGAGGAACAGTAGCTGAAACATGTGACGCAGGACTAGAAGTATCCACTAATTCTATAGCACTTACTAAATTAGTATTACGAAATTCAGGTCTTTTAAGATAAACATCGGCAGCATTGGAAGCTGCGTAAGTCCCTACAGCATTATCCCCCTTTGTTCCCGAAATACTTAGCACACCGCTGCCCCCGAAATAAGAAAGATCTACCTCGTAAAGAGGAGAACTCGCTGCGAGATACCCGCTGGTCTCCAATCCCGAACCGTCTACATCAAACTGAGAATTATATATGAGAGGACCATAAGTATGACTATAGATATTAGGAACCCCCATAAGATTATAATCACTCTGAGTTCCATGTCCCGAAAAAATGGTGTTATAAACATTATAAAATCTTTGCACAGGATATCCAAATTTAAAGTGCTCTAAATAATTGAGAGATTTATCGGTCGCTTCTTTATTAATTAGATGGTTCCCAATAGATTTAGGAACATCAAGCCCCCCGTAAACTGCGCCCTGAGCATACCAATCAGCAAAATTTGTAGGAGTTATTAAACCATTACTCGTCGGCCAATCAGGATTAATAGCTCCCCTGGAGTCTAGGTATCCTGAAACAATTGAACTTGCTTGTAAATATTTTTCTTTATCATGCAGCTTATTCATCGTATACAAAATCTCTGGTAGTTGCCCTCGTCTGCCATAAGTATTGCAATCAGAACTAGAGATATTTTGTTTTACTCTAGATGGAAAAGTATTACTTATGTCATAACCAAAAATAGAACTAGGAGAAGAAAGATTTTGACATATATCCCACACGGCATGTAGGTTTTTATGATCAAGTAATTTTCCTATCAAATATCCATTTGGATTTTGGACGAGCGGAATTTCCTGAAACTTTAAAGAGGAGGGAATAAAGCCTAAAGGAAGAAACCCAACAGAAGAAGAATAATAAGAAGTAGATAGCTCTAGACTACCAGGATTATTTTTACCTACTCTTGTGAACATTTTTGTTTCAGGTAAAAGGTTATGAAAGTTCCTTCTCCTCAGGGAATTTCTAGGAGCTACCGTATCTGCTAAAAATTTATTCGTAAGACCAGATGCAAACAGAGGATCATGAGGACTCTCAACATCTGCTCTCTTAAATCTATGGGGAGCAAGACCATTGTCTGCGCCCACCTCGGCCATATTCACGGCACAAGTACCAAAATTAGTAGTAACTGTAGAGGACCCCTCATATAGGTCATAAAAATTAGGTCTAATCTCCCTACAATCATTGTCAGCAATAGCAACCATAGCATCTGCTACCGCAGATAAAGAAACAATTATTTCTGGAATAGCATGGGCTGGGATTACCTGATCCAATGCAGATTTAACCATCTTAATCCCATACTTAGCGTCCGATTTTAATTGGGAAGAAGTCCAATTAAAAGAACTAGAATCAAATTTCATTAAGAAATGAGACGATTTTCCATTCCACAAACTCAACAAGCTTACAGGGTCTGGAGTTTTATTCTGCGTGACGGTTTTTAGGATACGAGCATAATTAGGGGGGTACTGCTTTTCTTTAGTGAATAAAAGAAAGTTATTAAGAGTTTGGTCGGTGTCTAAAGTTTGTGTAGTATTATCCTTAAGGTATCTCAACACAGAATTACAATACTTCGTCTCTACTCCGAAACAATTTAAGTGATATTTTATACGCTCTAATACAGACTCAGTGACCTGAGTGTTCATATAGTATTTTCTCTTCTCATATGGAGGTATAAAATTAATTACATTTCTATATTTGAATATAAAATTAGGATCATCCAAACTCAATCCAAGATATTGTGATTTCGCAACAGTATGTTCTGTACCAGTCATATAAACAGGAAAGGTATAATCTACATGATAATCAGGAAGAACATAATTTTTAGGATAACTACCTCTCCCCATTATATGATAAGGACCTGCATACTCCTTATCCTTATCTAATTCCCAGTATCCATCAGGATACTGGGTGTTGGGAGGCATCTTTTTGAACGGTCGTAACTTAACTTGAGGGAAAGCACCAGTCCCTAAACGAAAATTAGTAGGAAATTCTAAAAATAAATCCAATAGAATTTTGTCTACCACATATTTTATATTAGTTTCCATACTAGAGACAGAGTAGTTGGGCACTCCAAACCGCGCAGCAGATGCCTCTGTATAAGTATCAAAATCAGTAAAGAGGGGAGAACTAGTAGCTAAAGAATAATAAAGGAGATCAGGGATATAAGATTCCCATAATTCTATTAAAGTACCACTAGTGGTCACATTAAAGACACCTGTGGAAAATAAAGTATCTAAGAGAAGCTGAACAGATCTCTTAGTTCCTTTCATTTTATAGATTCTGACGGCATTTCTTAATTGAACTCTCCACTTGTCAATATCTGCTCCTAAGAATCTCCAACCAATTAACTCTGCTAAAAGATCCAGATACTCATCAGGACATTTGGCAATATCGTAAAGAACTCCAATTTCATTATGCTCTGTGAGAGTATCCGCTATAGTAAAAGACATAGCTTCGAGAAAACGTGCCAATGGGCCAGCCTCTAAAGTCTCAGTTATAAGAGTACCTTCTTGGGATATAGAGGAAGTTGAAAGAAAAGTATTAAAGGAGTCCGCTACTTTCGTATCGGGGCTATCCAGAAAGTGAGGAGAATATACTACATTAGTTAAAGTGTTAAGACGATCAAGAAGCTGAGTACCACTAGCGTAAGTCTTACCACTTATATCAACCGCAGAAACATAATCAGTTGGAATAATTTTATCTGAGAGGCCCCAGATAGCCTCATTTTTCCATAGATATTCTTCATAAAGCTTTATAGAATCTTCTAGTACAAGAGTCCTTCCCTTCCACAAAGTTTCTGTCATTAAGGTAGCGAGCCCAGTAGAAGGATCAAATCCATTAGTGGGACCAAGTCTATTTAGAAAGTATATCCACCCAAGATTATTCGCTAAATACTTATAAGTACCTGAGGAATCATTAGCGTAAGAACTGGCCGTTAGAGTTGCTAAATTTGCAGCAGCATGGTGTCCCGCTGCGATAGCAGGAATTGAAGGAAGAAAAGTAGCACTCAAATAGTTAACAAAACTAGCACTCGTTCTATACTCAGAAAACTTTACTCCTCGGGGATATAAAAAATTCCTTTGAAAATCATCAGGAGTAATAGTAGCAGGAGAATTTTGCTTATAAAAGAATCGAGCAAACCCCGAAGGATTATCAACAGCCGATAAATAATTATCATATGTCAAAGCTGAGACAGGCAAAATAGTGCTTTGATTTTTATTAGCTAATATATGGGAATTAATTAATTGATTTGGAAAAGATATATGAGTTCCACTAACCTCTTGCTCATCATCAAAATAAAGAGGGGGGATAATTTTTCTAAGAGCTTCTAAATAATTTCTTTTATAGTAGGTTTGCTTTGTAGCCTCGTTTTGTAGATTACCTTTTGTAGATACAACGGCAACAATTTTGGGCTTTACATTTCCCAAAGCATCTATAGTGGAATGTTTTACATATCTTCTAGGCATCAGATAAAGAGGGTTTCAATAGTAAAATTATTTAATTGAATAATTTCATGGAAGTCTACAATAATAGGAGTTTCAATATTGTCTACACTAGAAAATCTAACATTCGGTAGTTCAAATATTTTTCTATTTAAGTGAGCGGGATTAAATGCTTCACCAAAATCTGTATTATCTACATTAAAGTAATTTAAAATTACCGTTGCCACTTCTTGTTGAATCTGAGGTTCAAATTCATCCAATTCCTTGTCTACTCTAATGGTAACGGCTACATCCAAAGTTCTAATTAGTCCATCACAAACTACTACTTCATCAGTAATCATTTTCTTAGGTTCAATTTCAGCCAATAACTCTTTTTTAAATGTAGGAGAAGCTTTTTGTAACCTTAACTCATCAGCTTTTTCCAAGGTGTAAACATCAATAACATTTCCTGAAGAAAAAGCGTCTCTCACTACTGCTGTAGACTTTCCAATTGTCCCTTTAGTGCTTCTAAAAGTATTACTGATAGTAATATAATCTTCTAGAGTAACCACCCTATCCTGTCTTTTAAAAGTATAAGGAGCATACTTTTTTGCATGAGCTAAAGTTTCAGAATCAGATCCCCCTGTTGCGGCACTAATATTCTCAGTGGTAAATGTAATATCGTTACTGGTTCCAGCCCCTATCATTTCAACATTGATAGCTCCATTTGTAATATTGCCCCGTGTGCCTCCTCCTACTCTATAACCTATAGTAAAAGCTGCCCCCGCAGGAGGAGAAACTCCCATAATATTATCTCCAAATAATAGAGTTGCAGCATAGTCATCATCATATACAACCTGATAAACTTTATCGCTTGCCCCCGAAGCTGAAAATAGCCTATCTACTTGTTTATATGCTCCTTGAGCGGGATTGCCTTCCCCTGCTTGTACAAACACCTGAACACTACCTTCAACAATAGGAGATTGGGTTAGAAGCACACGTTTATTTCCCTCCAATGTATCAAAATTTCCTTCTTGAACACTATACGCCCCCTCCAATAATGTTACATTAGTAAATACAGAGCTTGTAGCATTATCAGCTTCACTACCGTTTAATGAAAATGAAGAATTAGCATTTTGAATATCCTCTACTGTCCCATCCACAACTTTATAAAGAGTATAGGATACAGGAGAACCATCCTCCTTAGACAGGATAGAAAACACTCTACTGGCAGGTGAAAACGTAATCGGAAATTCACCTGTTGTACTAGTTTTACCAGTTAATTTAGCATTAGCAGCAGCCGAAATAGGACCTTTAAGATCCACCCCAATTAATTCAAAAAGCTTTTGAGCATTATTACGATTTTTAACAGTTCTTAAATAATTTTCATTAGCAAGCATGTCTCCCTTCAAAGATAGAACTGCCCCCATATATGCAACCACTTCAACAAGCATCACTCCTAAATCAGATTCAGAAAAGTTTTGGTAATCCAGAGGATAAACAGCTTTGATATAACTAATTAAGTTTTCTTTAAGGGTATAAAAATCAGTGCCACCAAAATCAATATACTGTTGCTTCTTTCTCTCAGGAATAGAAGCAAGCTTCATAAAATCTGTATTTGTAGTACCAGAGAATGTCATGCTGCTATCTTAACCTCTATATCAAAAATATCTAAAGACTCATCATCTATTTGAAGAGTTAGACTAACAATCAATTCCCCTCTCTCTTGATTTCTTTCATCAGAAAATACGGAAAGATTAATAACTCGGAGTTCACTAAAATACTTTTTTAATGTTCTCAAAATATCATTCTTTATTAAGAAAAAGGTAGTTTCATCTAATGGCTCAAACACATATCTTGTGAGAGTTAATCCATAATCGGGCATCATGACGCGCTCCCCCTTTTCTGTTTTTAGGAGTTGTCTTAAATTATTTCTAATTAAATCTACACCGTATGATTTACTAAAATATCCTGCCTGACTCGTATTTTTTTGTAAGGTTCCACCTGTAATAGTGCTAAAAGCACCAACAAGAGGATATACTAATCCCGTCTTTTTCTTATACTTAGCAACGATCACACGCTTGGTGCTAAGATTTAAAGGAAATCCATAAGTATTATGAGTAGTAGTAACAGCCATTATATTCTAATATTTTCAAAAAACCCTTTTTGAGCATTGTAATTTACCAATGCCTCTCCCTCACTAATAGCTCTCTTATATAGTTTAAAACTTCCTAGGAAGCCATAAAGACCACTTTTCTTTCCACCCCATTGTCCTCCTAAGAAATTCATACCCGCTGCGCTATTCGTATCATAGGTTAAAGTATTACCATCTTCGGTTAAAGACTTGGGATGCATCCCATCTGTATAGCCCCCTCCTATAATGAAAGGTGTAATACGAGAAGATCTAGCTCCACCGAGTGGAACAGGGCCATCCCAACTCCAGAAATCAGACCACCCTAAAGAATTAACAGGATAACGTGGAGCCATTTGATCCAACTCCTTTTCATAAATAACGTCATAATTAAAAGCTGATGTATCTGCCATACTCGGGAGCCTAGGAGGTACGCCTTTACCTCCGAGCGTACCAAAAACTGAATGTATACTTTGAGTTTTCATTAAATTACCATTAAGATATAAACTAACTGCATCTCCTCCGTAGTCTATAGATAATGTAAGCAACATGAAAGAAGATGATAAGCTATCTAATGTAACTCCACTTACAGTTGTGGAAGTATCAATACTAAACCCATAAGCTCCACTAGGAGCAGTCGCGTCTTGAGCACAGTAAAAAGCGTCTGCTGAAGGAGTTACAAAAGTAACCGTGCTGGTATTAACAGATTGTGTTGGAGCCAGATAAAAAGATAATCCACTGCTAACCTCATTATCTACAGGATTATTAGATGGGAGCATCCCCTTAGTAATTCGTCTATCCCTAGTAAACCCCATAAGCATTCCACGAACACTATCCTCATACTGGGGGCCTACCGTTAGGTGCGGGTCATTACTTAAAAATTTGCCTCCTCTATTCTCACACCCTAACATTACTCTGTGCAATGCCGAAAGAGAGCCTTCTGTATTCCATCCAGGGCCAGCACGATCATGCAAATCTGGCATATGGACCCAAGATTCAATAGTAGCTCCACCTGAGGCATAAAATAAACTATCAATATCATTCCATCCAGATTCAATCCTTGCATATCCATAAGGACGATAGGCATCATGAAGATATCGTGCAGACGCTTCTAAATTTTGAACCCAGGCAGTTTTAGTATTTCCGTCTCCACTTACTCCAGAAAAGAAGTTACATATACCCCTGAAATAAGGTAACCCAATACCAGAAGGAAACATTGAGTCAACAGAAGAAGCCACCATTTGGGCTGCACCACTTACTGTTGACGAAGTAGAACAATTAATTGTCAAATATTGTGTTGAGTCTGGAGAAACCAAATCAGAATCCAAGAAATTATAAATTGCTACAAGTCCGTTAGTAGTAATTTGATCATTCAAAGATAACACAGTACCACTAGTTCCACTAACATAAGGATCTGAAGCAATAATACTGCCTACCCCTACAGGGGGAATCATTAAAGAATTAATATTAAAACCACCCTCGGTTACTTGGCTTTTAATAAGAGTAGGACATAAAGGAAGAACAACACTAGAAACTTCATATTGATGAAATAATAAATCCTCCTGCTTTGATTTAGGCGCAACTATTGGTCCTATATCCAAAGTTTTAAAATCATTTATAGGAATTTGTCCTGGCTTTGCTTCATTTCCTGCTGGAGCAAGAACAACATGCACCTCAATTTGCTTTTTTCTTCTCTTTATTTTGGAATCGTGACCAGAGATTTTGGAATAAAGAGTCTGTCTTTGGTTGCTTAAAATAGCAGTGTCTTCAGTGTAACCACTTAACTGTAATTCTGTTATATAAGAAGACAAATCATACACTTCCCTATTTCTTTCATCTATAAGAACTTGAAGAAAATGATCTTCATCATAAAATTGTTTAATTTCAGGACTTTCATTAATATTATTTAAATCAAAAATAGTTTCAGTTAATTCATTGAAAGTATTCCAGGATAAACAGGTTCCTTTGCCTCCTATATTAGGATTATAATCATGCAACCATTTTACTGCTCCAGGAGGAACTCCTGCTCCAGGTCTAGGATTACCGTCTTTATCATAATAAATAGCACTTACAATATTTGACAAACATCCTTCATAAGGAATTCCTCCAGAGTAGGAATCATAATAAAGCCCAGTTCTTGAGTATAGAAATTTTCCTTTTTTAGCTACAGGAGGAAGAGTTTCAAAAGGAGTGATGATATCAGCAAAGGGAGATTTCGTAGGATCAGGTTCTCCCTCACACTTCCAATATCCTGGCTCGCTTCCCTGAGGGGCTATCCATGAACAATTAAGATCTTTCGGGTCCGCAATATTAAAAGTAGTTAATCCTGATAATGCCTCCCCCAAAGTTTGTCCAGCCCAAGGACTATTGGGATCCTCAGGCTCCGCAGTCGCGTCGAAGACTGGCTCAGGATAATTTTCAGGATCTTCTTGCCTTTGTTGTAAAATCTCTGAGACGTTTTGTTGAAAGAGTTTACAGCTAGTTATAAATCCTACAGCACTTTCTAAGGTCTCTTTATTTTGATCAAAAACTAAACTAGCTGCCTCACCTGGGGGAGGAGGCTCAAACTTAATTGATTTTGTAGGATCGTTTGGATCAGTAACTGAAAATCCTACCATCTTATCTGCTACAGCAGACGAACCCTTCTGAAGGGCTTGAAATGATTTCATTGCATCAATACAACGTTTAATCTTATCAGTAAATGCTTTTCCTGCTTGACCTATCATCATGGCTTGAGCCCCGAAGCCAATAATGGTCCCTAATCCAAATAAGTTATTAATCCCTTGTAATGCATTATCTTCCACGCCTAAATTAGAAGAACTAGAAACAAATACAAATTTACCAAGGGTAGTATCGTATTCTATGATGCCAGTATCAAGGAAAATTTTACGCATAATATCTTTGAAAACTGAATTAGCTAACCTCTTCCCTTCCTGAACTCCACTATTCATTTGAGTTAAAGCGGGGGAAGGAAATGCAGACAAGACATTTTTTGCCATATCCAACAAACAATTAGGTACTCCATATTGGACCGCTAGCGCATCCAATATAGGGTTTGGAGATGAAGTAATTATCTTCGCCGCTTTTTCAAAATCCCATGAAGCCATAATTTATCCTAGTTTGGGGGCATTCGCTTATTGCCATTCAGATTAATATTTCCCGTACTGTCAATATCAACTTTACTTTTACCATTAATGTCTATTACATCAGCATTAATTTCTATTTTCTCGTCACTTTGAATTGTAATCTTTTTCTTTGCTACTATATCTACGTATCCTCCCGTATTTACTATAACTTTAGTATTTGGGCCAGGAGCATTGATATTAATAACTGAATCCATTGCCAAAGCACTTAAAGAAATATTATTATGATGAGATAACAACTTAATACATCCCGTAGTCTCATTTCCGAATTGCTCTATTCTTTTAGATGTTCTTGCTCCTCCTTCAGGAGGAATCAGACCATTTTTTGGAACAGGCTTTAGAGGTGGTCCCTGAAACCGTCCATCTGGATTAGTGTCGCGTTGAGGTCCGTAAGCACTGAATGCACTTGATTTATTTTCAATTTCAATATTTAAACCCTCTTGAATCCATATGTGAAATCTATCAGCAAGACTATATTGTCTGATGGGACCGTGAGTTCTAAGGTGATACTCTCCTTCAGTAAAAGGACTTTGATCACTATCCCCACTGCTCCAAATCAGGTAGTCTTTTCCTTTATGCTCATTAGTCATTACAATCCCATCTATGATGGGGCTGTCAACGCACTCAACTCTCTTACCATTCCCACTATGCATCCCTACATAATGACTTTGAAAAGGGCCAGGACCTTCATTACCCTTATAACGATTTGCAATCATTAAAGCATCCCCACGCCAATTGGTTAATCCAATTTTTTCTGGGATTACTCCCTTACCTTCGTACAAATCCTCAAACCTATCAGGAAATGCTTTTACATCTTTATCCAAAAGAGAGGGCATATCTCCTGGTTTAAGTGCAGGCCCATGAACTCCCTCTTTAGTTTTCTTAACATAGTTTTTCTTAGGAGTTTGATTGGTAGCATCTACGGCAACATTATCCATGTTCTTCCCAGGGATGGTCCCCATGATAGATCCCAAGTAGTAATAACCTTCCATAGGCCCTTGAGCTTTTACTGGATCATCTTCATAGGCTACTAATATTTGGCTTCCTACCTCAGGAATAGCTACAAAAGCTGCCTCACTATTACCATAAGGGGTAACGTATCTTACGGGCTCGCTTAAAGGTTTACCATCACGCTTTTTACCAAAATTGGCTGAGATCATCCCCCCTTGGGACATATCTACCTGACTAGCCACTGAACCAATTTTTAATTGTATAGCCATATATTTCCTCTAGTTATTTATACCCAAAACTAATTCCCGATCTCGGACTTTTTACAATCTCAAATTCAGATTGTACACTGTCACCACTTATCTTATGGGTAAAACCCATTATATCATAAAATCCACTGAACCAAGTAGCATTTTTTTTCTGCTCTATCTCTTTTTCATAATGAAGCATTTTTGGTTCTACACAATATAATAGACAAGGTCGATTGTTCGCTCTACGAGTAGTGGATAAAGCGAACATTGGGAGAGTAGTGATAGACCCATTCATAGCCATCTCAGTCATCTGTGCTGCTGTGGTAGTAGTTCCTTTTATAGCTTCCACATCTGCATCCTCCCCTGCACTGCGCTGTATTATGGCCGTTTTAGGTTCTTGTTTCAGCAACATTTGAAATGCTTCCCACATAAATAGATAGTAATCATTTTTTTCATCCCACCCTGCGTCTGTCGATGTACCTTTTCCTCCCTGATAATCAGGAAGACTTTGAAATATTTTGTCCCAACCACCAAAATCTTTTACACCATACGTAGTTCCAAACCAACCTCTTGAGTATAAAAAGGGATCTACTAATGCTTTGAAGCCTATAGGAATTCCTGTTTCCTTATCTACTTTATTCATATCTAACTTTCTTAAACTTGTAAACATCTGAGCAGCTTCATTTTCAAAATTAGCCGCAACGATAGCCGAATTTAAACACTGATCAGCAGCTATCTCGGGGGCTCCCATCGTGACAAATTTTGCAAATTGATTATTAATATCAATATTAACTTGAATCACGTTTGGATTTACAGTTCCAAAAGTGAACACGGGAAGTTGTCTTGTCTTACGAGCATCGTAAGCCCTTGTTTGGCCTGCCAGCTTATTTCCAATCGACACCTCACTATCATGATAAGTAACGAGTCCTCTGTCCGAAGCACCTTCTAAAGTGGTAGGTCCAAAAGGCCCTGTCCAAGTGGAAGGATAAACATAATCTAAAACATTCTTCATATAGTTTTCAGTTAAAACTGTTCTGGTAGTTGGATTTAATTCTTTAACAGAGGAAAGAGTTACATTTTCCCTTATAGCTTTTTTCATATCGCCGTTCCATCTCTCATATAACCTCTCCTTGTCTACCGCTGCGTCGTTTTCTAATAGGTTGGCATATAAATAATCATGTATTACTATTTTATCTCCCCATATAACAGCAGGAGTGGTACTATCCTCAATGAGCCCAGCATCTTCCATAAGTTTTAACATTTGATAATCAGTCTCCACTCTCGTATCAACCTGTATCTCTCTAGACTTTCCTTGGATTGCCGCATTAATGGCCTCTCCAACTTGATCTAATTTTGTTAAAACAGGGGTCAGTAGATTGTCGGCTTCTAGAGACACTCTAAATTCATGGGAGTTTAGCCACTTATTAAAATCTTCGGGTCTTTTTACTTCTTCTTTATATTGAGAAAATACTGCCCCTATAGCTTTGTTCTTATACTCAGATTCATCAGTAGGCACAGTTGCGAGTTGAAATCCTAGCCCTTGTACCACTTCTCTAAAAGTAGCGGCATCTATTCGCTGCTCATTACTTAGTCCTGGTATATTCAACATTCCGTCTTCAAAATTTCCTTTTACACTTTTCTTTTTAGTTTCAATATATTTTTGTAAGTAGAAATCTAAATCGGGCAATAGTACCAGCACATTTCTCGTATTTATACCTCGGCTTATAAAGCTTCTTATAGCCTCTGTAACTGCTACATGAACACTCGGTGAATATAATTTTGCTTTATTAAATGTATATGAGAGGCCAAATACATCATGTTGATTGAATAGCCGCCTGTACTTGAGGTCTAAAGTAGTTTCTAACTCAACTGCCTCATTTTGCTTTAGAATCCATCTAAAAGTTTCTTCTTGTCTTTTAAGAGTATCTTCATCAAACACCCTCTCCGAAACCCCTACTGTAACATAATGAAGACCATGTGCTCCTAGATCACTAATACCTATTTGGGTTAGATTAGGATGAAGCCCATTCCCCGCCCAGCTAATAGTTAGTTTTCGAGGCTCCTCTCCATTATAATCATACTCCGCTCCAACTGCTGTACCATAGCATTGGATGGGAGCCCAATCTTCAAGCTTGTCTCCTATTCCATATGTAATATAAACAGGTCTCCCCAAGAGGGGAGTAAGTTTTAATAAAGCTTGATCAATTAAATATTTCTCTTTACCTGCGAACTGTGCTGGAGTTAAATCTTCTAATTCTTTTAGTTGGTCCTCAACCTCCTTTAAAATACCAGACTCATAATTCTTTAAGTTTTTTTGAGCTTCGTTTAAACGATCCTCATAATCCTTATTCGTCCTGCGGTCCCATTCTGAGTTTTTTATATCATTCCTCTTAGTCAGCAGTGTAGAATGTTCATGACGAGTCCCTCTAGCAATTCTCCGTCTCTTTTTTAGCTCGTCCATCAGTGGAGTGCCTGCTATTCCGTAACCAGATCTGGGATGCAGATCTATCATAGCCTCTTCAAAAAGACCTTGAGGATCTACAAATTGAATTGTTATGGTAGCTGATTTTGCTGAACCTGCTTGTTTCGGGGAAAAACTATGTTCTAAGCTCAGTACCTGAGAATTCGGAGCATTATCAAAAATAGATACTAATTTATTATCTTTTATTTGTTCTTTTAGTGCTGCAAAACTTTTGGTTTCTTGAAACGCTATTACGGCCTGAGGGTCCCAAGATATAACAATATTAACAGCAGGAACAAAATTCATATAATTACATCTCTATTGGTAAGAATAGTTGATCCCCCGCATTTAATTGCTCAAATATATCAAAAATAGAATTTCTTTCACATACCATCCACCATGCATCTTGCGTCCCGATAAATAAATTAGCCATCAAATCAGGTCGATGAGCATAACCAGTAGGAATAGCACCGAGAGTTCTGGGGTAAGTCTGTAATTCTGTATCTCCCCCAAACATATCTTCATACTGCCTACTTCCCACAGACGTAAAAATATTCTTACCCTTATGGTTAACCCTAACTGTCCCAAATTGTGCTCTAGTTCCTTGTTGTCTTCTAACCATAATTAAACTCCTGTAAAGGGAAGAGGATCAGTAGTGTAAGGAGAATTAATTGCGGACTCCCATCCCGTAAGATTATCTCTGGCAGCATACTGAGCAGGGTCATACTTACCAAAGTCTCCTACCCTAACTTCTTCTAAAGATAAATCTAACAATAATCTGCGAGGGGTTAAGGTTTCTAAATGATAGCCTGCTTCTTCCTCCCATTTAATATTGAAATTTTTACAAATACATGGAACACTTTGGTACATTGTACCAAAGGTTAATCTTATTATAGGAGGACCGTATAAAGGATTAACAACCTTATTAGAAACGGATGTTCTAACTAAAGCAGTAAAGAATAATACAGTATCAATAACTTTCCACGACCCCCTGTTATTAAGAGTACCTAATACGTCCTCCGCGTCTAAACCATAATGCTTAAGTATTCTATTTCGTCCTGAGCCCGTGAAGCTCCGCTCAGACAATTTACTGGCATCTAATGCAGCGTTGTCATCTAACAACGTGCGTGAAACATTACGGCCTCCATTATCAATTCGTGCCTTCCAGTATAAGCGTTCAACTTCTTGAGCCAACGTGCATTGACCTTCTGCTGTTCTTTGCTGTTTAGGTCTTTTAAAATTGGTAAACAAGTTTTGCTGGCTTTCTTTAGATTGCCCGTTATATATTCTTTGAAATCTATCAATTCCCATATCAAAATTTGCTAAGTGAGGAAGAGTATAGGGAATCTTCAGCTTAATTTTACGAGATTTAGCCCCTGTATAAGCATAAAGACTTCCCGCTCTTGCTATGGGATTATAATCAACATAATTAGCTGCTTGAGATTCACTAATTTCTGGATTTTCATAAAAAGGCATTAGAATAATAATACCCTCGTCCCCTGGATAATGGAATTCCAGCCTTGCGCGAGCTTCTAGTAATCTATTATCCAGTTGATTTCCAATTCCAATTCCCATTTAATCTCCTTATTTATCTCTAGGTCTAGGCTTTGTGTCTCCTGTTAATACATTTCCTTTATGTATTAACTGATTTGTAGTTAATAATGTATCGTATACCATATCTAGTTTATTTATCATTTCAGTTTCATTACGCAATTCTTGTTGTTCAAAGGGAGACAAGCTAGGTTTAGCTGCGCTCCGTCCCTCCATTCGAGCAAGAACATTATCTAGAGCTTCAGCAGATCCTGTTACAGTTTCTAATGCTTCTCCTAGAATAGCCAGAGGTGCAGTATCTAAATTACTCATAGACACATCTAATGTTTTTAAAGAACCAGCTAACTTTGCTACAGGTTGTGCAGTCTCAGCTAATCTTTCCAACATAGAAACAGGACCTACACCAAAAAAGTCTGCAATACCCCCCAGAACGCTCCCTGCCGTTAATGCAACAAGGCTAACCCCTAAAGCCGATAGGCCAGTAGCAAGTCCAAGAAGTCCCCAGAATCCAACTTTAACTAGTTCACCTAAACTCTTTCCAAATGATTCCATTGCGGGGGCAGCTAAGGTTAGTCCAAGAGCTAAAGGAAGGAGTGCTACTCCTAATATTCCTAATGCTATTGCTCCTGCAATAACTAAAGGTGCACCAAATCCAATGAGGGCTGCGGCTAGAGAAAGGGCTATTAATCCTACAGATAATAAACCTAAAGCTTCCCACCCTCCTTCTAATCCAGCTATCATCTTCAGCGCAAAAGCGAAAGGAATTAGAGCAACAGCTAAAATAGCTATAGTTAAAGCCCCCTTCAGAGCCCCAGAAGTTCCAATAGCCTGTAATCCTCCTCCTAATCCTTCTAAGCCCTTACCCGCTCCTTGTGAGACTACGTCACCGACTTTGCCTGCTCCTCCTCCCAACATCCCCTTCAGGCCCAACATACCAGCACCGAATTTCATAAGTTTAAGCGCAGCCACTGCTGCCACAAACGCCCCAACTGCTACTACGAATTGACCAATCACAGGCCCCCATGGACCCAGTGCAATAATTAGCGTTTCTACCCAACCCATCATCTTGAAATAAAGTTTTTGAAATGGATCCAATACTAGCTGCTTGAAGTTGTCCCATGTCTTAGTAAAGTTTTCACTAATTTCCTCTTGCCTTATAACTGCCTCTGTATATTCCTTAAGACCTTGCCCCGCTGCTTTTGCTCTCTCTTCCAATGCTTGTCTAGCTTTCCACAGCCCCATAGCTTCTTTACTATAAATGTCTGTAGCTCTCTCTAGAGAAAAAGCAGTATCCCGTGACCCAGACTTGTACCTCTCAGCAGCCTTTCCAAATGCTTCTCCACCCTTTAAAATCATCGCAAAGGCGTTGCGAGTCGTATTTCCCTCTGCGTTTAAAAGGGCTTCACGCTCTTTAGATATTCCCAGGATAGAAGCTTGGATCATAGTGCTACCCTTTGTAAAATGCCCTAATAGATCTGGCCCTAAATCAGCCAGGGCTGGTCCTAGCGCAGCGGCCAGCCGTGTACCTGCTACTTCCATTTCCTCCGCAATCCCCAAAACTGCAAAAACTTGAAGCTGATCTCCTAGTTTACCTACCGCATCTACCAAGGTTTCGGTACTGACGTTATACTTTTGACTCACAGACAAAGTTGTATCAGATAGCTTGCTCAGTTCTTCCTGGCTAAATCCTAGACCAGCGGTGTTCTTTTTTAATCCTGCTAATAGTTTTTTAGACTGGCCTCCTGTTAATTTTGTGGCTAATGCTAATCTAGCTACTTCCTTATTATTAGACCTGAAACCTACTTCAAACGCCTCTGTTCCTGTGATTACGGCAGTAGCGTAGCCTGTTAGTCCGTCATTTAAATAAGCTACAGATTCATCAGTACGCCCCATCATCTGCCCAAAAGTAAGTCCTATAGCCAAACTTCTTTTTTGCAGATCAATACCAGTCTTCGTCATTTCATTAAGCTGTCCACTAAGCATCCTCAAGAAGTAGAAGCCTCGACTGGCAGTCTTCAATTGAGTAACCATATCCTTGCGTTGAACTTTACTCCCCGTACCTAATTTTTCAATCTTCTCTTGGTCAACCTTCTCTTTCGTTGCCAGAGCCTTTTGGTAAGCATTATTTATCTTTGCTTCTGCCAATAAGCTTTCTAATAGCTTCTGCATTTCTTCGTCAGATACTGGCATTACTCCTCTCCTAGGTAAACTTTAAATAACTCTTTCATTTTATCTAATTTATAAGTTCTAAAACTCGTATCTTGAATCTGTTCCGAAGTCTTTTGGCTTCGTTTTTGTATCTTTTTTCCATCCGTTCCACCTGTCAATTTTTGTAAACTTTTTCGTATACTCGTAATATACTTAAGAGTTTCCTTAATATTAGCGTTTGTTCTCTTCATATATAGGTTTTTTAATAGAACATCAATAACAGGCTCACTTATATACCTCATCTTGAAACAACTAACAAGTTTCCCCTCTCTGCCTGGGAAGACTCCTGCCCCCCTTCCACACTTTACAATCAATACTACTTTTTGTTCCCTACTACCTTCTCCAGTCCCATGCCAATACCTAAATATTAATAGATCCCCTGGTGTAATACGAGACGCGCTGTTAGGAATAGGTCTTAGTATTTTTTTTACATCCTGGCTGTCTCGTAGATCAGCCCCTCGAAATAATAAAAATTTTTGAGTTTCTTTTGAAAGTTGTGGCATCTTGTCTCTTATAGGATATATTTAATATAGCTATGAATACCGATATAGATTTTATAGATTTTATGGATTTAGTAAATTTTACTCTACATAAAAAGTTCGTAGAGAAGTGGAGATATAAATACTCTGAGAAGTTTATTAAGCATTTTCAATTGAAAATACTGGAATCCTTAAACAAACAAAAAGTATTAAAAATAAGTAGTCTTTATAATTATCTAACTAAAAAATGTAGGTATTCCCCAGATCAAGTAGATAACTTTTTTCAATCAATTGACATAACTATATATTACCCATTAATAATCAATGATAGGCCAAGACAAAAATAACTTCGTAGAGTACGAAATACTTAGTGCCCTTAATAGCGGATCGCCTCGCTTGAGCGGGATGATAACGACTCTCTACTTTGGAGGTCTAGCGATCTTATTTCTTCTTATTGGGGGTTCTCTTATTTACGGGGCGTTTACGGAGGTGCTCAATTCTCTCCTCACATAGTCTTCCAGAATTAAACTCTGGGCATATAGACTTGTACCCGCACCAATTGCAGAACTGATTCTGCATCGCTTTGAACTCTTCCTTCTTCATCTTGCGAATCTTCCACACTGCTTCAACCTTTTCTTTAAGGTAAGTATGGATTTGAGCAGGAGAGTATTTAACATTGATAAAGTTATTAGTAAGAGGGTAATAATGAGCAACCACAATATCTTTAAGAGGGACATCCAGCAGCTTGTGGATAGCATAAGCATACCCCTGCATTTGAGTATTCTGATACAGATCTAATTCGGATAGCTCTCTCTTGGAGGTCTTGTAGTCAATAATTAGATATCCTCCATCCTTCCCTTTAATGACACGGTCGATAATACCATTTAGTTTAATATCATATTTTTCATCGTATACTATCTCGTAGACTAACTCAGTAGCTACAGTCTCTTGAAGAGAAGCATTGAATCTTAAAAAGTTCTCAATACATTTTCTGATCTTAGGCGTATAAGATTCTGAGAAAGAGTAGTCTTTTTTGATATTTTCGGCTATAGTAGTAAGGGTAGCAACCTCTGTTGCCTCAACCCCCTCCTCAAAGATTTTGTGTATGTAGGAACCAAAATGCAAAGCATCCTTATTTTTAGCTTCCTCCTTGAAGCGATCAACATACTTATATCGGTACTTCAACTGACAGTCTTTAAAGGTCTTAGCTTTTGATTCTGAAATTGTATTTATAAACATTATGGCACCTCAATTCATTAGAGGCTACTTATTAGAAAAGTTCAAGGATAATTATAAGTTATCCTCAAATAACGTAGAACTAATCGTTCCTACCTTATTTATTAATAATGATTGGAAAAGGCATCTGAGTATCAATTTAGATACTGGCCTCTGGCAGTGCTTTAAGACTGGAAAGAAGGGTAACTTCATCCAGCTATATGCATTTCTAGAGGACATCTCCTATAGGGAAGCAGAAGCCGATATTCTCTTTAAAGAACTAAATGAGGAGTTTGAACCGTACTCTCCTCCCCCCAGGAAGCGTGAAGAAGTTTCTTCAAATGTGTCTGATCTGAATCTCCTCCCTATCACTTTAGATGATTATGACACTGAAGACGTAGTGATCCAAAAAGCATGGACTTTCTTGTACTCCCGTAACCTATTTAATCTAAAAACAGGAGAAAATAGATACTATATCTCTCAACATCCTAAGTATAAAGATCGGTTAATTATTCCTTTTGAAGAAAATAACAATATTTTTTATTTTCAAGCACGTAGTTTAAGGGGTGATACCCCTAAATATCTTAACCCCTCTGATGGCTGGGCAAAACCTTCCCACATCCTATACCCATTTGATGAAGAAGAAGATCATCTAGTTATTTGTGAGGGGCCACTAGATGCTATCTCTCTTCAAATTCAAGGGATCAATGCTACATGTACCTTGGGATGCTCAGTATCCGAATGTCAGGTAGAGATTCTAAAAGAATTTAGAGGCAAAATTATTATCGGTTATGATAATGATGACGCTGGAAAACGGGGAGTTAACAAGTTTGATTACCTCCGAAAATTAAAAAGGATGGCAGATCTCTACATCTGCCATCCCCCTTCGAAAGCCAAAGATTGGAACGAAGCTCATATACAAGGTTCCGATTTAAAACGGTTTGTCGATATGCGTACTAAAAAGTACGACTACGACTATCTCATTGACCACCTCCTTACGACACTGTGAGATAATACAGTGGACTCTTAATAGTCTGGTTCAGGACCGTATAATCAACCTGGACACTATACGTGCCCGTTGGACTTCCGAAAGTTGTACTACCACTACCAATGGTGCTGGTAGTATTCCAATTATAAATTAAAGTGTTATCGCTTGTAATTTTCATATCCTCTCCTGCTACAACTGTAAATGGCCCATCAAAAGTAGGGTCTTGATTAACTTTTTTAATCGTTACGGTTGCTTCCGCAACGACTGAGTCTTTAAAGATATTCTGAACTGATTCATCTATATTTTTATTCTGTATGGTGGTCTCTGTAGTAACTTTAAGATCTATTACCTCTCCATACCTCACATGCTTATTGAGAAGCTTGTTACTAGTAGTGAGAAGCAGGGGTTCGGTAAAGGCAAAGAAAGTGTCCTCATGCAGAGAAAACTGATTTGTGATAACTTGGTACTTAGATCCTGAAGATAACTTAACTGTCCATAAATCTACGTAATCATTTACTGCGGAAAGACTGGACGCAGCTAGTTCAGTAGAAGTATCCCAATCCCATCCTGAGAGCCCTACTCCTGTAGTTGTTCCTACGATCTGATCCAGAACTACAACATACTGTCCTGTATTAATTCTATAAATTCCACTAGCTGTAACAGAGGGCTTATAATTACTTTCATTAAAAGCTCCAATGCAATTTCCAGTTGCATCCATTGGCCTAATACAATGGACAGGGGATTGAGCAGGAGGGGTTGTAGAGGCAGCAAATGTCATCAAAGGGGTAGAACTAACTAGTCCACTGACGGGGTCTACAACAGTAAAAGGACTTAAGGTATCGGATCTTTTAAACAACTGAACGGAACTTATTTCGTAGGGATCTACATAGACTCCGTCATTTATGAAAAAGGCTTGAAGCCCTATTCTTTGGCTAACATTTGGTCGATTTCCTCTATCTACGACGCTGTACCCGTTTACGTTCACGATCTTGCTCCGCTAGTTCTTTATTATAAAGTTGTAAAAAAACAGCCCTTTCACCTCTAGACATTTCTTTAATATCAGTATAGGAAAAGCGGCAGTGTTTCACAAGTATATAGGCTTCTAAAAATAAGTTCTCTAAATTAAACGATCCTTTTAACTCTCGGTAAAAAAATCAGCCGTTATGGGCAACTCCATGATTTCATTATTTCCACAATAATCACACACAAATCTTACTTTGGTATTTACTCCATAATCGCTAGCCGAAAGAGCTTCCACTACAGCATGTGCATCCTTTAATGGGAGTTGAGAAATCACTTTAGAAATAACTGTTTTTTGGGTGTAGCCTCCAATCTCCTCTATAAATCTCCACAGATTTGTAAGAGCATATTCAGCATTAGAAAAGTAATTTTCATCTGCCACCCTAGGTCTTCGAACCTTAACTTTCTTATCCAATATAGGAAGAGTAATCTCTACAGGGTCGGTCGCGTCATCCTCTAGATAGGTCACGGGTAATTGTGAAACCTTAAAAGAAACATCATTATCTTTCTTACAATTAGGACAATTAATGGTTGCGTTATAATCTTCGCCATAAGAAAGCTCTCTCAATTTCATTATGAGATAAAGTTTGTCCATTTGCAGCAAATGTTCGATACCAATATTTGAGACACATCTACTCAGAAGTTTATTAAGGACATCTATATTTACATTTTTATTTGACATCATCGCTTTTTCGTCCTCAAAGGTCATTGCTCTAAGAGTAATAGGCTTCGTTGGATCGGGCAGACTATAAAACTTATTTTTAGACGGCAATTCGACAGGTACCTCCGTTACAGAAGGTAAGTTTCCCAATAATTTATTAATGATATCTTGTTCAGAGACATCACTTAACTTTGGTTTAACAGGCCCTTTTGGTTTTTGTTCTTCGCTCATAAAATACTCCTAAGTAATCACATAGATCTTTTCTATAATAGACTATGAAGATTCATATAAATACACAAAATTCTAGGATTATAACTGATAATCCAAAAATCTTGGATGCTTTATATAAACTATATTCAGAAAAGCCCCCAGGTTATCAGTACTCTACGGCATACAAAAAACGACAATGGGATGGAAAAATTCATTTTATTTCCAAGAGGGGAGTTTTTAAAACAGGATTGCTAACTCGTCTTCTGGTAGACCTAAATAAAGTAGGAGCCAATCCTAACCTTCAGTACGTTCCTCCCCTCCCATCATTTACACTCAATGATTGGCAGTTTGAAAATTTTAATTATTACGATTATCAAGAAGAGCTAATTTTAAAAGCACTGAAAGAGAAGAGAGGAGTAGTTAAATCTCCTACGGGTTCAGGAAAAACTTTAATCATGGCTGGCATTATAAAAGCTCTTGCTGGTCACAAGATGCTCTTACTTTTTAATGCAAAACAATTACTAACTCAAACATATGAATTCCTTACTGACAATTGTAATCTTGATAATATTGGGATTTGTTCTGGTGAGGGTTATATTTACGGGGATATTATGTTATGCACTGTCCAAAGCATTGAAAAAATTCTCGACACGCACCTCCAAAAAGCGCAAGTATTAATGGTGGATGAGTGCCATGAATTTGCAAACGGTAAAAATACTTTAGAAGCCATCAGGTCCTTCCCTGAAGCTCAGTATCGCATTGGATTTACAGCCACTCCTCCCTCCTCTCCCATCCCCAAATACAACCTAGAAGGGGCTCTCGGGCCTGTATGGCAAGTTGTAAACACTTCTGGTTTAATAGATTCAGGAAAACTAACGAAGCCCATTATACAACTTATCGACAGACCCTATAATGCTAGTGGGATTGATGACGAAATGTCCTACCCAGAAGTTTATCATTCCTATATATGCGCTAATGACTATCGCAATAATATTATCAAGGAGATCGTTAATGAAATCAAGCAAAAAAATAAAAGAGCACGGATACTTATTCTTACCAAATCACTTGATCACGGAAGAACCCTGGAGAACTTACTTGGAAGCGGGGACGTTCAATTTCTTGAAGGAGCAAACTCTCTCGGAGAACGGTATCAAAGTATTGCTAGATTTAGAGGATATTCAGATTCTAGCGTCCTCATTGGAACAAAAATACTCCAAACGGGTATCAACATTGAAGAAATTACACACTTCATCAATGCTAGAGGAATGAAGTCTGAAATAGCTACGATCCAGGCTTTAGGGAGAGCACTTAGAAGACATGAGACTAAAGACAAAGTATTTATCTATGATTTTCTTGATAAGGAAAAATATTTAAGAGAGCACTCTAACGCCCGAAAACGACACTATGAAAAAGAAGGTCACAAGGTCACTATATTATGAAAAATCCAAAAGAAATTGAAGAAATTAGAAGCAAATTAAATATGTCAGAAATAGCTGATTTAACTTGGCTAAAAACTGAACTTAACAACTTCAAAGAAGAAGACGATGTGAGCTTTGTTGGGGTTACAAGGATAGAAAATATCCTTAATACTTTTAATAACTTTAGAGCTAACTACACTCAGCGAGTATTGCGTTTAATGAGGCAGGGCAATATTTTAGATTAGCATCTACCGATGCTCTACTATAGGAACATCCAGCGCAGGATTTTTTAACTTAAGTTTAAAAGTCCATTCTTCCATTTCATGCTGGGTCCACTCATTAATCATACGTGCCTCTAAAGACTCTAACTTATAGTGAATTTGGTTTAGCTGGCTAATCATCCACACTACTCCAGCACAAATAGAGAGAACTAGCCCCAAAGGCATTAAAGTATCTTTTGATATTACAGTTTTATTTGACATTATGATGCTACCCAACTAGTAATTAAGCCATTTAATATAGTAACTGTCTGGGTTCCCCCTAACGCATCATAGAATGCCACCGTCTCAGATGCCCCTTCTGCAACTGCGCCAACCGCCAGCCAAGCAGATCCATTGTAAACGTTTAAAAGATTAGTAGTAGTATTATATATCACACTTCCTGTTTGAGGATTATCTAAACCTCCTCCAACTGCATTCCTTTGAGTAGTGGTCATTCTAGGGGGTAAAAAACATTTTGAAATACTGTTTAATTCAAGTAAAGTATAGCTCCCAGGTCCACTTGTGCCTATAACACCATCTCCAGAAACACGTAAATTCGTTGCGGTAGTTAAATTCCCGCCAAAAATAGCCTCACTATTTCCAGAAACCGCACCATTACATTCTATAGAATTGCCTATTCCATCACCATAAACGTACACAAATCCTGACAAGGAACAATCACCTGATACCCCAAAATTAGTTGAAGCATCAAGAACCTGCCCTCCAGGATTTCTTCCTTTCGCAAAAGATTCAGGAGTGTTGTGGCGAAATAGATATTCATTTCCAGTTGGTCCAGTTGGTCCAGTTGGTCCCCCTCCTCCTGTTGGTCCAGTTGGTCCCATTGGACCTGTAGGTCCAATTGGTCCTGTAGGTCCAATTGGTCCTGTATTTCCTGTTGATCCAGTTGGTCCTGTATTTCCTGTTGATCCAGTTGGCCCTGTAGGCCCAGCTCCTCCTGTTGATCCAGTTGGCCCTGTAGGCCCAGCTCCTCCTGTTGATCCAGTTGGCCCTGTAGGCCCAGCTCCTCCTGTTGATCCAGT